>OKGO01000001.1_pt1 | contig 383252 bp, 325 predicted proteins | sample 1613211 | NCBI WGS metagenome assembly OKGO01 (sample SAMN04436845, study PRJEB24849) | human gut metagenome | biome: human gut; feature: NICU; material: stool | host: Homo sapiens | place: USA: Saint Louis, MO | collected 2011-09-16 | reverse complement strand
AAACTTAGATTTAACAACCTTATTAAAAGTACAACTCTCAGCTATTTTCTTATTATAAACAACAATCAAAAATAATTGTTTATTCAATTTAAAAATCTCTTATGGCTAAAGAACTTTATTCTCAACAGAAAATCTGGGATCATTTTTTCTGACATGATTTTAAATCGAAGACATATATTTACGAAGATATAAAAAACAATAAAGTATACAATACAACCGATGATTACCTGAATTATTAAATAGCTCACATCATTTACCACATTATTAATGTAAATGATTTTTTTAACGAAATGAAGCGCTGTTATCATCACCGAACAAGATAAGGTTGGGATCAGTAGAATCTTACAGAATAAATAAATATTAAGCTTTATACTTTTAAACGTAAAATATAAAACAACTAGCGCATTGATTACATTTGCTATAAAGTAAGCAAAAACAAAAATATTTATACTAAATAAAGAACCAATGAAGAATGATAATACTTGTATCGCAGCCCCAAATATACCTAATAACATCAATGTTTTCGTGTTATTAGTTGACATTAATATGCTACCGGAGCAACTAAGAATTGACTGGATAATTCCAGTTGGTGCCAACCAAAGTAAAATATTAGAAGTTATTGCCCAGTTAGGCCCTAAAGCTATTGTAATGAACGGCGTCCTTAAAAATACTAATCCTAACATTAATGGTATGGTAATCATTGAAATTATAAATATTGTTTTTAAATATATCTCCCTAATAAGTTTCAAATCATCTTGGTTTCTACTTAATATTGGATATAGTGATCTTGACGCAATAAATGTTAAACTCTGGAGCGGAAACAACATAATTCTATAAGCTAGAGAGTAAGCGCCGAGAATATTAGCATCATACTTTCTACTTATTATCATAGCATCTGCATTACGTGAGAAATAGTTAACTAAATTAAAAACAGTTAACCTGCTACTAAAACCTATAATTTTTTTAACCCCCTCAAATTTAAAATGTAAGGATGGCGTCCAAGAGGATAGATAAAAGAATAATATACTAGAAATAAATGATGAACAAATTAATTGGTATACTAATGCATAAACACCTCCATTATTGATCGCTACTAGCAATGCAACAACAAAACCAGAAAGAGATGAGAGCAATTCTATGATTGCTATTTTTTTAAAATGAGAGTTTCTTTCCATTAATGCCTGATGAGCAGAACCAATACTAGCTAATGGAAAGCAAAAGCATAACAAATACAGAATATTATCTAACTTCTCATTCTTAAATAACAGCTCAATTAGTGGAGTACATAGTATAATTAGTATGCATAACCCCACTCCCATAGTTACATTCAACCAAAAAACTGAATTTAAAATATCGTCATCTACTTCTTTTCTTTGTATTATGGCCGATGCAGTTCCAAGATCACGTATTATGAAGACAAAATTCATAACAACTGTGCCTAAAGCCATTAATCCATAATCTGCTGGTGGTATAAATCTTGTTAAAACAGTCAAGCTAATCAATTGTATAATAATACGTCCAAATTGAGATAAGCTTACCCATTTTGCATTGCTTAGAAGGGACATAGATCTTTTCTCTTACGACAACAACTGTTTGAGAGAAAAACTATATGATAAATTAGGTTGATTTATATCCTTTTTCGATAAAACTATATTTTCTCTTTCAGGCCAAACAATACCTATATTGGGATCATTCCAAATAATCCCTCTATCACTCTCAGGATGATAATAATTCGTCGTTTTATATAAAAATTCCGCAGTCTCACTCAGCACTAAAAAACCATGTGCAAATCCCTCAGGGATCCACAATTGCCGTTTATTCTCAGCAGATAAATTCACCCCAACCCATTTACCAAAGGTAGGCGACGATTTACGAATATCAACAGCTACATCAAAAACCTCACCAACAGCGCAACGTACCAATTTCCCTTGCGCATACGGTTCTAACTGATAATGCAGCCCGCGTAAAACACCTTTACTAGACTTCGAATGGTTATCCTGAACAAATTCAACCTTACGTCCTACAGCTTCTTCGAAAACTTTCTGATTAAAGCTTTCCATAAAGAAACCACGCTCATCACCAAAAACTTTCGGTTCGAAAATTAATACGTCTGGAATCTCTGTTTTAATTACGTTCATTTTATTAATAACCTTTAATCATTTTTAGCAGGTACTGGCCATAAGCATTTTTCTTCAACGGTTCAGCTAATACTTTCACCTGCTCAGCATCGATAAACCCTTTACGGTAAGCAATTTCTTCCGGGCAGGAAACTTTCAGCCCCTGTCGTTCCTCTATTGTCGCGATGAAATTGCTTGCCTCAATAAGACTTTGATGTGTCCCCGTGTCCAACCATGCATAACCACGTCCCATCATGGCAACAGATAAACGCCCCTGTTCCATATAAATACGGTTAATATCGGTAATTTCTAGTTCACCACGGGCAGAAGGCTTAAGGTTTTTCGCCATTTCGACAACGTCGTTATCATAGAAATAAAGCCCAGTTACCGCATAATTACTTTTTGGTTGTAACGGTTTTTCTTCCAGGCTTATTGCCGTACCGTTTTTATCAAACTCAACGACACCGTAGCGTTCAGGATCATTAACGTGATAGGCAAATACCGTTGCACCACTTTCTTTGTTAACAGCGGCATCCATTAACTTCGGCAGATCGTGACCGTAAAAGATATTATCACCAAGAACCAAAGCACAATCATCACCACCGATAAACTCTTCACCGATGATAAATGCCTGAGCAAGACCATCTGGACTCGGTTGCACTTTGTACTGAAGATTTAACCCCCACTGGCTACCATTACCCAGCAGTTGTTGAAAACGAGGAGTATCCTGTGGCGTACTGATAATCAGAATATCGCGAATACCCGCTAACATCAGTGTAGAGAGCGGATAATAGATCATCGGTTTATCATAAATCGGTAACAGCTGTTTACTGACAGCCATAGTCACAGGATAAAGACGAGTACCAGAACCACCCGCTAAAATAATACCTTTACGCGTTTTCATTTCATCATTCCTTTTAATTCATCTTGCTCCACCATCACGAACAAGATACAAAAACTATTAAATTGCTGTAGTCGTAAATAATTCGTTGAGCATTCGTTTCACGCCAACCTGCCAGTCAGGCAAGACAAGCGCAAAGTTCTGCTGAAATTTTTCTGTATTAAGGCGAGAGTTATGTGGACGACGAGCTGGTGTAGGATAGGCAGTTGTTGGTACTGCGTTGAGCTTGTTGAGTGCAAGGGGAATGCCTGCTTTGCGCGCCTCTTCAAAAACCAGCGCAGCATAATCGTACCAGGTTGTGGTACCACTGGCTACCAAATGGTACAAGCCTGCGACATCCGGTTTATTCAGTGCGACACGAATGGCATGTGCTGTACAATCAGCCAGCAGTTCAGCACCTGTTGGCGCACCATACTGATCGTTAATAACGGCTAATTCTTCACGCTCTTTTGCCAGACGTAACATCGTTTTGGCGAAGTTATTTCCTTTTCCTGCATAGACCCAGCTGGTCCGGAAAATAAGGTGCTTTGCACAATCTTCTTGTAATGCTCTTTCTCCAGCCAATTTGGTTTTACCATAAACATTGAGCGGAGCGGTTACATCAGTCTCGAGCCATGGCATGTCGCCATTTCCAGGGAAGACGTAGTCAGTTGAGTAATGAATTACCCAAGCCCCAACTTCATTAGCCGCTTTTGCAATTGCTTCAACGCTGGTCGCATTGAGTAATTGTGCAAATTCTGGTTCTGACTCAGCCTTATCTACCGCGGTATGAGCAGCAGCATTAACAATAACGTCAGGATGAATTTTTTTGACGGTTTCAGCTACACCTTCAGGATTACTAAAATCACCACAATAATCAGTGGAGTGAACATCAAGAGCAATCAAGTTACCCAGAGGTGCCAGAGCACGCTGTAGTTCCCAACCTACCTGCCCTGTTTTGCCAAAAAGGAGGATATTCATTACTGGCGGCCCTCATAGTTCTGTTCAATCCACGATTGATAGGCACCACTTTTCACATTATCAACCCATTTTGTATTGGACAGATACCATTCCACTGTCTTCCGAATCCCGCTCTCAAACGTTTCCTGTGGTTTCCATCCCAATTCGCGACCAATCTTCTCAGCATCAATGGCATAACGGCGATCGTGTCCCGGACGATCGGCAACATAAGTGATTTGCTCACGATAAGATTTCTCTTTCGGTACAATCTCATCCAGCAAATCACAAATAGTGAGCACTACATCTATGTTTTTCTTTTCGTTGTGCCCACCAATGTTATAAGTTTCACCCGCTTTACCTTCGGTTACGACGGTATATAACGCACGCGCATGATCTTCAACATACAACCAGTCGCGAATTTGATCCCCTTTACCATAAATAGGTAATGCTTTACCTTCCAGAGCATTGAGAATAACCAATGGAATCAATTTTTCCGGGAAATGATAAGGACCATAATTGTTAGAGCAATTAGTCACAATGGCCGGTAAACCATAGGTACGTTTCCACGCGCGGACTAAATGATCGCTGGATGCTTTGGATGCGGAATAAGGGCTGCTTGGCGCGTAAGCTGTCGTCTCAGTAAATAAGGGTAATTCTTCTGTATTATTTACTTCATCTGGATGAGGCAAATCACCATAGACTTCGTCAGTAGAAATATGATGAAAACGGAAGCTATTTTTCTTGTCGCTATCAAGAGCAGACCAGTAATTGCGAGCGGCTTCCAAAAGGACATAAGTACCAACAATATTGGTTTCAATAAATGCCGCAGGGCCTGTAATTGAACGGTCAACATGGCTTTCAGCAGCCAGGTGCATCACTGCATCCGGCTGATGCTGAGCAAAAATCCGTGCCATTGCAGGAGCATCGCAAATATCCGCATGTTCAAAAACATAGCGTTCAGAATCAGAAACATCAGCAAGTGATTCCCGGTTTCCGGCGTACGTTAATTTATCGACATTAACAACACTATCCTGCGTATTATTTATAATGTGACGAACTACAGCTGAACCAATAAATCCTGCGCCACCAGTAACAAGTATTTTCACTTAATTTATTCCATATTACTTCAGAGCATGCTGTGAAATAAGCGGCTCTCAGTTTGATTAATAGAGGTATTAATGCACGCTACCGCCCCTGGCTTTACAGCTACCAGAGCACTGCATGCATGCCTATGATGTGACGAGCGTTACCCACTCGCGCTAAACCCGAAAAATTCAAACGCTAATTGTCTTACCAATCCGCTCTGGAAACAAGGAAAATCCTGGAAAACTTTGAATAAAACCCTACTGCTAACTCGTTGTTATTCCGATGGTTTATATAAAACAACGGCAGGAATATTCGCAACAAATTACTTTTGCCGCGAATCTTCACTGCCGTTATAATTTTCTTATCAACCGTTACATCCGGTCATATTTTCATTATTCGCTTAACAGCTTCTCAATCCCTTTACGGAACTTCGCCCCTTCTTTCAGGTTGCGTAGGCCATACTTCACAAACGCCTGCATATAGCCCATTTTTTTGCCGCAGTCGTAACTGTCGCCGGTCATCAGCATTGCATCAACGGATTGTTTTTTCGCCAGTTCGGCAATAGCATCAGTCAGCTGAATACGTCCCCATGCACCAGGCTGAGTACGTTCCAGTTCCGGCCAAATATCGGCAGAAAGCACATAGCGACCTACGGCCATGATGTCTGAGTCCAGCGTCTGCGGCTGATCCGGTTTTTCGATAAATTCAACAATGCGGCTGACTTTACCTTCACGATCCAGCGGCTCTTTAGTCTGAATGACGGAGTATTCAGAGAGGTCACCCGGCATACGTTTTGCCAGCACCTGGCTGCGGCCCGTTTCGTTGAAACGTGCAATCATGGCAGCAAGGTTGTAACGTAGCGGGTCGGCGCTGGCATCGTCGATCACAACGTCTGGCAGTACCACGACAAATGGGTTGTCACCAATGGCAGGTCGCGCACACAAAATGGAGTGGCCTAAACCTAAAGGTTCGCCCTGACGCACGTTCATAATGGTCACGCCCGGCGGACAGATGGACTGTACTTCCGCCAGTAGCTGACGCTTCACGCGCAGTTCAAGAAGAGATTCTAATTCATATGAGGTGTCGAAGTGGTTTTCGACCGCGTTCTTGGACGCATGAGTCACCAGGAGGATTTCTTTGATCCCTGCAGCCACAATCTCGTCAACAATGTACTGAATCATTGGCTTGTCGACGATCGGTAGCATCTCTTTGGGTATCGCCTTAGTGGCAGGCAACATATGCATCCCAAGACCTGCTACCGGTATAACTGCTTTTAAATTCGTCATTCTTTTCCTACCTCTAAGTGGCTGATAGTGCGTAAATTATTGCCATAGGTTAGCCAAACGTTATGGCTATATACCAAAGCTTAGCTCCGCATAACTTTGATTAAACCTTACGATAACACTACACACCATCAGCATCTGGGTTACTCGGATTACTCGGAAATCCACATACTGATAATTTAATCAGTACCTCTTTCCGAATAATCGTAGTCCAACCTGGTCCTTTTTTCTCTGACTCGTCTGCATTACTCAGAAACAAACGTTATGTCGTCTTTTTTGGCATGGACGAATTCATACTGCAGAGTTCGATCCAGACCTTGCGACAGCGTATACGGTGCCACAAAACCTGAAGAATGCACTTTCGTTGCGTCAAACTGTGTTGTTGCGCAGAATTTTTTCACGCGCACAGAGCTGATAGCGTATTTTTTGCCCGTAATTTTGCTCAGGATATCAAAGCAATATCCACCCAGCATTCCTAGTGGGTAAGGCAAGTGCATAGAAGGGATCTTTTTGTTCAGGCTTTGTTCAACTTCAGCAACCAACTGGTTCATGTTCAGGTCTGGCTTATCAACGTAGTTATAAACCTCATAACCTGCGGCAACATTCTTCAGTTTGTACTTGATAAACTCAACAATGTTTCCAACATAAGCCATAGACTTATAGTTAGTCCCTGCGCCCACCATCATAAACTTGCCGCCAGCGATCTGTTTCAGCAAGTTATAGACGTTACCGCGGTTGCGTTCACCGAAGATAACGGTAGGACGGATGATGGTTAATGAACGTTCCGTTGGTGCTTTGTTATACCATTCACGCAGTACTTCCTCTGCCTGCCACTTACTTTTGCCGTAGTGGTTGAAAGGATCGTGTGGATGGTTTTCGTCAGGGTTGTGTTTGTTCAAACCATAAACAGCAACTGAACTGGTAAAGATAATATTTTTAACGCCATTTTTTTCCATGGCCGCCAGCACATTGCGAGTGCCCTGAACGTTGACATCATAATAGAGAGAAGTAGGGCTGACGTCATCGCGGTGTTCCGCTGCCAGCAGCACAACAGTGTCAAAACCGACTAACGCCTGGTCGAGTGCCTGTTGATCGCGAACATCGCCAATCTGTGTGATTTCTGGATAAAAGTGGCTTTGCTGTTTGTCCAGGTTCTTGATATTAAAGTCAGCAATTGCCGTTTCAAGTAGTCGGGTTCCTACGAATCCGGAAGCTCCTATGAGCAAAACGTTATCGTTCATAAATCACTTTAGTCTGGTTGTTACGTAAGAAACACAAGATAAAGATGAGTACCTTCCCTGAGTAGTCAATGCTGCCCAGTCCCAGCTTTAACAGTTAGTGTGAGGATTATAATCTTTTAGAACATTATATCCAGTAAGTTTATGAATGGTCGCAAATCTACTCCCTCCGTTCCGGCAATCTAAAGTTAATCTTCTCCACATTAACAATATGGTGATTAATCCTGTCGATATCGACGGAGCTTTGCCCTTTTTCATTCACTGCATGAATATTCGTGAGTGAAAGCAGCGTTTTACGCTTTGCCATAAAAACGCCTCGAACGTCTTTGCGCATGTCGAAGTTCATGCTCAATGCGGGTCCAACAGAGGATTCCTGCATCACATTGATATTTCGCATAAAAAGGTGTTGCGGTTTATTGTGTAGCTCAAGCGACGCAGGCTTCATCTCAATGTTAGTCAGCGCCACAAAGGAGACAGCATTCCCGGCGGAGATTTGGATGCCGCGCAATTTATAAGCAAGATGAGTATTATCCAGTTGAATATCATTCACTCGGAAATTCTGCGGTATCGAGAGATATTTGCCTTTAATTACCCCATAGCCAATTAACATCCCGGCACTATTAATCATTTCAATATTATCAATCACAAAGTTGTCACAACCATAAATAGCAACTGTGGCGTTATCAATACCTGCTTTCTTACTGAAATCCGGCGTGATATTACGAGCTTTGATATTACGGATAACAAAATGTTTACCATTTTCAACATGGATCAGTTGCCGACAATCTGATCCCGTGATATTCGCCACGACAAAGTTTTTCACTGCCTGGTTTTCCGGATAATTATTATCGTAGGTACTTCCCGCAAGGCCTATGCCAATGCCCCAGTTGATTTTGCCGTTAGTACAGTTGATGCGCTCGATCACATGGTCGGAGATCAAAATATCACTGTCGTTAATTGCCACGTTCCATTCAATGGCGTCGCCCTGTAAGTCGCTGAACTTACAATTGGTGATATTGGCACCGATAATCTGGTTATGAAATCCCTGGCGTAAGATGGCGTAGTTAGCGTGGCTAACGGTGAGGTTATCGATGGTCAGGTTGCGCATGACCCGTTTGTTTTTGCCGCCGATATAGATCTGCGTCACCGGGCCAAAGCCGCTCATCACCAGCCCTTTGATGGTGCAGTCAGAACCACGCACATCCAGGGTGATGTTATGTATACTGCCGCCCTCCCCCCCTGTCACCTGGCTGCCGTCCTGTAAGACAAATCGCCCTCTGCCGTTGCCGCGCAGGCTTCCAAGGATGTGTAACGTTTTACCTGCAGGAATGAAGATGCCGGTGTTGATATTGTCGCAAACCAATCCGGCGGGCACGACGACCGTTTGCCCTTCGCTGAAGGCTTGTTTAAATGAGGCGATCCAGTCGTGAGGGTTGTAGTCGTTAATGTTAACGCTTTGCCGGGCAGGAAGTGCACGGGCGAAAGGGGTATGGAGGAAGGCAAGCGCCGAGCTTGCCGTCAGGAAGGTGCGTCGGGAGAGTTTTTTAAATGGCATGCGTTCTCCTCTATAAAGCCTGCAGCAAGCTGGCGAGTTCTCGATTGATCACCTGCTGGTTAAAATCGTGTTCGACTTTTTCGCGCGCACGTTTGACGACCGGAGCCAGTTCGTCGGTGTCCAGTTGGCTAAACGCCGCCAGTCGTTGCGCCAGTGCGCGAGCATCGTTCTCAGGCACCAGCCAGCCGGATTTATCGGCCTCCACCAATTCCGGTATTCCGCTATGCAGAGTAGAAACCACCGGAATGCCGACCGCCATCGCTTCCATTAGCGCCACCGGAATACCTTCCATATCGCCATCCGCACCCGTTACCGAAGGCAGCAGGAAGACATCCGCGTCGTCGAGCATCGCTTTCACTTCGTGGCTCGGTTTAAAGCCCGGCATCTCTACCACATCTTCCAGTTGATATTGTTCGATGAGGGTGCGCAGGCGTCGTTCCCACGGGCCAATACCGAGGATACGATAGCGAAATGCCACGCCCTGCTCTTTCAACTGACGGCAGGCTTCAATCGCCACATGCAGGCCTTTTTTCTCGGTTAAGCGTGCGACGGAAATGATTTCCAGCGGCGTTGCGGGCGCTTTCACCGGACGCGGGCTAAAGCGCGTCATGTCCACGCCCATGCGCGATACGGCGATTTTTTCCCTCGGGCATCCCATTTTTTGCAGCCTTCCGGCCCACAGATCGCTGATCGGTAGCATCAGGTCGCCACGGCGGAACAGTTGCTGATATTCGGGAGTGTAGTGGTTGAGCACTTCCCGACTGGAGATATCAATGCCGTGGAAGATAGTAGCGATTTTGCCGCGAATGATACCCAGTTCCCGTAGTTTTGCTGCGATTACCCCCGCAGGGCCAAAATGAGCGATAAAGACATCGGCATAAAATGGTGTTGCGACCTGGCCGCAAATGGCAGACAAAATCAGGTTCCGCGACTCAGCGCCATAGCGTTTGAGGTTGAGCGCCTGCCAGGTATTTTTACGATGAATGCCGCGTAAGGTCTGGCTGGCGCGGTGGCGCAGTTTCGCCACTTTGCCCGTAGGTTCGTCCTGTAACCAGCGGGTTCTGGCAGCAAGGTTGTATTTCGTCCATGCCGCGTGGGTGTTTTGTGTGTCGCCTTTTTGCAGCGCGACAATCTCCACCTCAAATCCCATATCAATAAACGCGGTAATTTGATTGAGGACGAAGGTTTCCGACGACAGCGGAAATTTCAGTAAAAAGAAGCCGACCTTCATTTCACCTCCCCGATGCGTTCAAGCACAGATTTCACCATCTGCATTCCCGTCTGACGTTCGCGACTGACAGCTTCGTTAAGTCGTGCGTTCAGCGCCGGAAGCTGACCTAAGGTATCCGCAACCATCGCTTGCAGGCTGCCGTCCAGTAAATGACGGATATCAATTGCCATCTCTGGCAGCCCCAGCTGCTGCATGATCCCGGCGGATTTATGTTCATAGTTGATGGCAATCGCCGGAGTAGCAAAGTTCATTGAGATAATAGCGGAGTGCAGACGCGTACCAACGGTGAGTTCACAGGCACCGAGAATTTTGCCCATTTCCAGATCGTTAAGTTCATCCATCACTACGTGGTAACGGGCAGGATCGCTGATATGCTGGCGCAGGTTGAGCGCCACCATGCGGTCGTCTTTGTTATAGCTGTCGATGCCCGTACAGGTGGAGAGCGCAATCACCTGATACCCTTCATCGAGAATGCGATTGACCACCCCGGCAAAGGCTTTTTCATACGCTTGTTGGGTGGTGCCGAGACGTTTGTCAAACGGTGCCAGTTCGCGCAGGGTAATGGCCACCGTTTTCTGTTGTGCGGCAACGTCCAGCCAGTGTTGAACGGCATAGCTGGCGGTGAAGTCTTCGGTGTGGTGATCGACCAGCCACGCGGTATCGACGCCATGTTCGACTTTTGCGGTGGTGATATTGCTGCGTTTCATCAGTTCAAGGCTGACCGATTCGCGCAGGATCAGCGCGTCGCAGTGACCGAATACGTAGTTCGCCAGTTGGTTAAATTGCTCATCCTGGAACGGGCCGACGCTGTGACCAATCATAAACAGCGGCTTTTTCGCCATAAACGTGCAAAGCGCATGTTCAAACTGCGGAACGCCGTAGAGATCGACAAAAAACGATCCGCCGACCTGAATAATGGCGTCGTAACCTGACAGCAGGCGCACGAAGTCGGTGAATCCCTGGGCGATGGCGATATTACGCAGCTTGCCAGTGTCGGTGACGCGTGAGAGCAATACCTGGTGCTGGTAGCGGCGACGGAGAACTTTTTTAACGCGCCCAACCACGCCCGCCGCGCTGTTGTGTTGTTTCATTTGCAGGAACAGCGGATCGCCCATTACCGGACGGTTGAGCAGCCAGGAAGAACTGACCGGATAGCGACTCATCACGTCCACTTCGGCGTGTGGATTGAGGATGTTGATGGCATCAAGTAAGCCGCGCAAGATGGCGCTGTCGCCGCGATTGCCGCAAGTGTGGTTGCCCAGAATAAGTAATTTCATTTTTTCCTCATAAATTTGATGCCAGGTGAGGCTATGTTTGTTGTGTTCGTTGCCGGAACCGAAAACAGCCATTCACCCCGCCCGTAAAAGCATTTTCATTTTTTCGCTGCGACAAAACTGACGCTTTACTTCCACCACCAGCGGATGGCGCGACAGCACAATCATCACCACAAACGCCAGCACGCCCGCGGCTATTTGCACCGCCAGCAGCATCCCCAGCGCCAGTTGCCCTTTCAGTACAATGCCCAGCGCAGAACTAACCACCAGCGTCGGCAGCGAGAGATAAAACGGCAGCCACAAACTCAGGATGTACTGGCGATAACTGGAACCGAGCACCGGTTTAATCATCACGAAATAGCTCAGAATGGTGTTGATAATCTGCACAAGCAGGAAACCGAGCGTGACGCCGATTGCGCCCGCCATCTGCCCACCAATGATGATTGCCGGAATAAACAGAAAGGTTTTGAATACGTTGAATTTAAAGCTGATATCGACCCGCGCTTTCGCCATCAGCAACGAACCAATCGGGTTACCCACGGAGCGCAGTAGCCCCACAATACACAGCAATTGCAGCACCGGAATAATGCTGCTCCACTTTTCGCCAAATACCAGCGGTACAAAGTTATTCGACACCACCATTAGCCCCAGCAGCGCCGGAAAGTTGATAATCCCCACTACCGACAGCAGCTTGTAGAAGTTGACGCGCAGCTTTTCTGTATCGTCCTGAATTTTTGCAAACGCCGGAAACAACACGCGGGTGATGATCGGGTTCAGTTTCATCGGCGGTACAACGGCCACGTTGTACGCCAGGTTGTATCCCCCTGCCACGCCCGCACCGAGAATACGCGCCAGCACGAGTGTTGAAAGGTTGGTGTTGAGATAGTTGATGATGCTGTCAGCCGTCAGCCAGGCACCAAAGCGTAAGTTCGGTGCCACCGACGCCAGCGAGAAATGCAGACCGGGGCGATAAATTTTGCGGCCAAAGTAGCCAAACAGCAGCGTTCTCACCGCACTATTGACCAGATAACCGAGAATCGCGGTCATCGCCAGCGGCCAGAAATGGGCGCTAACCACTGTAAAAGTGAAGCCCGCCAGCACCGCGCTGGTTTCGATCATGCCGATTTTGTTGAACTCCAGCTCCTTTTGCATCAACGCGCGGAACTGTTGCCCGTGGGGGATCACCACAAACGCCAGCGACAATGTTTTAATCAACGGTGCCAGGTCCGGGTTATTCAACACGTCACCGATGAGATCACTCAACAAAAACACCGCCACGCACACCACAAGCCCCAGCCCAACGTTCAGCCAGTACAGCGTGGTGAGTTCAAGGTGGCTGATTTCTTTTCGCTGAATAATGGAGTTAGCGATACCGAAGTCAGAAAGCGTATCTGCCAGCGCAATGATCACCAGCGACACAGTCAGCAAACCGAACTGGTGGTTATCTATAATCCGCGCCAGCACAGTCATTTGCACCAGACCGAGGCCGATGATGATCACCGTGGCAATCGCCGACCACTTCGCGCCGCTGATGGTTTTTTCACGTAAGCTCATATCAATATGCCGCTTTGTTAACGAAACCTTTGAATACCGTCAGGAAAACGATTTTGATATCGAACCAGACGCTCCATTCGCGGATGTACTCAAGGTCGAACTCGACGCGTTTTTCCATTTTCTCCAGCGTGTCGGTTTCGCCGCGCCAGCCGTTAATCTGCGCCCAGCCGGTAATGCCCGGTTTCACTTTATGGCGCAGCATGTAGCCTTCAATGAGCTGGCGATACTGTTCGTTATGCGCCACCGCATGCGGACGCGGACCGACAATCGACATCCCCCCGGTCAGCACATTGATAAACTGCGGCAATTCATCCAGCGAGGTGCGGCGCAGAAAATTCCCCACTTTGGTGACGCGCGGATCGTTCTGCGTCGCCTGGGTCACCACTTTGTCGTTCTCCATCACTTTCATGGAACGGAACTTCCACACTTTGATCGGCTTGCCATCCATGCCGTAGCGAGTCTGGCGGAAAATAACCGGCCCCGGTGAGCTCAGTTTCACCGCCAGCGCAATACAACACAGCACCGGGGAGATCAGCAGCAGGATAAGCGTCGCCAGCACAATGTCTTCTGCACGTTTTATCAGGCGGTTAACCCCGGAAAGCGGCGTGTCATACAGCGGCACCACCGGTATGCCGTTCATCTCTTCGAGGCGTGAATGGAGAATGTTGAAGGTAAAAACATCGGGGATCAGCAGCACCGAACAGGTGGTGTCCGCCAGTTGATGGACCAGTTTTTTCACTCGCGCGCCGTCGCACATCTGCATCGCGATATAGACGTTATGAATCTTGCCCGCTTTCGCATCCTCGACCAGTTGTTGCAGATTGCCCGCCCAGTCGTTAGAAACGCCACCCGGTTTCGGGTCGTGGTAAACGCCCACCACTTCAAACCCTAACCACGGCTGATTACGGAAGCTCTCCATCAGCATTTGTCCGGCGGCTAAATCCCCCGCTACGGCGACCATACGCTTGTTATAGCCATGATTACGCAGCCAGCCCGCCCCAATGCGAATACACGAACGGCAAACCACCAGTCCGATGCTGGTCAGCCCATACCACGCCAGCCAGATTTTCAGCTGCGTGTCGAAATCATTGTTGAACGCCACCAGTCCAGCGCTGAAAATCACGCTTAACGTCCAGTTTTGTAGCAACAGGGCAAATTCTGTCGCTGCCCGAACACCGCGCCATGAGCGATAAAAGTCGGTGATGCCGCCCAGCATCTGGAACACCACCAGCGTAATCAGCGCCACCAACAGGTGCATGTAGAGGAATGACAGTCCGCTCACTTCGCAAACCAGCCATAGTCCGGCAAACATGATGGTGATATCTGAAAAGCGTTGCACCATAGAGATTAACGATGCATTGGTTTTCGCTCGCTCGCGCTTTTTTAGATTTGTCATCGTTGTTCCTGTTATTAGCCCCTTACCCGCTGTGGGTAAGGGAAGATCCGACATTACTCGTTCAGCAACGTCAGCAGAGTTCGCGTTCGCGCTTCCATCAGCGGCACATCACCGCGTGATTCCACATTCAACCGCACCACCGGTTCGGTGTTGGAGGTGCGCAGATTAAAGCGCCAGTCGGCAAAGGTCATACTGATGCCATCGGTGCGATCCACCGCCAGCGCCTCGCGGCTAAAGTGCTGTTCCACGCGGTTAATCGCCTCAACAGGTTGTGCCAGTTTGCTGTTGATCTCACCGCTTGCCGGAAACGCTGACATCCGGTCGCGCACCAGTTCGCCCAGCGTTTTTCCTTTCAGGCACACCAGTTCGGCGACCAGCAGCCACGGGATCATGCCGCTGTCGCAGTAAGCGAAATCACGGAAGTAATGGTGGGCGCTCATTTCGCCACCGTAGATAGCGTCTTCCTTGCGCATACGTTCTTTAATAAAGGCGTGTCCGGTTTTCGACATTACCGGGGTGCCGCCTGCGGCAGTCACCACATCAACGGTGTTCCAGGAGAGACGTGGATCGTGGATGATCTTCGCGCCGGGATTTTTTTCGAGGAACGCTTCTGCCAGCAAACCGACAATGTAGTAACCCTCGATAAACTGCCCTTTTTCGTCAAACAGGAAACAGCGGTCAAAATCGCCATCAAAGGCAATGCCCATATCCGCGCCGTGTTTGATGACCGCATTGCGGGTGTCGTCGCGACATTCCGGCAGCAACGGGTTAGGAATACCGTTGGGGAAATTGCCGTCCGGCGTGTTATGCACTTTGATTAACTCCACCGGTGCGCCGAGGGCTTTAAAGCGGGCTTCGATGGCGTCAACTACCGGACCCGCCGCGCCGTTCCCGGAGTTAATCACCAGCTTGAGCGGCGTAAGGTTTTTGACGTTGATATAACCGAACAGGTGATCAACGTAAACGTCACGCAGATTGATTTGCTGATAGCGACCGCGTTTGCTTTCATCGACAGGAGGAAAGTCGTTGGCTTCTGCCAGACGCTGGACGTCGCGCAGTCCGGTATCGCCGCTGATCGGGCGAGCCCCTTCGCGCACCAGTTTCATGCCGTTGTAATCCATCGGGTTATGGCTGGCGGTAACTTCGATGCCGCCATCCACGCCGAGATGGAACGTGGCGAAATAGATTTCTTCGGTGCCGGACATACCGATATCCAGCACATCGACGCCCGCATCCTGTAAACCTTTCGCCAGCGCCAGTTTTAAGGTTTCGCTGGTGAGGCGGACATCACCGCCTAACACAATGGTTTTCGGTTTGAGAAATTCGCCATAAGCGCGACCAATGCGCCAGGCAATATCTTCATTCAGTTCTTCGCCTAATTTTCCGCGAATATCATAGGCTTTAAAGCAGGTTAATTTTTTCATATCGTTACTCTTTTTCAGGCAATAGTTGGCCCTGACCGAAACGGCCAATTTTGTTTTTGTCGTTATTTACATCGCGGTTTCGCATTCATTGCCTGATGCGACGCTGCCGCGTCTTATCAGGCCTACAAACCCGAACCGTAGGTCGGATAAGGCGTTCACGCCGCATCCGACAAACAGCGCCTGATGCGACGTTTACACCCGTCCGTAGCGATCCGCGAAGCGCACCACATCATCCTCTTCGAGATAAGAGCCGGAGCGAACTTCAATTAAATCGAGCGGAATTTTCCCCGGGTTTTCCAGGCAATGCGTCGCCCCCAGCGGAATATAAATGGACTCGTTTTCACCAAGCAGTTTGATATCACCGTCGATAGTGACTTTTGCCGTTCCCGCGACAACCACCCAGTGTTCCGCGCGGTGATGGTGCATCTGTACCGACAAGCCTTCGCCCGGTTTCACGGTGATGCGTTTCACCTGGTAGCGGTCGCCCGCGTCGATAGAGTCATATTTGCCCCACGGACGATACACTTCGCGATGCACCCGATGCTCATGGCGACCATCGGCTTTGATCTGCTCGACAACTTTTTTCACATCCTGCACCGCATTACGGTCGGCAATCAGCACCGCATCTTTGGTCTGCACTACCACCAAATCTTTCACCCCGACGGTGGTGACCAGGCCAGATTCGGCGTACACATAGCTGTTTTCAGTTTTGTGATTAATCACATCGCCATGGCAAACGTTGCCCTCGGCGGTGTGGGCGCTGATCTCCCATAATGAAGACCAGGAGCCGACATCGCTCCAGCCTGCATCCATCGGCACCACAACGGCATCTGCCGTTCGTTCCATGACCGCGTAATCCACCGACTCTTCCGGGCAGGCCAGAAACGCTTCTTCATCCACACGAATAAAATCGAGATCCGGATCGACGGCGCTCATCGCTTTTTCGCAGGCATCGAGAATATCCGGGCGATATTTTTTCAGTTCTTCGAGATAGCGTCCGGCACGGAACAGGAACATACCGCTGTTCCAGTAATATTCGCCGCTTGCCACATAGGCCTGAGCGGTTTCCAGATTCGGTTTTTCGACAAACTGCGCCACTTCAAAGGCCACCGTATCCTGCTCGCCCGCCGACACTTCACCGCGACGAATATAGCCATATCCGGTTTCAGGTAGATCCGGCACAATGCCGAAGGTGACCAGCTTACCCGCTTCGGCATACGGCATGGCATTACGCACGGCGGCACGGAACGCGTCTTCATCGGCAATCACGTGATCCGCTGCCAGCACCAGCATTAATGGGTCGTTTTCCGGGCTATGACGTTTTGCCGCCAGCGCCGCCAGCGCAATGGCCGGTGCAGTGTTACGCCCTGCCGGTTCGAGAATAATGTTCTCGGTGAGTTTATTCAGTTGACGCAGCTGTTCCGCGACAATAAAGCGGTGCTGCTCATTGCAAATCACCACCGGGCTTTCGCACTCCACGCCGTTCAGGCGGCAGATGGTGGTTTGCAGCATGGTGAGATCGCCTTTCAGGCATAAAAACTGCTTGGGGTAAAGTACGCGGGAAAGCGGCCATAAGCGGCTACCGGAGCCACCTGCCATCACAACTGGATAGAGTTTCGACTGCGCCATAATTATCCCCGAATATCATTTATAAATTGACGTAACACGTTCTCTTTATCGAGCGTGCGTTCGGCATATTCACGTGCCACCGTGTTGTGTTTGGGCAGCAGGAGCGCCTGACGAATCCCCGCCACCAGCGCCTCGACCGATTCCGGTTCCACGCAAACCGCAATGCCCGGAAAGGTTTCGCAAAGCTGTCCCAGTTCTGTGTGGGCTTCTGCGGTAATCACCGCGTTACCGCCTACCGCCAGAATATTGGTCAGTTTCGACGGCAATACGGCATCTGCCGCGCCGCGTTTTTGCACCACCAGATGGCAATCCCCCATCTTCAGCAGTGCGGGTAAAGCGTCATACGATTGCAGCGGAAAAAATTGCATGTTGCGCAGTCCACGCTGCTGCGCCATTTTTTCCAGCCGCGCTTTGCCGCCGCCCTGCCCGACAATGGCAAAAATAAGCGGTTCATCGCGCAGGCGATCGGCAGCTTCAATAACGTTTTCCAGCCCCTGCTTTTCACCAATATTGCCGGAGTAAAGAATGATTTTTTTGTTATCCGGCAGGCCAAGCTGGTTACGAAGGGCATCAACATCGGCGTCTGCGACATGCTGAAAACGGGCGATTTCCGACCAGTTTGGGAAGAAAATGACGTTTTCCGCCGCCACGCCTTTTTCGATGGCTTTATTCATCATCGAACGCGAAATCGTGGAGACGTTATCGACGTTATGCAGTCCGCTACGTTCGAACGCCGTCGCCAGCTGTGCCACTTTGCCGCCTTTGCCTTTTCCGGCAAGGCCCAGCCCCAGCATGGCGTCCACTTCGTAATCCTGAATATGCAGCACGGTACGCGCACCAGAGAGTTTCGCCAGCAGGCGCATTCCCGGCGTGCAAAACAGCGTTGGCACTACGCCGATAATGCGATCCGGCTTCCAGCGACGTTGCGCCATCAGTGGAAAGAAACTGCTGACGGCAAAACTGCCGAGATGCAACAGGCGTTTCAGAGTGCTCGGCTGTTTTGGCACGTACAGCGGGCAGCGCCACACCATGGCGGCCCCCTCTTCCCGTTTGTACCGCCAGGCGGAATAGTTCTCGCCCACCTGCCACTGCGGGTAGTAAGGCGGCGCGGTAATGACCCGCACCTCATGACCTTGTGCCGCCAGCCATTCCACCATCTCGCCGGTGTATTTGCCGATGCCGGTTAACTCCGGCGAGTAGTTAATGCCGTAGACCAGTATTTTCATAATCCGGGTACTCCGGCACGCTTCTCAGCGAGAAAATAGGCGCGGCTGTTAGCGTGAACATTGTCACTGGCGAGCAACGCGTCCGGCGTCAGCCAGCGGTAATCGTCATGCTGCTCATCCGGCAGTAACAGCTCATCTTCCGCTACTCTGAAGCGAAAACCGAGCACCACATAGTGAGTGGTAAAATCCGAGCCGGAGAAGTTATCGTCATAAAAGTGCTGCCAGACACCGTAAAACTGGCCTGCTGTTATCGGCAGACGCAACCCCAGTTCCGCCATCGTCAGCCGCTCAAATGCGGCTTCCAGCGTTTCGTCTTTCTGCACGCGCCCTCCCGGCACAAACCAGTAACCCTGCGCCGGGCGGTTGGTTCTTTTGCCAAGCAGAAACTCGCCGCGACTGTTCTCGACAATAAAGTCGAGAGAGACAAGCGGAGTGGAGCGCACTACCGTGGCAAAGTCTTCCTGACGTAAAAACATCATTACCCCCGAAAGCGGTCTTGATTCTCAAGGAACCACTGGTAAGTGCTGGCAAGCCCCGCTTCCAGTGAGATTTCGTGATACCAGCCAAGCTGATGCAGGCGCGTCACATCCAGCAGTTTGCGCGGCGTACCATCCGGTTTACTGGCATCAAAAACCACCCGACCTTTGTAACCCACCACTTTGGCGATGGTTTGCGCCAGCTCGCGGATAGTGCAGTCAACGCCCGTGCCGACGTTAATGTGCGACAGCATCGGTTGGGTGTTCTCCAGCCAGACTTCATGCGCCAGCTCCATCACATGAATGCTCGCCGCCGCCATATCATCGACGTGCAGAAATTCGCGCATCGGTGTACCGCTGCCCCACACCACCACGTCCGGCGCATTCTGTGCCGTCGCCTCATGGAAGCGACGCAGCAATGCTGGGATCACATGCGAATTACTCGGGTGGAAGTTGTCGTGTGGCCCGTACAGGTTGGTTGGCATGACTGAGCGGTAATCCCGTCCGTACTGGCGATTGTAAGATTCACACAGTTTGATCCCGGCGATTTTGGCAATGGCGTAAGGCTCGTTGGTCGGCTCCAGCGTGCCCTGCAACAGCTCGCTTTCTGCCATCGGCTGTTTTGCCAGTTTCGGGTAGATGCAGGACGATCCGAGAAACAGCAGTTTGTTCACGTCGTTCTGATGCGCGGCGTGAATGATGTTGCTCTCAATCATCATGTTCTGGTAGATGAAATCTGCCGGATACGTGTTGTTGGCAACAATACCGCCCACTTTCGCCGCCGCCAGATAGACCTGGTCAATGCTTTCGCTGGCAAAGAAATCATGCACCGCGCGGCTGTCCAGCAGGTTCAGTTCATCGCGGGTGCGTAATACCAGCTCCACATCACCGCGCTGTTCGAGCTGCCGCCTGATGGCGGAACCGACCATCCCGCGATGGCCAGCAATAAAAATGCGTTGTTTACTCATGCTTATGACTCCAGCGCGATCGCCACGTCGTAGCCGTGAGATTTCAGCAGAGAGTGTTTTTTCGCCGCTTCAAGGTCATTAGCCACCATTTCAGACACCATCTCTCTGAGGGTGATTTCCGGTTTCCAGCCCAGTTTTTCGTGCGCTTTGGTCGGGTCACCGAGCAGCGTTTCAACTTCTGCCGGACGGAAGTAACGCGGGTCAACGGCGATAATCACATCACCCGGTTTAACGCCCGGCGCGTCATGCCCGGTGACGGAAACCACAATGCCCTTCTCTTCAACACCCGTGCCTTCAAAGCGCAGTTTGATGCCCAGTTGTGCCGCCGCCATTTCCACGAACTGACGCACGGAGTACTGAACGCCGGTGGCAATAACGAAATCTTCCGGTTGTTCCTGTTGCAGCATCATCCACTGCATTTTTACGTAGTCTTTGGCGTGGCCCCAGTCACGCAGGGAATCCATATTGCCGAGATACAGGCACGACTCCAGCCCCTGGGCGATGTTGGCGATTGCGCGGGTGATTTTGCGGGTAACGAAAGTCTCGCCACGGCGCGGGGATTCATGGTTGAAGAGAATACCGTTACAGGCGTACATGCCGTAGGATTCGCGGTAGTTAACGGTGATCCAGTAGGCGTACAGTTTGGCGACCGCATACGGAGATCGCGGGTAGAACGGCGTGGTTTCTTTCTGCGGAATTTCCTGCACCAGACCATACAGTTCAGAGGTGGAAGCCTGATAGAAACGGGTTTTCTTTTCCAGACCGAGGAAGCGGATCGCCTCGAGCAGGCGCAGCGTACCCATCGCATCGACGTCTGCGGTATATTCCGGTGACTCAAAAGAAACCGCAACGTGGCTCATTGCGCCCAGGTTGTACACTTCATCCGGCTGCACTTCACGCAAAATGCGCGTCAGGTTGGAGGTATCACTCAGGTCGCCATAATGCAGATGGAATTTCGGGTTGCAGGTGTGCGGATCCTGATAAATGTGATCCACGCGCTCGGTGTTGAATGACGATGCGCGACGCTTAATACCATGCACCTCGTAACCTTTTTCCAGCAGAAACTCTGCCAGGTAAGAACCGTCCTGTCCGGTTACACCGGTGATGAGAGCGACTTTTGACATGTCTTATTCCTCTGTATTTTTTGAATTTATTCAGTTTCAACGCGTTTGCGTATCACCACTGCGGGGTTCCCCCGGCAAACCACATTTGCCGGAAGCGATTTAAAAACACTGCTTCGCGCACCCACGACGGTGCCGTCGCCGATCGTGACGCCAGGGGCAACAAAAACATCTGTCGCCAGCCAGCATTTCTCGCCAATCACAACAGGCGTGGCGTTAATGGTGAAATGTTGACTTGCATGGTCGTGGCTACCGGTGCATAAATAACTTTTTTGCGATATCACCGAATGTGCGCCAATGGTTATTTCACCGAGGGTATATAAATTGACCTCATCGCCGATCCACGCGTAATCACCTAAAGTTAATTTCCACGGATAGGTAATTTTTACTGACGGACGAATAACTACGTTTTTTCCTATTTTTGCGCCGAATAAACGTAATAAAAATGCCCGCCAGCGATACAACACTTGTGGCGACCAGGCAAATATTGTTGCCTGTACTGCCCACCACAATTGCACTTTAATAGCGTTGCCACCCCGGAACCCTTTCGGCACCGAGAATCCACTTAAATCCTGCATCGTTTTCCCTTATATTAAGCTTTTGTTATATAAGGCTTTCGTATTTGAGGTCGTACGTTGGCGTAAATGCCAGGATAATTCAGCCCAAAAGCCAGGCACGTGCAATATTTGCCGTTGGACTTTTTTGGCGTCAGCACACAATTCCATATTATTGGTGGTAGATACCCCACCCATAGAAAATTCAGACACCAGGCCATTGAGTTTTTTAAATGCATAACCGGCTTTATACATTTTGGCCGCCAGCGCGTAATCGGAAGAAACTTTATACTCCAGGTCATAACGCCATTTCTTCAAGCCGGACACCGGGAAAAATATCGCCTGATGACTGGCGGGCAGGCTGTGGTAAATATACCAACCCGGTTTGGCGCTACGTTTAATTTTATGCCCGTCGCCAAAATCCAGCAGCGCATCGCCGGTGATCATCACGTTATCTTTTTGCACTTTTAACTTACGGACAAAATATGCGGCATCCTGATGAAAAATATCGCCCGAGTTGAGAAACAACGCGAACTTGCCTTGCGCCATTTCAATACCTTTGTTCATGGCGTCGTAGATACCGTTATCTGGTTCGCTGACAAAGCGTAAGTTATAGATACCATTGAGATTTTCCAGATACTCACGGGTGCCGTCGTTGGAACCGCCATCAACAACAATCCATTCGAAGCTGATATCGTCCGCCTGCGCCAGATGCGCCAGCGAGGCGTGTGTTTTGACTATTCCTTCGAGGTTACGAAACGCGACAGTGATTATGCTAAGCAACATGTTTTACCTCGTAATACCCGTCATACTTCAAGCTGCATGTGCGTTGGTTTTCCTCGCTCACCCACTTCCTGCAACTCGAATTATTTAGGGTGTATATTTAACGCTTTTCGCAAAATAAACGGGCAGACGATTAAAAACGCATATTCCGGGCTAAATATCGAACCGGTAAAAAACAGCGATACCGGAGTAAAAAGATATAATTGCACGCGAAAATTGCGGTTATCACCAAAAGCGTTGATCATCATTTTTATCACTTTTCCCATGTACCACAGCGATAAAAACACTGCGAACCAGGAAAAATAAATAATCAGCAGATACAAACCATTGTCTATGGTTTTTCCGACATCCGCACCGTTAAATATTCCGAATGATGCGACATATTCATAAAGTGAGCCAAATCTGACTACACCGTCAATATGGGTTAAAGAATAACCGACCATCACCAGCGGACCGACAATACGATAATACGATGACGATCCTTCTGTACCTAAATCGCCCAGACGGGTGGAAATATAAGGGAACGCGATTACCACACCAACCAGGAATACAGCCAGAGAAATCAATGCTAACGGTAACTTTTTCTTAATCGCCTCTTTATTCAGATATTGAAATGCCCACTCCAGCAAATAAAAAAGGATAAAGGTCATAACCCCTGAAAATGAACCGGATAATATTATCCCTGCGAGAATCATAGCATCTGTTTTAGGCGTTTTGATACCAAACTGTTTGATGCTGAGCCAAATTGAGATTAATGCCAGAGCGAAAAATGCCGGTTCGAAATAAAGTGCTGTCGTGCGCTTGCCGCCGAATTTAATGAAATTCAGCACATAGCTGTTGCTGTAAATCAGATATTTCGAAATCGACTCCATAATACTGCTACCGCCGGTGAGGATAATTTGCGCCATCTCCACCGCCGCCAGCACCACCACCAGCCCGACCACCAGATAAAAGAAACGTAATATCTTGCGATGGTTGTGTGGCGAAATCGTTTTAAAGCGAATACTCCACACCATGCCAATAATGATCACAATATAGACAAATAGCATGGTTGAAGTGACGTATTTACTGGCATCCAGCGACTGACCAAACAGGTAGTTAAACGCCGTGAGTCCCGCGCCAATCCCCAAGGCAATCATCAATTTTTTAACGCTGATGCGCTCTAAAAACAGCAGTAACAAGACAGGTAAAAAAGTGACGATGGTGATGGGGAAACTTTCTCCAAGCTGGGCGATTTTGACGTTAACCAGCAGGTAAATCAGCGGCAGCAGTAAGTAGCTACAGATTCTGATAGAAGTTGACATACTCCTCCAGCATCTGTTGTCCACTGTAGGCGGCGCGGCTGCGCTGGCTGAACTCAGCCAGCGTGGTACCAAATATCGCCTGTGCGATTTCCGGTTTGCTTAACTGCACCAGTTGCAGCACATCTTCTTCGCTGACGGTTTTACCGCCGGATTTTTGCAGCACTTCCCGCGCCGCATCGCTATGGGTGGCGATCACCGGCACGCCAATCGATAACGCCTCACACAAAATCAGCGGGTAGTTATCGACGCGAGAACTGAATACCAGCGCATCCATCTGATTGAGCGCGCTCATCAGTTTACGTTTGTCGGTTTCAAAGCCGTGATTGACCACATTACCAGCGGTGAACGGTGAGAACTTACCGAAAGTATGCAGTTCGATTTTGTCACCCAGCGCCATCATCTCGCGCACCAGTTGCTGGTTAGTTTTGCCGTCGTAACGCAGATCATGCGCCACCACTGCGATTTTCGGCTTGCCCTGAGTTTCGCGCACCGGAGGCAAGTCCGCCAGAATCGCTTCGGTTGCCATATCAATACCGTTATTGATAATCCGGCAACGCCCTGGACCGTACAGACTATTGAAAGCGTCTGCCACATGCTGGCTGGGGGAAATAAACTGACAGCCCAATGCCAGCATCTCGCGGAATAACTGCCGTTTGCCCGCCACCAGTTGGTGTGCGCGATCAATCTTCACCGGCGGATAATTATTTAAGGTCGGGCATTTCTGGCAGCCCGTTTTCCAGCCTTCGCAACCGTCGGTAAAGGCGCAGCGTCCGGTAACGCTCCAGTGATCGTGCAGCGTCCAGACCAGAGTGACATCCGGTTTATGGTTTTTCACTTTTTCGCAAAAGCGCACCACGCTCTTAAGATTCAACCAGTAGCTGTGCAGCACATGAAAATGCAGGACCACCGGACCCGGTGTGCGAGTAATGGTGCGATATAACTCATTGAAATTGCCGAACAGATCGCGATTAAACAGACGAAACAACGCAATGTTCGCCATCGCGGTCATCCGCGGCGTATGTTTGATGACCTGCGGATAGTTCTGATGGCTGACGCTCTCTTTGCCGCCTTTGCCGTAGCCGTAGACAAAATGTGATGCCAGCCCCTGTTGCAGCGCACGCTGGTGGAGATCTAACGCCACACCTGCCGCCCCGCCTTCCGCCAGTCGCACATTAAATTGCAGAATATTCATTTAATTACCTTCACTCGCGCTTTTTCTCCCACCACCAGCGCGTTGTCCGGGACCGAGTCGAGCACCACGCTGCCCGCGCCCACGGTGACGTTGTTACCAATCGTGATATCACCAAGAATAATGACGTTGGCACCGAGTTCGACGCCGTTGCCAATGTGTGGACATGCCATGTTATCGGCACCACGATTGCCGATAGTGACGCCGTGACGAATGGTGAAATCATCCCCCGCGACCACGTTTTTATTGATCACCACGGCGTAACCGTGATGGATAGTAAAGCGTCGGCCTATGGTCGCGGCGGCCTGGATTTCATAACCGAAAAAGCATTCGGTGATAATGCGATACAGCACCAGCAGCGGGGCCGCCCACAGATTGTTGAGGACGTTCTTTTTGCGCCACACCGAACAAAAATGAGCGGCGCGATAGGCAAGAACCATGCAGCACGGGCGTAAACTCCAGCTGTTGGCGCGCAGATCTTCCAGCATCTTTAGCGCCCCCGAATACCATCAGCCAGACGTTTGCCGTTACGCACCGACAGCAGCGTCAGCAAAGTGCGCCAGGTCATGCGTTTATTGCGGATCTGGTAGAGGGTAAACAGCTGATATTTTTTGCTGGCACGGTCGAATTTGTCTTTGTGCTTGCGGTAAAAGTGGAAGTATCCGGAGAATTTTTTCGGTGACGAGGTGATCTGCATTTCGCCGTGATTGATATGCAGGATCTGCGTCGCCTCTTCTACTTTCCACGGTTCGCCGTACTCCACCACCATCCGCAGGAAGATGTCGTAATCCTGTGCCGCTTTCAGTTCGGTATCGAACAAGCACTCTTTGAAACGCCACGCCCAGGTAAAGACCTGATTGCCAATGATATTGCGTTTGTAAAACAGGCGGCGTGAATACGGCGATTTGGGATACAGCGGCAAACTTGCCGGTTGGGAATAGACTTCGCCCTGGCAAACGTAGTCGTTAGCGTACAAAAAGGCGTTTGTGACCAGTTGCTGTTTATGGGCGAGGAAGACGCTCAGGCGGTTGGGTGTCCATTCATCATCGTCATCGATCCCGGTGATGTATTCCCCTTGCGCCAGCATAATCGCCTGGTTACGTACCGCGCACGCTCCGCTGTTAATGTCGTTGTGAATGTAAGTGATGCGCGGATCGTTGAGGGCGGTGACGTACTGTTGTAGTTGTTCCCAGGAGGTGGAGCAATCATCCACGATAATCATCTCCCAGTTGTTGTAGTCCTGGCGCAGGACCGATTTTATCGCCCGAATCGCCAGTTGTTGGCGGTTCCAGGTCGGCATATAGATTGAAATCAGCGGATTGTCTTTCATAGGTTGTTCTCCCGGCTTATGAGCTGGTTTGCTTACCGGATGCGGCGTGAACGCCTTATCCGGCCTACGGGGCGGTGCGAATGCAGGCGTCGTTATTTCGCATCCGACTTATATTCGTATTCGTAATAGCCATAATCCTGATACGCGCTGGCGCGGCGGAAGATGGAGTTCAGAATCACCCCTTTCACCGGAATACCGTTTTGCTCAAAGCGGCTCAGACTGGTTTCCACTTCTTTCAATGTGTTGACCGCATAACGCGCCACCATCAATGTGGTTCCGACATGACGACCAACTATAGCCGCATCGGTCACTGCCAGAATCGGCGGCGTATCAATCAACACCAGGTCGTAGTTTTTACTCGCCCAGTTCACCAGTTCGGCAAAACGTTCGCTCATCAACAGTTCCGAAGGATTTGGCGGTACCTGACCGCGCGGGATCAGGTCAAATTTGGCAATAGAGGTCGGTTTAGCCGCGGTAGTAATATCGCCCTGACCAATCAGAATTTCCGACAGGCCATTGACGTTATTAGTGCCCAACAGCTCGTGGGTGTAGCCTTTGCGCATATCGCAGTCGATCAACAACACCCGTTTATTGGTCTGGCTGATCACCGCCGCCAGGTTGGCGCAGACAAAGGTTTTACCGATTGACGGGCTAACTCCGGTCATCATCAACACATTGTTCTGCGCCTGCATCATCGCGAAGTGCAGACTGGTACGCAGACTGCGGATGGCTTCAATCGCCAGATCGGTTGGATTCCCCACCGCCAGTAGCTGGCTCTGTTTATAGCGTTTAATCCCTTTGATGGTTTTGACGCTATCGCGCGCTTTCTGCCACTCCGACAGCGGGATGCTGGCATAGACGCTGATACCGTGTTCTTCCAGCACTTGCGGGCTTTCAATGCCGCGATTGAACAAAGAGCGCAGCAGCACACTCACGATAGAGAGCATCAGGCCGAGGATAATCGCCCCGAGGATAATCAGCCCTTTCTTCGGTTTCAGCACACCAGGCTGGGTGATTGCCGGGTCAACAATGCGCACATCGCCGACGGTGCTGGCTTCGGTGATTTTCAGCTCCTGTTCTTTATTCAGCAGTTGCATATAGACCTGCTGCCCAGACTCGACATCGCGGGTCAGACGGACAATTTCCTGCTGGGTTTTCGGCATCGCCGTTACGCGACCATTAAGTTTGGCTTTTTCGTCTTCCAGCGCCTGCCGTTTCTCCAGCAGCGTGCGGTACGCCGGATGAACTTTGGTGTACAGCTTGGAGATTTCCGCCTCTTTAAAGGTCAGTTCGTTCAACTGCGCGTCGATGTTCACCATCGAATCGAGCACCGCTTTTGCTTCCAGCGGCAGATCAACAGAATCTTTATCCTGACGGAAGGCATTCAGTTTGTTTTCGGCAACATCAAGGCGGCTACGTACTTCCGGTAACTGTTGCGCGAGGAAGGCGAGGCTTTTCGACGCTTCCGCCGATTTGCGCTCAATATTTTGCTCCTGATAGTTACGGGCGATGCTGTTAAGAATGTCGCGGATCTGTTCGCGATCTTCACCGGTATAAGTCAAGCTCAGTACGCCTGCGTCTTTGCCGTTCTCCGTTACCGTCAGGCTGTTTTGCAGTTGGTTGATCATCCCCAGCGTGGAGTATTTGGTGACGATAAACTCACCCCCCGGGCTGGCGTAAATGGCTTCAACCATCAGCGTGACGCCTTCTTTTTTCAGCATCTGGCCCGCTTGCCCACGGGCGCTAAAGCCGCCATCACTGCTCAGGGTGTAGTTTTTGTCATCAAGCACATTAAGCGTAAACACCTGATCCGCCATCTCTTTCGGGCGGTTAAAGGTGGTCACTTTCACCGTCTCGTTCTGACGTCCCATCAGGCGATCCCAGCCCGCACCGAAAATCGGGAACGTGTTTTTGCTCACCGCAATATCGAGGTCGAGATCGTCCACCGTTTTACCAAGCACCAGACGCGAACGAATCAACTGGATTTCGGCGTCCGATGCAGGCGGTTTGTTGGCTAATGCCGATCCGATATCCTGCACTAACGAATTGCCGCTGCTTTGCTCGATTTGTACCAGTGCGTCGGCGCTATAAATCGGCGTAGCAAAGAAGGTGTAAACCACGGCACAGAGGGCAAATACGGCGGTGATGCCAATCACCCACCAGCGCGCTTCAATGACGGTGCCGACCAGGCGACCAATATCGATTTCATCACTGCCCGTTACCGGAGCGGCATGTTGTTTTACTTTTTCTGTCATTCTTATACCTGCTCTGCGTTCAATGCCTGCGCCCACTGGCGGGCAGACCGTTCAAGTAATGCGTACACCGCTGTAAACGTTTCCCGGCTTTTGCGATATGGATCGGGGATTTCACATTCGTTATCCCAGTGACCAAACAGCATCACTTTGCCGCGCATCTCGGGTGCCATCTCGCATAAGCGTTCGATATGGCGCTTTTCCATGGTCAGAATCAGGTCGTAGTTGCGACACAGACGGCGGCTGATTTGCCGTGCGCAATGACCTTCCAGAGACAGTTGATGTTCTGCGGCGACGCTGATGGCGGTAGGATCAGCGCCCTTACCGACCAGCGCGCCGAGTCCAGCGGACTCCACTTTTAGCTCCGGGTGATAACGTTGCAGTAAGCGTTCCGCCGTCGGGGAACGGCAAATATTGCCGACACAGACAACTAAGATGTTGTTAAACATGACGATTACCAGTTATGAATGTCGCTGGCTGTATCCGTCATGTAACGGACACCGCTAATAGTTGGCAGCAACTGATTGATCAGACGGTTCCAGCGGGAAACCGGGGCGGTGGTGACATACACCACGTCATAAGGCTGCAGGCGGAATTCTGTCGCCATCACCAGCGACGTGGCATCGGACATATCCAGCTGGTAGATATTGGCAATCTTGCCGTTACGCCCGCCCTCGCCTTTCAGCGGACGAATGACAAAGATGCCGCTGGCGTTGGAGGTGGTCATGTCGATGCCTTCAGCATTGCCCAGGGCTTCAGTCAGGGTCATGCCGCTAAAGTCCATTTTCAGGGTGCTCTGTTTCTTCACTTCACCCATCACAAACACTTTCAGATCATCATTACGTGGCACGTAAAGAATATCGCCGGGGTAAAGCAGTCGGTTCTGATTGAGGTCGCCGTTTTGCATCAGCGCCTGCAAAGAAATGCGTTCTTCACGACCATTGTGTGTTAGCACCACGTTGCGCCAGTCAGCGGTGTCGGTCAGGCCACCTGCGGCGTTGATGGCGTCGAGAATGGTCAGAGGCACGTTGGTAATCGCCTGTTGACCGGATTTATTCACCTGACCGGAGATATAGGCTTTTTGCGAGCGGAAGGCGGCGATATTAACGTCCACCTGCGGGTCAGCGATGTACGTCGCTAAGCGCCCGGTAATATCACTGCGGATTTCGGCGAGTGTTTTCCCCACGACGTGAACCTTGCCGATATACGGGTAGAACATGGTGCCGTCAGGCTGTACCCAGTTGCCGGTGTCGCTGGAGCTGCGGTACTGACCGGCTGGCGTGGTGAGTTCCGGGTGATCCCAGACGGTGACATTAAGAACGTCCCCCGGCCCGACGCGATACTGGTAATTCGCGATCTCACTTTCCAGCGTCATATTGGGGCGCGCTACGTTGGGTCGTGGGCGTAATTGATCAATCAGGCGCGGGGTTAACGGATAAACATTCACCATTTTGTCGAGGTCGAAATCAGCGTCCTGCTGTTTGATGACGTCTTTCCCCATCGTCGACATATTGCTGCCCGGAAGTACTGTGCAACCGCTTATCAAGGTTACTGACACCAATAATGGCATCAATTTCATTTTGGATTTCATCATTGTTTATTTATCACTTTGGCAGAGTAATTATCCTGTGCACTATTAATAGCAATGTCGCCATGCACATTTACCTTGCAGTTAATTGAATAAAAATTTAACTGGCATCAGTCCTAAAAAAATTGATTTCATCCGCAGGCTATTGACAGAATAATTCAGACTGGTCTTTCAGGCATCCAGACACGCTACCGCCCCTGGCTTTTTAGCTACCAATGCACTGATTTAGCTTAATTTTTAAAACCCTCTCAACATACAGTCGTTGATGAGAAAGGGTTATTGCGGAAATTAATTTCCGAATATAAGGTGACATTATGGTAATTGAATATTGGCTCTCCAATAATGCAGGAGGAAGTGTTACAGCTAACGGAATAGCAGGCAAGGTAACAATTCGGCAATTGGCTATTTTTAAGAATTATATTAAGTGTCATTCAATATGGTTTTTAGGAGTTTCTTTAGATTGACAATATTTAACATAGTGTCTCCACATGCGATATTTCTTAAATGACGTTTTATTATTACCACTTATAATTCGGGGATAATGTGAGGTTATAACCCTCAAATAATATGAGATAAATAGTGCTGCAACATTGCATTTTTGCCCCGATTTATCCATGATCGAATTGTGACATTTGTCATACAACGAATAGGTTTTGTACTTACTATGGAATGGATTGCCGATCCGTCTATCTGGGCTGGATTAATCACGCTGATTGTGATCGAACTGGTCCTCGGCATTGATAACCTGGTCTTTATTGCCATCCTCGCCGAAAAACTACCGCCTAAGCAGCGCGACCGCGCACGGGTTACCGGGCTCCTGCTGGCGATGTTAATGCGCCTGTTACTGCTGGCGTCAATCTCCTGGCTGGTCACCCTGACTCAACCGCTGTTCAGCTTCCGCTCGTTTACCTTTAGCGCCCGCGACTTAATCATGCTGTTTGGTGGTTTCTTCCTGTTGTTCAAAGCCACGATGGAGTTGAACGAACGGCTGGAAGGGAAAGACAGCAATAACCCCACACAACGCAAAGGTGCGAAGTTCTGGGGGGTGGTGACACAAATTGTGGTGCTGGACGCCATCTTCTCACTCGACTCGGTGATTACCGCCGTCGGGATGGTCGACCATTTACTGGTCATGATGGCCGCCGTGGTTATCGCTATCAGCCTGATGTTGATGGCCAGCAAGCCGTTAACCCAGTTCGTTAACAGTCACCCGACGATCGTTATTCTCTGCTTAAGCTTCCTGTTGATGATTGGCTTTAGCCTGGTGGCGGAAGGTTTCGGCTTCGTCATTCCGAAAGGCTACCTGTACGCTGCCATTGGTTTCTCGGTGATGATCGAGGCGCTCAATCAGTTGGCTATCTTTAACCGGCGACGTTTTCTTTCCGCTAACCAGACACTGCGCCAGCGGACTACCGAAGCGGTAATGCGCCTGCTTAGCGGGCAAAAAGAAGATGCGGAACTGGACGCCGAAACCGCGTCCATGCTGGTGGATCATGGTAACCAGCAGATCTTTAATCCGCAGGAACGGCGGATGATTGAGCGGGTACTTAATCTTAACCAGCGTACCGTCAGCAGCATTATGACGTCGCGCCATGATATTGAGCATATCGATCTCAACGCGCCGGAAGACGAGATCCGCCAGTTGCTGGAGCGAAATCAGCATACGCGGCTTGTCGTTACTGATGGCGATGACGCAGAAGATTTGCTCGGTGTTGTTCACGTTATCGACCTGTTACAACAGTCACTGCGCGGCGAACCGCTCAACCTGCGGGTGTTGATTCGCCAGCCGCTGGTGTTCCCGGAAACCTTGCCGTTGTTACCTGCCCTGGAGCAGTTCCGTAATGCCCGCACACACTTTGCTTTTGTGGTGGATGAGTTTGGCTCGGTGGAAGGGATTGTGACATTAAGTGACGTCACTGAAACCATTGCCGGTAACTTACCGAACGAAGTGGAAGAGATCGACGCCCGCCATGATATTCAGAAGAATGCGGACGGTTCCTGGACGGCGAATGGTCATATGCCGCTGGAAGATCTGGTGCAATATGTGCCGTTGCCGCTGGATGAAAAACGTGAATATCACACCATTGCCGGGCTATTGATGGAATATTTGCAACGTATTCCAAAACCTGGCGAAGAAGTTCAGGTGGGGGATTATTTGCTTAAAACGTTGCAGGTGGAAAGCCATCGCGTGCAGAAGGTACAGATTATTCCGCTGCATAAGGATGGCGAGATGGAGTACGAGGTGTGATGGTATCGGCCATTTTACCCAATGCTGCGTAACGCCTTATAACTTCAGCAATGAAGCGTTGTCTGTGGTACATGGACATCACAGCGGGGGTGTGGGTCCGGCTGTAAATCGCCGAATCGTTTCCTGTAGGCCGGGGCAGCCCATATGGATGTGGGCTGAGGGCGCGTTTTACAGGGATGTTACCTCGCGCCCGTACCCGATAGCCGAAAGGAATAAGATGAGGGAACCGCGCCAGCGGCGATTTACCGCCGGGAGCCCGGGTTGCCAGGGTGGTGGCGATTGAGCCACCCTGGCACGTTCACCGGCTTGAGCGTTCCATAGTAGCGAGGAACATCAAGTGAACGGAACAGCCTTCGATCTTACATATTCAGAATATAATGGTGCCGCCACGAACGCCTGATGCGACGCTTTACGCGTCTTATCAGGCCTACAGGACAGGTCACCTGGTAACCTACATCTTCTCCAGCAACTTCTTCACATCTTTGCCATTGCGGGAATCTTTATTCCGCTCGGCCCAGTCGTTAAGACGGCGTTTTGCTTCATCCTGTAGATGTTTACGCAGTAACTGATCCACTTGCAGGCTGTAATTAAGTTGCTGCCAGTTGCCATAAACCCGCAGCGGTACTGGCGTTTCTTTGAGGAAATCAATCAGTTTGCTTTCCCCGTTCCAGCCACCCACGACCCGAATATCAAACTGGGTGTCACAGGTTTGATCTGCCAGATTCAACATGCCTTCCCCTGTCAGCGCCAGCACTGGCGATTGACCTTGCATGTCGTTTAACGTCACGACGCCATCCTTCAACGTCAAATCGGTGGTAAAGCGGTCAAGACGCGTCACGTTATCGAAGTTTTCAGCGGCCTTCACATCACCACCATTACGTTCTACCGCTTGCTGAATCATCTGCTGGAAGTTCATCCCTTCCATGCGTGTGTCGGTCATTTCGACATGTGCCTGTCCTTGCCAGTTGTGGCGGAATGCGTCGGCATCTATGTCAGCACCGGAGAAATCACCAGCCAGTGACATCTTTCCGGTCAACGAAATCGGATAGTTAAACGCCTTCAGAATGGTGCCAATCTCAACGTTTTCCAGCCGTGGCTGGAAGTTTATCCGCGGATTTATTGATGTCGCGTCCAACGTGCCCGGCAGTGAAACCTGTCCACCGTTAAGTTTGCCCTGCAGTTGAGTAATTTCCAGCAAACCCGACTTGTTGGTCATTTGCGTGGCAACATCTGTAAAATTCATTCCGCGCCAGCGCACGTTACTGGCCTGCAACAAAATATCAGCCGTAAAGCCTTGCAGTCCCTGATAGGCCGGTTCATCAATACGCGAAGAAATGACCGGGCGCGGCAACGTTGATTGGCTCTGCCCTTGCTGCGCGGCACCGTTCTCACCGTTCGCTGTTTCATTAAGGGGGATGAGGTTGTCAAGATTCAGTTGCGGGAATTGCAGTCTCAGCTGCCATTCCGGTTTCTCTGTCAACGTGACCTGTGCTTGCCCGCTCAGCGTACTGTCATTGGCGGTCAAACTAATTTGGTTAAATGAAAGACGTTTATGTGACTCCTGCCACTGGACCTGGAAACTCCCCTGCCCCTGAATACCTTGTTTTGGCAAATCGGCACCCTGCAACTGCCAGTTAATTTGTTCAATAGCCGCCGTTAAATCATGCGGATAATCAGAAGCATCCACCGTACCGTTAAGGGATATCGTGAGATCGCGCTGATCGCGATTAACCCGCCCGGAGAACTCAAATGAGCCACGATGTTGGGGATCTTGTTCCATTTGCAGGCGGATATTGCGGATTGTCACCTGCTCGTCATCTTCATGCTGGAACACCAGAACGCTGTCCGCCACCTTAAGACTGGATATATCAAACGACCATCCGCGATCGTCTGACAGATCCGGCAAGGTATTGTCGCGCGGTGCAACCGGAGCGTCTTCACTGCGCACAGCTTCCGTCTGCGGCGTCAGTTGGATCACTGCCCCCTTTAGCATCACCTGCTTAACGCTCAGTTGATGACTCAGTAGTGGTAAAAGCGCCACGTCCAGACGCATGTTGTCGGCGCGAACCAGTGGCTGGCTTGCGCCCTGGGCGGTGAGAGACATTCGCCCGGAGAGGATACTAAGCTGCGGCCAGACATGCCAACGCAGTGGCCCGTCGAGCTGCAATTGATAACCGCTACGTGCAGCAACTTGCTTGACCATATAGTCGCGGAAATCATTCGGATTCACCAGCAACACTAACGCAGATAACCCGGCCACCAGCACGACCAGGAGTATCATCAGCGTCGTCAGAAATCGTCTCATGGTATCCTCAATGGGCCTGAATTAGTCTTTATCGATTCGGCTGGCTACCGCGCCCTGCTGGTTGCGATATTTCGCATCTTCACGGCGGTTGTAAGGTCGCGCCGCCGGGCCGGAGAGCGGCTCAAAGCTCAGCGCACCAATTAACATGCCCGGACGCAGCGCCAGCGGCAGCTTACCGGAGTTGTAAAACTCCAGCACAATGCAGCCAGACCAGCCCGGATCGATACGGTGCGCGGTGACGTGCACCATCAGCCCCAGACGCGCCAGTGAAGAACGCCCGTCCAGCCAGCCCACCAGATCGGCTGGCAGCGTCACCGACTCCAGCGTCACCGCCAGCGCCAGCTCTCCTGGGTGAAGATAAAACGCCTCGCCCTCGTCGAGCACGATTTCATCGCTCATCACGCGGTCAAGCGCGGCGCTCACTTCATCTTTAGGACCGCTCAGATCGATAAACGCTGCCGTGTGACCACGGAAGGTACGAAATTTATTGCCCAGGCGCACATCCACCGTCGCGCCGTTAATACGCTCCACTGGCGGACGTGGGTTGATCGACAAACGGCCTTCATCAAGCCAGGCTTCAATATCTCGGTCACACAGACGCATGGCATTTTCTCCTTTCGAGCATCACTCCCTTAACGCCAATTACGTCAAGGGCATACCAGGTTATCACTGAACGGTACACAATTTATCAAGCTTATTCAAAGAACTGACTTATTTTCGCTTTCAATATATCGATCGCGATGCGGTTTTTCCCGCCGCGCGGCACGATAATGTCCGCATATTGTTTAGAAGGCTCAATGAATTGCAGGAACATCGGACGCACGGTTTTTTGATATTGCGCCATCACTGAATCCATTGAACGCCCACGCTCGTTAACGTCACGCTTGATGCGGCGCATCAGACAGATATCCAGCGGGGTATCAACGAAAATGGAGAAGTTAAGTTCGTCACGTAAACGCGCATCCGTCAGCAACAAAATGCCTTCGAGAATGATGACCTTCTTCGGCTCAACCGTCACCGTTTCTTTCATACGCGTATGTTCAACATAGCTGTAAACCGGCAGGTCAATTGCCGAGCCGCGTTTCAACGCTTGTAAATGCTCAAGCAACAGGCTGTGATCCATCGCGCTGGGATGGTCGTAGTTGGTCTTAACGCGTTCTTCCATCGACAGATGGCTTTGATCTTTGTAATAGCAGTCTTCGGGAATTACGCCGATGTGTTCATCACCGACTTGCTCACGTAATTCACGATAAAGGGTACTGGCAATAAGACTCTTGCCGGAAGCCGATGCGCCAGCGATACCGATAATGACGCACTGATGAGACTGATCAGTCATATATTTAGCGACCTGATTAACCTGGATGTTAGGAAGGGGGCGACGAAGCGCCAAACGCGGCAATTATAGGGATTTCATCCGCCTGATACCAGTCGAATAGCGTTGCCGCGCGCTCAGAGTTAATTGTTGACGAAGAATTCCCGGTGGCAAATTACGTTGATCAGTTTTATACAAGGTAAAAATTGTTATACGCAGTTGCGCAAATTATCCGCCTTTACGTCACTTTATGAGCAATTCGCATATAAAATGTAAAACTTTTGTACTAGCATAAACACAGAAACGAATACTGGCGACCTGGTCTTGCGGATAAAGCGGTAATGAGCAAACAATCACAGCATGTATTAATTGCCCTGCCCCACCCGCTGCTTCACCTGGTCAGTTTAGGTTTAGTCTCGTTTATCTTTACCCTTTTCTCGCTTGAGCTTTCGCAGTTTGGCACCCAACTCGCCCCACTGTGGTTCCCGACGTCCATCATGATGGTGGCGTTTTATCGCCATGCCGGGCGCATGTGGCCGGGAATTGCGCTGAGCTGCTCGCTGGGAAATATCGCCGCATCCATCCTGCTTTTTTCCACCAGCTCGCTGAACATGACCTGGACGACCATCAATATTGTTGAAGCCGTGGTCGGGGCAGTGCTGCTACGTAAATTGCTGCCGTGGTATAACCCCTTGCAAAATCTGGCTGACTGGCTGCGTCTGGCACTCGGCAGCGCCATTATTCCGCCTCTGTTGGGGGGTGTTCTGGTTGTCCTGCTGACGCCCGGAGACGATCCTCTCAGGGCATTTTTGATATGGGTACTGTCAGAATCCATCGGCGCTCTGGCACTGGTGCCGCTGGGATTGTTATTTAAACCACACTATCTGCTGCGCCATCGCAACCCAAGGTTGCTTTTTGAGTCGCTGCTCACGTTAGCTATCACGCTGACGTTAAGCTGGCTTTCGATGCTGTATCTGCCGTGGCCTTTTACTTTCATTATTGTGCTGTTGATGTGGAGCGCCGTGCGCCTGCCACGAATGGAAGCCTTTTTGATCTTCCTTACCACAGTGATGATGGTATCGCTGATGATGGCCGCGGATCCCTCTCTGCTTGCTACGCCGCGTACGTACCTGATGAGTCATATGCCGTGGCTACCGTTTTTGCTGATCCTGCTGCCCGCCAACATCATGACGATGGTGATGTATGCCTTTCGTGCGGAACGCAAACACATTTCCGAAAGCGAAACCCGCTTTCGGAACGCGATGGAATATTCCGCTATCGGCATGGCATTAGTGGGCACCGAGGGACAATGGCTGCAATCCAACAAAGCGCTCTGCCAGTTTCTCGGTTACAGTCAGGAAGAACTGCGCGGACTCACCTTTCAGCAACTGACCTGGCCGGAGGATCTCAATAAAGATCTGCAACAGGTTGAAAAGCTGATCAGCGGTGAAATAAACACCTATTCAATGGAAAAACGCTACTACAACCGCAATGGCGATGTTGTCTGGGCGTTGCTTGCCGTCTCACTGGTGCGCCACACGGATGGCACGCCGCTCTATTTTATCGCTCAGATTGAAGACATTAACGAGCTAAAACGCACCGAACAGGTGAACCAGCAACTGATGGAGCGCATCACGCTGGCTAACGAAGCGGGCGGGATTGGCATCTGGGAGTGGGAGCTAAAGCCGAATATTTTTAGCTGGGATAAGCGGATGTTCGAGCTGTATGAAATTCCTCCGCATATCAAACCGAACTGGCAGGTGTGGTACGAGTGCGTGCTGCCGGAAGATCGCCAGCACGCCGAAAAAGTGATTCGCGATTCATTGCAATCACGCTCTCCCTTTAAACTGGAATTTCGCATTACCGTGAAAGACGGCATTCGCCATATCCGCGCCCTCGCTAACCGGGTACTGAATAAAGAAGGCGAAGTCGAACGCCTGCTCGGCATTAATATGGATATGACCGAGGTTAAACAGCTTAACGAGGCATTGTTTCAGGAAAAAGAGCGCCTGCACATTACGCTGGATTCCATCGGTGAAGCCGTGGTCTGTATTAATATGGCGATGAAAATTACCTTTATGAATCCGGTGGCGGAGAAGATGAGCGGCTGGACGCAGGAAGAAGCGTTAGGTGTTCCGCTCCTGATGGTGTTGCATATTACTTTTGGCGACAACGGACCATTAATGGAGAACATTTACAGTGCCGACACCTCACGTTCCGCGATTGAACAAGATGTGGTGTTGCACTGCCGAAGCGGCGGCAGCTACGACGTGCATTACAGTATTACGCCGTTAAGTACTCTGGACGGCAGCAATATTGGTTCGGTTCTGGTGATTCAGGACGTCACCGAATCGCGCAAAATGCTGCGCCAGCTGAGCTACAGCGCCTCCCATGATGCACTGACGCATCTCGCCAATCGTGCCAGTTTTGAGAAGCAACTGCGTATCCTGCTGCAAACGGTAAACAGTACGCACCAGCGACATGCCCTGGTGTTTATCGATCTTGATCGCTTTAAAGCGGTGAATGACAGCGCCGGGCATGCGGCGGGCGACGCTTTACTGCGCGAACTGGCGTCGTTGATGCTGAGTATGCTGCGCTCCAGCGACGTGCTGGCGCGGCTCGGTGGTGATGAATTTGGTCTGCTACTGCCAGACTGCAATGTTGAAAGCGCTCGTTTTATCGCTACACGCATTATCAGTGCTGTGAATGACTATCACTTTATATGGGAAGGACGTGTGCATCGGGTAGGTGCCAGTGCCGGGATTACCTTGATTGATGACAACAATCATCAGGCAGCTGAAGTGATGTCGCAGGCTGATATCGCCTGTTATGCCTCCAAAAATGGTGGCCGGGGCCGGGTGACGATTTACGAACCGCAGCAAGCTGCCGCACATAGCGAACGGGCGGCGATATCGCTTGATGAACAGTGGCGGATGATTAAAGAGAATCAGTTGATGATGATCGCCCACGGCATCGCTTCGCCACGGCTCCCGGAAGCAAGTAATTTGTGGCTGATTTCACTTAAGCTCTGGAGTTGCGAAAGCGAGATTATTGATGAACAAACATTTCGTCGTAGCTTCAGCGATCCGGCACTTAGCCATGCTCTTGACCAACGGGTATGCCACGATTTTTTCCAGCAGGCCGCAAAAGCGGTTGCCAGTAAAGGCTTAAGCATCGCCCTGCCCCTTTCCGTTGCTGGTTTGGGTAGCGCCACGCTGGTGAATGAACTGCTTGAGCAGCTGGAAAATAGCCCTCTACCAGCACGGTTATTACATCTGATTATTCCGGCAGAAGCGATTTTCGATCACGCAGAAAGCGTGCAAAAACTGCGGCTGGCGGGATGTCGGATCGTATTCAGTCAGGTGGGCCGAGATCTGCAAATCTTCAACTCGCTGAAAGCAAATATGGCAGATTACCTGCTACTTGATGGTGAGTTATGCGCCAACGTGCAGGGTAATTTGATGGATGAGATGCTGATTACGATTATTCAGGGGCACGCTCAGCGACTCGGGATGAAAACTATCGCCGGGCCAGTCGTTTTACCCTTAGTGATGGATACGCTTTCGGGCATCGGCGTCGATCTGATTTATGGTGATGTGATTGCCAATGCCCAACCGCTGGATTTGCTGGTGAATAGCAGTTATTTCGCGATTAACTAAGGGAGCGTTTGCCCATTGCCTGATGCGACGCTAACGCGTCTTATCAGGCCTACAAATCGCTCATTCCCCAGGCCGGATAAGGCGCTCGCACCGCATCCGGCAACCAACGTCATGCTTCGTCTGGTTGCCAGCCTTCCGTATACCAGATATGCAACAGCGCATAAGAACGCCAGGGTTTCCAGCGCTCGGCATAACGGCGGATTTGTGCCGGTGTCATTCCCGGAAATCGCTGTTTAATCAGATAATCATCCGGCAGAAAAACATCTTTCGCCTGCCAGCCACGCAAAGCAAAATAATTTGCCGTCCAGCGCCCGATACCCGGAAAGGTTTGCAGCGTTTTCATCGCTTGTTCTACGTCGCCCGGTATTGTCATTGGTAAGGTGCCCTCCAGCGCCGCATTTGCCAGATGAATCAGCGCCTCTGCCCGTTTCAACGGCATACCTAACGCTTTTAATGCCTGCGGGTCGGCTACTGCCAGCCGCTGAGGCGTGGGGAAGCAGACATAATCCGGAAAATCATCCAGCCGTTCGCCATAAAGCTGTACCACTTTGGCAGTCAATTTTGCCGCCATCGCCACGCTCACCAGTTGGCCTAAAATCGCCCGCACGCCCTGCTCAAAAGCGTCAACACAACCAGGTAAACGCAATCCTGGCCGCGCCGCGCCTAACTTGCCCAACGCACCGTTAACAATCTGCGGGTTACATTGCAGATCAAACAGGCGGCTCATTTTCGCCAGACACTCAGCGGCAACAGGTTCTAAACCTACACTTAAATTTATGTGCAGAGTATGGCGGGCTATATCCGGAATAGCAGTCACCACGCCGCGATATTCGCCCACCGTCAGACTACGGGCATAATAATCGTCCGCAACCGTTTCAACACCGCTCACCGCACGGGCGGCGAGAAATCCCAACATCCACGACCAGTCATACGGCGGCTGCCAGTTCAGGGTATACATCGCATCTCCTTTTTAATCCGCTTTCAGCATAAACGTTATTCAGACGCTACGCTTTGCTTTCATATTCCGGTTGTCGCGACGGCAACATTTCGCTAAAGTCACGCCCCTTCTTCACCGGCATGGGGATTATTTCGTGTTTATTGGTTTTGATTACGGTACAGCAAACTGTTCAGTGGCGGTCATGCGCGACGGTAAACCGCATTTGCTAAAAATGGAAAACGACAGCACGCTGCTGCCTTCAATGCTTTGCGCGCCAACGCGTGAAGCGGTAAGCGAATGGCTGTACCGCCATCATGATGTTCCGGCAGACGACGATGAAACGCAGGCGCTGTTGCGTCGGGCGATTCGTTATAACCGCGAAGAAGATATCGATGTCACGGCGAAAAGCGTGCAGTTCGGTCTTTCTTCACTGGCACAATACATTGATGATCCGGAAGAAGTGTGGTTTGTGAAATCACCAAAATCGTTCCTCGGTGCCAGCGGCTTAAAACCGCAGCAGGTAGCGCTGTTTGAGGATCTGGTCTGCGCAATGATGTTGCACATTCGCCAACAGGCGCAGGCGCAGCTGCCGGAGGCAATTACTCAGGCGGTGATTGGTCGCCCGATCAACTTCCAGGGGCTGGGCGGTGATGAAGCAAACACCCAGGCGCAAGGGATTCTGGAACGCGCGGCGAAGCGTGCCGGGTTTAAGGATGTGGTATTCCAGTACGAGCCGGTCGCGGCTGGGCTGGATTACGAAGCCACCTTGCAGGAAGAAAAACGGGTGCTGGTAGTGGATATCGGCGGTGGTACGACTGACTGTTCATTGCTGCTGATGGGGCCGCAATGGCGTTCGCGTCTCGATCGTGAAGCCAGCCTCCTGGGTCATAGTGGTTGCCGTATTGGTGGTAACGATCTGGATATCGCACTGGCGTTTAAGAACCTGATGCCGTTACTGGGCATGGGGGGTGAAACCGAAAAAGGCATCGCCCTGCCGATTCTGCCGTGGTGGAATGCGGTTGCCATCAACGACGTACCTGCGCAAAGTGATTTCTACAGTAGTGCCAACGGTCGTCTGCTTAACGATCTGGTACGCGATGCCCGCGAACCGGAAAAAGTGGCCCTGTTACAGAAAGTCTGGCGTCAGCGTTTAAGCTATCGCCTGGTACGTAGCGCAGAAGAGAGCAAAATTGCGCTTTCAAGCGTAGCGGAAACCCGCGCCTCACTGCCGTTTATCAGCGATGAACTGGCTACGCTGATTAGCCAGCAAGGGCTGGAAAGCGCCCTCAACCAGCCACTGGCGCGGATTCTGGAACAGGTGCAACTGGCGCTGGATAACGCCCAGGAAAAACCGGATGTTATCTATCTGACCGGCGGTAGCGCCCGTTCGCCGCTGATTAAAAAAGCGCTGGCAGAACAGTTGCCGGGCATTCCGATTGCAGGCGGCGATGACTTTGGCTCCGTCACCGCCGGGCTGGCACGCTGGGCGGAAGTGGTGTTTCGTTAATTGAAAAATGGCTCAGCAACGGCTTAAATCTGCCTGCGCCTGAGCCAGTTTTTCTGCCGCCTGACGTAACGGTTCCATCAACGGCATGGTCCGTGCTGGAGCTTGAAGGCGGAATCGCTGCAACTCTGTCGCACCGACAGTCAGCGCCGATTCCAGCCGATGTCGTTTGGCGGCCATTTTTGCCATTACCGCTTGTCTGTCTGCAGGCGTTACCGCTTCATTCGGCCTGAAAACAAAACGGCGTTCGCAACTCGCTTTCCAGTCGATAACCGCCTGGGTCAGATGATCACCAAAACCCCTAACTTGCTTAACGCTCCGTCGGGTAACGTCCGCTGCTGTTTCAATACCAAAGGACCGTAACGCCGCTTTACGCGCAGGGCCAACGCCGGGAATAGAGGCAACATCAATAAAAAATCCCTCCAGAAACTTCTGCTTCTGCCGTTCCCTTGCGGTGTCGTGAAGTGCTGCCAGAGCGCGTTTCTCTTCTTCCGGTAACCCGAGAATTTCGTCCTTCATTTTTTCGAGCATCGCCCGTTTGGCGATAAAACCTTCCAGCCCGCCCAACTGCTGGATCTGGCTGACTAAATGGTCATAGTCCATTTTCGCACGATTAAATGCCTCACGGCGTTGCTGTATTTCTGCTTTGTACGCTTTACTTGTCAGGCTGCCAATAATCCAGATAGCCGCCAGCACAGGAATCAAAATAATATAACGCGGTTCTGCCTGAAGGCCGCAAAGCAACAGCGATAACGCTGACAGTGCGATCTCAATCAGAATGATGTATTCGCGCCGTAACAGGCCTGAAGGAAGCAGCCTGCCAGTCGGTTGGAAATGATCGGGTAATGGCAGTTGCAATGCTGGCGGTGCTACTGATGCCATCACCATCGCCCAGACTCTCGCCAGCACAAAATCACCGCCGGTGGTAATGACCTCTTCGCCGAGATCAATAAAATAGATAACGCCTTGATTATCCAGCGCACACCACGGGCAGTCAGCCAAATGAGCGGGGTAAACATGCATTGCCGAAACGGTACATTTCTTTAACTGTTGGCGTAGTAAATCAAGTGCCGCTACCCACGCTTTTGCCGTCGGACGCCCGGTTGCCACGCCACTTTCCGTGAATGCCTGCTGAAACATGGCTTCAACATCGCCCGGTAACATCGACAGCGGAATCGATCGTGGCGGCGGTTTTAAACCACGTCGCTGATTATCTGACGCGTAGGCATAACGGAAATGGGCAATATCCGTCTCCAGCGCATTACCCGCATCAGAGATAAGCGGTACACCGGAATAAGGATGCCGCCCACCAAACAAGACGTGAAATATCAGCAACGCAAGGCCAAAATTATCGTGATTTTCTGTGCGTTCAAAGCCGACAAATGATGGCATGGTTTGCAGCTCTGGCGGCGTAAAATGCGACACGCCGACTTCGCATAAATGCAGCGTGCCATTGGCATTAATCTGAAAGGAGTCGCTATCAATCATCACCACTTTGCTGTCGCGACCTACCATAAAGCTGTTCTGGTTTACGTCACCCACGACGTGCCCGTGCTCGTGAACCGTAGCAAAAGATGAAGCAATATTGCGCGCAACATAGAGTAGAAAATCCCACGCACAATGAGGGTAACTCTGGCGACGATGTGCCGGGCTATAGATCATATGAATCGGTTCTTTACCAGAAACTTTTGGCATCATAAAACCGATAACTTTTCCGCCTCGTCCACCGTGAAGCGTTGCCTGCGGCCAGGCGACATAATTCAACAACTGCGCGTCAGCTGTCGCAGCCATAAAGGCAAGTTTGTCCTGTTTTAAGGCGGGAGGCGGCGTGTGATAAATCTTGGCGACGCTCTCGACAAACTCCTCGATATCATAAACCGCACCTTCGCCGCCTTTGCCCAGTTCACGGCCTGGCGTAACGCACTCACCAGTAGCAGTATATAAAGTGGGTTTCATGGTAACCACAGCGCCAGTGCCAACGTTTTATCATCATCCGTACGCTCGTTTACCGCCGGGCTGGACAAAAACTGCTTTAACAATTCAGGTAATAAATCGAGTTGTTCCTGCGTTGCTGACGCCAGTCCATTGAAAAACGGGGTAAAGAAAGGCATATGCGGAGAATTATCCAGCATATTTAACACCAGTCGCTGAATACCATCCGTAAATGCTGCAACTTTGTGCGCACGCTCAGTGCTGGTGAAAGTATCCAGTCTGGAAACGGCATCTTCATCAGTAATGAAGTGCGTCATATTGGCATATTCCCCCACCATCGGCGTGAGCGGCAGTTGCAAACCGTGACCCAAATCTACCACCACGCCGCCATCGCCAATCTGCATAATCAAGGTGCCATTAGCTGATGAAATCAATCCCAAAAACGTGCAGGCAAAATCGCGAACCGCTAATTCTTTGGCTTCCGCCTCGGCAAAAAGTCGCTGACGAATGGTCAGCACAATGTCCGTTGCGAGGACATCATTAAGCCCCAATTCCCCGCCCTGCACTTTTTGCGACATATAAGCCATCGCTTCATTGACGGCGAGCATCGCACCTTCGCCTCCCTGCGAGGCGCTACCTGCGCCATCAGCGACAAATACCGACAATAATGGCTGCTGGTCATTTAGCCAGGCAACCTGTATCTGGCAGGCATCCTGGCAAGGCAAGTCCGCACTGATGTGCGACGTTCCAACGGCTGATGCATAGACCAGTCGCCAGCTCACACTGATGTCCAGCCTTTTGGCGCTTCCAGCACAACTTCCGTTCCCGGCGTGGAGCGGGAAACCGAACGCAGCGAACTGGATAACCAGCTAAACAGTTCACGGAATTGTAATCCCTGCAGTGGCAAAGGCTGACGAACGCTGATTTGTGCCAGCGTCTTCATATCCGCCCCCTGAACGCCGATGGTAAAGAAGGCAAACTTCTTATCTTCTTCCCCCTGAAACACTTTGTTGGCGGCAGCCTGCCACTCATCGGTTGGTGTACCATCGGTGATCAGGAAAATCCACGGACGATAATAGGAAATACCATTGGCACGATATTCACGTTTCCGCTCCTCAACCATATCCAGGGCTTTGGTAATGGCAGAGCCCATTGGTGTATCGCCCTGGGCAAACAGGATGGGCGGGAAAAAATTAGCGGCGCTGGTAAAGGGTTGTTCCACATGCACCGGGCCGAACGTCACAATGCCGAGTTCCACTCTTTTTAAGGCCAGCGAATCGGCAAGCAGCTCATCGCGAAAGGTAACCAATCCGGCGTTAAGTTCATTAATGGGTCTACCGTTCATAGAACCAGAAACATCCAGCAGCAAAATGCAGGGGCAACGTGGTTCCGGGTTACTGGCAAAATCGCTGGTGGCAAACGTGATTTGTTCGCTCATAAGAAATCCTTTCTTAGAGAATTATTGAGGTCCGGTATCATACCGACTGCAATAATGAAATAAGAGCAAACGAAGAAACTTTCAGAATTAGGCCCGGCGGCGCAGAAGATTTTGCTATTCGCCTCGCAAGAACGTGGGCTTACAGATTGACAACAAGGGTTGAGTGACATAATTTCAGGAGTGAGGGTAGAGCGGGGTTTCCCCCGCCCTGGTAGTCTTAGTATGCTGGGTAGCTAATGACTAAGAGCACCACGATGATGAGTAGCTTCATCATGACCCTTTCCTTATTTAAGGCCCCTTCCTCGGGAGGGGCTTTCCCGTTTCAGCGTCCCGCTGAAATCTTCGGCTTACCTCCTTTCGCCCTGTATGCAGTCTATCGCTGACTTGCGGATAAAATAGTTTCAAGTGTGATTATTGCGTAACGACTCGCAAAGAATATTTGCTGGCAGGATCGCAGACTGCAAAGTCTGCGGATTGACAATTGGACCGTGAAGGCATACTTTCAGGAATGAGGGTTGAGCGGGGTTTCCCCCGCCCTGGTAGTCTTAGTAAGCCGGGAAGCTTATGACTAAGAGCACCACGATGATGATCCACTTCATCATGACCCTTTCCTTATTTATGGCCCCTTCCTCGGGAGGGGCTTTCCCGTTTCAGCGTCCCGCTGAAATCGTCGGCTTATCTCCTTTCGCCATGCAAGCAGTCTATCGCTAACGCGTAGATAAAATAGTTTCATGTGTTATTACTGGATGCGTGCTCGCAAAAGTGCCCGTCATTCAGACGATTCCCGACAGTGTTTCATAATTCCTCCATTTTTCTCCCTTATTGGCTGGCTACACTAGTATCATTCCGCGAAACGTTTCAGGAAGAGAAACTCTTAACGATGAAAGGCAGTTATAAATCCCGTTGGGTAATCGTAATCGTGGTGGTTATCGCCGCCATCGCCGCATTCTGGTTCTGGCAAGGCCGCAATGACTCCCAGAGTGCAGCCCCTGGGGCGACGAAACAAGCGCAGCAATCGCCAGCGGGTGGTCGCCGTGGTATGCGTGCCGGCCCATTAGCTCCTGTTCAGGCGGCGACCGCAGTAGAACAGGCTGTTCCACGTTACCTCACCGGGCTTGGCACCATTACCGCCGCTAATACTGTTACGGTGCGCAGCCGCGTGGACGGTCAACTGATGGCGTTACATTTCCAGGAAGGCCAGCAGGTCAAAGCAGGCGATTTACTGGCAGAAATTGACCCAAGCCAGTTCAAAGTTGCATTAGCACAAGCCCAGGGCCAACTGGCAAAAGATAAAGCCACGCTTGCCAACGCCCGCCGTGACCTGGCGCGTTATCAACAACTGGCAAAAACCAATCTCGTATCTCGTCAGGAACTGGATGCCCAACAGGCGCTGGTCAGTGAAACCGAAGGCACCATTAAGGCTGATGAAGCAAGCGTCGCCAGCGCGCAGTTGCAACTCGACTGGAGCCGTATCACCGCACCAGTTGATGGTCGCGTTGGTCTCAAGCAGGTTGATGTTGGTAACCAAATCTCCAGTGGTGATACCACCGGGATTGTGGTGATCACCCAAACACATCCTATCGATTTGCTCTTTACCCTGCCTGAAAGCGATATCGCCACCGTTGTGCAGGCGCAAAAAGCCGGAAAACCGCTGGTGGTAGAAGCCTGGGATCGCACCAACTCGAAGAAATTAAGTGAAGGCACACTGTTAAGCCTTGATAACCAAATCGATGCCACTACCGGTACGATTAAAGTGAAAGCACGCTTTAATAATCAGGATGATGCGCTGTTTCCCAATCAGTTTGTTAACGCGCGCATGTTAGTCGACACCGAACAAAACGCCGTGGTGATCCCAACCGCCGCCCTGCAAATGGGCAACGAAGGCCATTTTGTCTGGGTGCTGAATAGCGAAAACAAGGTCAGCAAACATCTGGTGACACCAGGCATTCAGGACAGTCAGAAAGTGGTGATCCGCGCAGGTATTTCTGCGGGCGACCGCGTAGTGACGGACGGCATTGATCGCCTGACCGAAGGGGCGAAAGTGGAAGTGGTGGAAGCCCAGAGCGCCACTACTCCGGAAGAAAAAGCCGCCAGCCGCGAAGACACGAAAAAAGGAGCACGCTCCTGATGCAGGTGTTACCCCCGAGCAGCACAGGCGGCCCGTCGCGCCTGTTTATTATGCGTCCTGTCGCCACCACGCTGCTGATGGTGGCGATCTTACTCGCCGGGATTATCGGTTATCGGGCCCTGCCCGTTTCGGCGCTGCCGGAAGTGGACTATCCAACCATTCAGGTGGTCACGCTTTATCCAGGTGCGAGCCCGGATGTCATGACCTCTGCCGTTACCGCGCCTCTCGAACGCCAGTTCGGGCAGATGTCTGGCCTGAAACAGATGTCGTCGCAAAGTTCCGGCGGTGCGTCAGTTATCACTTTACAGTTCCAGCTAACATTACCGCTCGATGTCGCCGAGCAGGAAGTGCAGGCCGCGATTAACGCTGCCACTAACCTGCTACCGAGCGATCTGCCTAACCCGCCGGTTTACAGCAAAGTGAACCCGGCAGATCCACCGATCATGACGCTCGCTGTCACCTCAACCGCCATGCCGATGACCCAGGTGGAAGATATGGTGGAAACCCGCGTCGCGCAGAAAATCTCGCAGATTTCCGGCGTCGGGCTGGTCACACTTTCCGGCGGGCAGCGTCCGGCTGTTCGCGTCAAACTTAACGCTCAGGCGATTGCCGCCCTCGGTCTGACCAGCGAAACCGTGCGCACCGCTATTACTGGCGCTAACGTTAACTCGGCTAAAGGTAGTCTCGACGGCCCTTCCCGCGCGGTCACGCTTTCCGCGAACGACCAGATGCAATCCGCCGAAGAGTATCGCCAGCTAATCATCGCCTACCAGAACGGCGCACCGATTCGTCTGGGCGATGTCGCAACCGTAGAGCAAGGAGCAGAAAACAGCTGGCTCGGCGCGTGGGCGAACAAAGAACAGGCCATTGTGATGAATGTTCAGCGCCAGCCCGGTGCTAACATTATCTCCACCGCCGACAGCATCCGGCAGATGCTACCACAGCTCACCGAGAGTCTGCCGAAATCGGTGAAGGTGACGGTACTTTCTGACCGTACCACCAATATCCGCGCATCGGTCGACGATACCCAGTTTGAGCTGATGATGGCTATCGCGCTGGTAGTCATGATTATCTACCTGTTTTTGCGCAATATTCCGGCGACCATCATTCCCGGTGTTGCTGTACCGCTGTCGTTAATCGGCACCTTTGCGGTCATGGTGTTTCTCGATTTTTCAATCAATAACCTGACGTTGATGGCGTTAACTATCGCCACCGGATTCGTGGTCGATGACGCCATCGTGGTGATCGAAAACATTTCCCGCTATATCGAAAAAGGCGAAAAACCGTTGGCGGCGGCGCTCAAAGGCGCGGGTGAAATCGGCTTTACCATTATCTCGCTGACCTTCTCGCTGATTGCGGTATTGATCCCCCTGCTGTTTATGGGCGATATCGTCGGGCGACTGTTCCGCGAATTTGCTATTACCCTGGCAGTCGCGATTTTGATCTCAGCGGTGGTGTCGCTGACCCTGACACCGATGATGTGCGCGCGGATGCTCAGCCAGGAGTCGCTGCGTAAACAGAACCGCTTCTCCCGTGCCTCGGAGAAAATGTTCGACAGGATAATCGCCGCCTATGGTCGTGGACTGGCGAAAGTGCTGAATCATCCGTGGCTGACCTTAAGCGTGGTGCTCAGCACGCTGCTGCTTAGCGTGCTGCTGTGGGTGTTCATTCCGAAAGGTTTCTTCCCGGTGCAGGACAACGGCATTATTCAGGGCACTTTGCAGGCACCGCAATCCAGCTCCTTTGCCAATATGGCCCAGCGGCAACGCCAGGTCGCGGACGTGATTTTGCAGGATCCGGCAGTGCAAAGTTTGACCTCATTTGTTGGCGTTGATGGCACTAACCCGTCGCTGAACAGTGCGCGTTTACAGATCAATCTCAAACCACTGGATGAACGAGATGACCGGGTGCAAAAAGTCATCGCCCGTCTGCAAACGGCGGTGGATAAAGTGCCGGGCGTCGATCTCTTCCTGCAACCAACGCAGGACCTGACTATTGATACTCAGGTCAGCCGCACCCAGTACCAGTTTACCTTGCAGGCCACGTCACTGGATGCGCTCAGTACCTGGGTGCCACAGTTGATGGAAAAACTCCAGCAGCTGCCACAGCTTTCTGATGTCTCCAGCGACTGGCAGGACAAAGGGCTGGTGGCGTATGTCAATGTCGACAGGGACAGCGCCAGCCGTCTGGGGATCAGCATGGCGGATGTCGATAACGCCCTGTACAACGCGTTTGGTCAGCGACTGATTTCCACTATTTATACTCAGGCTAACCAGTATCGCGTGGTGCTGGAACACAACACCGAAAATACCCCAGGCCTCGCGGCGCTGGATACCATTCGCCTGACCAGCAGCGACGGTGGCGTGGTGCCGTTAAGCTCAATTGCCAAAATTGAGCAGCGTTTTGCGCCGCTTTCCATCAACCATCTGGATCAGTTCCCGGTAACGACTATCTCCTTTAACGTGCCGGATAACTATTCGCTGGGCGATGCGGTGCAAGCGATTATGGACACAGAGAAGACGCTGAATCTGCCGGTGGATATCACCACGCAGTTCCAGGGCAGCACCCTCGCCTTCCAGTCGGCGCTGGGCAGCACTGTCTGGCTGATTGTCGCGGCGGTGGTGGCGATGTATATCGTGCTCGGCATTCTGTACGAGAGCTTTATTCACCCGATCACCATTCTCTCGACGCTACCCACCGCAGGGGTCGGCGCGCTGCTGGCGTTAATGATTGCCGGTAGCGAACTGGATGTGATTGCCATTATCGGCATTATTTTGCTGATCGGTATCGTGAAGAAGAACGCCATCATGATGATCGACTTCGCGCTGGCTGCTGAGCGCGAGCAAGGCATGTCGCCGCGCGAAGCTATTTACCAGGCTTGTCTGTTGCGTTTTCGTCCGATCCTGATGACCACTCTGGCGGCTCTGCTTGGTGCGCTGCCGCTGATGTTGAGTACCGGGGTCGGCGCGGAACTGCGCCGTCCGTTAGGTATCGGCATGGTCGGCGGTCTGATTGTCAGCCAGGTGCTGACGCTGTTTACCACGCCGGTGATTTATCTGCTGTTCGACCGTCTGGCATTGTGGACCAAAAGCCGCTTTGCCCGTCATGAAGAGGAGGCGTAAGTGAAGTTTTTTGCCCTCTTCATTTACCGCCCTGTGGCGACGATTTTACTGTCGGTCGCCATTACCCTGTGCGGCATACTGGGTTTCCGTATGCTGCCAGTCGCCCCGCTGCCGCAGGTCGATTTTCCGGTGATCATGGTCAGCGCCTCGCTGCCCGGTGCGTCACCAGAAACAATGGCGTCTTCCGTTGCCACGCCGCTGGAGCGTTCACTTGGGCGCATTGCCGGAGTCAGCGAAATGACCTCCAGCAGTTCGCTCGGCAGCACGCGCATTATTTTGCAGTTTGATTTTGACCGGGATATCAACGGCGCAGCGCGCGATGTGCAGGCGGCGATCAACGCCGCGCAAAGTCTGCTACCCAGCGGGATGCCCAGCCGTCCGACCTATCGCAAAGCGAACCCGTCGGATGCGCCAATAATGATCCTGACGCTGACGTCCGATACTTATTCGCAGGGTGAACTGTACGATTTCGCCTCGACGCAGTTGGCTCCGACGATTTCGCAAATCGACGGTGTCGGTGATGTCGATGTTGGCGGCAGCTCGCTGCCCGCCGTACGCGTCGGGCTGAATCCGCAGGCGCTGTTTAATCAGGGCGTGTCGCTGGACGACGTACGCACCGCCATCAGCAATGCCAACGTGCGTAAACCGCAGGGGGCGCTGGAAGATGGTACTCACCGCTGGCAGATCCAGACTAACGATGAACTGAAAACCGCCGCTGAATATCAGCCGCTAATTATTCATTACAACAACGGCGGCGCGGTTCGTCTGGGCGATGTGGCGACGGTGACCGACTCAGTACAGGATGTGCGCAACGCCGGGATGACCAACGCCAAACCGGCTATTTTGCTGATGATCCGCAAGCTGCCGGAAGCCAACATTATCCAGACGGTAGACAGCATCCGCGCCCGTCTGCCGGAATTACAATCCACCATCCCGGCAGCAATTGATCTGCAAATTGCCCAGGATCGCTCCCCTACTATCCGCGCGTCGCTGGAAGAGGTTGAGCAGACGCTGGTAATCTCAGTTGCACTGGTGATTCTGGTGGTGTTTTTGTTCCTGCGTTCGGGTCGCGCCACCATTATTCCCGCCGTTGCGGTGCCGGTTTCGCTGATTGGTACGTTTGCGGCGATGTACCTGTGTGGTTTCAGTCTCAATAATCTTTCGTTAATGGCGCTCACCATCGCCACTGGCTTTGTGGTGGATGACGCCATCGTGGTGCTGGAAAACATTGCCCGTCATCTGGAAGCGGGGATGAAACCGCTACAGGCCGCGCTACAAGGTACTCGCGAAGTCGGCTTTACGGTGCTGTCGATGAGTCTGTCACTGGTGGCGGTGTTCCTGCCGCTGCTGTTGATGGGCGGATTGCCGGGTCGCCTGTTACGCGAGTTTGCCGTGACGCTTTCTGTCGCCATTGGTATTTCGCTGCTGGTTTCCCTGACGTTAACGCCGATGATGTGCGGCTGGATGCTAAAAGCCAGCAAGCCGCGCGAGCAAAAGCGACTGCGTGGCTTTGGTCGCATGTTGGTAGCCCTGCAACAAGGCTATGGCAAGTCGCTGAAATGGGTGCTCAATCATACCCGTCTGGTGGGCGTTGTGCTGCTTGGCACCATTGCGCTGAATATCTGGCTGTATATCTCGATCCCGAAAACCTTCTTCCCGGAGCAGGACACCGGCGTACTGATGGGTGGGATACAGGCTGACCAGAGTATTTCGTTTCAGGCGATGCGCGGTAAGTTGCAGGACTTCATGAAAATTATCCGTGACGATCCGGCGGTGGATAATGTCACCGGCTTTACCGGCGGTTCACGGGTGAACAGTGGAATGATGTTTATCACCCTTAAACCACGCGGCGAGCGGAGCGAAACGGCCCAACAGATTATCGATCGCTTGCGTAAAAAACTGGCTAAAGAACCGGGAGCGAATCTGTTCCTGATGGCGGTACAGGATATTCGCGTTGGCGGACGTCAGGCTAACGCCAGTTACCAGTACACGTTGTTATCCGACGACCTGGCGGCACTGCGCGAATGGGAGCCGAAAATCCGCAAAAAACTGGCGACATTGCCAGAGCTGGCTGATGTTAACTCCGATCAGGAAGATAATGGCGCGGAGATGAACCTTATTTACGATCGCGACACCATGGCGCGATTGGGAATTGACGTGCAAGCCGCCAACAGCCTGTTAAATAACGCCTTCGGTCAGCGGCAAATCTCGACCATTTACCAGCCGATGAACCAGTACAAAGTGGTGATGGAAGTGGATCCGCGCTATACCCAGGACATCAGTGCACTGGAAAAAATGTTCGTTATCAATAACGAAGGAAAAGCGATCCCGCTGTCATATTTCGCTAAATGGCAACCGGCGAACGCTCCACTGTCGGTGAATCATCAGGGATTATCGGCGGCCTCGACCATTTCGTTCAACCTGCCGACCGGGAAATCGCTCTCGGACGCCAGTGCGGCGATCGATCGCGCAATGACCCAACTTGGTGTGCCTTCGACGGTGCGCGGCAGTTTTGCCGGAACAGCGCAGGTGTTCCAGGAGACGATGAACTCACAGGTGATCCTGATTATCGCCGCCATCGCCACGGTATATATCGTACTGGGTATCCTTTACGAGAGTTATGTGCATCCACTGACGATTCTCTCCACCCTACCTTCGGCGGGCGTCGGAGCGCTGTTGGCGCTGGAGCTGTTCAATGCCCCGTTCAGCCTAATTGCGCTGATAGGGATCATGTTATTAATCGGCATCGTGAAGAAAAACGCCATTATGATGGTCGATTTTGCGCTTGAAGCCCAACGGCACGGTAACCTGACGCCGCAGGAAGCTATTTTCCAGGCCTGTCTGCTGCGTTTTCGCCCGATTATGATGACTACCCTGGCGGCGCTGTTTGGTGCGCTGCCGCTGGTATTGTCGGGCGGTGACGGCTCGGAGTTGCGGCAACCATTGGGGATCACCATTGTCGGCGGTCTGGTCATGAGCCAGCTTCTGACGCTGTATACCACGCCGGTGGTGTATCTCTTTTTCGACCGTCTGCGGCTGCGTTTTTCGCGTAAACCTAAACAAGCGGTAACCGAGTAAATGACAGATCTTCCCGACAGCACCCGCTGGCAATTGTGGATTGTGGCTTTCGGCTTCTTTATGCAGTCGCTGGACACCACCATCGTTAACACCGCGCTTCCCTCAATGGCGCAAAGCCTCGGGGAAAGTCCGTTGCATATGCACATGGTCATTGTCTCTTATGTACTGACCGTGGCGGTGATGCTGCCCGCCAGCGGCTGGCTGGCGGACAAAGTCGGCGTGCGCAATATTTTCTTTACCGCCATCGTGCTGTTTACTCTCGGTTCACTGTTTTGCGCGCTTTCCGGCACGCTGAACGAACTGTTGCTGGCACGCGCGTTACAGGGCGTTGGCGGCGCGATGATGGTGCCGGTCGGCAGGTTGACGGTGATGAAAATCGTACCGCGCGAGCAATATATGGCGGCGATGACCTTTGTCACGCTGCCCGGTCAGGTCGGGCCGCTGCTTGGCCCGGCGCTCGGCGGTCTGCTGGTGGAGTACGCATCGTGGCACTGGATCTTTTTGATCAACATTCCGGTGGGAATTATTGGCGCGATCGCCACACTGATGTTAATGCCGAACTACACCATGCAGACGCGGCGCTTTGATCTCTCCGGCTTTCTGTTGCTGGCGGTTGGCATGGCGGTATTAACTCTGGCGCTGGACGGCAGTAAAGGTACAGGTTTATCGCCGCTGGCGATTGCTGGCCTGGTCGCGGTTGGCGTGGTAGCACTGGTGCTTTATCTGCTGCACGCCCAAAATAACAACCGCGCCCTGTTCAGTCTGAAACTGTTCCGCACTCGTACCTTTTCGCTGGGCCTGGCGGGGAGCTTTGCCGGACGTATTGGCAGTGGCATGTTGCCCTTTATGACACCGGTTTTCCTGCAAATTGGTCTCGGTTTCTCGCCGTTTCATGCCGGACTGATGATGATCCCGATGGTACTCGGCAGCATGGGAATGAAGCGAATTGTGGTACAGGTAGTGAATCGCTTTGGTTATCGTCGGGTACTGGTGGCGACCACGCTGGGCCTGTCGCTGGTCACCCTGTTGTTTATGACTACCGCTCTGCTGGGCTGGTACTACGTTTTGCCGTTCGTCCTGTTTTTACAAGGAATGGTCAACTCGACACGTTTCTCCTCCATGAACACCCTGACGCTGAAAGATCTCCCGGACAACCTGGCGAGCAGCGGCAACAGTCTGCTGTCGATGATTATGCAATTGTCGATGAGTATTGGCGTCACCATCGCCGGGCTGTTGCTGGGACTTTTTGGTTCGCAGCATGTCAGCGTCGACAGCGGCACCACACAAACCGTCTTTATGTACACCTGGCTTAGCATGGCGTTTATCATCGCCCTTCCGGCGTTTGTCTTTGCCAGAGTGCCGAGCGATACGCATCAAAATGTCGCTATTTCGCGGCGAAAAAGGAGCGCGCAATGAAGTTCTGGCGACCCGGTATTACCGGCAAACTGTTTCTGGCGATTTTCGCCACCTGCATTGTCTTATTGATCACGATGCACTGGGCGGTACGTATCAGTTTTGAGCGCGGCTTTATCGATTACATCAAGCATGGTAATGAACAACGGCTGCAAATGCTCGGCGATGCGCTTGGTGAGCAGTACGCCCAGCACGGGAACTGGCGCTTCCTGCGTAATAACGATCGCTTTGTATTTCAGATCCTACGTTCACTGGAGCATGATAACAACGAAGATAAGCCCGGCCCCGGTATGCCGCCACACGGCTGGCGCACACAATTTTGGGTGGTTGATCAAAACAACAAAGTGCTGGTTGGCCCGCGAGCACCAGTTCCACCCGACGGCACACGGCGGCCCATTATGGTCAATGGTGCGGAAGTTGGCGCGGTGATCGCCTCCCCTGTTGAACGACTGACCCGTAATACTGATATCAATTTTGACAGACAACAGCGGCAAACCAGTTGGCTGATTGTGGCTTTATCTACCTTATTAGCGGCGCTGGCGACATTCCCACTGGCGCGCGGTTTGCTGGCTCCGGTAAAACGACTGGTGGATGGCACGCACAAACTGGCAGCGGGTGATTTCACTACTCGCGTAGCCCCCACCAGCGAAGATGAGTTGGGCAGACTGGCAGAGGATTTCAATCAACTCGCCAGCACACTGGAGAAAAACCAGCAGATGCGCCGCGATTTTATGGCCGATATTTCTCATGAACTGCGCACGCCTTTAGCAGTACTGCGCGGCGAACTGGAAGCCATTCAGGATGGTGTGCGTAAATTCACGCCGGAGACGCTGGCTTCTTTACAGGCAGAAGTCGGTACACTGACAAAACTGGTTGACGATCTCCATCAGTTGTCGATGTCTGATGAAGGCGCTCTCGCCTATCAAAAAGCACCGGTAGATTTGATCCCACTGCTGGAAGTGGCGGGAGGCGCATTTCGCGAACGATTCGCCAGCCGTGGCCTGAAATTGCAATTTTCCCTGCCAGACAGTATTACCGTATTTGGCGATCGCGATCGTTTAATGCAGTTGTTCAATAACTTACTGGAAAACAGCCTGCGCTACACTGACAGCGGCGGCAGCCTGAAAATCTCTGCCGAGCAGCACGACAAAACGGTGCGCCTGACCTTTGCCGACAGTGCGCCGGGTGTCAGTGACGATCAGCTACAAAAATTGTTTGAACGTTTTTATCGCACCGAAGGTTCCCGCAACCGCGCCAGCGGTGGTTCCGGGCTGGGGCTGGCGATTTGCCTGAACATTGTTGAAGCACATAACGGCCGCATTATTGCCGCCCATTCGCCTTTTGGCGGGCTTAGCATTACAGTAGAGTTACCGCTGGAACGGGATTTACAGAGAGAAGTATGACCGAGTTACCAATCGACGAAAACACACCGCGTATTTTGATCGTGGAAGATGAACCGAAGCTGGGGCAGTTGCTCATTGATTATCTGCGTGCTGCGAGCTATGCGCCAACGTTGATTAGCCACGGCGATCAGGTACTGCCATATGTGCGCCAGACACCACCGGATCTGATCCTGTTGGATCTGATGCTCCCTGGCACCGATGGCCTGACGCTGTGCCGGGAAATTCGTCGTTTTTCTGACATTCCGATCGTGATGGTGACGGCAAAAATCGAAGAGATCGACCGCCTGCTGGGGTTGGAGATTGGCGCAGATGACTATATCTGCAAGCCGTACAGCCCACGGGAAGTGGTAGCGCGCGTCAAAACCATTTTGCGCCGTTGCAAACCGCAGCGTGAGTTGCAGCAACAGGATGCTGAAAGCCCGTTGATTATCGACGAAGGTCGTTTTCAGGCTTCCTGGCGCGGTAAAATGCTTGACCTGACGCCTGCAGAATTTCGTCTGCTGAAAACGCTCTCTCATGAACCAGGAAAAGTGTTCTCCCGCGAGCAGTTGCTGAACCATCTTTATGACGACTACCGCGTGGTAACCGACCGTACCATCGACAGCCACATTAAAAACCTGCGCCGCAAGCTGGAATCTCTCGACGCCGAACAGTCATTTATCCGCGCCGTTTACGGCGTCGGTTACCGCTGGGAAGCCGACGCCTGCCGCATCGTTTAACATTTTTACCTGCCGGAGGTGGCCTTCAGACCAGATCCGGCAACATTATCCCACACATGGTCAGCAAACTGACATGATCTCTCCGCCCTGGCAAGCACCTGAAAATCGCTCATACTTTAATCGGCAAACAGTCCTTTTAGATGCTGTTTTCGATACGCAATTTCAATCAAGGAGTCATTATGGCTGGTTGGTTTGAACTCAGTAAGAGCAGTGATAATCAATTCCGGTTTGTGCTAAAAGCGGGCAATGGTGAGACTATCCTCACCAGCGAGCTGTATACCTCAAAAGCCTCTGCGGAAAAGGGCATCGCGTCGGTGCGTAGCAACAGCCCGCAAGAAGAACGCTATGAGAAAAAAACGGCAAGCAACGGCAAATTCTATTTCAATCTGAAAGCCGCCAATCATCAAATTATCGGCTCCAGCCAGATGTACGCCACCGCGCAATCTCGTGAAACCGGAATTGCCTCCGTTAAAGCAAATGGCACAAGCCAGACGGTGAAAGACAATACGTAATTACGATGCCGGGCGTAGGTTGTTGGCGTCCGGCGCTTTACCAGTTACCCCCACAGCGCTACAATGCCCGCCCTTAAAGTGGGGGCACTCCCCTGACCGCTTCATCAGGTGAAGCGGCTCTGACCTGTCATCAGAACGAGAGAATTATGTTTAAACCGGAACTCCTTTCCCCGGCGGGAACGCTGAAAAATATGCGTTACGCTTTCGCTTATGGCGCAGATGCTGTTTATGCGGGCCAGCCGCGTTACTCCCTGCGTGTGCGCAACAACGAATTCAACCACGAAAATCTTCAGCTCGGCATCAATGAAGCCCACGCACTGGGGAAAAAGTTTTATGTCGTGGTCAACATTGCACCGCACAACGCCAAGCTGAAAACCTTTATCCGTGACCTGAAACCGGTGGTGGAAATGGGGCCGGATGCGCTGATTATGTCCGATCCAGGGCTGATTATGCTGGTACGTGAGCACTTCCCGGAAATGCCAATCCACCTCTCGGTACAGGCTAACGCCGTAAACTGGGCGACGGTGAAATTCTGGCAGCAAATGGGTCTGACCCGCGTGATCCTCTCTCGCGAACTGTCACTGGAAGAGATTGAAGAGATCCGCAATCAGGTGCCGGATATGGAGATCGAAATCTTCGTTCACGGCGCGCTGTGCATGGCCTACTCCGGTCGCTGCCTGCTCTCTGGCTATATCAACAAGCGCGACCCGAACCAGGGCACCTGCACCAACGCCTGCCGCTGGGAGTACAACGTCCAGGAAGGGAAAGAAGATGACGTTGGCAACATCGTACACAAGTACGAGCCGATTCCGGTGCAAAATGTTGAGCCGACGCTGGGTATCGGCGCGCCAACCGACAAAGTGTTTATGATCGAAGAAGCCCAGCGTCCGGGCGAGTATATGACCGCGTTTGAAGATGAGCACGGCACTTACATCATGAACTCGAAAGATCTGCGCGCCATCGCCCATGTTGAACGCCTGACCAAAATGGGCGTGCATTCGCTGAAAATCGAAGGCCGTACCAAATCTTTCTACTATTGCGCACGCACCGCACAGGTTTATCGTAAAGCTATCGATGATGCCGCTGCGGGCAAACCGTTCGATACCAGCCTGCTGGAAACTCTGGAAGGTCTGGCGCATCGTGGCTATACCGAAGGTTTCCTGCGTCGTCATACTCACGACGATTATCAGAACTACGAATACGGTTATTCAGTTTCTGACCGCCAGCAGTTTGTTGGTGAGTTTACCGGTGAGCGCAAGGGGGACCTCGCGGCGGTAGCGGTGAAAAATAAATTCTCCGTTGGCGACAGCCTTGAGCTGATGACGCCGCAAGGCAACATTAACTTTACCCTTGAGCATATGGAAAACGCCAAAGGTGAAGCAATGCCGGTCGCACCAGGCGATGGTTATACTGTGTGGCTCCCGGTGCCGCAGGATCTTGAGCTAAATTACGCGCTGCTGATGCGTAATTTCTCCGGGGAAACCACGCGTAACCCCCACGGTAAGTGATTAATTTCGATTATTTTTCCCGGATGGAAAATTCTTAGAAACCGATCACATACAGCTGCATTTATTAAGGTTATCATCCGTTTCGCTGAAAAACATAACCCATAAAATGCTAGCTGTACCAGGAACCACCTCCTTAGCCTGTGTAATCTCCCTTACACGGGCTTATTTTTTATGCATAAGCCCTATCCCTGGTCACCGTCTTCCATTGACCACATCGATAGAATCTCCCTTAATAGCACGATGCCTTTCACTTATCGACATCGTGCTCGCACAGGTTCCGGTTACGCACAGCCAGAACGCGCATGTTTGACGCTTACCAAAAAATGAACCTAAAGCATTGGAATATTTTTGACATCATTTTCTGATGGCTGCATAAAATAAAAATTCTGCTTTAGTTTCATCTATCTGTTTGTCATTATTACTCACATTCAATAATGGTGTTGAAGAATATCCCATCACAGATAAAATAAATATGTGCATGGTAGTCTTGAATCTATTCTCACTCTCCACATTTGAATGTCAGACGAGCAACGCCATGTAATCCTGCACCTTCTGTCTTCAGGTCAACTATCTGCATTTTTTTGCCCTGAGTAACACAGAAATGAGTTGCATCATTTTTTACTATATTTTCTGCACCAGATATTCTACCCCTGGCTAAAGAAGCTTCGGCTTCGGTGTAGTATTGGTTATCGAGTTTACGCTGAATATTACTTTTATATGCAAGGCCAAATTTACCGATACTTGTCTCATCATTATGCACAGCACAACCAGACATAAGAAAAACACTAATTAATGATATAGCAGCTATCTTTTTCACCTCACCTTCCCCCATTAATTACCAACGACATTCTCTAGTGTTTAAATATAATAATGGCATGATTATTATAATTGAATAGGATTATAATAAATGTTCTGTACAACATTTCCTACATAAGTAGGAATTACAGACATAGAGGCCCTTCCGGGTAACCCCATGGGGGACTTTAATATATTTTGAATAGTATATTGAAGATGCCACTGTTTAGTTGAATATTAGGTATATTCTCTTTTTTAAAATTTATCAGTGGCTACCGTTAATATTCGCTGTCCCCATTGTAAGGTCCTGGTGGTAAGCACTGAATCCCCATACCTGAACTGACTTTTTATCCTCCGACTTTCATCCTGTTCTGACTCCACCTTTTCTTTTCTGCTCTACACTATCTACAGACCAATCATAAAGGCACATACGATCATGGCAGAATTTCCCGCCAGCTTACTGATTCTTAATGGCAAAAGTACTGACAATCTACCCTTGCGCGAAGCAATTATGCTGTTGCGTGAGGAAGGAATGACGATCCATGTGCGGGTCACCTGGGAGAAAGGCGATGCCGCACGATATGTAAAGGAGGCCCGGAAGTTGGGCGTCGCAACGGTGATTGCCGGTGGTGGCGATGGCACCATTAATGAAGTTTCTACGGCGTTGATTCAGTGTGAGGGGGATGACATACCCGCGCTGGGAATTTTGCCATTAGGAACCGCCAATGATTTTGCCACCAGTGTAGGGATTCCTGAGGCACTGGATAAGGCGCTGAAACTGGCAATTGCCGGTAACGCCATTGCGATAGATATGGCGCAGGTCAACAAACAAACCTGTTTTATTAATATGGCGACAGGCGGGTTTGGGACGCGTATTACCACAGAAACGCCGGAAAAATTAAAAGCCGCGCTGGGTGGCGTCTCTTACATCATTCATGGCTTAATGCGCATGGACACTCTGCAACCGGACCGTTGTGAAATCCGCGGTGAAAACTTTCACTGGCAAGGTGACGCCCTGGTCATTGGTATTGGTAACGGGCGTCAGGCCGGTGGCGGTCAACAATTGTGCCCGAACGCGTTAATTAACGATGGCTTGCTGCAACTGCGCATTTTTACCGGCGATGAAATTCTTCCGGCTCTCGTATCAACCTTAAAATCTGACGAAGATAACCCGAATATTATCGAAGGTGCTTCGTCGTGGTTTGATATACAAGCCCCACACGAAATCACTTTTAATCTTGATGGCGAACCGTTGAGTGGGCAAAACTTCCATATTGAAATACTTCCGGCGGCGTTGCGTTGTCGATTACCACCAGATTGTCCATTGTTGCGTTAATCAAACTATTCTCTGTTGAACCAGAGAGAATCCGTAATGCCGGATACGGTGTAAACACCTTATCCGGCATACAGAACAATACTACACCGTAATTAATTTTACCCGTGTCTTCTGCAATGCCAGTTTATCCACCTCAGACACAGCATCATCGGTAATAATAATGTCAATTTTTTCGATTGGCAGTACCTGATTAAAACCGCGACGATTAAATTTCGATGAATCAAGAACGGCAATCACTTTATTCGCCGCTGTCACCATCGCACCGCTAACGGAATAACCTTCATTAAAGGTCGTAATACCATTAACCGCATCAATACCATCAGCACCGACAAACATTAAATCGGCATTAATATCCTGCAGGGAACGTTCAGCAATAGATCCATGCATCGAGCGCGTTTTATGGCGGACCGTGCCACCGCAGACGACCAGAGTAATGTCTTTATTTTCGGAAAGGGCAAACGCCGCCGGGAGACTGTTGGTAATCACCGTGATATTTTTGGCGGTCATTAATCCTTCGGCGATAAGCATTGTGGTACTTCCGCTGTCGAGAATAACGGTCATCCCTTCGTGGATCATTTTGACTGCCGCCTGCGCTATTCTGTTTTTCGGCGCGCTGGCGAGCTGAAATCGCTCTTTAAACCCGACTTCCTGGGTCTCGGTTTCGCTATTACCGGACATTATTTTCGCCGCACCGCCATGAAAGCGCGTAACCACGCCTTTTTGTTCGAGAAAGCGCAAATCGGCACGGATTGTCGCTTCCGAGGCAGCAAATACTCCCGCCAGATCCTGAACAAGCACGGTTCCCTGTTCATTCACTAATTGGATGATCTTATTCCTTCGCTCGAATGAATTCATCGTCATTTACCCATATTCAATTGTGGCTAGTGTAAACGAAGGGGGACCATTGGTGAATGATCTGTTTTGCACAATACCGGGCCTGCATCACGCTGGCCCGCGGTTTCAGGGAATGAGCAACACTTTGCCCGGCATGGCATTACGAGCGATGTCACGCACCGCCTGGGCAAAGCTTTCAAAGCTTCCACGGTGAGCGATTAATGGCTCCAGGCTTAACTTACGTTCTGTCAGCAACCGGCTCGCCGTTTCCCACTCCTGCCCCGGCCAAGGGCTGGAGTAGTTCATCCAACTGCCGATAACCGTCAGCTCTTTACGCAATATTTTGCCAAACGTTGCCGATGTTAAATGCAGATCCTGATGCAACGTGCCGACCAGCGCCAGTTGGGCATGAGGACCGGCAATCTCTACCGCCAGTTCGACGGTTTGCGGGACGCCAGCCGTCTCGAGGATAAGCTGATTAAAGCGCAGCTCGCGTAAAACGCCCTGTATTTGCGGCGCGCTCATTTCACGGCTGTTAAATGTTTGCATCGCACCGAAAGATTTTGCCAGTGCCAGTTTTTCTGAGCTAATGTCGATAGCCGTCACACTCTTTGCTCCCAGCGCGACAGCGCACTGAATTGCCAGCAGGCCAATGGTTCCGGCACCAATAATAATAACGTTTTTATTCTCACATCCTTGCGCTAAATGGAACGCATGCAGGCCAACGGTAATCGGTTCAATAAAAGCGCCATCCTCAATAGGCATATCCGCAGGTAGTGCAAAGACATTGTTTCGCTTAACGACAATATATTCGGCAAATCCACCATCACGCCGTGAGCCAATAAAATCATATTTTGCGCACTGGGAATAAAACCCTTTCAGACACTCTGGACAAGTAAAACAGGGTAATAACGGCACACAGGCAACCGCATCGCCGGGGTGTAAATCATCAACACCGGATCCCACCGCATCAATATAGCCGCTAAATTCATGGCCTAACGTTATTGGATAATAATGTGCACCATTTTTAAATATCCTGGGTAAATCGGAACCACATAAGCCCGAGCTGGCAATTTTTACCCGCACCTCATCCTGATGTTTAATTTCAGGAATGACGCTTTCTGCTACGCGCACGATACCATCAGTATCATTCACCACTGATTTCATAAAAACTCCTGATTGTTAAGGGGGATAACCTCCCCCTCAGGTAAAAATTATTCTGCAAGAACGGCTTTCTCTTGTTTAATAAAACCACGCGCTCTACGCCAGGTCATGAAAATACCGGTAAGATAAATTGTGCCGATAATAATGAAGCCGGGAATATTTTGCGGGGAGAAAACCTGAATCAGTAACCAGGTAATGGGAGAACCGCCCTGATCCATTGAAGCCACCATACCCCCGGCTTTTAACGCGCCCGCATTAGCCGCCAGTTGGGTGTGCAAACCAATAGTTTGCGTCGCGATCCACAGGGTGATGCTCATAATGATGACACCCGAGATTAAGGTGCGGAACAGATTTCCACGATGCACCGCGACCGCCATCGCCACAAAGAAGCCGATGGTGGCAAGGTCGCCAAACGGCAGCACCTGATTACCCGGCACACAAACAGCAATTAAAATGGTGAGTGGAATAAAAATCAGGCTTGCCGAGACCACCGCCGTATGTCCCAGCAGCAACGCCGGATCAAGGCCAATCAGGAACTCCTGACCGCCGAACTTCGCCTGTAAACGACTACGGGCCTGCTTAGCGATGGGCGTTAAACCATCCATGATGGGTTTAATCACCCGTGGCATCAGCAGCATGACTGCCGCCGTTTTTACCGCCAGTTGCAATACACCTTTGACATCGTAACCCGCGAGGATGCCGATAATCAGCCCCATCACAAAACCCACGGTGACCGGTTCGCCAAAAGGACCAAATTTGCGCTGAATATCGTCGGCGCTAAATTTAATTCGGTTAACGCCAGGGATTTTCTCGATAATGGCATCCACCAGTACCGCGATTGGTCCCAGATACGCCGACGTACCGTGTGGAATAGCAATGCCTTCCAGCTCAAAGAAATCACGGGTATCGCGGGCAAACCAGTCGCCGAGCTTATAAACAAACGCCGCGTGAATTACCACACCCGCCATCCCTATCATCCATGAACCGGTTGCCAGATGCAGCAACGCGCCGGTGAAGGTCATATGCCAGATATTCCAGATATCAACATTTACCACCCGCGTCATACGGGTCAGTAACATCGCCACGTTAACCAGAATCGCAATCGGAATCGCCACCAGCGCAATTTGCGACGCCCAGGTCATGGGTGAAGAGCCCGGCCAGCCGACATCGACCACATGCAGATTCAGGTCGAAATTTTCCGCCATCGCTTTCGCCGCCGGACCAATGGAATCCAGCATTAAGCCAATCACAAGGCCAATGCCAACAAAGCCAATCCCGATATGCAGACCCGCTTTAAAGCAATCGCCTGCCTTCATGCCTAATATTTTAGAAAAAATAATGATGACAATCGGCAGCATCACCGTAGGGCCGAGGTCGAGAATATAACGCATGACTTCTGAAAACATAGGTCACCCCTGTAAGATAGTCAGAATTTTATTTTGTAATGCTTCGATACCGACACCAGAAACAAAAGGCATGCCGTGAACTAACGGAATATTGCCAAAACTACGATCCACCCTGGCAGTGGTGCATATCAAATGCACGCCATCCATATAGGTTTCTATTTCATTAACCCGACACTGGATTAATTCAACAGGAATATTATGACTCTGACACAACTCTTTAATTTCTTCCGCCGCCATCGTAGAGGTCGCAACCGCGCCTCCGCAAGCGACAATAATTTTGCGTTTCATAAATAGTCCTTTTTATTGTTACAGAGGGATTTATTCGTCTGAATCTAAAACATACTTTGTGAAGTATTCCTTTAACTGGGTTTCAGGAAGAGTGATTAGTGTCTCGACGATATCGGGCTGTTGTAACTTGCCAAATAAACAGCGTAAAAGTTTCAATTGCTGCTGCGGATTTTCCACAATCAACGCAATAACCAACGATACCGCCACGTCGTTATCATCATCCGCTTGCTGAAAATGAACTTTATTTGTTGGCCTTAACAGATAAATGGCTGACGACTTAGCATGAATCGCCTCACAATGCGGTATTGCAATGGCGTGCTGCTCAAGCATTATCCCGGTAGGGAATTCTGCTTCTCTGGTAATTAATGCCTGTGGCCAGGTATCATGAACCACACCTTTCGCGAGCATCTCATTACCGATATGGGTTAAAACTTCGCTACGATCGACAAAAGAAATTCCGCTACGAACAAACAGGTTAGTCATATATCGTCCTTATTCCGCACAGCCGTAGCGATAGGCGCGCAAAACATCATAAATTTTATCCATAATAAGCTGATGCGGTATTGCTGATAATTCCCCGGACTGAATGCGTTCAAATTGTTTCGGAAGATACTGACTAATCATGCCCAGTGGGATGTCCACGCCTTCCAGATTCACCATCATCGTTTCGACGCTATTTTTAATCCGGCTATGCGGCCAGTAATAACGAATACGATCCGACAGGCTGTAACGAATATCCAGTAATGAATCGTTAAAACCTGTGCGATAATATTTTTTCCAGTATTGTGGTTCGTCAAGCATCACATCTTCAATCACCGCCAGACAACGGCTACGATTTTCTGGAGCGATGAGTTCCTGCTCAATTTGTGCCAGCGCAAATATCGCCTCACGTAAAGCAAAGGTTAATGCCGGACCGACTTTCAAAATTGCAAAATGATCGCGAACTAATTCCCGATAGGCCGTCTGAGTCTGGTAATCGGTGGAATGCGCTTCATAAACCATTTTGGTTTTTTCTATCCATTGCGCCAACGCCTGAGCTTCTTGCGCCTGATAATGAATAATATTGCTATGGTCAAATTCCACACCCGGCTGCACCACGATGGCAATCACGCGTGTTAACGCCTCTGCCAGACCGCGGGCAATAAACGCTTTTTGATGCGTGCGTAAAGTATTGGCGGCATCTTCAACCTGGGTGATGTGTACTGACTGAATGGCGCTGGCCTCACCGCCCGGAACCGGAACTTCAGTGCCAATGACATAGTTCAGTTGCTCACGCTGGCAATCAGTCGCCACACTTTCCGCCGCCAGACAAAGCACAGCGGCACGTTCAGCAACCGTTTCTGGCGCTAACGGTATGGAATCGTCAGCGCAGGACATTGACGCATCAAGATGAATTTTACTGAACCCTGCACGCACGTATGCCTTTACCAGCTCGACGGATTTTTCCATCGCCGCATCCGCATTTTCTTGCTGCCAGCAGTTTGGTCCCAGATGGTCGCCACCGAGAATAATACGCTCACGAGCAAATCCGACTTTATCGGCAATCGCAAAAACAAATTCGCGAAAGTCTGCCGGTGTCATTCCGGTATAACCGCCAAATTGATTGACCTGGTTTGACGTTGCTTCAATCAGCACTTTACGCGTGCTGTTGCGATCAAATGCCAGCGCCGCTTCGATAACCAACGGATGTGCAGAACAGACTGAACATATGCCGATATGTTCACCAGCTTTATGCCGGGCAATTAACGTTTTCATGTTTTTTCCTTGTTAAATGGCAGGTGCGTTATGCCCTGCCCTCGCAGCCACAATCGGCAATCACTTTGCTCACCACATCGCGCATTGCAGATTTAGCCGACTGCAAATAATCCCGGGGATCGGTCGCTTCGGGGTGCTCGGTCAGGTAATTTTTTAACGCCTGCGAGAAGGCATTTTTCAGCTCCGTTGCAACGTTGATTTTGCATATCCCCAGTTTGATGGTTTGCTGAATATCCTTAGTCGATAATCCTGACGCGCCATGCAGCACCAGCGGTAAATTCACCCACTGGCGAATGTTCTCCAGTCGAGAAAAATCAAGCGCCGGTGCTCTGGCATACATACCGTGAGCCGTGCCGATGGCGACCGCCAGGGAATCAATCCCAGTTGCCTCGGCAAATTCACGCGCCTGAACGGGGTTGGTGTACAACGCATCTGCTTCATTGACTTGCACATCATCTTCCTGGCCGCCAAGTTGCCCCAGCTCCGCTTCGACGCTGACATCAAAGCGGTGGCAAAAATCCACCACCTCTTTGACCCGTGAAATATTTTGCGCAAAAGGCAAATGCGAGGCGTCAATCATGACTGAGCGCACGCCAGAACGAACCTTCTGAGCGATATCGTCAAATTTTGTGTGATGGTCGAGATGAATTGCCAGTGGATGGTGATATTGCTTCGCCATCGCGCTGACCAGCGCCAACAGATTTTCTGTACCAGCATGAGTAAATGTGCCAGGCGTTCCGGCGATGATGACCGGCGCATGCAGGTTGGCAGCGGTTTCTACCACCACTTGCATCGTTTCGAGATTGTGAATATTGAATGCCGGAACCGCATAACCGCCGCGCTGTGCGTTGTTCAGCATCTGCTTTGTCGATACCACGTACATTTTCACATCCTGTCGTTTGTTTTCGATTTCAAAATATAATGAAATTATTTGTTTTCAAATGTCGAGATAACGATCACAAAAACGACAATATGAAAATTAATCAGAATGACAGGCAAAAAAAACGGCCTCCCGGGGGAAGCCGTAACGAAGTGCGCGTGTTTTTATGCCGGATGCAACGTAAACGCCTTTTCCGTCCTACGGGGTGGTGCTGTTCGTATGAGGCGTATCAGGCGATAGTAATTTTGCTATCGAGATAAACGTCCTGCACGGCGTTAATCAGTTTCACGCCGTCAGCCATCGATTTCTTGAACGCCTTACGTCCAAGAATCAGCCCCATTCCGCCTGCGCGTTTGTTGATAACCGCAGTACGCACTGCATCGCTGAGGTCAGTTTCACCGCCTGCAGCACCGCCGGAGTTTATCAACCCGGCCCGGCCCATATAGCAGTTAGCTAACTGATAACGCACCAGGTCAATCGGGTTTTCACTGGTCAGTTTGCTGTAGACTCGATCGTCGGTATAACCGTAATTAATCGCTTTATAGCCGCCGTTATTTTCCGCCATTTTTTGTTTGACGATATCTGCACCTATGGTTGCCGCCAGATGGTTCGCCTGACCGGTCAGGTCGGCGGAAACATGGTAATCAACGCCATCTTTCTTAAAGGCGGAGTTACGCAAATAGGCCCACAGCACTGTCACCATGCCCAGCTCGTGCGCACGTTCAAAAGCCGCAGAAATTTCTTCAATCTGGCGACGTGACTCTTCCGAGCCAAAATAGATAGTCGCCCCAACCGCCACCGCGCCCATATTGAACGCCTGCTCCACGCTGGCATACAGCGTTTGATCGTAGGTATTCGGGTAACTTAGCGTCTCGTTGTGATTAAGTTTGACGAGGAATGGAATGCGATGCGCGTAACGCCGCGATACCGATGCCAGCACGCCGTAAGTTGACGCCACACAGTTACAGCCCGCTTCGATCGCCAGTTCAACAATGTTTTTCGGGTCAAAGTAGAGCGGGTTAGCGGCAAATGAAGCTCCGGCAGAGTGCTCAACGCCCTGGTCAACCGGCAGAATAGAAAGATATCCTGTGCCAGCCAGACGCCCGGTGTTGTACAACGTCTGCATATTACGTAACACCGCTGGCGGGCGATTATTGTCAATCATCACGCGGTCTACGTAGTCATGTCCGGGGAGATAAAGCTGGTCAGAAGGAATAGTCATACAACGGTGCTGTAAAAGGTTGTCGGCGTCTTTGCCAAGCAACTGCGCAATATCTGTCATTACTATGCTCCCGTAAATTCCGATTGGATATCGGCTATGGATTGTCCTGGCCCGCCTTTTGCGGGCAATCATAATCCTGGTCGTTACGGGCGAGTTTTTCCATCTTTTGGATGTTTTTTCAGCGTTTTCTGTTGGCTCGATTCATCAGAAAAAATGTTACCGCGGTCAAGTTTTCACCGCAAAGGTATTTAAAAGGTATTATTAAGTGGTATTGTCATCGCGTACCTTACATTACCTGTCATGAAGGAATTAAAAGATGAAAACAACAGCAAAGCTGTCGTTCATGATGTTTGTTGAATGGTTTATCTGGGGCGCGTGGTTTGTGCCATTGTGGTTGTGGTTAAGTAAAAGCGGTTTTAGTGCCGGAGAAATTGGCTGGTCGTATGCCTGTACCGCCATTGCGGCGATCCTGTCGCCGATTCTGGTTGGCTCCATCACTGACCGCTTTTTCTCGGCGCAAAAAGTGCTGGCGGTATTGATGTTCGCTGGTGCGGTGCTGATGTATTTCGCTGCGCAACAGACCACTTTTGCCGGGTTCTTCCCGTTACTGCTGGCCTACTCGCTAACCTATATGCCGACCATTGCGCTGACTAACAGTATCGCTTTTGCCAACGTGCCGGATGTGGAGCGTGATTTCCCGCGCATTCGTGTGATGGGCACTATCGGCTGGATTGCCTCTGGTCTGGCATGTGGATTCTTGCCGCAAATGCTGGGGTATGCCGATATCTCACCGACGAACATCCCGCTGCTGATTACCGCCGGAAGTTCTGCTCTGCTTGGTGTGTTTGCGTTTTTCCTGCCCGACACGCCACCAAAAAGCACCGGCAAAATGGATATTAAAGTCATGCTCGGCCTGGATGCGCTGATCCTGCTGCGCGATAAGAACTTCCTCGTCTTTTTCTTCTGTTCATTCCTGTTTGCGATGCCACTGGCGTTCTATTACATCTTTGCCAACGGTTATCTGACCGAAGTTGGCATGAAAAACGCCACTGGCTGGATGACGCTCGGCCAGTTCTCTGAAATCTTCTTTATGCTGGCATTGCCGTTTTTCACTAAACGCTTTGGTATCAAAAAGGTATTGTTGCTTGGTCTGGTCACCGCTGCGATCCGCTATGGCTTCTTTATTTACGGTAGTGCGGATGAATATTTCACCTACGCGTTACTGTTCCTCGGTATTTTGCTGCACGGCGTAAGTTACGATTTTTACTACGTTACCGCTTACATCTATGTCGATAAAAAAGCTCCCGTGCATATGCGTACCGCCGCGCAGGGGCTGATCACGCTCTGCTGCCAGGGCTTCGGCAGTTTGCTCGGCTATCGTCTTGGCGGTGTGATGATGGAAAAGATGTTCGCTTATCAGGAACCGGTAAACGGACTGACTTTCAACTGGGCCGGGATGTGGACTTTCGGCGCGGTGATGATTGCCATTATCGCCGTGCTGTTCATGATTTTTTTCCGCGAATCCGACAACGAAATTACGGCTATCAAGGTCGATGATCGCGATATTGCGTTGACACAAGGGGAAGTTAAATGAAAACAGAACGTATTCTCGGTGCTCTTTATGGGCAGGCGTTAGGGGATGCGATGGGGATGCCCTCCGAGCTTTGGCCGCGCAGTCGCGTCAAAGCACACTTTGGCTGGATTGACCGTTTTCTGCCTGGGCCAAAGGAGAATAACGCGGCCTGTTATTTTAACCGCGCCGAATTCACCGACGATACCTCGATGGCGCTGTGTCTGGCGGATGCGTTACTGGAACGTGAAGGCAAGATCGATCCGGATCTGATTGGGCGTAATATTCTCGGCTGGGCGCTGCGTTTCGACGCCTTTAACAAAAACGTACTAGGTCCGACCTCGAAGATTGCGCTTAACGCCATTCGCGACGGTAAACCCGTTGCTGAACTGGAAAATAACGGCGTGACCAACGGCGCAGCGATGCGCGTCTCGCCATTAGGTTGTTTGCTTCCGGCGCGCGATGTTGATTCCTTTATTGATGATGTGGCGCTGGCCTCCAGCCCGACCCATAAATCCGATCTGGCGGTTGCGGGGGCGGTAGTCATCGCATGGGCGATTTCTCGTGCCATTGACGGAGAAAGCTGGTCAGCGATTGTTGATTCACTGCCTTCAATTGCGCGACATGCTCAACAAAAACGCATCACTACCTTCAGCGCCTCACTGGCAGCACGTCTGGAGATTGCGCTGAAAATTGTGCGCAATGCCGATGGCACCGAATCCGCCAGCGAACAGCTTTACCAGGTCGTTGGCGCAGGTACCAGTACTATTGAGTCCGTTCCGTGCGCCATTGCGCTGGTTGAACTGGCACAAACCGACCCGAACCGTTGCGCCGTCCTGTGCGCTAACCTTGGCGGCGACACAGACACCATCGGTGCTATGGCGACGGCAATTTGCGGCGCGTTGCATGGCGTTAACGCTATCGATCCTGCGTTAAAGGCAGAACTGGATGCAGTAAATCAGCTTGATTTCAACCGCTATGCCACAGCGCTGGCGAAATATCGTCAACAACGGGAGGCGATATGAGCGGCGCTCGATTACACACGCTGCTGCCTGAATTAACCACGCGTCAGCCAGTGATGGTCGTCGGCGCGGCGGTCATTGATGTGATCGCCGACGCTTACGCTCTGCCCTGGCGTGGGTGCGATATCGAACTGAAACAGCAGAGCGTTAACGTTGGCGGCTGCGCACTGAATATTGCCGTGGCGTTAAAGCGCCTCGGCATCGAAGCGGGTAATGCCCTGCCGCTCGGTCAGGGCGTGTGGGCGGAGATTATTCGCAACCGGATGGCGAAAGAGGGGTTAATCAGCCTGATCGATAACGCTGAAGGCGATAACGGCTGGTGTCTGGCGCTGGTTGAGCCGGATGGCGAACGCACTTTTATGTCATTCAGTGGTGTGGAAAATCAGTGGAATCGCCAGTGGCTGGCGCGATTAACCGTTGCGCCTGGCAGCCTGCTCTATTTTTCCGGTTATCAACTGGCCTCGCCCTGCGGCGAATTGTTAGTGGAATGGCTGGAAGAGCTGCAAGACGTGACGCCATTTATCGATTTTGGCCCACGTATTGGCGATATCCCGGATGCATTACTGGCGCGGATCATGGCCTGTCGACCTTTAGTGTCACTCAATCGTCAAGAGGCTGAGATTGCCGCCGAACGTTTTGCTTTATCCGCAGAGATAACAACACTTGGCAAGCAATGGCAGGAGAAATTTGCCGCGCCGTTGATCGTTCGTCTCGATAAAGAGGGCGCATGGTATTTCAGCAACGACGCTTCTGGCTGCATTCCGGCATTTCCAACGCAAGTTGTAGACACCATTGGGGCGGGCGACAGTCATGCCGGCGGCGTACTTGCCGGGCTGGCTTCTGGTCTGCCACTGGCGGATGCCGTATTACTGGGCAATGCAGTGGCGTCGTGGGTTGTCGGGCATCGGGGCGGTGATTGTGCGCCAACGCGCGAGGAACTACTCCTCGCACACAAAAACGTATAGATCGCTGCGACAGTGGCTGATGCTGTACTCAATAGGCCGTTGCTGTTGGTCAAGCGCCACTTGCTTAATCACCAGCACCGGTATTTTGCTATCTAACTGAATATGTGACTGAAACTCGGCATCCGGCATCCGGGCGCTAACGCGGGAACGCGTACGTTGTGGGTAAATGTGCTGGCTGCGGAAGTAGTCATAAAGAGAAATCCCGATGGCATCAACATCATGAATTAAATGCGCCGGAACCCACGATTCCTCAATCGATACCGCCTCTTCATCGACATAGCGAATACGCTTAAGCAAAAAAACATCACTTCCTGCCTCGACCGCCAGCTGCTGCGCGACGTCTTCGGGACATTTCACGACACGCTTGTTAACCCATAGCGTATCGGGCTTTTTCCCGCGCAACACCACCTGCTGAGAAAAACCTCGCGCTTCTTTCAACGAGTATTCGAAGATGTTGTTGATCTGCGTGCCGTAACCACGCGAACGCGTCACCACGCCCTCTTCTTCCAGCGACTGCATCGCCTTGCGCACCGTAATGCGCGAAACGCCGGTTAACTGACTTAAATCACGCTCACCGGGCAAAATATTGCCATGCTCCAGCACCCCGCTGCGCACGGCATTTTTTACCGTTTCGGCAAACTTAATATAAAGCGGCGTGTTATCCGCCGCTAAAATACGTTCGTTCAGTTGGGCAATCAGCTGGGTATGCGCTTGTTCCATTTGTCTTTTTCCTGCCGGGGAATCTGGTGGGAGTATATCACTGCTTCTTATTTAAGGCGTTTCTTTAATCCTATCAACGAATGCCTGCAACTCCTCCACCGTGCCATTAAACACATTAAAATCCACCGGACCATTAATGCCATCGACCTGTCCACGGTCGGAATGCTGCCAGAAGCGCCAGGCCATTCCCTCATTGTCCGGACGACGTTGATAGTAGTGCGCAACCCACCACGGATGTTCATTGAAATAGCCCGCCAGATTGGTGTGATAAAAAACGGCTCCTGAGTAAATAATCGGCTTTTTTCCCGTACGTTTTTCGACCATTTTTAGCCACTGACTTACCCGCTTGCGTAATTCTTTTGCCGATAATTTTCCTCGCTCTTCTACGTCCAGTACCGCAGGGAAATCGCCTTGTGAGAAATCCACCGTTTGCAGAAATAATCGCGCCTGAACTGAAGCGGATACTGACGGGGAGAAATAATGATACGCCCCGCGCAGCAGGCCATTTTCGCGGCTTAGTTGCCAGTTACGCGAAAAATAGGGGGCCACCAGCTTTTCGCCTTCCGTCGCCTTAATAAAGGCAAATTGTAAGCGAATACCGTTATCGCGCATTTTTGCCACCCGCTGCCAGTCGATCCGCTCCTGCCAGCGCGAAACATCTATTCCGTGAATGGTGTAACTGGCAGGAATGCGAATAGCGAAAGATTTAACCGGGCGATAACCGTAGAAGTGAATGTAGTCTTTAATCTGAATTGCTGTCGAATAGAAAAAATTCACCGTCTGACGCGGATAAATTGCAACGATGGAAATTAGCCCAAGAGCGCATAATAAAACGGTGAATTTTTTTCGACTGGTGATTCTCAACTGCATTGGTTTCATCCCTGAATGTCAGCACCAAAGGCTGACAATAACCAAAGCAGCTATAGTACGGTGCTCACCACCAGGCGTGGAAGTGGTGAACCGGACCAATACCGTGACCAACTTCCAGCGTGTCGGCCTGGGCTAATGCCGATGAAAGCCAGCTTTTTGCCTCCTGTACGGTGTCAGCCCAGTTTGTATGGCGCGGGCGCAGTGCAGCCAACGCCGCAGAGAGCGTACAACCAGTGCCGTGAGTGTTTTTGGTCATAATGCGCTGTGCGGTAAACCGTTGTTCACCCTCGCGGGTAAACAGCCAGTCCGGGCTTTGCTCATCATCCAGATGACCACCTTTCATTAGCACTGCGCCACAACCCATCGCCAACAGCGATCGCCCTTGTTCCAGCATTTCCTGTTCGGTGCGCGCGTGTGGCGCGTCGAGCAAGGCGGCTGCTTCGGGCAAGTTTGGCGTTATTAATGAAACCTGTGGCAATAATCGACTGCGCAGCGTAGCAACCGCCGAAGGTGAAAGCAGCGGGTCGCCGCTTTTTGCCAGCATAACGGTGTCGAGTACCACGTTTTGGATCTGATAACGTTGCAACCGTTCTGCCACCGCTTCAACAATATCGGTTTCCGCCAACATACCGATTTTAGTGGTGTCGATTCGCACATCGCTGAACACCGAATCGAGCTGGGCGGCGACAAAATCAGGCTCAATGCGATACACCGACTGTACGCCACGGGTATTTTGCGCCACCAGTGCAGTAATAACTGAGCAACCATAAGCGCCAAGTGCCGAGAAGGTTTTAAGATCGGCCTGAATCCCCGCACCACCACTCGGATCAGTACCGGCAATCGTCAGAGCGTTAATCCGTTTCATGCCTGCACCTCCTGCGTCAATTGCCAGAGCGCATCAAGGAAATGTGGAACAAAACTGCCTGGCCCCTCGCTTCTGGCGACTGCGCGTTCTCCGGCTTGTTTCATCCAGTGACAGGCAGATGCGATATTTTCCAGCGTATCGCCTGGTAGCGCACAACAGGCAGCGACAACCGCCGATAGTGCACAGCCAGTTCCTACCACTTTGGTCATTAACGGATCGCCACCGTGAATGCCAATGATACGATGTCCATCGGTAACATAATCCACCTCGCCAGTGACCACGACGATTGCGCCAGTTTCCCGTGCCAGTGTTTGTGCAGCAGGTATCGCGTTAGCTGCGGCATCAGTGGTATCCACTCCCCGTCCACCATTAGCAACGCCAGCTAATGCCATGATTTCCGAAGCATTACCACGTATGGCGGTTGGCTTATGGGACAGAAGTTCCAGACAAAAACGGCGGCGATAATCGAGCGCACCAACCGCAACCGGATCAAGCGTCCAGGGCGTTTGTGATCGTGTTGCTTGCTCAACGGCAGCACTCATCGCTTGCGCGCGTGGCTGCGTCAGCGTGCCAACGTTAATCAACAAGGCACTGGCGATAGCCGCAAACTGACTGGCCTCTTCGGTTTCGATAACCATCGCTGGCGATGCGCCGAGCGCCAGCAAGGTATTGGCAGTAAAAGTTTGCACCACATCGTTGGTCATGCAGTGCACAAGAGGGGAATGTTGGTGAAAAAGGTGTAACGCGTGCGCAGATTGCGCTGAACTCAGCAGGTCGACTTGCATAGTTTGCTCCTGCCATAACGTGAAGAAGCAATGACCTGGTGGTCCGTGACTTCCCTACGCTGGCATTATCCAGATCAGGTGATACGGGTATTTCTCAGCCTTCACAAAGAAGGGCACCCCGAGTCGTTTGGTTGCGATAATAAATCGCAGAGGAGGATGGTAATGTCCAGCGCACGCGTTGTAAACGGGGAAAAACGGCGGTATTACAATAACGTTGTGAAATTATTTGATATAAGAATCCAGCACCTTCAGAACGACATCCAGATCTTCTTCACGTTTTAGCTCATCCCCCTGGTGAACGATGTGTTCCGTCAGATGGCCTTTAATCACTTCCCGCATCAGACCGTTTACCGCGCCACGGATAGCAGCAATCTGTTGTAAAACTGCAGCGCATTCATGCGGTTCGTCGAGCATTTTCTTGAGCGCCACGACCTGGCCCTGAATCTTACTGGCACGCGCTTTCAGTTTCTGTTTATCACGGATTGTATGAGACATGGCAACACCTGGTTAACAAGAATATGAAAAATCATAGCACTATTAATCTACTGGGGGGTAGTATCAGGTACTGGGGGGGAGTAGAATCAGATTGCCGAATTAATACTAAGAATTATTATCATGACCGAATTTACAACACTTCTTCAGCAAGGAAACGCCTGGTTCTTCATCCCCAGCGCCATCTTACTTGGTGCGCTTCATGGCCTGGAACCGGGGCACTCAAAAACGATGATGGCGGCGTTTATCATCGCCATCAAAGGCACCATTAAACAGGCGGTGATGCTCGGACTGGCAGCAACTATTTCGCATACCGCAGTGGTCTGGTTAATTGCCTTTGGCGGGATGGTGATCAGCAAACGCTTTACTGCTCAATCAGCAGAACCGTGGCTCCAGTTGATTTCCGCAGTGATCATTATTAGCACCGCGTTCTGGATGTTCTGGCGTACCTGGCGCGGCGAACGCAACTGGCTGGAGAATATGCACGAGCATGATCATGAGCATCATCACCACGATCACGAAGATCACCACGACCATGGACATCATCACCATCACGAACATGGCGAGTATCAGGATGCCCATGCACGAGCCCATGCCAATGACATTAAACGACGCTTTGATGGTAGAGAGGTCACCAACTGGCAAATTTTGCTATTTGGCTTAACCGGTGGCCTTATCCCCTGCCCGGCAGCAATTACCGTGCTGTTGATTTGCATTCAGTTGAAAGCCCTGACACTGGGCGCAACACTGGTCGTCAGTTTCAGCCTCGGCCTGGCGTTAACGCTTGTCACCGTAGGCGTTGGCGCAGCAATCAGCGTTCAGCAGGTCGCAAAACGCTGGAGCGGATTTAACACTCTCGCTAAACGCGCTCCCTATTTTTCCAGTCTGTTGATTGGCTTAGTTGGTGTGTATATGGGCGTACATGGCTTCATGGGCATAATGCGATAACTCAATCCTTTAGGCTTGCATGTTATCTTCAGCCCAGGATGATTCTTAAATCAGCTATTTCCGCTGACTCTCTGCTCGCTAAGGATGCTTTTAGGGCATCCTTTCATTTACACTTTTTACGAAATCATGGGATCACTAACAAAATATCGCTTGTCAGTTATATTGTATGGCAGGAAAGATATGCGACTGATATTACAGATCCCCAAAGTGGAGAGTTTATGACCATTAAAAATAAGATGTTGCTGGGTGCGCTTTTGCTGGTTACCAGTGCCGCCTGGGCCGCACCAGCCACCGCGGGTTCGACCAATACCTCGGGAATTTCTAAGTATGAGTTAAGCAGTTTCATTGCTGACTTTAAGCATTTCAAACCAGGTGACACCGTCCCAGAGATGTACCGCACCGATGAGTACAACATTAAGCAGTGGCAGTTACGTAACCTGCCCGCGCCTGATGCCGGGACGCACTGGACCTATATGGGTGGCGCGTACGTGTTGATCAGCGACACCGACGGTAAAATCATTAAAGCCTACGACGGTGAGATTTTTTATCATCGCTAAAAAAAAGCCCCCTCGGAGAGAGGGGGGAATGCAGACACCTTAATATTTTTATTATTAGCCACTTGCTCGTCTTGCTTGTTATTAGTCGTATTTCACGTTGATTAATGCGGTTGCCTCCAGTGCGCCAGATTTAACTTTGTTTGTATCGTAGACGTAGTAACTGGCCGTTATCGGAATTGAAACCGTTGTATCTGTAAGTTTTGACTTTGCCGCAATTTCTTTTAAATTTGTATATCCTTTACTGCTGTTAGTGATATTTAAAAGTGTGACTGGCGTACCATTACTTTCAAGAATAAATCCTACGCCATTATCTTCCGCACCTTTCAGGATCGTGTTGCTGCTGGTTAACAAGTCAGAACTTGATAAATACACCTGCATTTTCCGTGATGTTTGATTTTGTTGACCTAATAAATTTTTACAACGCAGAATAATATCCCCTTTTTTACTATTTATTGTTGTTTTGTTACCTGTGGCTGGTAATTGTGAAACGGGAATACTCTCTAACGTAATTAATAAATCGTCCGGTTTGCAGGTTGTGGTTATCGGGTTGTATGACAATGTCAGATTAAAGGAATAGACACCTGCATTTTGTGCCAATGCATTTCTGTAGCTATTTACACATGCATCCCATGACTTACCACCTAATAAACACAGTAGAAATTGTACTGCGGCACTCCCGCGTGTCGATGATGAAGCACTGGATAATGTCGCAACTCCATTAATCATCACTGAACCACCGCCCCCCGCAGAAACATTCACTTTTGCATTACTGGCCGCAGGTGTCACCGTTACCGAATAACCACTGGTGAAACTGGTCTGATTATTTGACAATGTAATGTTGTTTTTATTTGTCCATTCAAAATGTAAATTTAATTTAATGGTATCGTTATAAAGTCCAACAATAATATCCGACGGGCTCATAGGGGTGATAGTATTTGTACTCACGCATGACGAATCATTAAAATTATGCTCATATGTCGCCATTTGTGTTTGAGTAAGTGCAAAATCCCCCTGAACAACCAAATTGTGCTGAACAGATAACTCACTATAACATGCCGCATAGCTCACAGGCATAACCATCATCATTAATATAAATAGCATTATGCGAATTTCCATAGAACCACCTGACTATTACTGGCAAATATAATTTTTACTTTCATCAATCTCTTTACCGAAGGTGATTGTGCATGAAAGCCCTTGTTGCTTATCAATTGCCACATTAACCGATGGCGGTACTTCATTGGTGCGAATAAATAACTGGCTTCCCTGGCCGACAACACCAATATTATGACCATGGATATCATTGACTTCATAACCAAACGTTAATGGTTGCCCATCCGCTCTTAATGCTTTTATAAACCATGGCTTGCGCTGATCGGTATCAAAATTAACCAGTACAACCGCGCCGCGATAAGGGGCGGCAATTTTCCGGTTGCCACGTAATTCTGCTTCGCTATCGCTTTGTGACACATCCAACATCAGGTAATTTTCCCGATAAGGTGTCATTCCGTCGTATACCACCACTCCATTACGGTTTGTTGTGCGATATTTTTGCCCATTGACATAAGCATCTTTAATTCCTGGCGCATTCATCACAGCAAACGTTTCAGAAAGACGGTTTGCCAGATTAACGCCACCCGACCAGGCGACAATGCCCCCTGAAACACTGGCTCCAGCCTGTCGATAAGCACTCGACTGACTATAACTGCCATTCACTGTCGCAACCGGCGCGTTCCAGGTTAAATTCGCCCCAGCTGTCGTTTCATTTCCCTGATACTGATAACTCAGGTTGACCCCATAGTTAAACTGATCCCGGCTTCCAACGGTTCCTGATAATCCCGTATTATTTGAGGCAACCCCCTGATCATCAAACGTCGTTGAGTTAGACATATATATTTGCCGACGAGGCGTCGTAACGTCATCACCCCAATCAAAGGGAATCGATATAAAAATATTAAAACGTTTCTCTTCATGATGATTCTCGTCATAAGCATGGCTTGCCGCGAGGGTATAGCTTATCCTTCGCAGGTTGTTGGAATAACTCAACTGATAATCCTTACTGCTGCCGCTACGCCCCCAGTAATCTCGCCATAACGTACTTAAGGACACAGAACCCCAGCCTTCTGGCAATGACTGGCTCATATTAGCAGAAAAGCTATTTTTACGGCCAAAATCGTTCTGGTAATAATCGGCAATGCCATAGATATCGTTTTCATCACGGCGATAATTATCTTTATTGTTTGCCCATACGTGATCATTAAATGTCCGATAATCACGCGACGAATAACGCCAGGCCGCCAGACCAAAACGTGTCGACGTTTGGCTCACAAATTTGTTGTAGGCAATTTGATAACTTTGCCCGTCAAACACATCGCCGTTGTCTTGTTTACTATGCGACTTTGTGGCATCGACGGAAATGGCACCAAAGCGTGTATTCCAGCCAGTCCCCAAAGTGAACGCGTAATAATTATTCGCGACCATCGAGCCACCATACAGCGTTAATAAGTTATTAAAACCATACTGATAACCCGCCTGGACAAAATCACTTTGTTTGCTCGCCCCTTCAATATAGCTACGACCCGCCGCAAAATCATATTTCGACACGCCGGGTTGCAGCATATTTGGTACCGCAGCATAAGGCACCAGATAGGTGGTTACCGAACCGTCCGCCTCTTTCACGCTGACATCAAGATCCGCTCCACCTCCGGCCAACTGCAAATCTGTAATCGCAAACGGGCCTGGAGGAACCTCTTTCTGATAAACCACAAAACCATTCTGTTCAATAGTTACCAGCGCGTTACTCTGAGCAATCCCCTGCACCCGTGGCGTAAAATTTTGTTTCGAGTTAGGCAACATCTGCATATCACGAAACAACCGCACACCGCTGAAGCGAACAGAATCAAAAATATCGCTTGATGTGTACATATCACCCACACGAAGCGTGCCGAGAAGTTGGGCAAATCCACGTTCCAGATACAGGGTATTGCTCTTCCACACCCCTGGATTGTTATTTGTTTTACTGAAACTGGCATCAGAATGCAGTTGCCACCCCAATAAATTTAACCCGCTGTTAAAACGTACATATGTACTCTTGCTATTACCGGACGCTTTATAATCGCTGTAATACTGACTCATATAATAAGAGGTATAAAACGCATTAATACCCCGCTCCCAGTTTTCAGGTGGTACATAGCCAATTTCCAGTTCTTCCACCCAGGCTTGCGGGACACTGAAATCGAGACGAAAAACTCCGATATCCCAGGTATAGCTCCCGCCCTGAATAAGTTGCTTAAATGTTAAACATTGCTTACCGCTGGCAAAGTTATCGGTATTAATGCCTAACCGCTTGATCATTTCCCTTGATAAACATGTTTCTTGCGGGTTGTCTTTAACAATGATCTCATATTTCCCACGCCATTGCTTATTGACATAAATATCGATGTCATACTGCCCCGGCAAGGGTTGATTATCATCAAGACGAATATTTGCAACCTGCTGGTCTTTCATTCCACCTATCATGAAATGGGTATCAAAGGTTTCTTCAGCTGCATAAGCTTCAATGCCGATCAATAACGCTACGATTGCTGATGCAAGTGGGGTCATTCTCAACATAGGCAGCTCCTGCAATTAAATTTTGTCACTAATATAGTTGCCATGGTCATCGATAATGGTCAGATGCCAGTTATTTGCATTATTACTTTTGACATTAACACTCTGACTTTCTAAGGGGGCAATCATAATAGTTTCATAATTGACTTTGACATTATTAGCTTTGACATCCGAAATCGTCACCCAATTAGCTGAGTCATTTTTTATCACCAATCCATTGCCACTGCGATTTACCAGTAACTTTTTAAAGGTCGCTTTATTTACCGGAGCAATACCCGCTGGCCGGTAAAACAACTTAATTCTGTTTTGCATCGCAAACTTCAGTGCATTCTTACCTTCTTGTTCTGGACTATTTGGTGGAATATCCAGAACATTCAGATAAAAAATACTCTCTTTATTAGTGGGTAGTTTATTCGGCATAATTTTAATTTTTACTTGCTGCCCGGAATTTGCCCCTATTTTTGCCACTGGTGGCGTTAACATGAAAGGAACCTGAATTTTTTCTGGTGGTAATGACGTATCGCCATCATCAATCCACGCCTGCATCAGCGAAGAACGATTTCCCTGGTTCATCAACTGCACCATCACTTCTTTGTGCTCTGCCGGGTAAATAATACGCGTCCCGTAGATAACAATACCGGCATGTGCAGGAAGGACCATAGAAGAAATGAGTAAAGCTAATAATCCTTTCATCTTAATGCCTCTTAAATTAAAAGGCCGCCATGGGGATAGCGGCCATGTTAATTACCTGAAGAATCTTGCAATTTTATTTATTAATCCTGCGCCACACGCATAACCAGGGAAGATAACACATCACCTGAATTCACTGAGTTATCTGTCAGTTTCAGATATTTTGCTTTAAACGGAATGGCATATTGACCGTCCGCTGTTTTATAACTCTCGATGTTGAAAGGTGCAGAAACATCCAGGACATCGCTGTTATCACCTAAATAGAGATAATAACCCACGGTATCGTTGCTACTGGCTATCGCCTTATCGTTTCCGGTTATTTTATCGTTGGTAATCAACGAGAGTTTTACACCAGCAACTTCTTTCGGACAGCTAATTTTTAACATGCTGCTGGTTACACCAACTGCATCATCATAGGTCGAGTATTTAGCTTTACCTTCAAAGACAGTGGTTGGTACAGTTGGCATATTAATACTTACTGAATCGCCACCCGCTTCGAATTTACACGGAGATTCTGCAATATTCCCTTTAATGGTTAATGTTCCGGTATCAACGTCTGCGGCAAATACCCCAGCGCTCATAAAAAAAGAAGAAAAAACAGCGGCAGCAATAATTGAACGTTTCATAATATGCTCCTTAATAAAATCTATTTTTGGTTGTTAAGAGTCTGTATCTCTTGGAAACAAATTTCTCACACCAAAAAAGTTGCCGCAATGTAAACGCATTGTTTTATTGATTTAAAGCAAATTAACTATTGCAATATAAACACAACAAATACTTAAGCACATTAAATATTTATCAAATCTATTAATTAATGTGGATTTCTATAAATGGTATTATTAATATCAATAAAAAAGCTTAAACCATTCATGTAAATGATTTAAGCTTTCTAAATCCGATTAAAACCAGGGTGGCAAATTAATCGTAGCGATTTAACACGATTCGACGTTTGCTATCGCTATCTGCAGCAATCACTTCCGTCGTTACACCTTTAACTGGCGAAGAAACCTGATGACGGGTATCAACATTATACGTTAACTGACCACAATGCTGTTGAGGTTGACCATTAACCATAGCCATACTGCATGTCGGGAGACTGATCCTACCATTAATCGTTAATGTGGCAGTTTCTGAAGAGAACGCGGGAGAAGCCAATCCATAGGCAAGAAAAATAATTCCTGACAGCCAGTACTTATTCATTGAACGTTATCCCTGTAGTAAAGGTTATGCCTGGAAAGAATGAGTGCATAACAAACTATAGCTGTACATCCACTACACAGCCACGAAGGATGATAATGAAGCATCGCCGGTACGATCAATCGACTTTGTAGAGTTTCGGACGAAGGTCCGCAGAATATTCGCAACATTAAATAAGTGTTCATTAATGTTGCAAAAACAAATACACCGCATCAATGTAACATCTCTGCGGTGTATGAAGAATAACCAGAATGGTTAATACGCGTTAGACCGCGCGGAAGGAAATCTCGCCAGGAATGACTTCACCCTGCCAGTAGAGCTGAGCTGCAACGCGGTCAGCCAGCTGGCGGTAGATAGCGGTAAATTCGCTCTCAGGACGGCTGATAACCGTTGGCGTGCCTTTATCGAGATCCTCACGTAAGGAGATGTGTAACGGCATCTGCCCCAGCAGCTGCGTGTGGTATTTCTCGGCCAGTTTCTCTGCACCACCGGTACCGAAAATCGGCTCATGGTGACCACAGTTACTGCAAATATGCACACTCATGTTCTCGACAATACCGAGCACCGGAACCTCGACTTTCTCGAACATCACAATGCCTTTTTTCGCATCGATCAACGCGATGTCCTGCGGGGTGGTGACCACTACCGCGCCAGTTACTGGAATGTTTTGTGCCAGTGTCAATTGAATGTCACCGGTACCTGGCGGCATATCAAGCACCAGATAGTCGAGATCCGGCCACAAGGTTTCCTGCAACATTTGCATTAACGCCTTGCTCGCCATTGGGCCACGCCACACCATCGCATTGTCGTCAGTGACCAGATAACCAATTGAATTGGTTGCCAGGCCATGAGACATAATCGGTGCCATATGGGTACCGTCCGGCGAAGTTGGACGCTGATTTTCTGCGCCCAGCATGGTAGGGATTGATGGGCCGTAGATATCGGCGTCCAGAATGCCGACTTTCGCCCCTTCTGCCGCCAGTGCCAACGCCAGGTTTACCGCCGTGGAGGATTTACCCACGCCACCTTTACCGGAACTGACCGCGATAATGTTCTTCACGCCGTTAATTCCCGGCTGATTCTTCACGCGTTTCAGAGTGGCTATGTTATGCGACAGTTTCCAGTCGATAGCTTTCGCTCCGGTGATGCGCAGCAGTTCGGCGCTACATTGCTCTTTTAACTCTTCGAACGCGCTATGCCAGACGAATGGCATAACCAGTTCCACATGCAGCGTGTCGTCCATCCAGGCGACATGGTGCAACGCTTTCAGCGTTGTGAGGTTATGCTTCAGGGTTGGGTGCTGAAAATTGGCCAGTGTCCCGGCGACCATTGCGCGCAAGGCTTCTGGTGATTTGGCCTGGGATTGTTCGTTCATCCCGACTCCTTTTTTGTATAGATAAACCATCAGCTGATAGTTTACCTGAAGAATATAGAGAAGTACTTACTTAACATTTTCCCATTTGGTACTATCTAAGCCCTTTTCACTATTAAGAAGTAATGCCTACTATGACTCAAGTCGCGAAGAAAATTCTGGTGACGTGCGCACTGCCGTACGCTAACGGCTCAATCCACCTCGGCCATATGCTGGAGCACATCCAGGCTGATGTCTGGGTCCGTTACCAGCGAATGCGCGGCCACGAGGTCAACTTCATCTGCGCCGACGATGCCCACGGCACGCCGATCATGCTTAAAGCTCAGCAGCTTGGTATCACCCCGGAGCAGATGATTGGCGAAATGAGTCAGGAACATCAGACTGATTTCGCAGGCTTTAACATCAGCTATGACAACTATCACTCGACGCACAGCGAAGAGAATCGCCAGTTGTCAGAACTTATCTACTCTCGTCTGAAAGAAAACGGTTTTATTAAAAACCGCACCATCTCTCAGCTGTACGATCCGGAAAAAGGCATGTTCCTGCCGGACCGTTTTGTAAAAGGCACCTGCCCGAAATGTAAATCCCCGGATCAATACGGCGATAACTGCGAAGTCTGCGGCGCGACCTACAGCCCGACTGAACTGATCGAGCCGAAATCGGTGGTTTCTGGTGCTACCCCGGTAATGCGTGATTCTGAACACTTCTTCTTTGATCTGCCCTCTTTCAGCGAAATGCTGCAGGCATGGACCCGCAGCGGTGCGTTGCAGGAGCAGGTGGCAAATAAAATGCAGGAGTGGTTTGAATCTGGCCTGCAACAGTGGGATATCTCCCGCGACGCGCCTTATTTCGGTTTTGAAATTCCGAACGCGCCGGGCAAATATTTCTATGTCTGGCTGGACGCACCGATTGGCTATATGGGCTCTTTCAAGAATCTGTGTGACAAGCGCGGCGACAGCGTAAGCTTCGATGAATACTGGAAGAAAGATTCCACTGCCGAGCTGTATCACTTCATCGGTAAAGATATCGTTTACTTCCACAGCCTGTTCTGGCCTGCCATGCTGGAAGGCAGCAACTTCCGCAAGCCGACCAACCTGTTTGTTCACGGCTATGTGACGGTGAACGGCGCGAAAATGTCCAAGTCTCGCGGCACCTTTATTAAAGCCAGCACCTGGCTGAATCATTTTGACGCCGACAGCCTGCGCTACTACTACACCGCCAAACTGTCTTCGCGCATTGATGATATCGATCTCAACCTGGAAGATTTCGTTCAGCGCGTGAATGCCGATATCGTGAACAAAGTGGTTAACCTGGCGTCCCGTAACGCTGGCTTTATCAATAAGCGTTTTGACGGTGTGCTGGCAAGCGAGCTGGCTGACCCGCAGTTGTACAAAACCTTCACTGATGCCGCTGAAGTGATTGGTGAAGCGTGGGAAAGCCGCGAATTTGGTAAAGCTATCCGTGAAATCATGGCGCTGGCTGACCTGGCTAACCGCTATGTCGATGAACAGGCTCCGTGGGTGGTGGCGAAGCAGGAAGGTCGCGATGCCGATCTGCAGGCGATTTGCTCAATGGGCATCAACCTGTTCCGCGTGCTGATGACTTACCTGAAACCGGTACTGCCGAAACTGACCGAGCGCTCAGAAGCATTCCTCAATACAGAACTGACCTGGGATGGTATCCAGCAACCGCTGTTGGGCCATAAAGTGAATCCATTCAAGGCGCTGTATAACCGCATCGATATGAAACAGGTTGAAGCACTGGTGGAAGCATCCAAAGAGGAAGTAAAAGCCGCTGCCGCGCCAGTAACTGGCCCACTGGCAGATGATCCGATTCAGGAAACCATCACCTTTGACGACTTTGCTAAAGTTGACCTGCGCGTGGCGCTGATTGAAAACGCAGAGTTTGTTGAAGGTTCTGACAAACTGCTGCGCCTGACGCTGGATCTCGGCGGTGAAAAACGCAATGTCTTCTCCGGCATTCGTTCAGCTTACCCGGATCCGCAAGCACTAATTGGTCGTCACACCATTATGGTGGCTAACCTGGCACCACGTAAAATGCGCTTCGGTATCTCCGAAGGCATGGTAATGGCTGCTGGTCCTGGTGGGAAAGATATCTTCCTGCTAAGCCCGGATGCCGGTGCTAAACCGGGTCATCAGGTGAAATAATCCCCCTTCAAGGCGCTGCATCGACAGCGCCTTTTCTTTATAAATTCCTAAAGTTGTTCTCTTGCGATTTTGTCTCTCTCTAACCCGCATAAATACTGGTAGCATCTGCATTCAACTGGATAAAATTACAGGGATGCAGAATGAGACACTTTATCTATCAGGACGAAAAATCACATAAATTCTGGGCGGTGGAGCAGCAAGGCAACGAGTTACATGTCAGTTGGGGCAAAGTCGGCACTAACGGGCAAAACCAGGTAAAAAGCTTTGCTGATGCTGCGGCGGCGGAAAAAGCGGAACTGAAGCTGATTGCGGAGAAGGTGAAGAAGGGATATGTGGAGCAAGCGAAGGATAATTCTTTGCAACCTTCCCAAACGGTAACGGACTCTCTCAAGGTAGCGGACTTATCCACCATTATTCAGGAACAACCCTCTTTCGTAGCAGAAACCCGTGCGGCTGACAAAAATACAGATGCTGTTTTACCATGGCTGGCGAAAGATATTGCTGTCGTTTTTCCGCCCGAAGTTGTACACACCACGTTAAGTCATCGCCGCTTTCCCGGAGCTCCTGTTCAGCAAGCAGACAAATTGACCCAATTACGTCGCTTAGCCTGTAGTGTGTCGCAACGGGATAATAAAACAGCCACATTTGACTTCAGCGTCTGTTCTTTAGAATGGCAAAACACCGTCGCCCAGGCGATCAGTCAGATCGACGGCCTGAAAACAACACAGCTACCATCACCCGTAATGGCTGTACTCACTGCACTTGAAATGAAATGCACAAGATATAAAGAGCGTGAGGATGTTATGGATCAGATTATTCAGGAAGGCGGTCTGGAATATGCTACTGATGTAATAATACATCTTCAACAAATATCTATTGAATGGGATTATGTCAACAATAATATTGTTTTCCTGTCGTCTGGCATTTCACCTGATTACTTACAGCAATATTCCAGCTTTGAATTAAGACTACGTAAACATTTATCACTGGCGGAAGAGTCTCTCTGGCAAAAATGTGCACAAAAACTTATTTCCGCAATTCCACATATTCCAGAATGGCGGCAACCATTAATTGCTTTGTTATTACCAGAAAAACCAGAAATTGCACATGAAATTGCCCAGCGTCTACTGGGGCAAAAAAAATTACCCTCGCTTGAGTGGCTAAAAATAGTGGCGACTGATGAGCACATTCTTGCCTCATTAGAAAAATATCACGAGCCATATGCCATTTTTGATGATTACTATTGTGGTGCGATATGGTCAGCCACCGTATTACAGGAGCAAGGTGTTGCAGCCCTGCCCCGATTTGCTCCCTATGCCGCAAGTGACTACTGCGCCGATGTGTTGCGTCATATCAATCATCCGTTCGCATTAACACTGCTTATACGTGTAGCCGGGCATACTAAACGCTGTCACGATCGAATGACGAAAGCCTGCGCTGCGTTCCCACACGCAGCACTGGCAGCACTGGCGGAACTTCTAGTGCAAAAAGAAGAGAATAGTTGGCGCATTATGCTAATGACGATGCTTATCTCGCAACCGACACTAGCAGAACAGGTCATTCCCTGGCTTTCGACACCCGCAGTTGCAGTGCTGAAATCATGCCAGCAACAACTGACACAGCCCTCAAACCATGCCAGCGCCGATCTACTGCCGGCCATAGTAGTCTCCCCACCATGGCTTTCGAAAAAGAAAAAATCGTCGATTCCGGTGCTTGATTTAGCACCGCTCAACCTCGAATCCATATGCACAATAACCGACACAGAAGCTAAAGAGTTTCAAACTCATTGGGACTGGGAACCGCATAAGCCAGGTGAAGGTGCTAAAAATTTCCTTTACTCGCTGGGGTATCGCCGCTGGGATTTTGACACATATAAATATATCGGCGCTTCTGACTCGGCAATTGACGCATGGGAACGTGAGGACTTCGCGACACTCATCCAAATGTTTAAAGCCCACCATGCACCGTATCAGGGGGAGTGGCATCTCAACTCACTTCCCTTTTTACCTATGCAAAAAGCGATTAAGCTATGGGAATTTCTCAGCAAAGAGCCGCATACCGCGATAAAACCAGTCATGCTTTATTTGCGACTGGCAGGTATGAGTGGTTTTCTACACTCGTTTTCACGCTACCCTCAAGAAGGTTTTGCGGTTGCTAATTATTTTGCCGCAACGGAACTGGCTCCTGCCGTCGCCCGCGCCTTCAACAAACTCAAAACATTACGACAAGACGCCAGTAGCTGGCTGCTGAAATACCCGGAACACGCCATTACCGGCCTGCTGCCTGCAGCGCTCGGCAAAACCGGTGAAGCACAGGACAACGCCCGTGCTGCCTTGCGTATGCTTACCGAAAACGGTCATCAGCCATTGCTGCAAGAAATCGCCCGGCGTTATAACCAGCCGGAAGTAACCGATGCGGTGAACGCTCTACTTGCGCTCGATCCCTTAGATAATCACCCGACAAAAATCCCCACTCTTCCGACCTTTTATCAGCCATCGCTCTGGACGCGCCCGTTATTAAAAGCAAACGCCCAATCACTGCCTGATAGCGCACTCCTCCACCTCGGTGAAATGCTCCGCTTCCCTCAGGAAGAGGCACTGTATCCAGGATTATTGCAGGTGAAAGATGCCTGTACCACCGACTCACTGGCTGAATTTGCCTGGGATCTGTTTACCGCCTGGCAGACCGCTGGCGCGCCGTCGAAAGAGAGTTGGGCGTTCACTGCGTTAGGCGTTCTCGGTAACGATGACACCGCCCGCAAACTGACGCCATTAATCCGTGCCTGGCCTGGCGAATCCCAGCATAAACGTGCCACCGTTGGGTTGGATATCCTCGCCGCTATCGGTAGTGATATCGCCCTGATGCAGCTTAACGGCATCGCCCAGAAACTGAAATTCAAAGCATTACAGGAGCGGGCAAAAGAAAAAATAGCCAACATTGCCGAGAGCCGCGAACTCACGGTGGCGGAGCTTGAAGATCGGTTAGCACCGGATCTCGGTCTGGATGATAACGGTTCGTTGCTGCTGGATTTCGGCCCACGCCAGTTCACCGTCAGCTTTGATGAAACCTTAAAACCGTTTGTGCGTGACGCTTCCGGCAGTCGTCTGAAAGACCTGCCCAAACCAAACAAAAGCGATGATGAATCACAGGCGAACAATGCTGTTAACCGCTACAAATTGCTGAAAAAAGATGCGCGTACCGTCGCCGCCCAGCAGGTAGCAAGGCTGGAATCCGCCATGTGCCTGCGTCGCCGCTGGTCACCGGAAAACTTTCAGCTCTTCCTGGTTGAGCATCCGCTGGTCCGCCACTTAACCCGCCGTCTGATTTGGGGCGTTTATAGCGCCGAAAACCAGCTACTGGCTTGCTTTCGCGTAGCGGAAGATAACAGCTACAGCACCGCTGACGATGATCTTTTCACCCTGCCGGAAGGCGATATCTCTATTGGTATTCCTCACGTTCTGGAAATATCACCGACGGATGCTGCCGCCTTCGGGCAGCTTTTTGCCGACTACGAACTGTTACCACCGTTCCGCCAGCTTGATCGTAACAGTTACGCGCTGACAGAAGCCGAGCGCAATGCCAGCGAACTGACACGCTGGGCAGGCAGAAAATGCCCGAGTGGTCGGGTAATGGGGCTGGCAAATAAAGGCTGGATGCGTGGTGAACCGCAGGACGGTGGCTGGATCGGCTGGATGATCAAACCTCTGGGCCGCCGGTCGTTAATCATGGAAATCGATGAAGGTTTTGCGGTCGGCATGTCGCCAGCCGAACTCAGTGCCGAGCAACTCTTAAGCAAGCTGTGGCTATGGGAAGGCAAAGCGGAAAGCTATGGCTGGGGGAGTAATTCAACACAGGAAGCGCAGTTCTCCGTACTCGATGCCATCACCGCCAGCGAGCTAATTAACGATATTGAAGCCCTGTTTGAATAAGGAAAGAGCATGGACAAGGAATTACCGTGGCTGGCGGATAACGCCCAACTGGAACTGAAATATAAAAAAGGCAAAACACCACTCAGCCATCGCAATTGGCCAGGCGAACCGGTACCTGTTATCACTGAAAACATCATTCAGACACTGGGTGATGAATTGCTACAAAAAGCAGAGAAGAAAAAAAACATTGTCTGGCGTTATGAAAACTTTTCACTGGAGTGGCAGTCCGCCATCACGCAGGCCATCAACTTGATCGGCGAACACAAACCCTCAATCACGGCCCGGACAATGGCGGCGCTAGCCTGTATCGCGCAAAATGATAGCCAACAGTTGCTCGACGAAATCGTCCAACAAGAGGGGCTGGAATATGCAACTGAGGTGGTGATTGCACGCCAGTTTATTGTACGGTGTTATGAGAGTGATCCTCTGGTAGTAACATTGCAATATCAGAACGAGGACTATGGCTATGGTTATCGCTCAGAAACCTATAACGAATTCGATCTCCGATTGCGTAAGCATCTCTCTCTGGCAGAGGAAAGCTGCTGGCAGCGTTGCGCCGACAAACTCATTGCCGCACTGCCAGGAATAACCAAAGTTCGCCGCCCTTTTATTGCGCTGAACCTCCCGGAAAAACCCGAAATCGCCAACGAGCTGGTAAGCCTTGAATGTTCGCAAACTCATTTTCGCTCAAAAGAGTGGTTAAAAGTTGTTGCTGATGACCCTAAGGCGGTGAAAGAACTCGCACGTTACTGGAGCCAGGATATATTTAGCGATCGAGAAGCCAGCTACATGTCGCATGAAAACCACTTCGGTTACGCGGCCTGCGCTGCCCTTTTGCGCGAACAAGGACTGGCAGCCGTTCCGCGCCTCGCAATGTATGCACATAAAGAAGATTGCGGCAGTCTGCTGGTACAAATTAACCATCCGCAAGTCATCCGCACCTTGCTACTGGTGGCTGATAAAAACAAACCCAGCCTGCAACGTGTGGCTAAATACAGTAAAAACTTCCCCCATGCGACGCTCGCCGCACTGGCAGAACTGCTGGCGTTAAAAGCCCCCCCTGCGCGCCCTGGTTATCCCATCATCGAAGACAAAAAGCTGCCTGCACAGCAAAAAGCACGTGATGAATACTGGCATACGCTGTTACAAACGCTGATGGCATCGCAGCCACAACTGTCAGAAGAGGTGATGCCGTGCTTAAGTACACAAGCCCAGGCAGTGGTGAATGGTTATTTATCGGCATCGCCAAAACTTGCTTTCGAGAGTACTCATAGCAACGACCTGCCAGAAATACTTGTTTCTCCACCGTGGCGAGGTAAGAAAAAAACGGCATTGCTGCGCCTTGATTTAGTGCCTCTTGAATTAGCGCCCAAAGCCCGCTGGCAACCAGGCGAACGAGAGAGACTTGCCGCCACAGAGTCTGCCCGTTATTTCAGCACGGGATCTTTTACGGAACGCATGGAACGAAAAAGTGGTCGAGTTGTACTACAGGAGCTAGGTTTTGGGGATGATGTATGGCTGTTCCGGAATTATATACTGCCCGGCAAACTGGATGCGGCGCGCAAATCATTAGTGGGTCAGTGGCATTACTCCCCGCGCAGAGTAGAGGAAATCAACAATGGCTGGCACTCCACGGAAGCAAAATCAGCCGAACAGGCGCTTCGTTCCGGCGACGTTGAAGCGTTAATTAACACCTGGGAAAATGATAGCTACTCGCATTATCGTCAGGAAAAGAGTGTCTGGAACCTGTATTTATTGGCACAGTTGCCGCGTGAGATGGCTTTGACTTTCTGGCTGCGTATCAATGAGAAAAAGCATCTGTTCGCGGGTGAGGACTATTTTCTCAGTATCCTCGGGTTGGATACATTACCTGGCCTGTTATTGGCTTTTTCACATCATCCAAAAGAAACATTTCCGTTAATTTTAAATTTCGGCGCAACAGAACTGGCCCTGCCCGTTGCCCGCGTCTGGCGACGTTTCACGGCGCAGCGTGATCTGGCTCGCCAGTGGATTTTACAATGGCCGGAACATACGGCTACTGCACTTATCCCTCTTGTCTTTACAAAACCCAGCGATAATAGCGAAGCTGCATTACTTGCCCTGCGTTTACTGTATGAACAAGGGCATGGCGAATTACTGCAAACCGTGGCAAACCGCTGGCAGCGTACAGATGTATGGCCTGCCCTGGAGCAATTACTTAAACTGGGTCCAATAGAAATTTACCCGGCACGTATTCCAAAAGCTCCTGATTTCTGGCATCCGGCAATGTGGTCCAGGCCGCGCCTTATCAAGAATAATCAGCCTGTTACCGATGACGCTCTGGAAATTATCGGCGAAATGCTGCGCTTTACCCAGGGCGGACGTTTTTATGGCGGACTGGAACAGCTGAAAACGTTTTGCCAGCCGCAAACGCTGGCAGCTTTTGCCTGGGATCTCTTCACCGCGTGGCAACAAGCTGGAGCCCCCGCAAAAGACAACTGGGCATTTCTGGCGTTAAGTCTCTTTGGTGACGAAAGCACGGCTCGGGATCTGACGACACAGATCCTCGCCTGGCCACAAGAAGGCAAATCTGCCCGTGCTGTCAGTGGCCTGAACATCCTTACCCTGATGAATAATGATATGGCGCTGATACAGCTGCACCATATATCCCAACGGGCGAAATCCCGCTCCTTACGTGATAACGCGGCGGAATTTCTTCAGGTGGTCGCAGAAAATCGCGGGCTAAGCCAGGAAGAGTTAGCGGACAGATTAGTCCCAACATTGGGCCTTGATGATCCGCAGGCGTTGAGTTTTGATTTTGGTCCCCGGCAGTTTACCGTTCGCTTCGATGAAAACCTCAACCCGGTTATCTACGATCAACAAAACGTTCGCCAGAAAAGTGTTCCCCGGTTGCGCGCCGATGACGATCAACTGAAAGCGCCCGAGGCACTGGCCCGACTAAAAGGGCTAAAAAAAGATGCCACTCAGGTGAGCAAAAACCTGCTCCCACGTCTTGAAGCAGCCCTACGTATCACCCGCCGCTGGTCGCTTGCAGATTTTCATTCTCTGTTTGTTAATCATCCCTTTACCCGCCTGGTTACCCAGCGATTAATATGGGGGGTTTATCCGGCAAATGAACCGCGTCATTTACTCAACGCCTTTCGTGTGGCCGCAGAGGGGGAGTTCTGCAATGCACAAGATGAGCCCATTGACCTGCCTGCGGATGCTCTGATTGGCATTGCCCACCCGTTAGAAATGGCAGCAGAAATGCGCAGTGAATTTGCACAGCTTTTTGCCGATTACGAAATTATGCCGCCTTTTCGCCAGTTGGCGCGGCGCACGGTGCTGCTCACACCTGACGAGTCAGCCAGTAACAGCCTGACTCGCTGGGAAGGTAAATCCGCTACCGTTGGGCAACTTATGGGAATGCGATACAAAGGCTGGGAGTCAGGCTATGAGGACGCATTTGTCTATGACTTAGGTGCGTACCGGCTGGTCCTTAAGTTTTCACCCGGTTTTAACCACTACAATGTTGATAGTAAAGCGCTAATGAGCTTCCGTTCTCTTCGGGTTTACCGTGACAATAAATCCGTCACTTTTGCCGAACTTGATGTGTTTGATTTGAGTGAGGCATTAAGCGCACCTGACGTCATTTTCCATTAAAACACAGCGGGCAGTGATGCAACTGCCCGTTATCAACACGACCTACCAGCGGGGGAAGCGATGATCGTGCAAAAAGAGCTGGTTGCTATTTACGATTATGAGATCCCTGTACCTGAAGAGCCGTTTTCCTTCAGACTTGAAATCCATAAATGCTCTGAATTATTTACAGGTTCCGTCTATCGACTGGAGCGATTCCGGCTACATCCAACATTTAATGATGCCGACTCGCTAATAAATGATGCGTTGATTTATATAAGAGATGAGTTTATTGATGAGCGGAAATTACGAGGTGAATCACATGAAACAGTAATAGCAATTTTTAATTGTGAACTACAGAATATATTCAACCAAGAAATAGAATAATATACTCACCATACTTCAAGTCGCAGCACATGCAACTTGAAGTATGGCGAGTATAGCTTTATTAAAGGGGGAAACGGTATTCCCCTTAGATGCGTTTCAATTTGCCCGTTACTTCAACAAATCAATCAACCGTAACAGAGCCACTAATAGCTCCAGTACAGCAATGAGCACGGTTAACTTTTGTGTCAGCGTGTCCATCCGCTCTCCTTATTAAGGAGCGCAACACCAGCACCTTACCCTTACACTGCCTGTCGATACTGGTTTACGTATGTTGGACCACGATGTTGCACTCCGGATCAGGCACCACCTGCAGCACCACCCGTCCGGTAGCCAGGACTTGAAATTGGTTCGATCCGGCGCAACCTCCCAACAGTCAGGATTATAAATCTCATTATCTTAATTGCAACGGGGTCCAGCGGTGGTTATAATTCGTTCGTTGGAACACGATGTTGCACAGGCTGCGGTGTTAGGCCTGAAAGTAGTAAATAAAAGAACCTGCCTCACCAGCAGGTTTTTTTATTTTTTGCGATCTGCTTTCCAGATATTTTCCGCTCAAACAACTAATGCGCCAAACATTTATTGCGCGTAAAATATCGTTTATTTCATTAATACATTTCAGGGATGAATATATGTCACCGCAGAATAATCACCTGCAGCGTCCGCCTGCTGCTGTGTTATACGCCGTTGAACTGGCAAAATTAAAACAAAATGATAACGCACCTTGCCCGCCCGGTTGGCAGTTAAGTTTGCCTGCGGCCCGTGCTTTTATTCTTGGCGACGAAGCGCAAAATATTCGCCGTAAAGTGGTGATTAGTCCCTCTGCTGTCGAACGCATGTTAGTCACTCTTGCCACCGGGCGCGGTTTGATGTTGGTGGGGGAACCGGGTACCGCAAAATCTCTCCTGTCTGAATTACTGGCAACCGCTATTAGCGGCGATGCCGGGTTAACCATCCAGGGCGGCGCATCTACCACCGAAGATCAAATCAAGTACGGCTGGAACTACGCCCTGCTTATCAATCATGGTCCGTCAACGGAAGCGCTGGTTCCTGCCCCGCTTTACCAGGGAATGCGCGACGGCAAAATCGTCCGTTTTGAAGAGATAACGCGTACTCCACTGGAAGTACAAGACTGTTTATTAGGTATGCTTTCTGACAGGGTTATGACGGTGCCGGAACTCACTGGTGAAGCCAGTCAACTCTATGCTCGGGAAGGCTTTAATATTATTGCCACTGCCAATACGCGCGATCGCGGCGTCAATGAAATGAGTGCCGCGCTAAAGCGTCGCTTCGATTTTGAAACTGTCTTTCCGATTATGGATTTCGCCCAGGAGCTGGAGCTTGTCGCCAGTGCTTCGGCGCGTTTGCTAGCCCATAGCGGCATTCCGCATAAAGTGCCTGACGCGGTACTGGAGTTACTGGTCCGCACCTTTCGCGATCTGCGTGCCAACGGCGAAAAGAAAACGTCAATGGATACACTAACAGCGATTATGTCCACCGCTGAAGCCGTGAACGTGGCCCACGCGGTGGGCGTCCGCGCCTGGTTTTTAGCGAATCGAGCAGGTGAGCCAGCCGATCTGGTGGACTGTATTGCCGGAACCATCGTCAAAGATAACGAAGAAGATCGCGCGCGCCTGCGCCGTTACTTCGAACAACGTGTTGCTACACATAAAGAAGCTCACTGGCAGGCTTATTATCAAGCCCGCCACCGCCTGCCGTGAGGAAAGATGCATGAGCGAGCCGTTAATTGTCGGCATCCGGCATCATAGTCCGGCCTGCGCCCGGCTGGTGAAATCGTTAATCGAAAGCCAGCGGCCACGATACGTATTGATTGAAGGCCCGGCTGATTTTAATGACCGGGTAGACGAACTGTTTTTAGCCCACCAGCTTCCGGTAGCTATTTACAGTTATTGCCAGTATCAGGACGGTGCGGCCCCCGGGCGTGGTGCCTGGACGCCATTTGCTGAATTTTCGCCGGAGTGGCAGGCGCTACAAGCCGCACGTCGTATTCAGGCACAAACTTACTTCATCGATTTGCCTTGCTGGGCGCAGAGTGAAGAAGAGGACGATTCGCCTGATACACAAGATGAAAGCCAGACCTTACTGCTGCGTGCCACCCGCATGGATAACAGCGATACCCTGTGGGATCACTTATTCGAAGATGAAAGCCAGCAAACTGCATTACCCTCTACGCTGGCGCACTATTTTGCCCAACTGCGGGGCGATTCCCCCGGAGATGCTCTCAATCGTCAGCGCGAAGCCTTTATGGCTCGCTGGATTACATGGGCGATGCAGCAAAACAATGGCGACGTGTTAGTCGTCTGCGGCGGCTGGCACGCTCCTGCACTGGCAAAAATGTGGCGCAAATGCCCGCAGGAAATGAACAAGCCAGAATTGTCCTCGCTGGCAGATGGCGTTACAGGTTGTTATCTCACACCCTACAGTGAAAAGCGCCTTGATGTGCTGGCAGGATACCTTTCCGGAATGCCTGCCCCGGTCTGGCAAAACTGGTGCTGGCAGTGTGGCTTACAGCAGGCAGGTGAACAGCTGCTGAAAACGGTTCTTACCCGTTTGCGCCAGCACAAATTGCCCGCTTCTACCGCTGATATGGCTGCTGCTCATCTGCATGCTATGGCGCTGGCACAGTTGCGCGGCCATACACTACCTCTACGCACTGACTGGCTGGATGCCATAGCTGGTTCGCTGATTAAAGAAGCCTTGAACGCGCCGTTGCCGTGGAGCTACCGCGGGGTCATTAATCCCGATACCGATCCGATTCTGGTAACGTTGATAGACACATTAGCGGGTGACGGATTCGGTAAACTTTCCCCTTCTACGCCACAACCGCCTCTGCCAAAAGATGTCACCTGCGAACTGGAACGTACCGGAATCTCTCTTCCGGCAGAGCTTACCTTAAATCGCTTTACCCCCGATGGACTGGCGCAAAGTCAGGTGTTACATCGGTTGGCAATACTGGAGATCCCAGGGGTTGTGCGCCAGCAGGGAAGTACACTGTCACTTGCAGGCAACGGTGAAGAACGCTGGAAATTAACCCGGCCACTTAGCCAGCATGCGGCATTGATTGAAGCCGCATGCTTTGGCGCCACACTCCAGGAAGCCGCACGCCATAAATTAGAAGCCGATATGCTGGACGCGGGTGGAATCGGCTGTATCACCACATGTCTTAGCCAGGCAGCGTTAGCGGGTCTGGCGTCTTTCAGTCAGCAATTACTGGAACAACTCACATTATTAATCGCCCAGGAAAATCAATTCGCCGAAATGGGCCAGGCGCTGGAAGTGCTATATGCCTTATGGCGGCTGGATGAAATTAGCGGTATGCAAGGCGCGCAGATATTACAAACGACATTATGCGCGGCCATCGATCGCACGCTGTGGCTATGTGAATCCAACGGCAGACCGGATGAAAAGGAGTTTCACGCTCACCTGCATAGCTGGCAGGCGCTTTGCCATATCCTGCGCGATCTACATAGCGGCGTTAATTTACCCGGCGTTTCGCTTTCTGCGGCGGTAGCCTTACTGGAGCGCCGCAGTCAGGCGATTCATGCCCCGGCGCTGGATCGCGGCGCGACTCTTGGCGCACTGATGCGTCTGGAACATCCCAACGCCAGTGCCGAAGCGGCGCTGACGATGCTGGCGCAGTTATCCCCGGCACAATCCGGCGAGGCGCTGCACGGTTTGCTGGCATTAGCCCGTCATCAACTGGCCTGTCAGCCGGTATTTATCGCCGGTTTCAGCAGTCATTTAAATCAACTGAGTGATGCCGATTTTATCAATGCCCTGCCCGATTTACGCGCGGCGATGGCCTGGCTACCACCACGAGAACGCGGGACGCTGGCGCATCAGGTGCTTGAGCATTACCAGCTCACACAGCTTCCCGTTTCAGCGCTGCAAATGCCGTTGCATTGTCCACCACAAGCCATTGCACATCATCAACAACTCGAACAGCAGGCACTGGCATCGCTGCAACACTGGGGAGTTTTCCATGTCTGAACTGAACGATCTTCTGACCACCCGTGAGCTACAACGCTGGCGATTAATTCTTGGCGAAGCGGCAGAAACGACCCTTTGTGGGCTGGATGACAACGCCCGGCAGATAGACCACGCGCTGGAGTGGCTGTATGGGCGCGATCCTGAACGGCTCCAGCGTGGTGAACGTTACGGTGGATTAGGTCGTTCAAATCTCACCACCCCTGAGTGGATTAACAGCATTCACACGCTGTTTCCGCAACAGGTGATTGAGCGGCTGGAAAGCGATGCCGTGCTGCGCTACGGCATTGAAGATGTGATGACGAATCTCGACGTGCTGGAACGTATGCAGCCTTCTGAAAGGCTGCTACGCGCCGTTTTGCACACCAAACATCTGATGAATCCCGAAGTACTGGCTGCCGCCCGCCGGATAGTGCACCAGGTTGTGGAAGAAATTATGGCTCGACTGGCAAAGGAAGTTCGTCAGGCTTTTTCTGGAGTACGCGATCGCCGTCGCCGCTCATTTATTTCACTGGCGCGAAACTTTGATTTCAAAAGTACTCTGCGCGCCAACCTGCAACACTGGCACCCGCAACACGGCAAGTTGTATATCGAATCCCCCCGCTTTAACAGCCGCATTAAACGCCATAGCGAACAATGGCAACTGGTCCTACTGGTTGATCAAAGCGGATCGATGGTTGATTCGGTGATCCACTCCGCAGTGATGGCGGCCTGTTTATGGCAGTTACCCGGCATTCGTACCCATCTGGTCGCTTTTGACACCAGCGTGGTTGATCTCACGGCAGACGTTGCCGATCCGGTAGAGTTATTAATGAAAGTACAACTGGGCGGCGGGACCAATATCGCCAGTGCCGTGGAGTATGGTCGGCAACTTATTGAACAACCTGCAAAAAGTGTCATTATTCTCGTGAGCGATTTTTATGAAGGTGGGTCATCATCATTGCTGACGCATCAGGTGAAAAAGTGTGTCCAGAGCGGCATCAAAGTGCTGGGGCTGGCAGCGCTCGACAGCACCGCAACGCCTTGCTATGACCGCGATATGGCCCAGGCGCTGGTTAATGTCGGCGCACAAATAGCCGCCATGACACCGGGCGAGCTGGCTTCCTGGCTTGCGGAGAATCTTCAGTCATGAATTCACTACGTCCGGAATTATTAGAACTGACACCACAGGCACTGACGGCGTTAAGCAATGCCGGTTTTGTTAAGCGCAGCCTTAGGGAACTGGAAAATGGCAACGTCCTGGAAATCAGTCATGAGAACGGCGCTTTAATCGCCACCTTCAGTGACGGTGTCCGTACCCAGCTGGCGAACGGCCAGGCACTGAAAGAGGCTCAGTGCACCTGCGGGGCCAGCGGCATGTGCCGTCATCGCGTGATGCTGGTGTTAAGTTATCAACGACTTTGTGCCACCGCCCAGCCTACGGAAAAAAAAGAAGAAGAGTGGGATCCGGCAATCTGGCTGAAAGAACTGGCTAACCTGCCCGATGCCACCCGCAAACGCGCGCAGGCGCTGGTCGCTAAAGGCATCACCATTGAGTTGTTCTGTGCGCCTGGCGAAATTCCCTCTGCCCGATTACCGATGAGCGATGTGCGTTTTTATTCCCGCAGCAGCATTCGCTTCGCACGCTGTGATTGCATTGAAGGCACACTTTGCGAACATGTCGTACTGGCTGTGCAGGCCTTCGTCGAGGCCAAAACTCAGCAAGCGGAATTTACTCATTTAATCTGGCAGATGCGCAGTGAACACGTGACATCATCTGATGATCCGTTTGCCAGCGAAGAAGGCAAAACGTGTCGTCAATATGTTCAGCAATTAAGCCAGGCATTATGGCTGGGCGGGATAAGTCAACCGCCAATCCATTACGAGGCCGCTTTCAGTCGCGCGCAGCAAGCGGCGGAACGCTGCAACTGGCGATGGGTAAGTGAATCGCTACGGCAATTGCGCGCCAGTGTTGATGCCTTCCACGCCCGTGCCAGCCACTACCATGCCGGAGAATGCTTACGTCAGCTTGCGGCATTAAACAGTCGATTAAATTGCGCACAAAAGATGGCGCGGCGCGACAGTATCGGTGAAGTTCCTCCCATGCCGTGGCGCACGGTCGTTGGCGCTGGCATTGCCGGAGAAGCAAAACTTGATCATCTGCGGCTGGTGTCTTTAGGTATGCGTTGCTGGCAGGATATTGAGCAGTATGGTTTACGCATCTGGTTTACCGATCCCGACACAGGAAGTATTTTGCATCTTTCGCGTAGTTGGCAGAGAAGCGAACAGGAAAACTCACCGGCAGCGACGCGTCGGCTGTTTAGTTTTCAGGCTGGCGCACTGGCAGGTGGGCAAATTGTTTCACAAGCTGCAAAACGCAGTGCCGATGGCGAGCTGCTGTTAGCGACCCGTAACCGCTTGAGTAGTGTTGTTCCACTGTCGCCAGACGCCTGGCAAATGTTGAGCGCGCCGTTGCGCCAGCCGGGCATTGTGGCTTTGCGGGAATATTTACGCCAGCGTCCCCCCGCCTGCATACGACCACTCAACCAGGTCGATAACTTATTTATTCTGCCGGTAGCGGAGTGTATTTCGCTCGGTTGGGATAGCAGCCGCCAGACACTGGATGCGCAGGTAATCAGCGGCGAAGGAGAAGATAATGTGCTGACGTTATCCCTTCCGGCATCTGCCTGTTCTCCTTTTGCCGTTGAACGCATGGCGGCGCTTTTGCAACAAACAGACGACCCCGTGAGTCTGGTTTCTGGCTTTGTCAGTTTTGTAGAGGGGCAATTGACACTGGAACCACGGGTGATGATGACAAAAACCCGCGCCTGGGCGCTGGACGCAGAAACTGCGCCTGTGGCACCGCTACCTTCTGCCAGCGTTCTGCCTGTGCCGTCTACCGCTCATCAGTTGCTGATGCGCTGCCAGGCGTTACTTATTCAACTGCTCCATAACGGCTGGCGCTATCAGGAACAGAGTGCTATTGGTGAGGCAGAGTTGCTGGCGAATGACCTCACCGCGGTGGGTTTTTATCGGCTGGCACATGTGTTGGGACAATTTCGTAATACAGAAAGCGAGGCACGGGTAGAAGCAATGAATAACGGTGTTTTGCTTTGCGAACAATTATTCCCCATGCTTCAGCAACAAGGATGAAATAGTGCTTTTTATTAAGAGTTCTACTCCTGTTCCGGACTGCTCACGCCACAGTATTAGGCATATCCTATATAGCCCCTGGTGAGAGTCACCAGTTCCTTGATTAAATAAAATGGAGTTTTACATGAAGGCTTTCAATAAGCTGTTTTCCCTTGTTGTTGCATCTGTTCTGGTTTTCTCTCTTGCTGGCTGCGGTGACAAAGAAGAATCAAAGAAATTCAGCGCCAATCTGAACGGCACTGAAATTGCCATTACCTATGTCTACAAAGGTGACAAGGTGCTTAAGCAATCTTCTGAAACCAAAATTCAATTTGCCTCCATTGGTGCAACCACCAAAGAAGATGCAGCCAGGACACTTGAGCCGTTAAGCGCTAAATACAAAAACATCGCGGGTGTTGAAGAAAAATTAACCTATACCGATACCTACGCGCAGGAAAACGTGACTATTGATATGGAAAAAGTGGATTTTAAAGCCCTGCAGGGTATTTCAGGAATCAACGTTTCTGCTGAAGATGCCAAAAAAGGTATCACTATGGCGCAAATGGAACTGGTGATGAAAGCCGCTGGTTTTAAAGAAGTGAAATAATCTGTCGGCGGCCATGTTTCGCATGGCCGCCATACCCGTCTTAGCTTTTCTTCACATGCTGGCGCGCTGCCAGTCCACGCAGAAAATAACGTAAAAATTGATCGCCGCATTCGCGGAAGTTTTTATGATCCGGTGCACGCATCATCGCCGTAATTTCCGGCATCGAAACGCGGAACTGCTGTTCGGTGAGGATTGCCAGAATGTCATCGGTTTTAAGCGAAAACGCGATGCGTAATTTTTTCAGCACGATGTTGTTATTAATGCGACGTTCCGGCTCCAGTGCCGGAGCAGACTCATCCTTGCCGCGTTTTTCATAAATCAGGCCATTGAGGAATGAAGACAAAACAATGTCCGGACAACGCTGAAAACCCTCTTCGTCTTCTTTACGTAGCCAGACGGCGATCTGTTCCGCGGTGGCTTCGACATTACCCAGCGCCAGAATACGCACCAGGTCATTATTATTGGCTTTCAAAATGTAGCGCACGCTGCGCAGAATATCGTTACTTAGCATGAGGCCTTCAGGTGTTGATGAGGCAAAAAGCCATTTTAGCAGTCTTTTACAGGCCAATCGCCTCTTTTAAGCTTTTCAGATAACGGCGGCTGACCGGCACGGTTAAGCCATTACGCAAAATCAACTCGGCCTGGCCGTTATCTTCCAGACGGATCTCCTGTAAATGCGCGAGGTTAACCAGATACTGACGATGGCAGCGCAGTAATGGTGTACGACTTTCCAGGGTACGTAATGTCAGTTCGGTAAAGCCCTCTTTCCCTTCGTGACTGGTAACGTAGACACCGCTCATCCGACTGCTGACAAATGCCACATCTTTCATTTGCAGCAAATAAATCCGACTATGCCCCGTACAAGGGATAAATTTCAGCGCCTGTTGATTTTCCGGTAACAGCGAAACATCCTGCTTGCTGCGCTCCTGACGCAATCGCGCCAGCGTTTTCTCCAGTCGCGCTTCATCAATTGGCTTCAGCAGATAATCAAAGGCATGTTCTTCAAAGGCTTTAATGGCGTATTCGTCAAACGCGGTGAGAAAAACAATATACGGGCGATGTTCCGGGTCAAGCATCCCCACCATTTCCAGACCACTGATGCGCGGCATCTGGATATCGAGAAACAGCACATCCGGGCGCAGTTTATGCACCGCGCCGATCCCTTCCACGGCGTTTGAACACTCTCCAACGATTTCAATATCGCTCTGCTCCTGCAAAAATACGCGCAGGTTCTCCCGTGCAAGCGGTTCATCATCGACAATTAAGACTTTAATCATGCCTCGTCCCTCCATGGTAGTCGTAACGTTATTCGGGTGTAACTATCAGGCTCACAGGCGACGCTTATCCCATAGTCATCGCCAAACCGTTCACGTAAACGCTTATCCACCAGATTCATCCCCAGCCCACTGGCATTGGTTACCGGTTGATACAAACCGGCATTGTCTTCGATCTCCAGCATCAAATGTTGCCCCTCACGTCGGGCGCTGATTGCCACTCGCCCTGTATCCAGCAGTTGTGATGTCCCATGTTTAATGGCGTTTTCCACTATCGGTTGCAGGGTAAACGCGGGCAATTGCTGCTGGGATAATTCTTGCGGAATAGCAATGTTGACCTGCAACCGCGACTGGAAGCGCGCCTTTTCAATTTGCAGATAAGCGTTCACATGTTCAATTTCGTCGGCGAGAGTAACAAACTCCGAAGGCCGCTTTAAGTTTTTGCGGAAAAAAGTGGAAAGATACTGCACCAGCTGGCTGGCCTGTTCGCTGTCGCGGCGGATCACCGCTTTAATGGTGTTAAGCGCATTAAACAAAAAATGGGGATTCACTTGAGCGTGAAGCAGTTTGATCTCTGACTGGGTGAGCATCGCTTTTTGCCGCTCATATTGCCCGGCGAGGATCTGCGCCGAAAGCAGTTGCGCAATCCCCTCGCCCAGCGTGCGGTTGATTGAACTGAATAAACGGTTTTTGGCTTCATACAATTTGATGGTACCCATCACTCGCTGATTTTCACCACGCAACGGAATGACCAGCGTCGACCCCAGTTTGCATTGCGGATGCAAAGAGCAACGGTAAGGCACTTCGTTGCCATCAGCGTAGACCACTTCACCGGTTTCAATCGCTTTTAAGGTATAAGTCGAAGAAATCGGTTTGCCGGGTAAATGGTGGTCGTCACCAATTCCGGTAAAGGCCAGCAATTTCTCTCGATCGGTAATCGCGACTGCACCAATATCCAGCTCCTGATACAGCACCTGTGCCACTTTCATGCTGTTCACTTCGTTAAACCCCTGGCGCAAAATGCCTTCCGTCGAGGCCGCCACTTTCAGCGCAGTGGCAGAAAAAGCCGAAGTGTATTTTTCAAACATCGCGCGTTTATCGAGCAATATACGCATAAACAACGCCGCGCCGACGGTATTGGTGACCATCATTGGCGCAGCAATATTACTCACCAGACGCACCGCATCTTCATAAGGTCGGGCGATCGCCAGGATGATCAACATTTGCACCATTTCAGCGACGAACGTGACGGCACCGGCGGTAATGGGGTTAAAGACTTTATCAGTGCGCCCGCGACGGATCAGGATGCTGTGTACCAGGCCGCCGAGCAATCCTTCAACGATGGTCGAGATCATGCAACTTAGCGCGGTCATGCCCCCCATCGAATATCGATGTAACCCGCCGGTCAGACCAACCAGCCCACCGACGACCGGACCGCCGAGTAAGCCGCCCATTACCGCGCCTATCGCACGGGTATTGGCAATAGAATCGTCAATGTGCAACCCAAACCAGGTGCCCATGATGCAGAAGATGGAAAAGACGATGTAGCAGAGAAATTTATGCGGCAGACGAACCGTGACCTGCATTAACGGTATGAATAATGGCGTTTTACTCATTAACCACGCAATGACTAAAAAAACGCACATCTGCTGAAGCAGCAGCAACACCAGATTAAAATCGTACATACCCGCAAACCACACTTCCCTTTAAAACGCGTAACATACATTGCTTGCGTTTAACTTTCTTTGAACTCTTGCAGAAAAATGAGAATTCGTGAGTACGATCACTCAAAATCGCCTGGCAAAAATAAAATCACCCTATAGATGCACAAAAAACGAGCAAAACTACCTGGTTCGCAAAACTGCGTCTAAAGTTAAACCGGGACCTCGCGAGCAAGGGTGAGACGATGGCGCTTTACACAATTGGTGAAGTGGCGTTGCTTTGTGATATTAACCCTGTCACGTTACGCGCGTGGCAGAGGCGTTACGGATTGCTGAAACCGCAACGGACAGACGGCGGTCATCGGCTGTTCAACGATGCCGATATTGACCGGATCCGCGAGATCAAACGCTGGATCGACAACGGTGTGCAGGTCAGCAAAGTAAAAATGCTGCTCAGTAATGAAAATGTTGATGTGCAGAACGGCTGGCGCGATCAGCAAGAAACATTACTGACTTACCTGCAAAGCGGCAATCTGCATAGCCTGCGAACGTGGATCAAAGAGCGCGGTCAGGATTACCCCGCCCAGACACTCACCACACATCTGTTTATTCCTCTGCGCCGACGGCTTCAGTGCCAACAACCGACTCTCCAGACGCTGCTGGCGATCCTCGACGGCGTACTGATCAACTACATCTCTATTTGCCTGGCTTCGGCGCGCAAAAAACAGGGTAAAGATGCACTGGTGGTTGGCTGGAATATTCAGGATACCACTCGTCTGTGGCTGGAGGGCTGGATTGCCAGTCAACAAGGATGGCGCATTGATGTCCTCGCCCACTCGCTCAATCAACTACGCCCTGAACTGTTCGAAGGCCGTACATTGCTGGTGTGGTGCGGTGATAATCGAACCTCCGCCCAACAGCAGCAACTCACCAGTTGGCAAGAACAAGGCCATGATATTTTCCCACTCGGCATTTAATGATTCGTTAACAAATGCGCTTTACTGTACAATCCTTTCGTTAACATAAGGAGTGCATTATGCGCATAGCTAAAATTGGGGTCATCGCCCTGTTCCTGTTTATGGCGTTAGGCGGAATTGGTGGCGTCATGCTCGCAGGTTATACCTTTATTTTGCGTGCTGGCTGAACGCCTGCACCAGCCTTTCAAACAGGCGGTCTGCGATGATCGCCGCCAGTGCCACCAGTAACGCTCCCTGGATCACATACGCGGTATTAAATCCGCTAAGTCCGATGATGATGGGCGTACCCAGCGTGCTGGCCCCTACCGTTGAGGCGATCGTCGCCGTACCAATGTTGATAATCACCGAAGTTCGCACGCCAGCCAGAATCACCGGAGCCGCCAGCGGTAGCTCGACCTTACGCAGTCGCTGACCACGACTCATTCCCATACCTTTCGCAACTTCTGTCACGCTGGCATCAATCGCTCCCAGCCCGGCAAGTGTCGCCTGCAGGACGGGCAGCACGCCGTAAAGGATCAAGGCGATAATCGCTGGTTTCAGACCAAAGCCGATCACCGGAACGGCAATCGCCAGCACCGCGACGGGCGGAAAAGTCTGCCCAACGGCGGCAATAGTTTCCACCAGTGGGCGAAATTCCGCACCCCACGGGCGAGTGACAGCAATTCCGGCACCAGTACCAATGATCACCGCAAACAAACTCGAAATTCCCACCAGCCAGAAATGAGCCAGTGCCAGAGCTGCAAAACTTTCTTGCTGATAAACGGGTCGTGGCAGTTGTGGGAACAAGGCAGCAAACAGCGGCTGGCTATAAGGTAGCCAGAAAATCAGTGCCACAAACAAAGCAATGAGCCAGAACAGCGGATCGCGCAACATCTTCATACGCTTACGCCTCCTCCAGCAGATCCTGAAAATGCAGCGTGCCGCAAGGCTGGCCCTGCGTGTTCACCACCGGCAGCACCTCGCATCCCCGCGCGACAAACAGAGAAAGCGCATCGCGTAGCGTCATCCTTTCTTCCAGTGCCTCACCTTCAGCCCGTTCTTCACGGCGCACGTAATCTGCCACGCTACGTAACGAAAGCAGGCGTACACCCAGCTCACTACGACCAAAAAACTGGCGGACAAAATCATTCGCCGGATGAGTCAGCATCGCCAGAGGATTGCCCTGCTGCACGACTTCACCGTGATCCATCAATACCAGATGTTCTGCCAGCCGTAGCGCCTCATCAATATCATGAGTGACCAGCACAATGGTACGCCCCTGCAAACGGTGAATGCGCGTCATCTCTTGTTGCAACGCGCCGCGCGTTACCGGGTCCAGCGCGCCAAAAGGTTCATCCATCAGTAAGACTTGCGGATCGGCAGCCAGTGCGCGCGCCACTCCCACACGTTGCTGCTGACCACCGGAAAGCTGATGCGGATAACGCTCACGCAAATTTGGCTCCAGCCCCAGTAGCGCCATTAATTCGTCGATACGATCGTCGATCCGCGCCCGTGACCATTTTTGCAATTGCGGCACGGTGGCGATGTTTTGTGCCACGCTCCAGTGGGGAAACAGGCCAATAGATTGAATGGCATAGCCCATCCGGCGGCGCAACTCCAGTACTGGCAGCGAGCGAATTTCTTCTCCGGCAAAGCGGATCACCCCGCTGTCATGCTCCACCAGGCGGTTAATCATTTTCAGAGTGGTGGATTTACCGGAGCCTGATGTACCAATCAGCACCGAAAAACTCCCTTCCTGAAAATTGAGATTGAGATCGTTAACGGCTTTTTGTGCGCCGAACAGTTTGCTGACATGGCTAAATTCAATCATTACGTTTCACCTTCAGCAGTGCGATAAGCAAATCGAACAGCGCGTCGGTAAGCACCGCCAGAACAATTACCGGGATCACCCCCAGCAACACTAAATCAATGGCACTGCTTAGCAGCCCCTGGAAAACCAGCGCACCAAAACCGCCTGCGCCGATTAACGCCGCAATCACCGCCATGCCAACGGTTTGCACCATCACCACCCGCAGGCTGCGCAGAAATACCGGTAACGCCAGCGGTAACTGAACATGCAGGAAACGCTGCACCCCGCTCATCCCCATCGCTCTGGCGCTCTCCAGCACATCGCGCGGGATCTGGTTCAAGCCGACTACTACGCCGCGCACCAGCGGCAGCAAGGCATAGAGCACCAGCGCAATAAGTGCGGGTGTCATTCCGGTTCCTGCTATGCCGAGCGTTCCCAGCCACGGAAAGGCCGTAACCAGCGCGGCAAGCGGCGCAATCAGCAGGCCAAAGAGCGCTACCGAAGGCACGGTCTGAATGACATTCAGCAGAGAAAAAATCGCCCCCTGCCGCGCGGTGGAAAAGTAGCACCAGATGCCCAACGGCACACCAATCACTAACGCAGGCAGCACCGCACCAAACAGCAACGTCAGATGTTGTGCCAGAGCGTCGTCAAACACATCCTGACGGTTGGCGTATTCTTTCATTAACGAGAGATCGTTAAGCGTGCCGGAGTACAGCAACCACAGCGGAATAATGGCAATCTGCATATGCAACAACCAGCGCCACAGCGGATGCGTGGAGATTCGGCGGATGGCATCGCTACAGGCCAGCAGTGCCAGCGCCGCAGCCAGCCAGAAACCACTGCCGAGGCTGGTACGTGCCAGCGCACTGCCATTTTGCGCCAGTTGTGTCGCCGCCTTTCCAGCTCCCCACACCAGCAATACGAAGACGAATTGCGCCAGAATGAGTGCAAAAATGCTGCCTTTTTTAGCGGGAATAAAACAGGCTGTCAGCCAGGCGCAACCAACGCCCACCAGCATCCAGAGAGTTTGCGGCCACAGCTGCCAGAGATGACGCCCCTCACCCGAAACTAAACGATTAGGCGCGTAACTGATAAACGGCAGCGCCGCTGCGATTGCCGTCAGCAACAGCAGCAGCGCCATAACAGGATTAATACGTAGATAAGTCACGGGAAATTACTTCGTCCACCCTTTTTGTTTCAGGTAGTCGGCAGCCACTTTTTTGGCATCCAGTCCTTCCACAGCAATGCTGGCATTCAGTTGCTGCAATGTTTTTTCATCGAGGCTGGCGAAGACTGGCTGTAGCCACTGTGCCATTTGTGGATACTCTTTCAGCACCGACTCACGCACCACTGGTGCAGGCGCGTAGATAGGTTGCACGCCTTGCGGATCGCTTAAGGTTTGCAGCCCCAGCGCCGCGACCGGGCCGTCAGTGCCGTAAGCCATTGCGGCATTAACGCCAGAGGTTTGCTGGGCAGCGGCTTTGATCGTTACCGCCGTGTCGCCACCAGCCAGTGACAGCAACTGATCCTGACCGAGCTTAAAGCCATAGGCTTTTTCAAACGCGGGTAAGGCATCGGCGCGTTCGATAAACTCTGCCGAGGCTGCCAGTTTAAAGGTGCCGCCCTCTTGCAGATAACGACTCAGGTCGGCAAGCGAAGTGAGTTTGTTTTTCTCTGCCACATCCTGACGCACGGCGATGGTCCAGGTGTTATTTGCAGGCGCGGGCGTCAGCCAGATTAACTTGTTTTGCTCTGCATCGAGTTTTTTGACTTTCTCATAGCCTTGCTGCGCGTTTTTCCATGCCGTATCGTTTTCATCTTTAAAGAAAAACGCGCCATTGCCAGTATATTCTGGATAGATATCCAGTTCACCGGAAGTAATCGCCCCGCGCACCACAGGAGTCGTTCCCAGTTGCACTTTATTGACCGTAGGAACGCCGTGACTTTCCAGCACCTGCAAAATGATATTGCCGAGCAGCGCGCCTTCCGTATCGATTTTTGAACCAACCTTAACGGGGGAAGCTGCCTGTAGCGGCAGGCTCACGGCTGCCAACAAAACCAGTGAACCTGCCCAGACCTTTGAGAGTGGCATGATGCTTTCCTCATTCTTTTACTGTTGTTTTCAGCGAATTAAGAGAAAAGCATAGTTGATAATGACAGGGTTAGCCTGTCTGGACGGATTCAGTTGCAGAATCAGATAAATACTTAAAAGGCATATTTTGCCCGGCGTTTCTTGCCGGATGCGGCGTAAACGCCTTATCCGGCCTACAAACATCGAAAATTACAACAACTCAAACTCGGCTTTCTTAACGCGTGCGGAATCAGTGCCGATAAAGACATTGAACTTGCCAGGCTCGGCGTCATATTTCATCTGTTGATTCCAGAACTTCAGCGCCTCAATATCAATCGGGAAGCTGACGGTCTGAGTTTCGCCCGGTTTCAGAGTGATTTTCTCAAAGCCTTTCAGCTGCTTCACCGGGCGACTCATGGAAGCCGTCACATCCTGCAAGTACATCTGTACTACCGTGGCCCCTTCGCGTTTACCGGTGTTCGTCACCTGCACGCTGGCCGTCACTTTGCCGTCACGCTTCATGGTCGGCGCAGAAAGTTTCACATCAGAGACGGTGAAAGTGGTGTAGCTCAGCCCATAGCCGAACGGATAAAGCGCCCCGTTAGCTTCATCAAAATAACGCGAAGTGTATTTGTTCGGCTTGTCGGCATTATACGGACGCCCGGTATTCAGATGGCTGTAGTACACCGGGATCTGCCCGACAGAACGCGGGAAGGACATCGGCAGCTTGCCGGACGGGTTATAATCGCCAAACAATACATCGGCAATTGCATTACCGCCTTCAGTCCCCGCAAACCAGGTTTCCAGAATCGCATCAGCCTGCTGATCTTCTTTCACCAGTGCCAGCGGACGCCCATTCATCAGCACCAGCACCAGCGGTTTACCGGTGGCTTTCAGCGCCGCAATCAAGTCACGTTGGCTTTGCGGAATAGTGATATCGGTACGACTGGAAGCTTCGTGCGCCATCCCCTGAGCTTCACCGACCACAGCCACCACCACATCAGATTGTTTCGCGGTTTGCACCGCTTCATCAATCATCTCTTGCGGCGAACGCGGATCGACTTTGACCGCTTCTTCATACTGATTCAGGAAATCGATAATGCCTTTGTCACTGGTAACGTTCGCCCCTTTGGCATACAGCACTTTACCGTTCTCACCGACGGCGTTTTTAATCCCTGTTAGCACAGTAACAGATTGATCGGCGACACCTGCTGCCGACCAGCTTCCCATCACGTCACGCTTGCTGTCTGCCAGCGGGCCAACCACCGCAATGGTTGCAGATTTTTTCAGCGGCAGCGTTTCGAGACGATTTTTCAGCAACACCAGGCTTTCGCGCGCCACTTCACGCGCTTCTTTGCGGTGCAGGCGGCTTTCGGCATTGGTATCCACCGGGTCAGACTCTTTCGGCCCCAAATGGCTGTATGGATCGTTAAACAATCCCATATCATATTTAACGTTCAGTACATGGCGGGCAGCATCGTCCAGCTCTTCCATCGTCACTTTGCCGGATTTGATCAACCCAGGCAGATACTTCGAGTAATACTCGTCGCTCATGCTCATGTTGATTCCGGACTTCAGCGCCACGCGTACCGCATCCTCTGGATCTGCCGCCGTGCCATGTTTAATCAGCTCTTTGATTGCGCCGTGATCGGAAACGGTGATGCCTTTAAAGCCCCACTGGTCGCGCAGAACATCTTTCAGCAGCCAGGAGTCGGAGGTGGCTGGCGTGCCGTTCAGCGAGTTCAGCGCCACCATCACCGCACCGCTGCCTGCGTCCAGCCCCGCTTTGTACGGCGGCATATAGTCGTTAAACAGGCGCTGCGGACTCATATCGACGGTGTTGTACTCTTTACCGCCTTCTACCGCGCCGTATGCGGCAAAGTGTTTGACGCTGGTCATCACCGAGTAACGATCTGCCGGGCTTTTACCCTGCATCGCTTCCACCATGGTTTTGCCCATTATTGAGGTGAGATACGTATCTTCGCCAAAACCTTCGGAAGCACGTCCCCAGCGCGGATCGCGCGAGACATCGACCATCGGTGCCCAGGTCATATTCAGGCCATCATCTGCCGCTTCATAAGCAGAGACACGCCCGACTGTTTTCACCGCATCGAGGTTAAAAGACGAAGCCAGACCGAGACTAATCGGGAACACCGTGCGCTGACCGTGCAGCACGTCGTAAGCAAAGAAAAGAGGAATTTTCAGGCGGCTTAATTCCATCACCTGATCCTGCATGGCGCGGATATCCTGACGGGTTACAGTGTTGAAAATCGCCCCAACCTGACCGTCTTTGATCATCTCGCGGATCGCCTCTTTCGGGTTATCCGGGCCGACGCTGATTAAGCGCAGCTGACCAATTTTCTCATCAACTGTCATTTTCTTAAGCAGTTCGGTGACGAACGCATCCCGCGCTTCGGGCGTTAATGGATGGTTGCCGAATAAATCATCCGCCAGTGCTGGCTGCAGGGCCAGACTCACCGCGATTCCTACTGAACATAGCCATTTCATATGGATTTTTCTTCCTTTGTTGCCCGACGTGGCAGCGAAAATGGTGCAAAAACCGTAGTTTGCCATAAGCATGATGGAGAGAGAAAAAGAATGCTCAGTTTATTGTCTGAATTTTCAAAATATTCACTCGCTGAATTGTCATACAAGGCGCTATTCTAGTTTGTGATATTTTTTCGCCACCACAAGGAGTGGAAAATGTCTTCCATGACAACAACTGATAATAAAGCCTTTTTGAATGAACTTGCCCGTCTGGTCGGTCATTCACACCTGCTCACCGATCCCGCAAAAACGGCCCGCTATCGCAAGGGCTTCCGTTCTGGTCAGGGCGACGCGCTGGCTGTCGTTTTCCCTGGCTCACTACTGGAATTGTGGCGGGTGCTGAAAGCCTGCGTCACCGCTGACAAAATTATTCTGATGCAGGCGGCCAATACAGGCCTGACCGAAGGATCGACGCCAAACGGTAACGATTATGATCGCGATATCGTGATCATCAGCACCCTGCGTCTCGACAAGCTGCACGTTCTCGGCAAGGGCGAACAAGTGCTGGCCTATCCTGGCACCACGCTCTATTCACTGGAAAAAGCCCTCAAACCGCTGGGACGCGAACCGCACTCAGTGATTGGATCATCGTGTATAGGCGCATCGGTCATCGGCGGTATTTGTAACAACTCCGGCGGCTCGCTGGTGCAACGTGGCCCGGCGTATACCGAAATGTCGTTATTCGCGCGTATAAATGAAGATGGCAAACTGACGCTGGTGAACCATCTGGGGATTGATCTGGGCGAAACGCCGGAGCAGATCCTTAGCAAGCTGGATGACGATCGCATCAAAGATGACGATGTGCGCCACGATGGTCGTCACGCCCACGATTATGACTATGTCCACCGCGTTCGTGATATTGAAGCCGACACGCCCGCACGTTATAACGCTGATCCGGATCGGTTATTTGAATCTTCTGGTTGCGCAGGGAAGCTGGCCGTCTTTGCGGTACGTCTTGATACCTTCGAAGCGGAAAAAAATCAGCAGGTGTTTTATATCGGCACCAACCAGCCAGAAGTGCTGACCGAAATTCGCCGTCATATTCTGGCTAATTTCGAAAATCTGCCGGTTGCCGGGGAATATATGCACCGTGATATCTACGATATTGCGGAAAAATACGGTAAAGACACCTTCCTGATGATTGATAAGTTAGGCACCGACAAGATGCCGTTCTTCTTTAATCTCAAGGGACGCACCGATGCGATGCTGGAGAAAGTGAAATTCTTCCGTCCGCATTTTACCGACCGTGCAATGCAAAAATTCGGTCACCTGTTCCCCAGCCATTTACCGCCGCGCATGAAAAACTGGCGCGATAAATACGAGCATCATCTGCTGTTAAAAATGGCGGGCGATGGCGTCGGTGAAGCCAAATCGTGGCTGGTGGATTATTTCAAACAGGCCGAGGGCGATTTCTTTGTCTGTACGCCGGAGGAAGGCAGCAAAGCGTTTTTACACCGTTTCGCCGCTGCGGGCGCAGCAATTCGTTATCAGGCTGTGCATTCCGATGAAGTCGAAGACATTCTGGCGCTGGATATCGCTCTGCGGCGTAACGACACCGAATGGTATGAGCATTTACCGCCGGAGATCGACAGCCAGCTGGTGCACAAGCTCTATTACGGCCATTTTATGTGCTATGTCTTCCATCAGGATTACATCGTGAAAAAAGGCGTGGATGTGCATGCGTTGAAAGAACAGATGCTGGAACTGCTTCAGCAGCGTGGCGCGCAATACCCTGCCGAACATAACGTCGGTCATTTGTATAAAGCACCGGAGACGTTGCAGAAGTTTTATCGCGAGAACGATCCGACCAACAGTATGAATCCGGGGATCGGTAAAACCAGTAAGCGGAAAAACTGGCAGGAAGTGGAGTAATAATAACGGATGGCAGAGTATCGCCATCCGTCATTCATTTAATCGTTCTGTGCCGTCTGCCCCGCCGCCGCCATTTGGGCGGCTTTTTGTTTTTTATAGCTCAACGCTGCTGCCGGAACAGGCATCACTTTACCAGTTTCAATCCAGGTACGCAGGCGGCTGGCATCGGCAAAATGGGTATATTTGCCAAACGCGTCCATCACTACCAGCGCCACCGGTTTATTATTGATAACCGTGCGCATCACCAGACAATGGCCCGCCGCATTGGTAAAACCGGTTTTGGTTAACTGAATATTCCAGTTATCACGATACACCAGATGGTTAGTATTGCGGAACGGCAGCGTATACGTCGGGTTAGAGAAGGTTGCCATATCTTCCCGGGTAGTACTTAACTGCCCGATCAACGGATATTGTTTGCTGGCAATAAGTAGTTTGGTTAAGTCACGGGCGGTTGAAACGTTATGCACCGACAATCCGGTTGGTTCAACAAAGCGCGTGTTGTTCATTCCGAGCGATTTCGCTTTCGCATTCATCGCCTTAATAAAGGCTTTGTAACCACCGGGATAATGGTGCGCAAGGCTTGCCGCCGCGCGGTTTTCTGAAGACATCAGCGCCAGCAACAGCATATCTTTACGGCTGATTTCGCTGTTCAGTCGTACGCGCGAATAGACCCCTTTCATCTCCGGCGTCTGGCTGATATCCACTTTTAGTTTTTCATCCAGCGGCAGTCGTGCATCCAGCACAACCATCGCGGTCATTAATTTGCTGATAGACGCAATCGGACGCACCAGATCCGGGTGGTTCGAATAGATCACTTTGTTGGTATTCAGATCAACAATCATCGCGCTACCGGAGGCAATTTCCGGTTGTGACGCGGTGGTAGCGGCTGCCGTTTTCGCAACGGCCTGCGGTGCAAAAGGCACAGCCAGCATCAGGGCCAGGCTAAATAAAGAAACTCGAAATTTCGGCATGATGAGCATTCAGATAGTGGTTCACGCGCACGGGTTGCGCACCGCCGGAGTAAGGATTTACTGAGGCTAGCGACGCCATCATAACGAGCAAAAAGTGCGATCGTCAAAGAAGAATCGTGAGGAAATGCTGCATTGCTGACATTTACGCCAGCAATGCAGCGCAAAAGAACTTTCTAGAACAAACGATAACCGTAGCCCCATAGTATAACGGTAAGGGCGAGCAGCACTTCCAGCACCAGCACGCCTATCGCCAGTGTCGAACTGGAGAAGCTAAGTCCTTCCTCTTTGTTGATATTCAGGAAGCTCGGAATACCGAGATACAGCAGGTAGCCGGTGTAAAACAGCGCCACCGTGCCGACCAGCGCACACAACCAGACCAGCGGGTAAAGCGCCACCAGACCGCTTAAAAACAGCGGAGTTGCAACGTAGCCCGCGAAGACCATGCAGTGCGCAAGTGACGGACGCTGCGGATAATTACGCGCCATCCACCAGATGACCCGCCCCATCACCGCAACCCCAGCCAGCATAACGCCGTAAAACAAGACAGCAAGCGCCAGTCCGGTAAACCAGGATAACTTCAGGATAGTGCCATCGCCAAAACTCCAGCCAATCTGTGTAGTGCCAATGAAGGCGCAAATCACCGGAATCGCCGCCATCAGCAAAACGTGGTGGGTGTAGTGATGAGAAATCGTTTCGTTTTCGCGATTAATCACCTGCATTTCACGATCGGGATGGGAAAACAGTCCCCAGACATGGCTCATACCGCCCCCTTGTTGTGAGTTCATGAACCTGACAGTTCAAGTATAAGTCAGCTTGTGATTATTTTTTGTTCACTCATGTAATTTGCACCGTCTGATGTACGTCCTTTTTCAGCGTGAATGATTCACAGGGTGTATGCTTACAGGCAAGCAAAGGGAGACAGACTGTCCTATGGATCTCAATACACTCATCTCACAATATGGTTATGCCGCGCTGGTGATCGGTAGCCTGGCGGAAGGTGAAACCGTGACTTTGCTGGGAGGCGTTGCGGCACATCAGGGGCTATTAAAGTTCCCGCTGGTGGTACTTTCTGTGGCGCTTGGCGGCATGATTGGCGACCAGGTGCTTTATCTGTGCGGGCGGCGGTTTGGCGGCAAGCTGTTACGCCGTTTCTCGAAACATCAGGATAAAATTGAGCGGGCGCAGAAACTGATCCAACGCCATCCGTATCTGTTTGTCATTGGTACGCGTTTTATGTATGGCTTTCGGGTCATTGGCCCGACGCTGATTGGTGCCAGCCAGCTGCCGCCGAAAATCTTTCTGCCGCTGAATATTCTCGGCGCATTTGCCTGGTCGCTGATTTTTACCACTATCGGTTACGCTGGTGGGCAGGTGATTGCGCCGTGGTTGCACAATCTCGACCAGCATTTGAAGCACTGGGTCTGGTTGATTCTGGTCGTGGTTCTGGTGGTAGGCGTGCGCTGGTGGCTGAAACGGCGCGGGAAGAAAAGGCCGGATCATCAGGCGTAAAACTATTGCCCTGGATAAGGTGTTCGCGCCGCATCCGACATCCGGTGCACCATGCCTGATGCGACGCTGGCGTGTCTTTTCTGGCCTAACCCAATGAAATAACCACGCACCTCACTGCGCTATTCTGGGTTGAACTGCGGGTTCGCCAACATAAAGCCGCCATCCACTATCAACGACTGCCCGGTGGTGTAATTTGCGCCCTCCGAACAAAGCCATACCACCAGGCTGGCAATCTCATGCGTTGTGCCAAAACGTCGCAAGGGAATCGAAGGCTCCGCGTCAGGCTTCACGTCGCCGCCATCCATGCCGTTCATTGGCGTGGCGATCGCCCCAGGTGCGACTGCGTTCACCAAAATTTTATGCCTGACCAACTCCAGCGCCATTGCTTTGGTTAACCCGCCGAGCGCATGTTTAGCGGCTGTGTAGGCGCTGGCATCCGGCAGCGGCGTATGTTCATGTACCGATGTAATGTTGATGATGCGACCGCCCTGCCCTTGTTTCAACATCTGACGAGCCGCAATTTGCGAGCATAAAAATGCACCATCGACATCAACGGTAAAAATCTTGCGCCACTCATCGAAAGCCATATCAAGAAACGGCGCTTTGGTCATTGCGCCCGCATTATTCACCAGCACATCGATACGCCCCAGCCGTTGAATAAGTTTCTCCAGCGCCTGCGCACCTTCTGGTAGATTGCCGAGATCCAGTTGCACGATCTCCGCACGTACGCCGTGGCTAACCACCTTACGCGCGGTATCTTTTGCCCCTTCTTCATCTGAGTGCCAGGTAATGCCAATATCAAACCCCTGCTGCGCCAGTAATAACGCGCACTCTTTGCCGATCCCCGAATCGGAGGCGGTAATTATCGCGACCTGTGCCATCGAGTTCTCCACTTAACGCTCAACAAACGTTAAGTATAGAAGGCGCATATCATCAGCGTTTGTAACCCCCGCCCAGCGCACCGGTGAGTTGAATGGAGGCATCCAGCCACTGCCCTTGCAATAACAGGCCATTGGCCCGCTCACGCAGCGCCGGGATTCTGGCTTCGCTGACCCGGGAACCAGCAATGAGGCCCGCGTTAAAGCGCGCCTGCGCAAGACCTACTACACGCAAGGCATCGCGCTCAATTTGCGCCTGATGCTGGTTTTTCTCCGCCAGTGTCTGAACCTGACTGGCTGCCCGCGCCACGTCATTCACCGCTTCAACCACCGCTTTGTTGTAGCTGGCGATAGACAAGTTGCTTTCGGCTTTTGCGATATCGAGGTTGGCGTTAAGACGACCACTATCGAAAATGGGTAGCGTCAGGCCTGCCGTAACGCCCATTTGCTGCGCGGAGTGACGGAACAAATCGCTTAAGTGCAACGCATCCTGTTGCAGGAAGGTCATCAGGTTGATGTCAGGATAAAATGCCGCTTTTGCCGCATCAATAGTGCTTAACGATGACTCAACGTACCAGTGCGCCGCCTGCAAATCTGCCCGCCGCGCCAGTAAGGAGTACCCCAGTTCATCAGGAAGCTGGCTTGCCACTTTCGGCAACGCGACCGGTTTAAGCTTCAGTGACTTTGTCTGGTGATTTGTGAGTGCATTTAACCGCGCCTCAATAATTTTCATTTTACCCGCGACATCGTTGAGCTGCTGCCGGGTTTTGCTGGCATTAATATCGGTTTCCACACCTTCAACTGAAGAAGTAATCCCGTTCTGATATAGCTGGCGATCGGTCGCGATAATGGTGTTCTGCTCTTTTTCGATTTGCTGCAAGACCGTGTTTAACGCCGCCTGGGTTTGCCACTCCCAGTACAGGCGGGCTACGCTGCCAGCCAGCAATTGGCGGGTTTGCTCGCGTTCCGCCGCCCGTGCTTTAACCGTACCCAGGCGAGCAGTAACCTCCGCCCGATTCTTTCCCCAGATATCGAGATGCCAGCCCGCCGTTAAGCCAAAAGTACCGTTGGTGTACCACGGACCGGTCGTACCTGCGGCCGGATCGTTCAAAGCAAACGGCCCCATTAACCCTTCTGCCGACATTTTTTGCCGCTCCATATCCGCAGAAAATTCGAGCTGCGGACCATCCTGAGTGGTAACTGCCTTCGCCTGGGCTTCAGCCAGCTGAATGCGCTGTTCAGCCACCTGCATATCCGGTGCGCTCTGTAGTGCGTTATTAATTAAGGAGGTGAGTTGATTATCGTGATACTCCAGCCACCATTGGCTGTCTGGCCAACCATTTTTCAGCGCCGTGGGTAATACGGTGTCAACTTGTGCAGCGGGCGTTTGCTGGCTTAACGCCTGGCGGGTTTCATGCATAGTCGCACACCCGGCCAGCATCAGTAACAGCGAAAAACAGGCGATGGCGGGATAAAAGGAATCACGATTCATGGGGGAATAATCAGGTAAGAAAAGGTGCGCGGAGATTACCGTGTGTTGCGATATATTTTTTAGTTTCGCGTGGCAAAACATCAGTGGCAATAATATGACATATCCAGAAAAATATACACTAAGTGAATGATATTCCCCGATTTATCTTAATCACTTATGAATGACAGCAAAGGGCTTCGTTTTTTCCTATACTTATTCAGCACTCACAAATAAAGGAACGCCAATGAAAATTATACTCTGGGCTGTATTGATTATTTTCCTGATTGGGCTACTGGTGGTGACTGGCGTATTTAAGATGATATTTTAAAATTAATTAATGTCATCAGGTCCGAAAATAACGAGAATAGTTCAGTCTCTCATCCTGTTGCGCTCCTGTCATGTGCATTGCTTCATATAATCACTGGCGCAAGGAGCGCGCAGGGGGCGACCAGTCGCCGCCGCCCCCTGCACCCCCGGGCTCTGGCGAACAAAATCGCCGCTGCGCGGTGCCCTCGGCTTATCCCTTACGGCTACCGGGTCGGGCGCGAGGTAACATCCCTGTAAAACGCGCCCTCAGCCCACATCCATGTGGGCTGCCCCGGCCTTCAGGGAACGCCTCGGCGATTTTGACGCCACCAAACAACCGTGCGGCCTATTGATAAAGAGCTAACACATTGTCAAAAAACATCACTATGGTTTCTTAGAGTTTCTCGATATCAATGGCCTGAATAGCCCTTGCAATATCATGGGAATTATTCAACACCCGAACATGCTGAAATAATTCCGTTGCTTCATCGTATTCTTTACGCAAATAACTCAACCACTGTTTAATCCGCGCAACGTGATATAACCCGGTATCGCCCTGCTTTTCCAGACGGGTATATTTTTGCAGCAAAGCAACCACCTCCGGCCACGGCATTCGCGGTTCGTTATATTTCACCACACGGCTCAGGTTGGGAATATTGAGCGCCCCGCGACCAATCATCACTGCGTCGCAGCCGCTGATCGCCATGCATTGTTGCGCACTCTGCCAGTCCCAGATTTCACCGTTGGCAATCACCGGAATATTAAGCCGCTGGCGAATCTCGCCAATCGCCTGCCAGTCAATATGTTCCGCGCGGTAACCCTGCTCTTTTGTCCGCCCATGTACTACCAGCTCCGTAGCACCAGCCTGTTGAACCGCATCGGCGATTTCAAATTTCTTCTCACCGCTGTCCCAGCCCAGACGCACTTTTACGCTGACAGGCAAATGCGCCGGTACAGCTTCGCGCATCGCTTTTGCACCCTGGTAGATGAGTTCAGGATCTTTGAGTAACGTCGCCCCACCGCCGCTACCGTTAACCGTTTTCGACGGGCAGCCGCAATTGAGATCCACGCCCCAGGAACCTAACTCGACTGCACGGGCGGCGTTCTCTGCCAGCCATTGTGGGAACTGGCCTAACAACTGCACGCGAACCAGCGTACCGGATGGTGTCCGGCTGGCATTTTGTAGCTCAGGGCAAATGCGATGAAAGACTTTTACTGGCAGCAGTTGATCCACCACGCGGACAAACTCGGTGATGCACAGATCGTAGTCGTTAACTTCGGTCAGTAATTCCCGCACCAGAGAGTCAAGTACACCCTCCATCGGAGCCAGTAACACACGCATATCATCACCCGCAAAAAAATGAGGCGCTATGTTAGCGCCTCCGGTCAACGGATTAAAGGTCTGCAAAGAGGGATTGCTGCAAACTGCAATCCCTCTCTATGCTTGATGTATGCCTGAGTTCGCTGCGCATTGCGTAATACCGGGGAGCGAAAAAATAAGCGCTGATTTCTTAATGTGATCGGTAGCACGTTTTACGAATTAATTGTATGATGAATCCATCTCATCTGGGGTGTTGATTATGAGTAAGACACTGAACATTATCTGGCAATATTTACGCGCTTTCGTCCTGATTTATGCCTGCCTGTATGCAGGCATTTTCATTGCTTCCCTGCTACCGGTAACCATTCCGGGCAGCATCATCGGGATGCTGATCCTGTTTGTCCTGCTGGCCTTGCAAATTCTTCCGGCGAAATGGGTCAATCCGGGGTGCTACGTACTGATTCGCTATATGGCGCTATTGTTTGTGCCGATTGGCGTAGGCGTCATGCAATATTTTGATTTGCTCCGCGCACAGTTTGGTCCGGTAGTGGTTTCCTGTGCAGTCAGTACGCTGGTGGTTTTTCTGGTGGTGAGCTGGAGTTCGCAACTGGTGCACGGTGAACGTAAAGTCGTAGGTCAGAAAGGATCAGAAGAATGATGGCGAATATCTGGTGGTCATTACCGCTGACGTTGATTGTCTTTTTTGCCGCCCGCAAACTGGCGGCACGGTATAAGTTTCCCCTGCTTAACCCGTTGCTGGTAGCAATGGTGGTGATCATTCCTTTTTTAATGCTGACTGGCATCTCTTACGACAGCTACTTTAAAGGTAGCGAAGTGCTAAACGATCTGCTGCAACCGGCGGTTGTCGCGCTGGCCTATCCTTTATATGAGCAGCTGCACCAGATCCGCGCGCGCTGGAAATCGATCATCACCATCTGTTTTATAGGCAGCGTGGTTGCGATGGTGACGGGGACTTCTGTGGCATTGTTGATGGGCGCTTCACCGGAAATCGCCGCGTCAATCCTGCCGAAATCAGTCACCACGCCTATTGCAATGGCAGTTGGCGGCAGTATTGGCGGTATTCCGGCAATCAGCGCAGTTTGCGTGATTTTCGTCGGCATCCTCGGCGCTGTGTTTGGCCATACATTGCTTAATGCGATGCGTATTCGTACCAAAGCTGCGCGCGGTCTGGCAATGGGGACAGCCTCGCACGCCCTCGGTACGGCGCGCTGCGCCGAGCTGGATTATCAGGAAGGTGCATTTAGTTCGCTGGCGCTGGTGTTATGCGGGATTATTACTTCGCTGATCGCACCGTTCCTTTTCCCGATTATTCTGGCAGTAATGGGCTAAAATTTGCGATGCGTCGCGCATTTTTGATGTAAGTTTCACGCGTTGCATAATTAATGAGATTCAGATCACATATAAAGCCATAGCGGGTTCGTAAACTGTTATCCCATTACATGATTATGAGGCAACGCCATGCATCCACGTTTTCAAACCGCTTTTGCCCAACTTGCGGATAACTTGCAATCTGCACTGGAACCTATTCTGGCAGACAAGTACTTCCCCGCTTTGTTGACCGGGGAGCAAGTCTCATCGCTGAAGAGCGCAACGGGGCTGGACGAAGACGCGCTGGCATTCGCACTACTTCCGCTGGCGGCGGCCTGTGCGCGTACGCCATTGTCGAATTTTAATGTTGGCGCAATTGCGCGCGGTGTGAGCGGAACCTGGTATTTCGGTGCCAATATGGAATTTATTGGTGCGACAATGCAGCAAACCGTTCATGCCGAACAAAGCGCGATCAGCCACGCCTGGCTGAGTGGTGAAAAAGCGCTTGCAGCCATCACCGTTAACTACACGCCTTGTGGTCACTGCCGTCAGTTTATGAATGAACTGAACAGCGGTCTGGATCTGCGTATTCATCTTCCGGGACGCGAGGCACACGCGCTGCGTGACTATCTACCGGATGCCTTTGGGCCGAAAGATCTGGAGATTAAAACGCTGCTGATGGACGAGCAGGATCACGGCTATGCGCTGACTGGTGATGCGCTTTCTCAGGCGGCGATTGCGGCGGCAAACCGTTCGCACATGCCTTACAGTAAGTCGCCAAGCGGTGTCGCGCTGGAATGTAAAGACGGTCGTATTTTCAGCGGCAGCTACGCTGAAAACGCCGCATTCAACCCGACTCTGCCGCCGTTGCAGGGGGCGTTAATTCTGTTGAATCTCAAGGGTTATGATTACCCGGATATCCAGCGCGCGGTTCTGGCAGAAAAAGCCGATGCGCCGTTGATTCAGTGGGATGCCACCTCCGCAACGCTGAAAGCTCTCGGCTGTCACAATATCGACCGCGTGCTTCTCGCTTAAGCCTGGTGCCGGATGCGGCGTGAACGCCTTGTCCGGCTTGCCAGCCCTTTCCTGGTGTCGAAAATCCCGGCAAACAGTTTGCCGTTTCTTGCGCAAAACCAGCGGGTAAAGTAGCCTGATGGAAATTTTCCTTAGATCGAGTCTCCTGCATGTTAAAGCGCGTGTTCTTCAGCCTGTTAGTCCTGATCGGCTTGCTGCTGTTGACTGTGCTCGGCCTCGATCGCTGGATGAGCTGGAAAACCGCGCCTTATATCTACGACGAATTGCAGGATCTCCCCTACCGCCAGGTCGGCGTGGTGCTCGGCACAGCAAAATATTATCGTACTGGCGTAATTAATCAGTATTATCGCTACCGCATTCAAGGAGCGATTAATGCCTATAACAGCGGTAAGGTAAATTATCTATTACTGAGCGGCGATAACGCATTGCAAAGTTATAATGAGCCGATGACCATGCGCAAAGATTTAATCGCTGCTGGTGTCGACCCATCAGATATTGTTCTCGATTACGCAGGCTTTCGTACGCTGGATTCCATCGTGCGTACACGCAAAGTTTTCGATACTAATGATTTCATTATTATCACCCAACGTTTCCACTGTGAGCGGGCATTATTTATTGCGCTGCATATGGGGATTCAGGCTCAGTGTTATGCCGTACCGTCACCGAAAGATATGCTGTCAGTACGTATTCGCGAATTTGCCGCCCGTTTCGGTGCGCTGGCTGACCTTTATATTTTTAAACGTGAACCGCGTTTTTTAGGGCCGCTGGTCCCTATTCCGGCTATGCACCAGGTGCCGGAAGATGCGCAGGGGTATCCCGCTGTCACACCCGAACAGTTACTTGAATTACAAAAGAAACAAGGAAAGTAGTTATGGATGTACAGCAGTTTTTTGTCGTTGCCGTTTTTTTCCTTATCCCGATATTTTGTTTCCGCGAAGCATGGAAAGGCTGGCGCGCAGGCGCGATTGATAAACGGGTTAAAAATGCACCGGAACCGGTGTATGTCTGGCGAGCGAAAAATCCCGGACTCTTCTTCGCTTATATGGTGGCATATATCGGCTTCGGAATTTTATCTATCGGCATGATTGTTTATCTTATTTTCTATCGTTAATATTTTCTCTTTTCTGTTAATTATTGAGAATAATTATTACTTCACTCAATAAGCTGCGGATATAACATTCTGAACCGCAGCTATTTGTGAATCCTTTCACAGTTTAAATTTCCCCACGCGCATAGCCTTAATATCAGCACGCAATATTTATTTAGCGTTCGCCTTAATTACTCATAGCATTAAGGAAGATCACATGCCGCAACAAAATTATCTGGATGAACTCACTCCGGCTTTTACGCCTTTACTGGCGATTAAAGAAGCCTCTCGCTGTTTATTATGTCATGACGCTCCCTGTAGTCAGGCTTGCCCGGCACAGACCGATCCGGGGAAATTTATTCGCTCAATCTACTTTCGTAATTTTAAAGGCGCTGCCGAGACAATTCGCGAAAATAATGCCCTCGGTGCCGTTTGTGCCAGAGTGTGCCCGACGGAGAAATTATGCCAAAGCGGTTGTACACGTGCCGGTGTTGATGCTCCCATTGATATCGGTCGCTTACAGCGTTTTGTTACTGATTTTGAACAACAAACTGGGATGGAAATTTATCAGCCCGGTACTAAAACGCTCGGCAAAGTCGCCATTATTGGCGCAGGTCCTGCCGGATTGCAGGCCAGTGTGACGCTGACAAACCAGGGTTATGACGTCACGATCTATGAGAAAGAAGCACAACCCGGTGGCTGGTTGCGTAACGGCATTCCGCAATTCCGGTTACCGCAATCGGTGCTGGATGCAGAAATCGCCCGTATAGAAAAAATGGGCGTGACCATTAAGTGCAATAACGAAATCGGTAAAACACTCACCCTGGAGCAGCTGAAAGCGGAAAACCGCGCGGTACTGGTCACCGTAGGGTTATCGAGCGGTTCCGGGTTATCGCTGTTTGAGCATAGCGACGTTGAGATTGCCGTCGACTTCCTGCAACGTGCACGACAGGCGCAAGGCGATATCAGCATTCCACAAAGCGCATTAATTATCGGCGGCGGTGATGTTGCGATGGACGTAGCCAGCACGCTGAAAGTTCTCGGCTGTCAGGCGGTAACCTGCGTAGCGCGTGAAGAGTTAGATGAGTTTCCGGCAAGCGAAAAAGAGTTTACCAGCGCCAGAGAGCTGGGCGTTTCGATCATCGATGGATTTACACCAGTAGCCGTGGAAGGCAATAAAGTCACCTTTAAGCATGTTCGTTTACCGGGCGAACTGACGATGGCGGCAGATAAAATTATTCTCGCCGTCGGTCAGCATGCCAGACTGGATGCCTTTGCGGAGTTAGAGCCGCAGCGTAACACCATCGAAACGCAACATTACCAGACCCGCGACCCGCAAGTCTTTGCTGCTGGCGATATTGTTGAGGGTGACAAAACCGTGGTCTATGCAGTGAAAACCGGGAAAGAAGCCGCCGGGGCGATTCATCACTATTTAGAGGGAGCTTGCTCATGTTAACGAAAGATCTTTCGATTACTTTTTGCGGCGTGAAGTTTCCCAACCCGTTCTGCCTTTCTTCTTCGCCGGTAGGCAACTGCTATGAGATGTGTGCCAAAGCCTACGACACAGGTTGGGGCGGCGTGGTGTTTAAAACGATCGGTTTTTTTATCGCCAACGAAGTCTCGCCGCGTTTTGATCATCTGGTGAAAGAAGATACCGGTTTTATCGGCTTCAAAAATATGGAGCAGATTGCTGAACATCCGTTGGAAGAGAATCTGGCCGCCCTGCGTCGGCTGAAAGAAGATTACCCGGACAAAGTATTGATCGCTTCAATCATGGGCGAAAATGAGCAGCAATGGGAAGAGCTGGCGCGTCTGGTGCAAGAAGCTGGCGCGGATATGATCGAGTGTAACTTCTCCTGTCCGCAAATGACTTCTCATGCGATGGGTAGCGATGTCGGGCAAAGCCCGGAGCTTGTAGAAAAATATTGTCGGGCAGTAAAACGTGGTTCCACGCTGCCAATGCTGGCGAAGATGACGCCGAATATTGGTGATATGTGCGAAGTGGCGCTGGCGGCGAAGCGCGGCGGCGCAGATGGCATTGCGGCGATTAACACCGTTAAATCCATCACCAATATCGATCTTAATCAGAAAATTGGTATGCCGATCGTTAACGGTAAATCGAGTATTTCCGGATATTCCGGTAAAGCGGTAAAACCGATCGCCCTACGCTTTATTCAGCAAATGCGCACCCATCCAGAACTGCGCGATTTCCCGATCAGCGGTATCGGCGGCATTGAAACCTGGGAAGATGCGGCGGAGTTTTTATTGCTCGGTTCAGCGACGTTGCAGGTGACCACCGGCATTATGCAGTACGGGTATCGGATAGTGGAAGATATGGCAAGCGGGTTGTCGCATTATCTCGCCGATCAAGGGTTTGATTCGTTGCAGGAGATGGTAGGTCTGGCGAATCACAATATTGTCCCGGCGGAAGATTTAGACCGCAGTTATATTGTCTATCCCCATATCAATCTTGATAAATGTGTTGGCTGTGGACGCTGTTATATTTCCTGTTACGACGGCGGTCACCAGGCGATGGAATGGAGCGAGAAAACCCGCACACCGCATTGTAATACCGAGAAATGCGTGGGTTGTCTGCTTTGTGGTCACGTCTGCCCGGTAGGTTGTATTGATCTTGGGGAAGTGAAGTTTAAGAAAGGCGAGAAAGAACACCCGGTAACGTTGTAAAACCAGCGACGCATCCGGCATTTAGTTCCTGTCGCCGGATGCGGCGTGAATGCCTTACCCGGCATACAAAACAATATAAATCAGTATGTTGTGCTCATTGTAGGCCGGATAAAACGCGCCAGCGTTGCATCCGGCATTTGGCTCCTGTCGCCGGATGCGGCGTGAACGCCTTATCCGGCCTACAAAACCACACAGATCATGATGTTATGTGCGTTTATGAACGAATGCGGACCACATTCACATCATTTCTTACGCGCGTATTTCAGTGAATCCAGCGCCACGGCAAAGATAATAATTGCCCCTTTGATGATGTACTGCCAGTACGGGTTTACGCCGATGTACGTCAGGCCATAGTTGATGACGGTAAAAATAATCACCCCAGTCACCACGCCAATCACCGTCCCTACACCGCCGCTGAACGATACGCCGCCCACCACGCACGCTGCGATAGCATCCAGCTCATACATGAAGCCGAGGTTGTTGGTGGCTGAGCCGATACGTCCGGCTTCTAACATCCCGCCGAAGGCATAGAACACACCAGACAACGCGTAGATCATCAGCAGGTTCAGGCCGACGTTGACACCAGATACTTTCGCCGCTTCCGGGTTACCGCCAATGGCAAAAATGTTCTTGCCGAAGCGGGTTTTGTTCCATAACACCCAGACAAACACCACCGCAATCAACGCGTAGAAGGTGATGTAAGAGAGACGGAAACTCCCCAGCGCGACAAAGCCCTGAGCAAAGGTAGAGAAGCCACTGTCAAAACCAGAAATTGGCGACGCCCCGACAAAGTCGTAATAGAGCGAGTTAATGCCGTAGACGATAATCATCGTACCGAGCGTGGTAATGAACGGCGTCACGTTGAGATAGGCGATAATCAGGCCGTTGATCAAACCGATCACCGCACCAATGGCACAGACAATCAGAATAACCAGCGCAATCGGCATCGTCGCCATTTCCGGGAACACTTTGTTAGCGTTATCCATGGACTGCAATAACGTCGCTGCTACTACTGCCGCCAGCCCCACCTGGCGACCTGCGGAAAGGTCAGTCCCCTGGGTGACAATTAACCCTGCCACACCAAGCGCGATAATAATACGCACCGATGACTGGGTGAGAATATTACTTAAGTTCAACAGACTTAAAAATGTTGGGTCCTGGAAAATAATAATCGCCAGCAAAACTAAAAGAACGACGTAAATACCGCCCTCTTTCAGGTAAGTAAGAAAACTTTTCTTATTTAACGCACTCATGGGAAGCCCCTAATCTTAAAGGTGCAAAGACGCAAGACGCAGAATTTCGCTTTGCGTTGTTGTTTTTGTATCGACAATTCCGGAAACGAGACCATTGCTCATGACCAGAATACGGTCTGTTATCCCTAACAACTCTGGCATTTCGGAGGAGATAATAATAATCCCCTTGCCTTTCTTCGCCAGTTCGGCAATTAACTGATAAATCTCAAACTTAGCCCCAACATCAATACCGCGCGTCGGTTCATCGAGCATTAATATTTCTGGTTGCGTTAACAGCCAGCGACCAATAATCACTTTTTGCTGATTACCACCGGAGAGCGAACCAATTTGCGTCCGATGCCCCGGTGTTTTTACCCGCATCGAATCAATCACCCACTGGGTATCGCTTTTCATCCGCGAGTTATCCAGTAAACCAACTTTATTTTTATAGTTGCGGATATTGGAAATTAACGAGTTAAAGCCAATATCCAGATAGGCATAAATTCCCGTTGAGCGGCGCTCTTCAGTTACCAGTGCAAATCCGTGGTTTATGGCTTCGTTGGCATTATGGTTATTGATCTTTTTGCCGTGCAACGTAATGGTGCCAGCCGATTTCTCGCGAATACCAAATAACGTCTCAACAATATCGGTACGTTTCGCTCCCACCAGACCGGCTATACCGAGAATCTCCCCTTTATGCAGATCAAACGAGACATCGCGAATCGACGGCTGGCGCAGCGACGTCAGGTTACGCACTTCCAGAATCACTTCGCCCGGCTTGTTTTCTTTGTCAGGGAAACGCTGGTTAAGAGAACGCCCAACCATCATGGCGATGATCTTGTCCATCGTCAGCCCTGCCAGCGGTTCGGTAGCGATCCACTGACCGTCGCGCAATACGGTAACTTCATCACATAACTGGAAGATTTCTTCCATTTTATGCGAGATATAAACAATACCGCAGCCGCGTTCTTTTAATTTACGAATAATAGTGAACAGATGATTGACCTCTTTTTCGGTTAACGAAGAAGTCGGTTCATCCATAATCACAATTTTCGCGTTATAGGAAAACGCTTTGGCGATTTCGATCATCTGCATTTGCGAAACAGATAATGTACCGACGCGCGCACGCGGATCGATATCAATATCCAGTTCATCAAAAATCGCTTTGGTTTCGCGGTACATTTTGTCCTGATCGACAAACATGCCTTTGGTGGGATATCGCCCCAGCCACATGTTGTCCATCACCGAACGTTGTAATACCAGGTTTAACTCCTGATGTACCATCGAAATACCATTTTCCAGTGCTTCTTTGGCGGAATGGAAATCGACCTCTTTACCCTGGAATAAAATGGTGCCGGAGTCTTTTTGATAAATACCAAACAGGCATTTTAATAATGTCGATTTTCCTGCACCGTTTTCCCCCATTAATGCATGGATAGAATGTGGCCGGACTTTTAAGTTAACGTTATCAAGTGCCTTAACACCAGGAAAAGACTTGTTGATACCGCTCATTTCCAACAAGTATTCACCTGATGACGGAGTCGTTGAGCTGACCATATAATTTTACCTTGTTGGTCATACAATAAGGGCGCAGTAAACGACTGCGCCCAATCAGTCTTATTTCTTGCTGAATTCAGCCAGGTTGTCTTTATCTACGCCAACATAAGGTACGCGGACCACTTTGTTGTCGATTTTCCAGTTGGTGCCATCAGCCGCACCTTTGCCATCGGCCAGGTTTTTCGCCAGATCAAAGGTCGCTTTCGCCTGGTTGTTAGCATCGTTCAGTACGGTGCCCGCCAGTGCACCGGATTTCACCAGCGCCAGCGCTTCTGGCAGCGCATCGACGCCAAACACCGGAATGCTGGACTTGTTGTGTGCTTTCAGTGCTTCTACCGCGCCCATTGCCATCGCGTCGTTGTTGGCGATAACCACCTCGATTTTGTTGGCGTTCGGGCCAGACAGCCAGGCGTCCATCTTATCTTTCGCCTGAGCGGTATCCCACATAGCGGTATCTAACTGTAACTGTTCAGTTTTAATGCCTTTGTCGTTCAATTCTTTAATCACGTAAGTGGTACGTGCTTCTGCATCCGGATGCCCCGGCTCACCTTTCAGCAGTACGAATTGAATCTGACCGTCTTTGTTCAGATCCCAACCCTGATTCGCCGCCCAGTGTTTAGCAATCAAATCGCCCTGAATAATGCCGGACTCTTTGGAGTCAGTGCCAACGTAGTAGGCTTTGTCGTAGCTATCCAGCGCCTTACGAGACGGTTCTTTGTTGAAGAAAACCACCGGCACGTTTTGCCCACGCGCTTTCTCAATCACCGTACCCGCAGCTGCCGGGTCAACCAGGTTGATTGCCAGTGCCTTCACCCCTTTCGCCAGCAATACGTCGATCTGATCGTTCTGCTTGGACTGGTCATTCTGAGAATCATTCATCAGCAGCTGAACATCTGGCGCGGCTTTCGCATCTTGCTCAATAGCCTTGCGCACTACAGACATAAAGTTATCGTCGTACTTATAGATTGTTACACCAATGCGAGTATCAGCAGCGTGTGCAGCGGCACCGAATAACATGCTGGCCATCACAGCAGACAGGGTTAACACCTTCTTATTCATGGTATCTCCGGTTTTTCTTATGCAGGGTAGTGCTTGAGATAAATGCTCGGCGGGGCAGTAGAGTTAATGAAGTGTTACTGAACGCCGAAGCACACTTTTTAAAATTCGTTCTTCCATGCCCGGTAACGCTCCAGAAAACGGCTTTAATTGTTGTTATGACGCTATTACCTCGGTGAAAGTGATTATTCACTGTTACATATGGGTTACAACGTTAAAACGGTGCAATCATAGCCATCACATTGTTAAGATACTGTGAAATCACTCACAGATTGAAAGCGGTTACATCGCCTGATTTGTTGAGTTAGTGATCGCCGCCGCATTCTGGCGTGTTGCGACAGAATGGCGACGCACTAACGTCGGCATAAAACAGTGGCTGGCACGAGGATCAATATTGTCTGCTGCCCCCTGCAAGGCCAGTTCGGTAGCTAATTTAGCCATTGAAGCAATGGGATAACGCACAGTCGTTAATTGCGGGTCGGTGTAACGGGCGATGGGAATATCATCGAAACCAATGATTGAGAGATGTAACGGAATCGCAATGCTATTATCTTTTAATGCTGTCAGTGCGCCAGCGGCCATATTGTCGTTATAAGCAAATACAGCGGTTAGTTGTAGATTGCGCCCCAGCAGTTCAACCATCGCCGCCTCACCGCCCGGCATGTCCGGCGTACCAGTGCCAATCCAGCTTTCCGGCGGAATAATATCCTGCTCTTTCAACGCACTCATCCAGCCTGCTTTACGCATGGCGTCATCTTCAATGCCGTGGTTGGAAGAAAGATAACCAATACGTTGATGACCGTTATTCAGCAACATGCGCGTCGCCATTCGGGCACCGCTGAGATTATCCAGGCAAACGCAACGATGGGCGTACCCCGGCACAACGCGGTTGATTAACACCATACCGGGAATGTTATCCATAAATTGTGCCAGTTCATCGTCACTCAATGCTTTTGAGTGAACAATCAACGCATTACAACGCTGGCGAATTAACACCTCAATGGCGTGACGCTCTTTTTCCGCTTCATGATAGCTATTGCCGATTAGCACGTATTTCTGATGCTGCTGGGCGACCAGATCCACCGCTTTTACCAGCGCGCCGAAAAAAGCATCAGAAACGTCCATCACCACCACGCCAATGGTGTCGCTAACCTGAGTTGCCAGCGCCTGGGCATTGGCGTTTGGCCGATAATCCAGCTCACTCACGGCTTTCATTACTGCTTCACGCGTGTCGGCACTGACCAGCGTGCTGTTATTGAGCACCCGGGAAACCGTTGCCACAGAGACGCCAGCCTGACGCGCTACATCACGAATGGTGATCATATTCACTACCTGTTATGAGATTGCAGTAAATGACTGCTTGCTGGCGGCTATTTTGTCAGCACTGAATACAGGACTTCGTGAATCGAGTCACAGCAATGGAAACGGTTACAGCCGTTTTGTTAACGAATGTGATCCAGATCGTTATCTTGATGTTTTAGATATTGTCGGTCCGGCAGCACGCAAAGTTAACTGACGCCAGAGCCATTCCACCGGCCCCTGGCGGAAGTAACGCAGCCAGATAACAGAGAAGAAGATATTCGCCAGCCATACCGGAATAACAAACGCCAGCAGCTCCAGACGGTCAAACTGCATAAACAAACTGAGGTGGTAAAAAAGCGTAGTACAAATCAGCGTTTGCAATAGATAGTTGGTCAGTGCCATCCGTCCGACACAGGCGATAGCCAGCACCAGCTTAAAGCGGCTTAATTGCGACCAGAAGCCATAAAACAGCGACGCATAGCCAATCGCCTGAAACGGCGCACTCAGTTCCCGCGGCATTTGAAGTAAGAAGGCACACCAGCGATACGCCCAGTCCAGCTGCCATTGCAGGGCGATGGCAGGAAGGTTAATGATCACCCCAATCGCCACCAGCACAAAACCAGTACGACGATAGTGACGTAAGCTGAACTGCCCTTTCAGCCAGCCGCTGCGCATCAGCGCCGCACCAATGAGCATCATCCCTGCCAGTTGCCAGCCATACTGTGCGCCCAGTGCCAGTAAACTGTTGCCAACACCATCGGCACGATTATTGATCGCTTCAACACCACCGTGAAGCTTCCAGTATTTTTCATACAAAATAGCCGATGCATCCGGCGTCCAGGCGCGGCTGGTCTGGCTGTCGGAAATCAGCCCCAATAACAGCAAAACGCCAAGCCCCACCAGATAAAGCATGACGCCTGTATTAAACAGGCTTTTTACCGATGGCGCATCGCGCACCAGCCGCCAGCAGATTAAGCCCACCAGCCCGTAAGCCAGCAGAATATCGCCGTCCCAGAACAATAAACCGTGAATAAAGCCCAGCAAGACTAACAGCGTTAACCGCGACTGGATCCAGCGTCTGCCACGGGGCAGCAACATTTGCAGGCCCGCACCAAACAGCAGCGCAAAAAGCGTGAGGAATTTCACCTGGCCGATGAGATCGAGAAATGCCCAGGTCCATGCATCCTGCGGCGTAATAGCGCCGTACCAGGCGGGATTGAGATAAGCCGCCTTTGGTAGCCCAAAGGCGCTGATGTTTAATAGCAGGATCCCCAGAATGGCGACGCCGCGAACAAAATCGAGCGTGACGTTGCGCTCCATGGCTCCTGCCTTTTAATCAGTTGTGATGACGCACAGCGCGCAGAAACTCGTGGCGCGTATTCTGACTGGATTTGAACAATCCACCAAGAGAGGTCGTTGTTGTGGCACTGGTTGCGTCGCGGATGCCACGCGCTTTCACGCAGTAATGCACCGCGTCGATAGAGACAGCCACGTTATTGGTGCCCAGCAGCGTTTGTAGCGCAATGAGAATTTGCTGGGTCAGACGTTCCTGCACCTGCGGACGCTGGGCAAAGAACTGCACGATGCGGTTAATTTTTGACAGACCGATCACCGAATCTTTCGGGATATAAGCCACCGTCGCTTTGCCATCGATGGTAACAAAATGGTGTTCACAGGTGCTGGTCAGGGTGATATCGCGCACGGTGACCATTTCATCGACCTTCATTTTGTTTTCAATGAGGGTGATTTTCGGGAAATTGGCGTAATCCAGACCGGAGAAAATTTCATCGACATACATTTTAGCGATGCGATGCGGCGTTTCCATCAAACTGTCATCAGCCAGGTCGAGATTCAGCAGCTGCATGATTTCGGTCATATGACCAGCAATAAGGCTTTTGCGCGTTTCGTTATCCATTTCATGCACGGGCGGGCGCAGCGGTGTTTCCAGTCCTCGCGCAACTAACGCTTCATGAACCAGGGCCGCTTCTTTACTGAGTGATGGCATTTATGATTTCTCCTGCAGGTGTGACGCCTCCGCCCTGCGTGGGGGCAAAGTTATTAAGCTGATTTACAGCCTGATTATTGTGCGTGAGGCGGCGCACATAATCCAGTATTCACAGCGATAATTATTGTAATTGCCGCTGCCTTTCATCAGCAAATGTTAAAACATCGTTATGCAAATACGGAAGTGAAAGTTACTCACAGCACATTGAATAAACGGTATGATGAAGAAATTGCAAACAACACAACAAGGAGCCACGCATGGAAATGCTCGAAGAGCACCGCTGTTTTGAAGGCTGGCAGCAACGCTGGCGACACGACTCCAGTACCTTAAACTGCCCGATGACGTTCAGTATCTTTCTCCCACCACCTCGTGATCACACCCCGCCACCAGTGCTGTACTGGCTTTCCGGATTAACCTGCAATGACGAGAACTTCACCACCAAGGCGGGTGCCCAGCGCGTGGCGGCGGAACTGGGGATTGTACTGGTGATGCCAGACACCAGCCCGCGCGGCGAACAGGTTGCCAACGACGATGGCTACGATTTAGGCCAGGGCGCGGGGTTTTATCTTAACGCCACGCAACCACCGTGGGCGACGCATTACCAGATGTATGATTATCTGCGCGATGAATTACCGGCACTGATTCAGTCGCAATTTAATGTCAGCGACCGCTGCGCTATTAGCGGTCATTCCATGGGTGGTCACGGCGCGCTGATTATGGCGCTGAAAAATCCGGGTAAATACACCAGCGTTTCCGCCTTTGCGCCAATTGTGAATCCGTGCAGCGTCCTGTGGGGAATCAAAGCGTTTAGCACTTATTTAGGTGAGGACAAAAATGCATGGCTGGAATGGGACAGTTGCGCGTTGATGTATGCCAGTAACGCGCAGGATGCAATCCCGACGCTTATTGATCAGGGTGATAATGATCAGTTTCTTGCTGACCAACTGCAACCTGCAGTACTGGCAGAAGCCGCGCGCCAGAAAGCGTGGCCGATGACGCTGCGTATTCAGCCGGGATATGATCACAGTTACTACTTCATCGCCTCTTTTATAGAGGATCACCTGCGCTTCCATGCGCAGTATTTACTGAAGTGAAAGTCCGCCCGGTTCGCCGGGCATCTTCTCATCAGAAGCGATAATCCACTGCCATAAAGTAACGACGTCCGTCTTCGTTATAGCTGTAGTCGTCACGACTGAGATCCTTGTCGCCAAGGTTCAGCACGCCTGCACGCAGTTTGACGTCTTTAGTCACCTGCCAGGCCGCGCCGGTATTCCAGATGGTATAACCGCCCGGTGTTTTAGCCGTCGCGCTGTCGGCGCGTTTCTGCCCGGTATAGTGACCAGAAACATAGAATGACCAGTCTTCCAGCGCCAGCGGTTTCCAGTCCAGCGTACCGTTAGCAGTATGGAACGGCAGATCGGATAGCGGTTTGTTTTCGCCGTTGCTGACATCACGACCATCGTTGTAGGTGTAGTTGATCGACAGTTTCCATTCATCGTTGAACGGAATTTTCAGTTCGGTTTCCACGCCCTGAATACGTGCTTTGTTAACGTTGTAGTAGCTAAATACCGGTATGCGCCGTCCGTTAGCGCCCGTCTCAAAACCGACAAAGTTTTGGTAGCCCGGTGCAGCGTTGACGTCAGACGTACGGCTAATGCTGATACGATCTTTCACATCGTTACGGAAAACGGTAACGCTGGATTCAACCCCTTCCAGCCAGCCTTCTTCGCCCATGTAGTAAAGCCCCAGTTCCCAACTTTCGCTGGTTTCTGGTTTCAGATCCGGGCTACCCACAATCTTACATGCGCCACGGCAGGAATTGCTCGTCCAGTCAGGGCTAAGTTGCAACAGAGAAGGTGCTTTAAATGCCGTCGCCCAGCCCCCTTTCACCGTTACGGTGTCGGTGGCGTTATAAACCAGGTAGGCACGCGGACTCCAGTGTTCACCGTAGGTTTCGTGATCGTCCATACGCACGCCGGTCGTCAGCGCCAGCGGCTCGAAGATCCGCCATTCATCTTCCACAAACAGCGCGTACTGGCTGGCAGACGTTTTGGAGCTGGTTCCCCCGGTCAGGTTCACCGCATCGCTAAGTTTGTCGTGACGCCATTCACCGCCAACCGTGAGAAACTGATTAATCGCCGTCAGCGGCAACGTGTATTTGCCGTCGACCGTATTGCTTTCGGAAGTTATCGGGCTGCTGTTGCCAGGGTTTTTGTTCTCGACTTTCTCACCGTAGTATTTCAGTTCGCTGGTGCCGTAATCCCAACGCCCATTATGGCTGACGGAGTAGTTCTGGCGTTCCAGGCGGTTTTTGTCCAGCGAGTCGGAATCACGATCCTGACGGTCGAAACCGTATCCGGCAGTAAAATCGTGATTTTGATTCGGTGTCCAGGCAAATTCCACATTGCCGTCGCGGCTGGAGAATCCTTCAATACGCGGCGTTTCTCCGGTATCGGTGGTCGTTGAGTTTTGCGGGTCATCCTTTTCACGTTTTGCCAGGCTGCCGTAAGCTTTCATTCCCAGCACACCATCAATTAATGGTCCGCTGGTAAAGAACTGACCGTTATAGGTATCACCGCGATCGCGATGTTCCTGAATGGTGGTATCGACGGTAACGGTACCCGACCATTTCTGACCGATTTTTTTGGTGATGATATTCACTACACCGCCGAGCGCATCGGAACCGTACAGCGACGACATCGGGCCACGGACCACTTCAATACGTTCGATGGAATCGACCGGGATCCAGTTCAGATCGAAATCATTGTGGCGGAAGACGGCATTGCGGGAGTTAACGCGTTTACCGTCGACAAGAATCAGGGTGTAGCTGCTGTCCAGACCACGAATACTTACGCCCTTACGGTTATCCCCTTCGTTCGTCAGTTGTACGCCAGGCACTTCTTTGAGGACATCCTTCAGATTCTGTACCGGTTTTCGCTGCAGGTCTTCCTGGGTAATGACGCTGATACTGGCGGGAGCATCTTTAAGGTTTTGTTCAACGGAAGATGCAGTGACAACCATCGTTTCGCCATCATCATCGACCGCTAACACAGGCCATGCACAAGAAATAGCGGACAAACACAGCCCGACCCGTACGAAAGGGTTCAACCTAAACATTCCATATCTCCATGAGGTAACTACGAAAATAAAATGGGTATCGCTCACATCTTCTTTACGTCCCCTTGCGTACGGCAGCATCGCGGTGGACTTATTTGTATGCAGGTGATCATCCCAGAAAGCCGGAACAGCCTCTGATTTGTCAGCCTTTTTTGATTGCGGCGTAACGATAATGCAAACGATAACAATTATCAATCCAAATGTTAAATTTTATATCCGCATGATTTGTCAGGGAAATGGAATTGAAAAAGCCCTCTCGGTTGAGAGGGCTTAGCAAGGAAGGGAGGAAACTTATTTCTTATCGTTCTGCGGGAACTTCATTTCGCTGTAGCGTACGAAGTGAGTTCCTTTAATCAGCTTATAGCCGAACCAAATAATCAGGAACAGCGGGATACCAATATACGTTGCCGCTACGCCGCCCCAGTCAATGGTATCTTTCAGGAACGCTTCGTAGTTCTGGCCCAAAGTGATAATCAGACACAGAATGAATGCGAAGATCGGCCCCAGTGGGAAGAAACCTGAACGGTACGGCAGATCGTTAATGTCGTGTCCCTGCAATACGTACCCGCGACGGAAACGATAGTGGCTAATGGCAATCCCCAGCCAGGCGATAAAACCCGTCATCCCGGAGGTGTTCAGCAGCCACAGGTATACCGTCTGGTTGCCAAACATGGAGGTCAGGAAGCACAAACCGGCAATCACCGTCGTCGCATACAGCGCATTACGCGGCACGCCACCACGCGACAGTTTAGCGAAAATGCGCGGCGCTTTACCGTCACACGCCAGGGTGTACAGCATACGAGTAGACGCATACATACCGGAGTTACCCGCTGACAGCACCGCCGTCAGAATAACTGCGTTCATCACCGCCGCCGCAGAGAGCAGACCCGCGTGCTGGAACACCAGGGTGAACGGACTGACGCTGATGTCTTTAACATCGTTACGCAGCAGGCTCGGATCGGTGTACGGAATAATCAGGCTGATAATCAGGATCGCGAACACATAGAACAACAGGATTCGCCAGAATACCTGACGTACCGCGCGTGGAATGTTTTTCGCCGGATCTTCGGACTCGCCTGCAGCAATACCGATCAGCTCGGTTCCCTGGAAAGAGAAGCCGACAATCATAGCTACGCCGATCATCGCCGCAAAACCACCAGCAAACGGCGCTTCGCCGATTGTCCAGTTGCTCCAGCCCGCAGGCTGCGCGCCTTTGAAGATACCGATAATCATCAGCACGCCAACGATGATAAAGACAATAACTGTCGTGACTTTGATCAGTGAGAACCAGTATTCCGCTTCACCAAAGCCGCGAACAGAGATGTAGTTCAACAGGAAGATAACGCCGAGGAACAACGCACTCCAGATCCAGCCCGGTGTATCCGGGAACCACCAGCTCATGACCAGCTGTGCTGCAACCAGGTCAACGGCAATAGTCACCGCCCAGTTGTACCAGTAGTTCCAGCCCAGCGCGAAGCCAAAGCCTTCTTCAACATAGTTCTGACCGTACGTGGCAAACGAACCGGAAACCGGCATATATGCAGCCAGTTCACCGAGACTGGTCATCAGGAAGTAAACCATCAGGCCAATCAGCATATACGAGAGCAATGCCCCGCCCGGACCTGCCTGAGAAATCGTTGCGCCAGAGGCAACAAAAAGACCTGTACCGATGGAACCGCCAATGGCAATCATCGTCAGGTGACGCGCCTTCAATTCACGGCGTAAGCCCGGCGCTTCTGTAGTTTTAGTTTCGGAACCCATACAAAAATGCTATCCATCTTAAAAATGAGGCGCGATTGTAGCAGACGATTGGCAATCCTTCCGGCAGAAATACACGGTTATAAGACACCTTCATGATCGCCCAGGGATTATAAGTAAAGCAGCCAATCTCTTTTCTGGCGAATGCATGCTGAGGGCGCTGCGTCACGAAATCGACACAGCACCAGCATGTTCTTGTACAGCACCTTAACGCGGTACATTCGCGGGATCGCAATAGTCCAGAAAGCGCCGTAGCGCGTTGGAAAGGTGTTTTTGCCGATGATGTATACGCCACAACGTACGCATCAGGCGCGGCAGAGGGACCGCAACTTCACTTAATGTGCCTGCCTGCAATTGATCTTCAATCACCCGTCGCGACAGGCAACTAATTCCCAACCCATGACGCACCGCATGTTTGATTGCCTCGGAGTTACCTAATTCCATCGCCATCTCAAACTTCGGTAAATGTGACAGCAACAGATAATCGACAATCTCCCGCGTGCCGGAGCCGCGTTCACGCAGGATCCACGGCGCAGCGGCCAGCTGTTCTAAGGTGACCGGACCACGAGCCAATGGCGAAGTCGGCGCGGCGAAAACCACCAGCTCGTCTTCCAGCCACGGTTCAGAAATGATTTCAGTGCTGTGGCACGGTCCTTCAATAAAGCCAATATCAACGCGGAAATCCAGCACCGCTTGCATCACGTCCTGGCTATTCCCAACGCTAAGTTCAATCGGCAACTGCGGATAATCATGGCGATAACGGGCGATAACTGCAGGCAGAATGTAGTTACCGATGGTACTACTGGCATAGATACGAATCGCGCCGTTGTCTTCGCGAAACAGTTGTTCGATTTCAACCGCCTGTTCAAGCAGTGCCAACGCTCGCGGATAGAGTAGCCGCCCGTGTTCATTAACAACCAGTCTTTTCCCCACGCGATCAAACAGTTGAACGCCAAGCTGCCCTTCCAGGTCGGTCAAGGCTGCGCTCACTGCTGATTGCGACAACGCCAGCATCACCGACGCCTGGGTGGTTGATCCACTTTTCAATACTTCTGCAAAAACTTCCAACTGCCGGAGGGTGATGTGCATAGTCGCTTACCACTTATAAAGATTAATTATAAATATATAATCAATTTTATTTTTAAACCAGTTAGTCGTAACCTTATGCCCGGTTAAAGGAGAGGGTTATGACGAATATCACCTTACAGAAACAACATCGTACACTGTGGCATTTTATTCCGGGGTTAGCCCTGAGTGCAGTTATCACCGGGGTCGCCCTGTGGGGTGGTTCCATTCCCGCGGTTGCGGGTGCCGGGTTTAGTGCCCTCACCCTCGCAATCTTGTTGGGGATGGTTTTAGGCAACACCATTTACCCGCACATCTGGAAAAGCTGTGACGGTGGTGTGCTGTTTGCCAAGCAATATTTATTACGTCTGGGTATCATTCTTTATGGCTTCCGTCTGACGTTCTCGCAAATTGCCGATGTCGGTATCAGTGGGATCATCATTGACGTGTTGACGCTGTCCAGTACCTTCCTGCTGGCTTGCTTCCTGGGGCAGAAAGTGTTTGGTCTGGATAAGCACACCAGCTGGTTGATCGGTGCCGGTAGCAGTATCTGTGGTGCTGCCGCGGTACTGGCGACTGAGCCGGTAGTGAAAGCAGAAGCCAGTAAAGTAACCGTGGCTGTTGCAACCGTTGTTATCTTCGGGACCGTCGCGATTTTCCTCTACCCGGCGATATATCCGCTGATGTCTCAATGGTTTAGTCCGGAAACTTTCGGTATCTACATTGGTTCTACTGTGCACGAAGTGGCGCAGGTGGTGGCGGCAGGTCATGCCATCAGCCCGGATGCAGAAAACGCAGCAGTTATTTCCAAAATGCTGCGCGTGATGATGCTGGCTCCGTTCCTCATCCTGCTGGCGGCGCGTGTTAAACAGCTGTCTGGGGCGAACAGCGGCGAGAAAAGCAAAATCACTATTCCGTGGTTTGCCATCTTGTTCATCGTCGTTGCCATCTTTAACTCGTTCCACCTGTTACCGCAGAGCGTGGTGAACATGCTGGTAACGCTGGATACCTTCCTGCTGGCAATGGCGATGGCGGCGCTGGGTCTGACCACTCACGTCAGCGCGCTGAAAAAAGCCGGGGCGAAACCTCTGCTGATGGCACTGGTACTGTTTGCCTGGCTGATTGTTGGTGGTGGTGCGATTAACTATGTGATTCAAAGCGTCATCGCATAAACCACTACATCTTGCTCCTGTTAACCCGCTATCATTACCGTTTTCCTCCAGCGGGTTTAACAGGAGTCCTCGCATGAAATACATTGGAGCGCACGTTAGTGCTGCTGGCGGTCTGGCAAATGCCGCAATTCGCGCCGCCGAAATCGACGCAACCGCGTTTGCCTTGTTCACCAAAAACCAACGTCAGTGGCGTGCCGCACCGCTCACGACGCAAACCATCGATGAATTCAAAGCCGCCTGTGAAAAATATCACTACACATCGGCGCAAATTCTTCCCCACGACAGTTATCTGATTAACCTCGGACATCCGGTTGCTGAAGCTCTGGAAAAATCGCGCGATGCCTTTATAGATGAAATGCAGCGTTGCGAACAGCTGGGGCTTTCTTTGCTCAACTTCCACCCTGGCAGCCATCTGATGCAGATTTCAGAAGAGGATTGCCTTGCGCGTATTGCCGAATCCATCAACATTGCGCTGGATAAAACTCAAGGTGTCACCGCGGTGATTGAAAACACCGCCGGTCAGGGCAGTAACTTAGGGTTTAAATTCGAACATCTCGCGGCGATTATCGACGGCGTGGAAGATAAATCCCGCGTCGGCGTCTGCATTGATACCTGCCATGCTTTCGCTGCCGGGTATGATTTGCGTACTCCTGCCGAATGCGAGAAAACGTTCGCTGATTTTGCCCGTATTGTAGGCTTTAAGTATCTGCGCGGGATGCACCTCAACGATGCGAAAAGCACCTTTGGCAGCCGCGTTGACCGTCATCATAGCCTCGGCGAAGGCAATATCGGTCATGATGCGTTCCGCTGGATCATGCAGGACGACCGTTTCGACGGCATTCCGCTGATCCTTGAAACCATCAACCCGGATATCTGGGCAGAAGAGATCGCCTGGCTGAAAGCGCAACAAACTGAAAAAGCGGTGGCCTGATCGATGAACGACAGGGAAAAACAGATTCTTAAAATTTTACGGCGTAACCCGCTGATTCAACAGAATGAAATCGCCGATATTCTGCAAATCAGCCGCTCACGTGTTGCCGCTCATATTATGGATTTGATGCGCAAGGGTTTGATTAAAGGCAAAGGATATATCCTTACCGAGCAGGATTACTGTGTGGTTGTGGGTGCAATCAATATGGATATTCGCGGAATGGCGGATATCCGGTACCCGCAAGCAGCCTCTCATCCAGGTTCTGTTCACTGTTCCGCAGGCGGCGTCGGACGTAATATCGCGCATAACCTGGCTCTGCTTGGTCGGGATGTGCATTTAATTTCAGCTATTGGCAACGATTTTTACGGCGAGACATTACTGGAAGAAACGCGCCGCGCGGGCGTGAACGTTTCAAACTGCATTCGTCTGCATGGACACAGCACTGCAACTTATCTCGCTATCGCTAATAAGCAGGAAGAAACTATCCTGGCAATCAATGACACACACATTCTGCAACAGCTAACGCCTCAACTGCTCAATACTTCACGGGACTTGATTCGCCATGCTGGTGTGGTGCTGGCTGATTGTAATCTCACACCTGAAGCCCTGGAGTGGGTCTTTACCATTGCTGATGAAATTCCGATGTTTGTCGATACCGTTTCCGAATTTAAAGCGAACAAAGTAAAAAACTGGTACAGCCGGATCCACACTCTGAAACCGACACAAAATGAACTGGAAATTTTGTGGGGGCAACCGATTAAAGACGACAACGATCGCATCAGAGCTGTAAATTCGCTGCATCAACAAGGTGTTAAACGCATTTTTGTTTATCTGAAAGATGAATCTGTATTTTGCAGCGATAAGGATGGAGAACAATTTTTGCTGACCGCGCCAGCGCATACGACAGTAGACAGTTTTGGTGCTGACGATGGTTTTATGGCGGGCCTGGTATATAGCTTTCTTGAAGGATACAGTTTCCGCGACAGCGCCCGTTTTGCGATAGCCTGCGCGGCAATTTCGCGCGCCAGCGGCAGCTTAAACAACCCTACCCTGTCTGCCGATAACGCGCTTTCATTAGTGCCAATGGTGTAACAATGTTGCCGGATTCGACGCTTGACCGCATCTTATCCGGCTCATAAATTGCGCACTACGCTAAACCAATAAAGAATCCTGCAATAGTAGCACTCATCAGGTTACTGACAGCAAAAACGCAATAGCCAGCAATACCACCATTCCCAGAACACTTCTCATGACATCCATAGTTATTATCTCTTCATGTCATTTTGGGCGACGGCTCTCTGCCCATCATAAATAGCCGGGCCTGCATCTTGCGATACTGACCCGGCTTGTTATCAACACTTAATGGGTTTTGATGTAGCCGCGTACGCACTCTTCGACTAATCCCCAGAACCAGTCTGTATCAATAGTGATGCCGACTTTGGTATTGGCGGGCTTGCCAAGAACGCCCAACTCGTCGCAGACGGTACGCCCATAGCAAGGGCCACTGTTAACGTCCACTTCGACGTACATCTCCTGGGTTTTAATGCCATCAGGGTTAATCAAATAACCGATGCAGGTGGCGTCGTGCACCGGGCCGCCAGCCAGGCCGTAGTTTTCGAACTGCGTTTTGAGAGTGAAGTTCATGATGTCGCTGAACAGCTCTCCGGCAGGGCCGCCAGCCCTTTCCATCCGAGCAATCACATCCGGGGTGCAAACGGTCTGGTTGGTAAGATCGAGGCCCATCATCACTAATGGAACGCCGGAGGTGAACACCACGCGTGCGGCCTCCGGGTCAGCAAAGATGTTGAACTCAGCAGATGGGGTGAAGTTGCCAGTACCATAAGCACCGCCCATCAGAACAATTTCACGGATTTTCGGCAGGATCGCGGGTTGCATACGCATTGCCACCGCGATGTTTGACAACGGACCAACCGGCACCAGAGTGATATCGCCATCGCTTGCCATAAGGGTATCGATGATATATTTCACCGCATGAGTGTTTTCTGCCTGGCGGGTCAGCGGCTCGAATACCGGGCCATCCAGTCCGGTTTCACCGTGAATATTATCGGCAACAATTTGTTGACGCATAATGGGCTGCGGCATCCCCGCATAAACCGGAACATTAATCTCCAGTTTCTGGCAAACATTCAGGCCATTAATTAATGTTTTATCGAGGGTTTGATTACCCGCTACAATGGTGATACCTAATAAATCAATCGCAGGATGTTTCGCCGCCATCATTATAGCAATAGCATCATCATGACCCGGATCACAATCCAGAATAATTTTTCTCTTTTCCATTGTTTATTTCCTCTGTTTCCAGTTGCGTTATTGTTTCTACAGCAAAGAAAATTCGACCTGGCCGATGATTGAATCTTAACAACAGCGTACGTATGCTAAATATGAGAAATCTCATAGCGGATAAACATCGTGAAAGAAATCCACAATAATGATCTTAAGCAGCAATTGATGAGTGAATCTGCGTTTAAGGATTGCTTTTCAACGGATGTTTCAGCCGATACGCGGCTGTTTCATTTTTTAGCGCGTGACTACATTGTGCAGGAAGGGCAACAGCCGTCCTGGCTGTTTTACCTGACGCGAGGCCGCGCCAGGCTTTACGTCACGCTTGCTAATGGTCGCGTGTCGCTGATCGATTTCTTTGCCGCGCCCTGTTTTATTGGCGAGATTGAGTTAATCGACAAAGACCATGAACCGCGTGCAGTGCAGGCTATTGAAGAGTGTTGGTGCCTTGCGCTCCCTATGAAGCATTACCGCCCGTTGTTATTAAACGACACGCTATTTTTACGAAAACTCTGCGTCACCTTAAGTCATAAAAATTATCGTAATATTGTTTCTTTAACTCAGAATCAATCATTTCCGTTAGTGAATCGCCTGGCAGCTTTTATATTACTCTCGCAGGAAGGTGATCTTTATCACGAAAAGCATACGCAAGCGGCAGAGTATTTAGGCGTTTCTTATCGACATCTTTTATATGTTCTTGCGCAATTCATTAATGACGGTTTATTAATTAAAAGCAAGAAAGGGTATCTCATTAAAAACAGAAAGCAGTTGTCAGGACTGGCGCTGGAGATGGACCCGGAGAATAAATTCTCCGGGATGATGCAGTAAAAATTATTGGCAATAGTGCGATTGCCGGATGCAACGCTTAATAAGGCGTACATCCGGCAATGAAACTCAAGCTAAACCAATAAAGAACCCGGCAATGGTCGCGCTCATCAGGTTGGAAAGCGTCGCCGCCGCCAGCGCCCGTAAACCAAGCTGGGCGATTTCCGGCGCGCGTTTTGGCGAAATAGCCGAAAACGCTCCAACGACAACACCGATAGAACCAAAGTTTGCAAACCCACAGAGGGCGAACGAGATAATGGCAATGGTCTTGACATCCAGCGTGCCGCTCGTTTGCAGATAGGGCGAGAAATTGAGATAAGCAACAAACTCATTAATCGCCAGTTTCTGCCCAATCAAACTTCCGGCAAGATTTGCATCACTCCAGTCCACCCCCATAATCCATGCCAACGGGGCCAGCACATAGCCGAAAATGCTTTCCAGAGAGACATTGGCAAAACCAAACCAGCCGCCAACTCCACCAATAATGCCGTTGATCAGCGCAATGATCGCCACAAATGCCATTACCACCGTCGCCACACCGGCGGCGATTTTCAGCCCGGTCATTGCACCGTTCGCCGCAGCTTCAATAATGCTTTTTGGCGGTGTTTCGCTAAACGACAGATTTTCAAACGTAACTTGCGAAGGTTCCGTCGCCGGACTAAGAATACGTGCAAACAGGATACCGCCAGGAATAGCCATCAGCGAAGCGGCTAACAAATAGTCAATCGGCACGCCCATTCCGGCATAGCCAATCATCATCGAACCCGCAATAGACGCCATGCCGCTACAAATAGCCGTAAATAGCTCGTTGCGATTCATGCGATCAATAAAAGGTTTAACGATCGCCGGGATCTCATTTTGCCCGAGGAAGATAGTGGTGACTGCGACAAAAGATTCGATTTTGCTGATGTTGAGGGCTTTCTGAAAAATACTGCCAAGAATACGAATCAGCAGCCCCATTACGCCAATGTAGTACAGCAAGCTGATAAGCGCGGTAACGAAAATAATCGCCGGGAGTACGCGAAAGGCGAAGATAAAGCCCGCACCGTCAAACAGAACATCCATTTTGGGACCGACCAGCGAACCAAAAATAAAGGCACTTCCTGCGTCACTGTAGGACATCACTTTATGGACGCCTAATGCCGCCTGCTCTACTGCCCATTTTCCCGGGGGAAAATAGAGCATGATGCCACCAATGGCAATTTGCAGCAGCAGCGCAGCCCCAACCGTGCGCAAGCTGATGCTCTTTTTATTTACCGACAACACAAAGGCAATTGCCAGCAATACCACCATCCCCACAACACTTCTCATTATATCCATAATGATTTTCCCTTCATGCCAGTAAACCCGGCGTCAGCGCCAGGTTTTGGTATGTTTGATGAGTACGGGCGACGGCTTTCTGCCCACCAGAAATTAACCCACGAGACGCTGATATTCTTTGGCAATTTCGCTCGCCAGAATGGCGTTATTAAAGACCAGTTGAATATTGGATTTCAGGCTATCACCGCCGGTTAGCTCCGCAACACGCGCCAGCAGGAACGGTGTACTCTCTTTCCCAATAACACCCTGTTCTTCGGCTTCAGCAACGGCTTGATCAATTGCTGCATTGATGGTTTCTTCTGGCATCGCAAACTGTTCCGGGATCGGATTCGCCACTACCAGGCCGCCGTTCAAACCGGTTTGCCATTTCACTGCCATTGCACGAGCGATTTCCGTGGCACTATCAAGGCGAATACTGACTTCAAATGGGCTGGTACGGCAGAAAAACGCAGGCAGCGCTTTTGTCTGATAGCCAATTAACGGTACACCGAAGGTTTCTAAATATTCTGTTGTTAATCCTAAATCGAGAATAGATTTTGCCCCCGCACAAACAACAGTGACATTGGTATTTGCCAGTTCCTGTAAATCGGCAGAAATATCGAAGGTATGTTCCGCTCCGCGATGCACACCACCAATACCTCCGGTTGCAAAAACTTTAATCCCAGCCAGTGCTGCAATAATCATGGTTGATGCAACGGTAGTCGCGCCATTTTTCCCTGCAGCAACGACAAAAGGTAAATCACGACGACTAACTTTCGTCACGTTATGTCCTTCACGGCCCAGCAATTCGATTTCTTCTTTACTTAAGCCCACTTTCATCACACCGCCAATAATGGCGATAGTGGCTGGTACTGCGCCCTGTTTACGAATTGTTTCTTCTACTTCAATTGCGGTTTGGGCATTTTGTGGGAATGGCATTCCGTGAGAAATTATGGTCGATTCCAGCGCAACAACCGGTTTTTTATTTTTTAAAGCATCCTGTACTTCAGCGGATATTTGTAATAATTCAGGGGACAGAGTTAATTCAGACATTCTGTGTTCTCCACTAACGATGTAACATTGGCAATTGATAATTCAGGGTTGTTGGTATATTCACAGGCAAGTGCCATTGACGAACATCCCTGCGCAAATCGAACAGAATCGATAAACGGCATACCGTCTACCCAACAGGAGGCCAGCCCCGCCATCATGGCGTCGCCTGCCCCAGTAACATTGATGACATTCGTTTTAATAGGGGCCGACCACCCACTTTCACCGTTGATATCACTGTAGTAAACGCCATCCCCTCCCATGCTCAGCACCAGGCGGTTCAGGCCGTGTTGATGAAACCAGGCGGCGACCTTTGCGACATCTTCACGTCCGGAAAGTGCAATTCCGCTCAACGTTTCGGCTTCAAGACGGTTAGGTTTTAACGTATGGATTTTGCTCAGATGATCGCGGATTTTGACGCATTTCCATGCCGATACCGGATCAATAAATACAGGCGTTTCCCCGCTATTTTCCAGAACCCAGACCAGCGCCTCTTCACTAAGGTTGCAATCCGCGACAATAACCTTTGCACCGCGAATAAACTCCTGATGCTGGGCAAGAAATTCTGCAGAAATACAGTCACTAATACTCATATCATTTATCGCGACAAGCATTTCTCCTGTATTATCGAGCAGTGATAAATAGCTGGATGTATTCTCACCCGGAACAATTAAGCATTTATCGACATAAACACCGGATTGATTAGTTTGCGCCAGTAATGATTGCCCATAAAAATCACCACCTACTGCACTTAAAAGCCAGGCATTTTTCCCAAGTAACGCCAGATTATGAGCGATATTCCTTCCCACGCCACCTGGGGTAAATTTAATTTTTCCGGGATTCGAATCCGCATAATTCAATGGATGATGTGAATACCCAGCCACATCAATATTCGCCGAGCCAATAATTACTATGTAGTCCTTTTCGCGCATAGCACGCCCCCTGGCAATAAATTGCCAACGAAGAAATTGGGTAAAATAGTCATTACAGTCAATAAGACTATTAGAACATGTGTTCAGATTTAAACACATGTTCATAATAAGCATGTTTAACGTAATGTAAATCGATCAGAAAAAACGAAATCGGCCAGATATGAAGGCGGTCACAAAATTTGTCTATTTATGCAGCAACAAAAGAGAAAGTTGTGATGTGTAACACACAATATGGCAGGCAAGAAAAAGGGCAGAGATGTTTCTGCCCTCAGATTGTTGACAATGCGCGCTTTGTTCATGCTGGATGTGGCGTAAACGCCTTATCCGACCTACAAAAGCGCAAAAATTCAATATATTGCAGGGTTCATGTAGGTCTGATAAGCATAGCGCATCAGGCAATTTTGCGTTTGTCATCATCGGGGCAGAGATGTCTCATCCCCGATGATGAAGAGAAATTATGCGTTTTTTTCTACTATTTGTGTTTCCGGGCGTTTGAGGAAGGCATAGGCCAAACCCGCCACCAGCGTACCGGCAATAATTGCTACCAGGTAACCCAATACCGGCGTAATAGCGCCAGGGATCAGCAGAACAAACAGACCACCGTGCGGAGCCATCAGTTTCGCACCAATCGCCATTGAGATTGCGCCAGTCAGCGCCCCACCAACGATACAGCACGGTAGCACACGCATCGGATCACGAGCAGCAAACGGAATTGCACCTTCCGAAATAAAGCACAGACCAAGTACCAGAGCGGCTTTGCCACCTTCCTGCTGCGCTTTATCGAATTTACGACGCGCCACCATTGTTGCCAGACCCATTGCCAGCGGTGGCACCATACCTGCCGCCATAATCGCCGCCATCGGGCCATAGGTTTGAGTACTCAGCAGACCCACACCGAATGCGTACGCTGCTTTGTTTACCGGACCGCCCATGTCAGTACACATCATGCCACCGAGGATCGCCCCCAGCAGAACCGCATTCGCAGTCCCCATGGTCTGCAGCCAGTGAGTCAACCCATCAAGAATGCCAGCAACCGGTTTACCGATTAGGTAGATCATCGCCAGACCGACCACCAGACTGGAAATTAGCGGAATGATCAGGATCGGTTTCAGTGCCTCCATACTCTGTGGCAGTTTCAGTTGCGTACTGATTAACTTCGCAATGTAACCCGCCAGGAAGCCCGCAATAATACCGCCAATGAAGCCAGAACCGGTGCTAACCGCCAGCATACCGCCAATCAGACCCGGCGTGAGCCCCGGACGATCGGCAATGGAGAAGGCAATATAACCTGCCAGTACCGGCACCATCAGCGCAAAGGCTGAACCACCACCAATCTGCATCAGCGCCGCTGCCAACGTACCCGGCTCTTTAAACGCTTCGATACCAAAAGCAAAAGAAAGCGCGATACACAGACCACCTGCAACAACCATCGGCAGCATGTAAGAGACGCCCGTCAGCAAGTGACGGTAAGCGCCTGCACTCTCTTTCTTACCTTCAGTGGTCGCTGTTTGAGCTTTGCCCGCTGGTTCATACGGCGTTGCTTCAGCAACCGCTTTATCCAGTTCCTGCGCAGTTTTCTTCAGCGCCAGACCGGTAGAGGTGCGATACATCGGTTTACCAGCAAATTTCGCCAGATCCACTTCGATATCTGCCGCCACAATCACCAGATCCGCTGCTGCGACTTCTTCAGGGGTGATTGCATTACCCGCGCCAACAGAACCACGGGTTTCAACTTTCACCCACCAGCCACGTTTTTTCGCTTCGGTTTCAATGGCTTCAGCCGCCATAAAGGTGTGTGCTACGCCAGTCGGGCAAGCAGTCACCGCAACTACGCGTTTCGGACCGCTGGCAGCAACCGGTGCTGTCGCAGCGACCGGCGCAGTGTAAGGTTTCGCATGGCCTTTGGCTTCACTCAAGAACAGCTCAGGGTGCGCAACTGCCCGGGAAATATCGCCCAGCCAGACATTTTTACCGTTCAGCGCGCTGTCATTCGGGATGAAATCACCGAGAACAATCGCCATTTCTGCGTCGTTCGGATTGTCGATGATTTCCAGTTTTGCTTTTCGCGCCGCCGCGCCCAGCAGGGTCTTCGCCATATAGGCGCGTGCCTGACCGAGATTAGCGTCAATAATCAGCAGCGTTTTCATTATGCCTCTCCTGCTGTCAGTTAAAAGGTTGTAAGTCGACGCGCGCCATCATTGCGGCCAACTGCGGACGATCGGTAATACCCACATTGCTTTGACTTACCGCCAGGGCTGCAACAGCTGTCGCCAGACGCAGTGTGTGTTCACTGGATTCACGCATCAGCAAGCCATAAATCAGGCCACCAACCATAGAATCCCCTGCGCCAACGGTGCTTACGACATCGACTGACGGTGGTTTGGCGATCCATTCGCCGGAGGCATTAACCCAAAGCGCGCCTTCGGCACCCAGTGAAATAACAACATGCGCAATACCTTGTTCACGTAGCGCATGTGCAGCTTCAATCACATCTTTCATTTCAGGCAGTTTACGGCCTGCCCAGATTTCCAGCTCGCGGCGGTTAGGTTTCACCAGCCACGGTGCCGCTTTCAAACCTGCTACTAACGCTTCACGGCTACTATCAAAGATAATGCAAGGACACTGACTACGCAGGCGAGTCATCCAGTCGGTGAACGCTTCCGGGCTGACGCCTGACGGTAAGCTTCCGCTGACACAGACCATATCGAACTGACCGAGCCAGCTCAGAGAATCAGTCACAAAGCGTTCCCAGTCGGCGGGGGTAACTTCAAAACCCGAGAAGTTGAAGTCGGTCACTTCGCCGTCTTTTTCCGTCAGCTTAACGTTAATTCGGGTGCGCCCCTGTACAACCTGGAAACGGTTGGCAATGCCCAGCTCGCTGAACAGTTGCTGAAAACCATCCTGATTGTCTTTACCCAGGAAGCCGCCAACGGTGACATCAATTCCCAGGTCTTTTAATACTTTGGCCACGTTGATGCCTTTACCCGCCGCATGCAGACCGGTGGTTTTCACCAGGTTCACTTCGCCGCGTTCAATTTCCGGGCAGAAACCAACAAGGTCATAAGCCGGATTAAGGGTGATCGTAGCAACACGTCTGCTCATTATGCGCCCTCCCCAAGACCAGCAGCGATAGCGTCGCCAATGGCTTTCAGCGCCTGTTCAGCATCTGCACCCTGGGCGGTAAAGCGTAGGCGATGACCTTTCTTAACGCCAAGTGCCACAACTTTCATCAGACTACGTCCGTTTGCCGGTTTGCCGGTGCCATCAAGGTTTGTCACGGTAATATCACTGTTAAATTGTTTAATGGTATTGACCAGCATGGTACCTGGACGAGCATGCAGGCCGTGTTCATTGCGCACCACAAACTCCGCGCTTAACACGTCGTCGGTCGGCGCATCATCGCTGGTCAGCAGCGCCAGCAACGTTGCCGCATCCGCTTTCAGCAAGCGGTCAGCTTTATTATCGAGCAACAAATCAGCGAGACGCTTAAGAACCGCGATGGGCTGATCGTCATTCATTGCCACACTCACCAGCATGGCTGCCGTTTCGCCGTCCACATCAAAAGCATTTGCCGCACGGCTTACCGCAATCGCGCTACGCAGATTGCCTTCGGCGCTATCGCTCAGCCAGATACCCTGTCCGAGGTTCAGCGGTTGTTCATTGATGGCTTTGGTGACGAAAGTGGCGTCAACTGCCCCCGCTTCTTTCAGACGCGCAGCGTTCAGCGCCTGAAGAGTCAGCAGATCGCTGGCGACGATATCCAGCGTCAGCATTTCGTTGTCGAGCTTCAGCTGCTCACTCTGCTTTTCGCCCATCAGCAATGCGCGAAGTTCTTCTGCTGTTGTTGCTGACTTCAGTTGTTCAGCAACGGAATCATCGCTCAGTACGTGGGTCAGCTGGCGTAGCAGGCCCAGATGTTCATCCGAGCTGGCAGCAATACCGATCGCCACGTACGCTACCTGGCCGTCCCCCCAGGTGACGCCTTCCGGGAACTGAAATACCTGAACGCCGGTTTTCAGCACCTGATCGCGGGTGTCGGTAGTGCCGTGTGGAATAGCAATACCATTGCCGAGGAACGTTGAGGTTTGCTGTTCGCGCGCCAGCATGCCATTGACGTAGCCTTCAGCTACATTACCGGCCTGCACCAGCGCCGCAGCGACCTGGCGAATCGCCTCTTCTTTGTCTCCGGCCTTTTCGCCCGGATGGATGTCCTGTACAGATAACTGGAACATAGTTCTCCTCTCTTGCTGAATTGAAACGATTCAGCTTCTATGAGAAAAAAAGCGCCAACCTGGCTTAGGGTTAAAGACAAGATCGCGCTGAAACGTTTCAAGGAAGCATAATACTTCTGTTTCAGCGCGCAAGGAAAGCCGTAAAGTTATGAGCAAAAGTTTGATGTGCTGCACAATTTTTTGTCATTTTTCCTAATTGCTGATGGGAAAATCCGTTATCAGCAATTTCATTTCAGCAGTGTCAGCAGCCAATCAGCAACAGTGAAATGGCATTTTGATTATTCGTGGCGCTTTTGATTTCGCTGTCTGTTTATTTTCTGACAAGCAGCGTAAACTCCGCGTCTTCCTCTTCCAGTGATCGACCAGCATGCATAACTCCCCCACAGTCACCAGCGCGAAATCGTTTGACCTGACCTCGACGGCGTTTTTAATCGTTGCCTTTCTCACCGGTATTGCGGGCGCTCTGCAAACCCCGACACTCAGTATTTTTCTTACTGATGAAGTACATGCCCGTCCGGCGATGGTGGGATTCTTCTTTACCGGCAGCGCTGTCATTGGGATTCTGGTGAGTCAGTTTCTCGCCGGGCGCTCTGATAAGCGCGGCGATCGCAAATCGCTGATTGTCTTTTGCTGCCTGTTAGGCGTGCTGGCCTGCACCCTTTTTGCCTGGAATCGCAACTACTTTGTTTTGCTATTCGTTGGCGTCTTTCTTAGCAGCTTTGGCTCGACCGCTAACCCGCAAATGTTTGCCCTTGCCCGTGAACATGCTGACAAAACCGGACGTGAGGCGGTGATGTTCAGCTCTTTTTTACGCGCTCAGGTTTCACTGGCATGGGTCATTGGCCCACCGCTGGCTTATGCCTTAGCGATGGGTTTCAGCTTTACGGTAATGTATCTGAGCGCAGCGGTAGCGTTTATTGTTTGCGGCGTGATGGTGTGGCTGTTTTTGCCGTCGATGCAAAAAGAGCTTCCGCTGGCGACCGGCACGGTTGAAGCGCCGCGCCGTAACCGTCGCGATACGTTGCTGCTGTTTGTCATTTGTACATTGATGTGGGGCTCGAACAGCCTGTACATCATCAACATGCCGCTATTTATTATCAACGAACTGCATCTTCCCGAGAAACTGGCCGGTGTGATGATGGGGACCGCCGCCGGGCTGGAAATCCCGACCATGTTGATCGCCGGATATTTTGCCAAACGTCTGGGTAAGCGCTTCTTAATGCGCGTTGCTGCCGTGGGTGGCGTCTGTTTTTACGCAGGAATGCTGATGGCGCATTCACCTGTCATTCTGTTGGGCTTGCAGCTGCTAAATGCTATTTTTATTGGCATTCTTGGCGGCATCGGGATGCTCTATTTTCAGGATTTGATGCCCGGTCAGGCAGGTTCAGCCACCACGCTCTATACCAACACTTCGCGCGTGGGCTGGATCATCGCAGGATCAGTGGCGGGCATCGTCGCCGAGATCTGGAATTATCACGCTGTGTTCTGGTTTGCGATGGTGATGATTATCGCCACTCTGTTTTGCTTACTGCGAATTAAAGATGTTTAAGGCGCGGTCAACATTTCCAGATCGATAAGCCAGATCATGGCCTGCTGACGCGAGTTACCGCACATTTCAGCGCTGGCTTGTAAGCCTGCACAGACTTTCGGTCGCAGTGGCGAGGTGAAAATTTTACAGCGTTGCTGTTCATCAAGCTGAATGCAGGGCGTATTGGCGGGCTTGCCATCTGGCATACCGGGAATAGGGCTGGAAATTGAAGGGGCAGTGCAACACGCCCCGCAACCCGGACGGCATTCCATACGTTGTTCTCTTAAGGTTAACCACCGGATTGATGAGCGCGCACAGTACCACCTTTTTTGCACCAGCAAAAGTGCGAATACCACTTGCCCGAAAGGCCCGTCGCGAGTACTTTGTCGCGATATTTTTGACATTTTTGACTACAGGAATTTTTCGATGCCAAGAGCGAACGAAATTAAAAAAGGTATGGTACTGAATTACAACGGCAAACTGCTGCTGGTTAAGGACATTGATATTCAGTCGCCCACTGCCCGCGGTGCCGCTACGCTGTACAAAATGCGTTTTTCTGATGTCCGTACCGGGCTGAAAGTAGAAGAGCGTTTCAAAGGTGATGATATCGTTGACACCGTGACGCTGACCCGCCGTTACGTTGACTTCTCCTATGTCGATGGCAACGAATATGTCTTTATGGATAAAGAAGACTATACCCCGTATACCTTCACCAAAGATCAGATTGAAGAAGAGTTGCTGTTTATGCCTGAGGGCGGCATGCCGGACATGCAGGTGCTGACCTGGGACGGTCAGTTGCTGGCGCTTGAGCTGCCGCAGACCGTTGATCTGGAAATCGTTGAAACTGCACCAGGTATCAAAGGGGCATCTGCCAGCGCCCGTAACAAACCGGCGACATTGAGCACTGGTCTGGTGATTCAGGTACCAGAATACTTAAGCCCGGGCGAAAAAATTCGTATCCATATCGAAGAACGCCGTTATATGGGTCGTGCTGACTAACTTCAGCCGCATGCAGAAAAGGGATAGCTCAGGCTGTCCCTTTTTTAATTTATTATACCAATCTTCTATTTTGCGCTTCCTGAACACCTTACGCCCGCAATTTTCACTCGTTGATTGATCGCCCTCACACTTCATCGCATTAACAATCCAGACCAATTTCAATTGCTGTCATATAACTTTACACTGTCATTGTTAATTAATCGTTACTAAGACGTGACTCCTATGAATACAATCGCCTCCGTTACGCTCCCGCATCATGTACACGCTCCACGCTACGATCGACAGCAGTTGCAATCACGTATCGTTCATTTTGGCTTTGGAGCCTTTCACCGCGCACATCAGGCATTACTGACCGATCGTGTGCTGAATGCCCAGGGCGGCGACTGGGGGATCTGTGAAATCAGCTTGTTCAGCGGCGATCAACTGATGAGCCAGCTCCGCGCACAGAACCATTTATATACCGTGCTGGAGAAAGGTGCGGACGGCAATCAGGCGATAATTGTCGGTGCCGTTCACGAATGTCTGAATGCAAAACTGGATTCCTTAGCGGCAATTATTGAGAAATTTTGCGAGCCACAGGTGGCAATTGTTTCCCTGACAATTACCGAAAAAGGCTATTGTATTGACCCGGCCACCGGTGCACTCGACACCAGCAATCCGCGTATTATTCACGATCTACAAAACCCTGAAGAACCTCACTCCGCGCCAGGTATTCTCGTCGAAGCACTGAAACGCCGCCGTGAGCGCGGCCATACACCGTTTACCGTGCTCTCCTGCGACAATATTCCCGACAATGGCCATGTGGTGAAAAACGCGGTGCTGGGAATGGCAGAAAAACGTTCGCCAGAACTCGCCGGGTGGATAAAAGAACACGTCAGTTTTCCGGGAACCATGGTCGACCGCATTGTTCCGGCTGCAACAAACGAATCACTGGCGGAAATAAGCCAGCATCTGGGGGTGAATGATCCCTGCGCGATTAGCTGCGAACCGTTTATCCAGTGGGTGGTTGAAGATAACTTCGTCGCTGGGCGTCCTGCCTGGGAAGTCGCAGGTGTACAAATGGTGAATGATGTCCTGCCATGGGAAGAGATGAAACTGCGGATGCTTAATGGCAGCCACTCTTTTCTCGCTTATCTGGGTTACCTCTCAGGATTCGCCCATATCAGTGATTGCATGCAGGATCGCGCATTTCGCCATGCCGCCAGAACATTAATGCTGGATGAGCAAGCGCCGACACTGCGGATTAAAGATGTCGATTTAACACAATATGCGGATAAGTTAATTGCACGTTTTGCTAATCCGGCACTGAAACATAAGACCTGGCAAATCGCGATGGATGGCAGCCAGAAATTACCGCAACGCATGTTGGCAGGTATTCGCATACATCTGGGGCGCGAAACGGACTGGTCGTTGCTGGCATTAGGCGTTGCAGGCTGGATGCGTTACGTCAGCGGCGTTGATGATGCCGGAAATGCCATTGATGTTCGCGATCCGCTTAGCGATAAAATTCGTGAACTTGTTGCGGGCAGCAGCGGTGAACAACGCGTAACCGCCCTGCTTTCCCTGCGTGAAATTTTCGGTGATGATCTGCCAGATAACCCGCATTTTGTGCAGGCCATCGAACAAGCCTGGCAACAAATCGCACAATTCGGCGCGCATCAGGCGCTATTAAACACCCTCAAAATTTAACGATTTCTGCGGTTAAAGCGGATGAAGCTCGCCTTCGTCCGCTCTCCCCTTCTCTTTTCTGCCTTTTTTAGCCAGGATTAACGCTCAGTTAACTTACCAGAGTATTGCGGAGCCGTTGTGACCAGAACCAACCTCATCACCGGTTTTCTCGGCAGCGGGAAAACTACGTCGATTCTTCATCTGTTAGCCCATAAAGATCCCAACGAAAAATGGGCGGTACTGGTTAATGAATTTGGGGAAGTCGGAATTGATGGTGCTTTGCTCGCCGATAGCGGCGCACTGCTGAAAGAGATCCCCGGCGGCTGCATGTGCTGCGTTAATGGTTTACCCATGCAGGTAGGGTTGAATACCTTACTGCGTCAGGGAAAACCAGACCGCTTGTTGATAGAGCCGACCGGGCTGGGCCATCCGAAACAGATCCTCGATCTCTTAACCGCGCCAGTCTATGAACCGTGGATAGATCTGCGCGCCACGTTGTGCATTCTCGATCCACGCCTGCTGCTGGACGAAAAAAGCGCCAGCAATGAAAACTTCCGTGACCAGCTGGCTGCCGCAGACATTATTGTCGCCAATAAATCCGACCGTGCGACGCCCGAAAGTGAGCAAGCGCTAGAGCGCTGGTGGCAGCAAAATGGTGGCGATCGGCAATTAATTCACAGCGAGCATGGAAAAATTGACGGTCATCTTCTGGATTTGCCGCGTCGCAATTTAGCCGAGTTGCCCGCCAGCGCCGCGCATTCTCATCAGCATAGCGTGAAAAAAGGGTTAGCAGCGTTAAGCCTGCCAGAGCATCAACGCTGGCGTCGCAGTCTGAACAGCGGACAAGGGCATCAGGCCTGTGGCTGGATATTCGACGCTGATACGGTATTCGACACCATTGGTATTCTGGAATGGGCGCGACTTGCACCGGTGGAACGCGTCAAAGGCGTGCTGCGTATTCCCGAAGGGCTGGTGCGAATCAACCGTCAGGGCGATGACCTGCACATTGAAACGCAAAACGTTGCGCCACCGGACAGTCGTATTGAGCTGATTTCCAGCAGCGAAGCTGACTGGAATGCCTTGCAGAGCGCGCTGTTGAAGCTTCGTTTAGCGACTACCGCGTAAGGTTGCCTGCGTTTTTCAGTAAGATAATTAGAGAAAATATGATTAAAAATTTGCCGCAAATAGTGTTGTTGAATATTGTCGGCCTCGCGCTGTTTCTTTCCTGGTATATTCCCGTTAATCATGGATTCTGGTTGCCGATTGATGCGGATATTTTTTATTTCTTTAATCAGAAACTGGTCGAAAGTAAGGCCTTTTTGTGGCTGGTTGCATTGACCAACAATCGCGCTTTCGACGGTTGTTCACTGCTGGCGATGGGAATGTTGATGCTGAGTTTCTGGCTGAAAGAAAACGCCCCAGGCAGACGACGTATCGTGATTATTGGTCTGGTCATGCTATTAACTGCAGTGGTATTAAACCAGCTGGGTCAGGCACTAATTCCTGTAAAACGGGCCAGCCCAACGTTGACTTTTACCAATATTAACCGCGTCAGCGAACTGCTCTCTGTTCCCACGAAAGATGCCTCACGAGATAGCTTTCCCGGCGATCACGGTATGATGCTGCTTATTTTTTCGGCATTCATGTGGCGTTATTTCGGCAAAGTTGCAGGCCTTATCGCCCTTATTATTTTTGTGGTTTTTGCGTTTCCCAGAGTAATGATTGGCGCACACTGGTTTACTGACATCATCGTCGGTTCCATGACCGTGATATTGATCGGCTTGCCCTGGGTGTTGCTGACGCCATTAAGTGATCGATTAATCACCTTTTTTGACAAATCACTACCTGGAAAAAACAAACATTTCCAAAACAAATAACTCACAGTAATTAACATCATCAGGTTTATTTTTATAGTGAGGATAATCCTGATGATGCGCCTCCTGCTTTCATCCATCGAGCGCAAAAATCATTCTCTAAGTAAATGAATGGATTGCATGCGTTTCACTCAATCGTACTTTAATTGACCAATCCCGCTGATTAACTTTCTGTATCACTTTTTCTTATAAAAAATCATGTAAAACCACTCGCCAAGACCGCACCAATCGGGTAATCTCGAACTCGTTTTGCCTCGGCGGTAGATTATCCTCACAGCATATAATTTTGTGCGTTAGTCCACAGATTTGGCCTTAAGGAATTGTTTCAACATGCCCAGGTAATTAGTCTCGTGTCGCTTGGCATTTTTTTATAACGATATTTGTCGTTAAGGACTTCAAGGGAAAACAAACAACATGGTCAAATCTCAACCGATTTTGAGATATATCTTGCGCGGGATCCCCGCGATTGCAGTAGCGGTTCTGCTTTCTGCATGTAGTGCAAATAACACCGCAAAGAATATGCATCCTGAGACACGTGCAGTGGGTAGTGAAACATCATCACTGCAAGCTTCTCAGGATGAATTTGAAAACCTGGTTCGTAATGTCGACGTAAAATCGCGAATTATGGATCAGTATGCTGACTGGAAAGGCGTACGCTATCGTCTGGGCGGCAGCACTAAAAAAGGTATCGATTGTTCTGGTTTCGTACAGCGTACATTCCGTGAGCAATTTGGCTTAGAACTTCCGCGTTCGACTTATGAACAGCAGGAAATGGGTAAATCTGTTTCCCGCAGTAATTTGCGTACGGGTGATTTAGTTCTGTTCCGTGCCGGTTCAACGGGACGCCATGTCGGTATTTATATCGGCAACAACCAGTTTGTCCATGCTTCCACCAGCAGTGGTGTTATTATTTCCAGCATGAATGAACCATACTGGAAGAAGCGTTACAACGAAGCACGCCGGGTTCTCAGCCGCAGCTAATAAACCGTTTGGATGCAATCCCTTGGCTATCCTGACGAGTTAACTGAAAGCACTGCTTAGGCAGTGCTTTTTTGTTTTCATTCATCAGAGAAAATGATGTTTCCGCGTCTTGATCCAGGCTATAGTCCGGTCATTGTTATCTTTTAAATGTTGTCGTAATTTCAGGAAATTAACGGAATCATGTTTATACGCGCTCCCAATTCTGGACGTAAGCTCCTGCTTACCTGCATTGTTGCAGGCGTGATGATTGCGATACTGGTGAGCTGCCTTCAGTTTTTAGTGGCCTGGCATAAGCACGAAGTCAAATACGACACACTGATTACCGACGTACAAAAGTATCTCGATACCTATTTTGCCGACCTTAAATCCACTACTGACCGGCTCCAGCCGCTGACCTTAGATACCTGCCAGCAGGCTAACCCCGAACTGACCGCCCGCGCGGCGTTTAGCATGAATGTTCGTACGTTTGTGCTGGTAAAAGATAAAAAAACATTCTGTTCATCTGCAACTGGTGAGATGGACATTCCACTCAATGAATTGATTCCGGCGCTCGACATTAATAAAAACGTCGATATGGCGATCTTACCCGGCACGCCGATGGTGCCGAACAAACCCGCAATCGTCATCTGGTATCGCAACCCTTTGCTGAAAAATAGCGGCGTGTTTGCCGCTCTGAATCTCAACCTGACGCCTTCACTCTTTTATAGTTCACGGCAGGAAGATTACGATGGCCTCGCCCTCATTATTGGTAATACTGCGCTATCTACCTTTTCTTCACGTTTGATGAACGTTAATGAATTAACCGACATGCCGGTCCGTGAAACTAAAATTGCGGGCATTCCTCTGACCGTTCGGCTTTATGCAGATGACTGGACATGGAACGATGTGTGGTACGCATTTTTACTGGGTGGCATGAGTGGAACTTTCGTTGGACTTCTCTGCTATTACCTGATGAGTGTGCGTATGCGCCCAGGCAGAGAAATCATGACCGCCATCAAGCGCGAACAATTTTACGTGGTATATCAACCGGTGGTTGATACACAAGCTTTGCGGGTAACGGGCCTGGAAGTACTGCTACGCTGGCGGCATCCAGTAGCAGGAGAAATACCCCCGGATGCCTTCATTAACTTTGCCGAAGCGCAAAAGATGATTGTGCCACTGACTCAGCACCTGTTTGAGTTGATTGCCCGCGATGCCGCAGAATTAGAAAAAGTACTGCCGGTAGGCGTCAAATTTGGCATTAACATTGCGCCGGCCCACTTGCACAGCGAAAGCTTTAAAGCGGATATCCAGAAACTGCTCACTTCCCTGCCCGCACACCATTTCCAGATTGTGCTGGAAATTACCGAGCGCGATATGCTGAAAGAGCGAGAAGCCACACAACTCTTCGCCTGGCTGCATTCGGTCGGCGTAGAAATCGCTATTGATGACTTCGGCACCGGGCACAGCGCGCTTATCTATCTTGAGCGTTTTACGCTCGATTATCTGAAAATTGATCGTGGATTTATCAACGCCATCGGTACGGAAACGATCACTTCACCCGTACTTGACGCGGTGCTGACGCTGGCGAAACGTCTCAATATGCTGACAGTTGCTGAAGGGGTCGAAACGCCAGAACAGGCACGATGGCTAAGCGAACGCGGCGTTAATTTCATGCAAGGCTACTGGATTAGTCGCCCGTTACCGCTGGACGATTTTGTTCGCTGGCTGAAGAAACCGTATACGCCGCAGTGGTAAGGTGTGCTTACGTCCCTTATTATTCATAGTGAAAGCATGCCGGATTGCGGCTAATGATGAGTAAAAGGAAATCCGTTGCAGATGATTGTGCGCATACTGCTGCTGTTTATCGCTCTGTTCACCTTTGGTGCGCAGGCGCAGGCTATCAAGGAAAGCTATGCCTTTGCCGTACTGGGCGAACCCCGGTACGCATTTAATTTCAACCATTTTGATTATGTGAACCCCGCCGCGCCAAAAGGTGGGCAAATAACGTTGTCTGCCCTCGGCACCTTCGATAATTTCAACCGCTATGCACTACGCGGCAACCCGGGCGCACGCACCGAGCAGCTGTACGACACGCTATTTACGACTTCCGATGACGAACCAGGCAGTTATTACCCGCTGATTGCTGAAAGCGCACGCTATGCTGACGATTATTCCTGGGTGGAGGTCGCTATTAATCCACGCGCCCGTTTTCATGATGGTTCGCCCATTACTGCCCGCGATGTAGAGTTTACTTTTCAAAAATTTATGACCGAAGGCGTGCCGCAATTTCGTCTGGTCTACAAAGGCACCACCGTCAAAGCCATTGCGCCGTTAACCGTGCGCATTGAGTTAGCTAAACCCGGCAAAGAAGATATGCTGAGTCTGTTTTCGCTGCCGGTATTTCCAGAAAAGTACTGGAAAGATCACAAACTTAGCGACCCGCTCGCCACGCCTCCGCTTGCCAGTGGTCCGTACCGCATTACGTCCTGGAAAATGGGGCAAAATATTGTCTATTACCGCGTGAAAGATTACTGGGCAGCAAACTTACCGGTAAACCGTGGACGCTGGAATTTCGACACCATTCGCTACGATTATTACCTCGATGATAATGTCGCCTTTGAAGCGTTTAAAGCAGGAGCCTTTGATTTGCGTATGGAAAACGACGCCAAAAACTGGGCCACGCGCTATACCGGTAAAAATTTCGATAAAAAATACATCATCAAAGATGAGCAAAAGAACGAATCAGCCCAGGATACGCGCTGGCTGGCGTTTAATATCCAACGTCCGGTATTCAGCGATCGCCGGGTGCGGGAAGCGATCACTCTCGCCTTTGACTTTGAATGGATGAACAAGGCGTTGTTTTACAATGCCTGGAGTCGCACGAACAGTTATTTTCAGAATACCGAATATGCGGCCAGAAATTACCCCGACGCCGCGGAACTGGTGCTTCTGGCACCAATGAAAAAAGATCTACCGCCAGAAGTCTTCACGCAAATCTACCAGCCGCCGGTATCCAAAGGCGATGGCTACGATCGTGACAACCTGTTAAAAGCCGACAAACTTCTCAACGAAGCAGGCTGGGTGCTGAAGGGTCAGCAACGCGTTAATGCCACAACAGGTCAGCCACTCAGCTTTGAATTATTGCTTCCCGCAAGCAGCAATAGTCAGTGGGTATTGCCGTTCCAGCACAGCCTGCAACGGCTGGGTATCAACATGGACATTCGCAAGGTGGATAACTCGCAAATCACCAACCGCATGCGCAGTCGCGACTATGACATGATGCCGCGCGTATGGCGGGCGATGCCGTGGCCCAGTTCCGATTTACAGATTTCCTGGTCATCGGAATATATCAATTCCACTTATAATGCCCCCGGCGTGCAAAGCCCGGTTATCGACTCGCTGATCAACCAAATTATTGCCGCGCAGGGAAATAAAGAAAAATTACTGCCGTTGGGACGAGCACTGGATCGCGTATTAACGTGGAATTATTACATGCTGCCAATGTGGTACATGGCGGAAGACCGTCTCGCCTGGTGGGATAAATTCTCCCAACCCGCTATACGCCCTGTTTACAGCCTGGGTATTGATACCTGGTGGTATGACGTTAATAAAGCGACGAAACTGCCGTCAGCCAGACAACAGGGAGAGTAGATGGGCGCTTATCTGATTCGCCGTCTGTTGCTGGTGATCCCAACGCTATGGGCGATTATCACTATCAACTTTTTCATCGTGCAAATTGCGCCTGGCGGTCCGGTCGACCAGGCCATCGCCGCCATTGAGTTTGGCAATGCCGGAGTATTGCCCGGCGCAGGCGGTGAAGGTGTTCGCGCCAGCCATGCGCAAACGGGCGTCGGCAATATCAGCGACAGTAATTACCGTGGCGGACGCGGATTAGATCCAGAAGTGATCGCCGAGATCACTCATCGCTACGGTTTCGATAAGCCGATCCACGAACGTTACTTCAAAATGCTCTGGGACTACATCCGTTTTGATTTTGGCGACAGCCTTTTTCGCAGCGCCTCGGTGCTGACGCTGATTAAAGACAGTCTGCCGGTCTCCATCACCCTCGGATTGTGGAGCACGCTGATTATCTATCTGGTGTCGATTCCGTTAGGCATTCGCAAAGCTGTTTATAATGGGAGCCGTTTTGACGTCTGGAGTAGTGCATTTATCATCATCGGCTACGCCATTCCGGCCTTTTTGTTTGCCATCCTGCTGATTGTCTTCTTCGCGGGCGGCAGCTATTTCGATCTGTTCCCTCTGCGCGGCCTGGTTTCCGCTAACTTTGATTCGCTGCCGTGGTATCAGAAAATCACCGATTATCTGTGGCATATCACGCTGCCGGTGCTGGCGACAGTGATTGGCGGCTTTGCGGCTCTGACCATGCTGACAAAAAACTCATTCCTTGATGAAGTGCGTAAGCAATACGTGGTGACGGCACGTGCGAAAGGGGTAAGTGAAAAAAATATTCTCTGGAAACATGTGTTCCGCAACGCCATGCTGCTGGTGATTGCCGGTTTTCCGGCGACGTTTATCAGCATGTTTTTTACCGGCTCGCTGCTGATTGAGGTGATGTTTTCACTCAATGGTCTTGGCTTACTGGGCTACGAAGCGACCGTCTCGCGCGATTATCCTGTAATGTTTGGTACCTTGTATATTTTCACCCTGATTGGCCTGCTGCTGAATATTGTCAGTGATATCAGCTATACGCTGGTCGATCCGCGTATAGACTTTGAGGGACGTTAATGTCGCGACTCAGCCCCGTCAATCAGGCCCGTTGGGCGCGTTTTCGCCATAACCGTCGCGGCTACTGGTCGTTATGGATTTTCCTCCTCTTGTTTGGTTTGAGTTTGTGTTCTGAACTTATCGCCAACGATAAACCGTTGCTGGTGCGTTATGACGGCAGTTGGTATTTCCCGTTGTTGAAAAACTACAGCGAAAGCGATTTTGGCGGCCCGCTGGCAAGTCAGGCTGATTATCAGGACCCGTGGCTGAAACAACGACTGGAAAATAACGGCTGGGTACTGTGGGCACCGATTCGCTTTGGTGCTACCAGTATCAACTTTGCTACCGATAAGCCCTTCCCTTCTCCACCCTCCCGGCAAAACTGGCTGGGAACGGATGCCAATGGCGGCGATGTGCTGGCGCGCATTCTCTATGGCACGCGGATCTCAGTTCTGTTTGGCCTGATGCTGACCCTCTGCTCCAGCGTGATGGGTGTGCTGGCGGGGGCGCTACAAGGCTATTACGGTGGTAAAGTCGATCTCTGGGGGCAACGTTTTATTGAAGTATGGTCGGGGATGCCGACGCTGTTTTTGATTATTTTACTTTCCAGCGTCGTACAGCCTAACTTCTGGTGGCTGCTGGCAATTACTGTCTTGTTTGGCTGGATGAGTCTGGTCGGCGTGGTGCGGGCGGAGTTTTTACGTACCCGTAATTTCGACTACATCCGCGCGGCGCAGGCGCTTGGCGTCAGCGATCGCAGTATCATCCTGCGTCATATGTTGCCAAATGCCATGGTCGCTACCCTCACTTTTTTACCGTTTATTTTATGTAGTTCGATAACCACCCTGACCTCACTCGATTTCCTCGGCTTCGGTCTGCCGCTCGGTTCACCGTCACTCGGCGAACTCCTGTTACAAGGGAAAAATAACCTTCAGGCCCCGTGGCTTGGGATCACCGCCTTCTTATCGGTGGCGATATTGTTGTCTTTGCTGATCTTTATTGGTGAAGCCGTCCGCGACGCATTTGATCCTAATAAGGCGGTGTAGCATGACGCAAACTCTGTTAGCGATTGAAAATTTGTCGGTGGGTTTTCGCCATCAGCAAACTGTTCGTACCGTAGTGAATGATGTGTCACTACACATTGAGGCTGGCGAAACGCTGGCGCTGGTAGGTGAGTCTGGTTCAGGTAAGAGCGTTACCGCGCTGTCAATTTTACGCCTGCTCCCTTGCCCGCCGGTTGAATATCTCTCCGGCGATATTCGTTTTCATGGCGAATCGCTGCTTCATGCCAGCGATCAAACGTTGCGCGGTGTACGCGGTAATAAGATCGCCATGATTTTTCAGGAGCCGATGGTGTCGTTAAATCCATTACATACCCTGGAAAAACAGCTTTATGAAGTGCTTTCACTCCACCGCGGGATGCGTCGGGAAGCGGCTCGTGGCGAAATTCTTAACTGCCTTGATCGCGTCGGTATCCGCCAGGCGGCAAAACGGCTGACAGATTATCCGCATCAGCTCTCCGGCGGCGAACGCCAGCGGGTGATGATTGCGATGGCGCTGTTAACGCGACCGGAATTATTAATTGCCGATGAACCAACCACCGCGCTGGACGTCTCTGTCCAGGCGCAGATTTTACAGCTGTTGCGCGAACTGCAAGGCGAGCTGAATATGGGTATGCTGTTTATTACTCATAACCTCAGCATTGTTAGAAAACTGGCCCACCGCGTGGCGGTAATGCAAAACGGTCGCTGTGTCGAGAAAAATAACGCCGCTACGCTATTTGCCTCACCCACTCATCCTTACACACAAAAGCTACTCAACAGTGAACCATCTGGCGACCCGGTGCCATTGCCAGAACCTGCCTCAACGTTGCTGGATGTTGAACAACTTCAGGTTGCCTTCCCCATTCGCAAAGGGATTTTGAAGCGCATTGTGGATCATAATGTGGTGGTGAAAAACATCAGTTTTACGCTACGGGCGGGTGAAACACTGGGTTTAGTGGGCGAGTCCGGTTCCGGGAAAAGCACGACGGGACTGGCGCTGCTGCGACTGATTAACTCTCATGGCAGCATCGTCTTTGACGGTCAGCCACTGCAAAATTTAAATCGCCGCCAGCTGTTACCTATTCGTCATCGCATTCAGGTGGTATTTCAGGATCCAAACTCCTCACTCAACCCACGACTCAACGTTTTGCAAATTATTGAGGAAGGCTTACGGGTTCACCAGCCGACGCTTTCTGCCGCACAACGCGAACAACAAGTGATAGCCGTGATGCATGAAGTGGGATTAGATCCTGAAACACGCCACCGTTATCCGGCGGAGTTCTCTGGTGGTCAGCGGCAACGTATTGCGATTGCCAGGGCGTTAATTCTTAAGCCCTCGCTGATCATACTCGATGAACCGACATCATCACTCGACAAAACGGTACAGGCGCAAATATTGACGCTATTGAAATCATTGCAACAAAAGCATCAACTGGCCTATTTGTTCATCAGTCACGATTTGCACGTTGTCCGCGCGTTATGTCATCAGGTTATCGTACTGCGACAAGGGGAAGTAGTGGAACAAGGACCGTGCGCGCGCGTGTTTGCCGCACCGCAGCAGGAGTATACGCGTCAGCTACTGGCGTTGAGCTGACGCTTAAAAAGGATTGTAGTTTGAAAAGGGTTCGGCAATTGCCACACCAAAATTTTTCAATCGGCATGTTGCAGCAAATTCGTCCTGGCGATTTACAAACAGGCACGGCTCACCTTCACACTCCAGCACCGAACATGGAACTTCGATGTCGCTTAACGCCTGGCTTAGTTTGTACATCACCGACCATGCATTATCACCATCCGGGCTAAGCAATTTAAGCGCCACCAGGCTGTTGTCACCGCACGGTCCATTTTGCGGAATCGGTTCAACCTTCGAACCTGCGAAACCAGCAGACCAGCGATAGTTCTGCGGCAGTCGATGGACGATTGAGAGTTGTAATGAAGTCACTTATTTTCCCCGGAAGTACATTTCACTTCACAATTTGTTTACATCAATTTTAACACATCATCAACAATCCGTCTTTATACAGATCGTAAAGATTGATGCCTCGCCTGCGTGGCCTCTATGACTCTGATTTAAATAATATCTGCGGGCGTGATCACGTTTGCGGGGCTATATGTACCCGTTTCTGCGATCTAACTCAACCTTTTTAACTACAATGATGTGACTTTTTACATAAATTGATTTTACATAAAATAAACATATATCGGGGGAATGATAGATTTGTGGTTGACATGCATCAACAAAGGAAGCCTTTTAGCTTCCTCGTTGTGCAATAGATCACCGTTTTTTCGGCCGACTGGCGTACAGACAGAAGAGAATGGAACTGGTTGCGCAGAATGCAATTGACCAAATCATCGGCCATGCAGAGTTAAAGGTCGCAAGAGAAAGTAATGCGCCAACAATTGCCCCTATGCCGAAACGGAAGGTTCCTGCCAGCGAAGATGCCGTTCCCGCCATATGGGGAAACTCATCAAGAATGACCGCCATCGCATTGGATGACACCATCGACACGCAGCCCACAAACGCCGCAACGCCAACCACCAGCGACCAGAATCCCAGCCCCAGCAGTGCACTGATGACCATCCACGCTGCCATAATAAACTGTATCCACAACCCCGAGCGGAACATATTTAACGCGCCAATACGGCGGACAAAGCGGCTGTTAAAGATGGTCATCACGAACAGAAAAACAATGTTTAGCGCAAAGTAATAACCAAAGTTTTCCGGCGCGACGTGGTTGATTTCAATGTAGACAAACGGTCCGGCGCTTAAGAATGAGAACATCCCGGCAAAGCTGAAACCGCTGGCCAGCATATAACTCAGGACACGCTTATGACGGAACAGCGCCGCAAAGTTACCAATAGTGGTACGAATGTGAAAAGGCTGGCGACGCTCCGGTGGTAAGGTTTCTTTGATCAGAAAGAAGATCATTGCCGAAGCCAGAATCGCCGCCACGGCGAGGATCCAGAAGATGTAATGCCAGCTCAGCCACACCAGCACCCAGCCGCCAACTATCGGTGCCATCAGCGGTGCAATGGTCGTCACCAGCATGACAAACGACATCATCCGTGAGAACTCTTCTTTCGGGTAGATATCACGCATCAAAGCGTTGATAACCACGCTGGCCGCAGCCGCAGCCAGCCCGTGGAAGAAACGCATCACAATCAGCTGATCGATGGTTTGTGCCAACGCACACGCCACCGCGGCGGCGGCAAACACCAGCGTACCGCCAAGAACCACCGGCTTACGCCCGAAGCTGTCTGCCATCGGCCCGTAGATTAACTGCCCCAACGCAAAGCCCAGAATATAAGTACTGAGGGTCATCTGCGTACTGCCCGCCGGTACACCAAACTGCGCTGAAATTACCGGTAGCGCAGGCAGATACATATCAATCGACAGCGGCATCAACATGGCCAGCAGGCCAAGGATAAAAACAATAGCAAACGACGAATGCTGTCGGGTGGTCACAACGGGCTCCTGAAAGTCATTGAAAAGTTAGACGACGCTGGCAATTTCTTCTTCAGTTAACGGACGATATTCACCGGGGGCTAAATCAGCATCCAGCGTAATGCCGCCAATACGTTCACGATGCAGCTCAACCACATGGTTACCCACGGCGGCGAACATACGTTTCACCTGATGATAACGCCCTTCGCTGATGGTCAAACGAACCTGCGTTGGGGTAATCACTTCCAGCACCGCCGGCTTAGTGAGATCTTTTTCGTTATGCAGCTGCACGCCTTTAGCAAATTGCTCTGCCGTATCGTCAGCTACGGGTGATTCCAGCGTCACCAGATAGGTCTTCTCGCAATGATGGCGCGGGGAAGTAATGCGGTGCGACCACTGACCATCATCTGTCATTAGTACCAGACCGGTGGTATCGATATCCAGACGCCCTGCAGCGTGCAGTTTCCACGCTACCGGTTCATCAAGAAAATAGAGCACCGTTGGGTGATCCGGGTCGTCCGTGGAGCAAACATAGCCCTGAGGCTTATTGAGCATGAAGTAACGTGGACCGTGTTGCTGCGCCAGCGGGTTGCCATCGTAAGCGACATCATGTTCAGGGAGCAGTTTGAACGCTGCATTACGGACGATTTCGCCATCGACGGTGACACGATTGCCGCGGATTTCACGCCCGGCAATAGCACGGCTAACGCCGAGTTGCTGTGCGATAAATTTATCAAGTCGCATGTGTGTGATTTTGCCTGTAAAAAACGGAGGTCGGGTAATGACCCGAAAATCTGAACTGTTGTCTGCCCAGTATAGCGGTCTAATAACTTCCCTCAAGGGAAAAAGATCCGTGGCATACTATTAGCAGAATAATCTACCTACGCGAGACCATGATTTTTACACTCCGCCCATATCAGCAAGAAGCCGTGGATGCCACGCTCAACCATTTTCGTCGTCATAAAACCCCTGCCGTTATCGTGCTGCCCACCGGTGCAGGTAAAAGCCTGGTGATAGCGGAACTGGCGCGGCTGGCGCGTGGTCGCGTGCTGGTGCTGGCACACGTTAAAGAACTGGTGGCGCAAAACCATGCAAAATATCAGGCGCTGGGGCTGGAAGCCGATATTTTTGCCGCCGGGCTAAAGCGCAAAGAGAGCCACGGTAAAGTGGTATTTGGCAGCGTGCAGTCGGTCGCCCGTAATCTTGATGCCTTTCAGGGGGAATTTTCGCTGTTGATTGTCGATGAATGCCACCGTATTGGTGACGATGAAGAGAGCCAGTATCAGCAAATCCTCACTCACCTGACCAAAGTGAATCCCCACTTACGCCTGCTGGGGCTGACTGCCACGCCTTTTCGACTGGGCAAAGGCTGGATCTACCAGTTCCATTATCACGGCATGGTACGCGGCGATGAGAAAGCCCTTTTCCGTGACTGCATTTATGAGCTGCCGCTGCGTTATATGATTAAACACGGCTATCTGACGCCGCCAGAACGGCTGGATATGCCAGTAGTGCAATACGATTTCAGCCGCTTGCAGGCACAGAGTAACGGACTGTTCAGCGAAGCCGATCTCAACCGCGAGCTGAAAAAACAGCAACGCATTACGCCACACATCATCAGCCAAATCATGGAGTTTGCTGCAACGCGCAAAGGGGTGATGATTTTCGCCGCCACCGTTGAACACGCAAAAGAGATTGTGGGATTACTACCCACCGAAGATGCTGCATTGATTACTGGCGACACCCCCGGCGCTGAGCGAGATGTGTTAATTGAAGATTTTAAAGCCCAGCGTTTTCGCTATCTGGTCAACGTCGCGGTACTGACCACCGGATTTGACGCCCCGCACGTCGATCTTATCGCCATTCTGCGCCCTACCGAATCGGTGAGTCTTTACCAACAAATTGTCGGGCGCGGTCTGCGTCTCGCTCCTGGCAAGACTGATTGCTTAATTCTTGATTATGCGGGTAATCCTCACGATCTCTACGCGCCGGAAGTTGGTACACCGAAAGGCAAAAGTGACAACGTTCCGGTACAGGTTTTCTGCCCTGCCTGCGGTTTTGCCAACACCTTTTGGGGGAAAACGACCGCCGACGGGACATTGATTGAACACTTTGGTCGCCGCTGTCAGGGATGGTTTGAAGATGACGGCGGTCATCGCGAACAGTGTGACTTCCGTTTCCGTTTTAAAAATTGCCCGCAATGTAACGCAGAAAATGATATTGCCGCTCGCCGCTGCCGCGAATGTGACACGGTACTGGTTGATCCGGATGATATGTTAAAAGCGGCGCTACGACTGAAAGACGCGCTGGTATTACGCTGTAGCGGCATGTCTTTGCAGCATGGGCACGACGAAAAAGGCGAATGGTTGAAAATCACCTATTACGATGAAGACGGCGCGGATGTGAGTGAGCGTTTCCGTCTGCAAACGCCCGCCCAGCGAACTGCCTTCGAGCAGCTTTTTATCCGCCCGCATACGCGCACACCGGGCATCCCGCTGCACTGGATCACCGCCGCCGATATCCTCGCCCAGCAAGCCTTATTGCGACACCCGGATTTTGTCGTCGCCCGCATGAAAGGCCAGTACTGGCAAGTGCGTGAAAAAATGTTCGATTACGAAGGTCGTTTTCGTCGGGCGCACGAATTACGCGGTTAATGGTAGTTTTGATTGATGTATAAGGCGATTGAGTATAGAATCTCGCCCGCTTTTGCATACGCAAAGCAGATCACTTACCTGTTGCTGGGTCGCCTGTAGCAGGATTAATTTAAGAGAGAAAGAAATGTTTACTATCAACGCAGAAGTACGTAAAGAGCAGGGTAAGGGTGCGAGCCGCCGCCTGCGTGCCGCTAACAAGTTCCCGGCAATCATCTACGGTGGCAAAGAAGCGCCGCTGGCTGTCGAACTGGATCACGACAAAGTCATGAACATGCAAGTTAAAGCTGAATTCTACAGCGAAGTTCTGACCATCGTTGTTGACGGTAAAGAAATCAAAGTTAAAGCTCAGGACGTACAGCGTCACCCGTACAAACCGAAGCTGCTGCACATCGACTTCGTTCGCGCTTAATTGCTGAATAAGTTGTAAAAAACCCCGCTCCGGCGGGGTTTTTTGTCTCTGCAAATTATGCCTGATTACGGTATTGCTATTTTTTGCAGGCCAGATAAGGCGTTCACGCCGCATCTGGCATTCAGAACACAAAACCGATTAATTGCCGCCAGACGTCCGGCGCTGCAATTGATCGCGCAAGTTCGGCGGCGTGCCTTTAATGGTCAGGGTATCGGTTGCTGGATCCCAGAAGATGCGTTCACCTAACAGCATCGCATCAAAGTTAATAGTCAAGCCACCGCCGCTACCGGCAAACTTCGTCAACTGACGCAGTGTGCTACGGTCTGCCGGGAAGCTCTCTTCCAGTTCGTAGCCTTTTTCAGCCGCAAACTCCGTGAAGCTCACTTCGCTGACGCCTGCCAGCTCTTTCGACAGCGATTCCAGTTCAATCTCTTCACCTGCCTGTAGCTGCTCATTACAGTAGCTATAAACCTGCTGGCGCACGTTCTGTCGCTCTGCTTTATCCAGTTGTGCTTCGGCAGTGAAATCATCGACCGCTTGCAACAGCCCACGGTTTTGCGCTTTCGCGTTTAACCCTTCGCTGGCACCGAGGAAATCCATAAAGAAATCCGCCACTTTGCGCCCTACTCGCCCTTTCAGGAAAGTGAGATAGCGGGTCGACTCTGGATTGGTTTCCCACTCGGTTAAATCGATACGCGCAACAATATCCGCATGATTGATATCAAGATAATGGGTTGGGTTGATGTCGAGATTTTCGTTAACACGCATACTGCTCAGGTTGCTCAGAACTGCCACCAGCAGATACTCCACCGCCAGATAGCGATAGTGGCAAAACAGCACGAATCCACCGTCAGCAAAAGGATATTTCGCTAATTCGTCACGCAGGCGACCGGTTGCCGCGCGGCTAAATGCCAGAAAGTCCTCTTCGCCCTGACGCTGTAAGCGCAGCGTCTGCGCCAGTTCACTATCTTCGCTAAACAAGCCGTAAGCTTTATTTTTGGCGCTATAGACCCGATGCAGTTCTGCCACCATCTCAACGACGGTTTCCGTCGGTTCCAGCAATGAATCGCGCAACACCAGCTCAAGGTTCTGCTCATCACGCTTGATAAGCTGGTGCAGAGCAATCTGGTTGATATCCAGACTCATGATAAACTCTCCTTTAAGACCGGGCGGTATTCAACCACCGCCGGTTAAGCGACGCAATAAAAGATGGCGGTCATTTTACAGAAGGCGGCGTAACGAGAATGATTTAACGCATAAAAAAGCAGAAAAAAAACCGTTGCTACGGTAATATGTTGCCCTTTCATCAACTAACTGATTTCGATTTATGCCACAAATTTCCCGCTACAGTGATGAACAGGTTGAACAATTGCTCGCAGAGCTGCTCAACATACTGGAAAAACATAAGGCTCCGACCGACCTTTCCCTGATGGTGTTAGGCAACATGGTCACTAACCTTATCAACACCAGCATTGCCCCGGCCCAACGCCAGGCAATTGCCAACTCTTTTGCCCGCGCCTTACAGTCCTCTATCAACGAAGACAAAGCGCACTAAGGGAAACAGATAACAGGTTATGGTAACTCATCGTCAGCGCTACCGTGAAAAAGTCTCCCAGATGGTCAGTTGGGGGCACTGGTTTGCACTGTTCAATATTCTGCTTTCGCTCGTCATTGGCAGCCGTTACCTGTTTATCGCCGACTGGCCGACAACGCTTGCTGGTCGCATTTATTCCTACGTAAGCATTATCGGTCATTTCAGCTTCCTGGTGTTCGCCACCTACTTGCTGATCCTCTTCCCGCTAACCTTTATCGTCGGCTCCCAGAGGCTGATGAGGTTTTTGTCCGTCATTCTGGCAACGGCGGGAATGACGCTATTACTGATCGACAGCGAAGTCTTTACTCGTTTCCATCTCCATCTTAATCCCATCGTCTGGCAGCTGGTTATCAACCCAGACGAAAATGAGATGGCGCGCGACTGGCAGCTGATGTTCATCAGCGTGCCGGTTATTTTATTGCTTGAACTGGTGTTTGCGACGTGGAGCTGGCAAAAGCTGCGCAGCCTGACGCGTCGTCGGCGCTTCGCGCGCCCGCTGGCCGCATTCTTATTTATCGCCTTTATCGCCTCGCATGTGGTTTATATCTGGGCCGATGCCAACTTCTATCGCCCGATCACCATGCAGCGCGCTAACCTGCCGCTTTCGTACCCGATGACGGCACGACGTTTTCTTGAGAAGCATGGCCTGCTTGATGCGCAGGAGTATCAACGCCGTCTTATTGAGCAAGGCAATCCAGACGCCGTTTCCGTTCAGTACCCGTTAAGCGAACTGCGCTATCGCGATATGGGCACCGGGCAGAATGTGCTGTTGATTACTGTCGATGGCCTGAACTACTCACGCTTCGAGAAGCAGATGCCTGCGCTGGCAGGTTTTGCTGAGCAAAATATTTCGTTCACGCGTCATATGAGCTCCGGCAACACTACAGACAACGGCATCTTTGGCCTGTTTTATGGCATCTCGCCAAGCTATATGGACGGCATTTTGTCGACCCGTACGCCTGCGGCGTTAATTACTGCGCTTAATCAGCAAGGCTATCAGCTGGGGTTATTCTCGTCAGATGGCTTTACCAGCCCGCTGTATCGGCAGGCATTGTTGTCAGATTTCTCGATGCCGAGTGTACGCACCCAATCCGACGAACAGACCGCCACGCAGTGGATCAACTGGCTGGGCCGCTACGCACAAGAAGATAACCGCTGGTTCTCGTGGGTCTCTTTCAATGGCACAAACATTGACGACAGCAATCAGCAGGCATTTGCACGGAAATATAGCCGGGCAGCAGGCAATGTCGATGACCAGATCAACCGCGTGCTCAATGCACTGCGTGATTCTGGCAAACTGGACAATACGGTGGTGATTATCACTGCCGGGCGGGGTATTCCGCTGAGCGAAGAGGAAGAAACCTTTGACTGGTCCCACGGCCATCTGCAGGTGCCATTAGTGATTCACTGGCCAGGCACGCCGGCGCAGCGTATTAATGCGCTGACTGATCATACCGATCTGATGACGACGCTGATGCAACGCCTGCTACATGTCAGCACACCTGCCAGCGAATATTCGCAAGGTCAGGATTTGTTCAACCCTCAACGCCGCCATTACTGGGTTACCGCCGCGGATAACGATACGCTGGCAATTACCACCCCGAAAAAGACGCTGGTGCTGAACAATAACGGTAAATACCGCACTTACAACTTACGTGGTGAAAGAGTGAAAGATGAAAAACCACAGTTAAGTTTGTTATTGCAAGTACTGACAGACGAGAAGCGTTTTATCGCTAACTGATTAATTATAAATCAGTTAGCAAAATATCTTACTTGCAATCGGTGTGGAAAACGGTAGTATTAGCAGCCACGAGTCGGCACGTAGCGCAGCCTGGTAGCGCACCGTCATGGGGTGTCGGGGGTCGGAGGTTCAAATCCTCTCGTGCCGACCAAAAATCCCAAGAAAACCAACCTATTACGGTTGGTTTTTTTATATCTGCATTTAATTCGATAAACAGACAGCGACACATCACGGCCTGTTTATTTTCTGTTATCAGAACGTCCAGACCACACCCGCCTGAGTTGTGCTGCTTTCTTCATGGGAGAAACGGCTGTCGATACCAAGCGTTAGCCCCGTCAATGTTTGCTCAAAGCCAGCGCCCGCATCAGTGGTCACGTTGTTGCGGCTGTTAATTGCCGAACTCCACATCGCCGTATCGTAATTAACGCCTTTTACGCTACCAAGACGCCCACGCACGGTGTCCAGTTCTGCATCAAATACCAGCGGTTGTGCTGCCGCCATATTCAGCACATCCGTGGTTGAAGGGGTCATTTGTGCGCGATTCTCTGCGAGACTCCAGCTATGGTTGCCATTATCCAGCAAGGTATATTCATACGTACTGATATCAACAACGCTTCCGGCATTGCCCAACGTAAATGCAGCATCACCGCCGCCCGTTGTTACCAGTGTAAGGCTATCTCCTGCTGCCGGGCTGGCACCGGTGTCCGTCACGAATATTTTGAAATCACCTGTTGCTTTAACCTCCAGTAGTCCTCCCTTTTCTATAACGGCAAAGACGGCAATCCCATCTTTTTCAACAATTAAGCGCCCGCCTTTAATCGTGGGATCATTCGCCGCGCCATAAACCTGTAGCACTCCATTATTGATCGTAGTCTGGTTTACCGCGCCACCCATTTGAACAATTTGATAACCATCATTTAATACTGAGTATTCTGCGGTGCCATTTATTTCAATGTACTGATATCCCCCGTTAATTTCAGTATTACTACTTACACCAAATTCTTATATATGCTGTTCTCCGCCAGGATTGATTTTCGTATTATTGGCGGCCCCATAAACCAGCTGGATATCTTTTTCCAGGACAACACCATCAACTGTCTCACCATACTCAACAGTTGATGCTAATGCTATGGGTGAATATAACGCTGTAGCCACCAGAACAGATATTGCGGAACGACAAAGAGAAACAGAACCAGATTGGTGCATTAAGCTTTCATCCTATGAAATTAATTGCTGTTAAAAGCATTGGGGACAGAAAATACCCATAGCTCCATACCCGGAGTCAGTTTTTAAAAACTGTTTAAAGAAATGCACAAGTATTGTGATTGATTTTTTAGTTGTTTTTCCTGATGAGAAGCTGATGCAAAATTCCGTCTTTATAATGAAGATGATGCCAAAGCGAACGACAAAGTTGTAGTTTTCACTACATGTCCATACATAAAATGGGGTAACATTCACGCGCCTGGTAGCGTTACCAACGCTACGCTCAAACATAATGATTCTAATAAAACCTCAGGAGACTACTATGCCTGAAGCAACGCCTTTTCAGGTGATGATTGTGGATGATCATCCACTTATGCGACGCGGTGTTCGTCAGTTACTGGAGCTTGATTCTGGCTTTGAAGTGGTCGCCGAAGCGGGCGACGGCGCAAGCGCGATCGATCTGGCGAATAGACTGGATATCGACGTGATCTTGCTGGATCTCAATATGAAAGGCATGAGTGGCCTGGATACCCTCAATGCCTTGCGCAGGGATGGCGTTACCGCGCAAATTATTATCCTGACCGTATCAGATGCCTCCAGCGATGTCTTTGCACTGATAGACGCAGGCGCAGACGGTTATCTGTTGAAAGACAGCGACCCGGAAGTGTTACTGGAAGCAATTCGTGCCGGAGCGAAAGGCAGCAAAGTCTTTAGCGAACGCGTCAATCAGTACTTACGTGAACGTGAAATGTTTGGCGCGGAAGAAGACCCCTTCAGCGTGCTGACAGAACGCGAGCTGGATGTTCTGCACGAGCTGGCACAGGGGCTGTCAAATAAACAGATTGCCTCGGTGTTGAATATTTCCGAGCAGACAGTAAAAGTCCATATTCGCAATCTGCTGCGTAAACTCAACGTCCGCTCACGCGTGGCGGCCACCATTCTGTTCCTGCAACAACGCGGGGCACAATAAAAATAGCCCGATGGCATCACCATCGGGCCACTTTTTATTTACTCTCCTGCGGCGACAAATGTTGCATCGCCTGCGCGATACTACGTTCGATCACCGCACGGCGAGTATCGTTGGCAGGTAAGAGTTTCAACATCATCTCCCACGCGGCAACGGCTTCGCCAAATCGTTGCTGCTCAAAGGCATTAAATGCATACATGCTTAACACACGGATATTGCTATGGTCCGTTCTCACCAACTGGCGCAGCAGTTCGCCGCCGAGGCGGTTGTCGTTGGGATCAGATGAACGTGTCAACGCTTCAGCGTATCCCAGTGCAGCATCGCTGTTTTTCGGATCGAGGCGATACGCAGTGGCGTATGCATCGGTGGCGATACTGGCGTTACCCAGCGCCATGCCAACGCGGCCCAACATAATCCAGCCTTCTATATCTCCCGGATTTTTTTGCAGTTGAGTACGCATCCCCAGCGCAAGGCGCGACATCTCTTCTTCGTTGAGCGGATCGGCTTTCGGATCCAGCGCCCTGTCCAGTAACGCCGGAGCCTGTGCCGTGGCCTGCTGCCAGATTTTCACCTGCTGATAATTGCCAGTCTGGTAGTAGCTGACGCCAGCCACAATTAACGCCACCACAATACCCGGCAGATAAACAACATATCCGGCACGCTTACCTTCCGGCACGCTTTGTTCTGGAAACGCTTCCGGCACCACGCGTACCCGACGCCGCGAACGGGCGTATATGACCCAACCGCCAATGCCAATAGCCACTACTGGCAGCACCCACAGCAGCACGGTCAGCGGCGTTAACGGCGGATCGTAAGTGACGAAGTTGCCGTAACGCGCCACCATATAATCGACAATCTCTTTCTTACTTTTGCCTTCCTGCATCAGTTCATACACTTTCTGGCGCAGGTCGGTGGCAATCATCGAGTTGGAATCGGCAATGCTGTTGTTCTGGCATTTCGGGCAGCGCAGTTCTTCAGTGAGCTGACGGAACTGTTGTTCCTGTGCTTCATCTTTAAACTGCAACACGTCGATGGTCGCCAGCGCTGAGCCGGAGATCATCAGCATCAGCACGCCCAATAAAAACCTCATTGTGCGGCCTCCTTACTGTATTTCTCCCACAGTGGCTTGATCTCTTCTTCCCAGACGCGAGGATTGAGATCGCCCGCATGGCGATAGCGAATGATGCCGTTGCCGTCAATAAGGAACGTTTCTGGCGCGCCATAGACACCGAGATCCAGCCCTAACATGCCGTCGCCATCAAACAGGCTTAGCACGTAAGGATTGCCCAGCTCTCTCAGCCAGCTGATTGCCTTCTGGCGATCGTCTTTATAGTTCATGCCGACCACGCGGATGCCCTGCGCAGAAAGCTGATTCAGATATTGATGTTCCGCACGGCAGGTCGGACACCAGGTCGCCCAGACGTTAAGCAGCACCGGTTTGCCCTGAGTCAGCACATCCGCCTGATAAAACTGCCCCGGATTGTCCAGTGATTCGAGGCGAAACTTCGGCACTGGCTTGCCAATGAGCGCCGATTCCAGATTGGTTGGATCATCCCCTTCGGCATTGCGCGCCAGCTGCCACAGCAACGCCGCGGCAATCGCCAGGAAGATAATCAACGGAATTAACAATACCTTGCGCTTCATGCAGCCTCCGGCGCAGTTTTCTGCGGGTTCACGCGCTTACGATAGCGAGGATCAAACAGACACAGCAGTCCGCCCAACGCCATCATCAGCCCGCCCGCCCAAATCCAGCGAACAAATGGTTTGTAGTAAAGACGCACGGCCCACGCGCCGTTTTCCAGCTCTTCACCGAGCGCCGCGTACAGGTCACGCGTGATGCCACCGTCAATCGCCGCTTCGGTCATCATCGACCCGGCAGTGTTGTAATAACGTTTTTCTGCATACAGCACTGTTTCCGGCTTGCCATCTCGCGTTACGCCGATAGTCGCCACACCGCCACGCCAGTTTGGACCAGTCACTTCTTTGACATCACGGAAGGTGAAGCGATATTCATGAATATCGACGCTATCGCCGGACTTCATGCGCACATCACGCTCAACGCTATAGTTCTGACTAAAAGCAATGCCAACAATTGTCACTGCCAGCCCCAGGTGAGCTGCCACCATCCCCCAATAACTGAAGGTGGTTTTCGTGCCGCGTGAAATACGCAGCGCAGCTTCCGCAATTGCCAGCACCGCAATCCAGCAGGCCATTGCCAGGCCGAGCACCGTCATCGCCACAACTTTGCTTTCGAACAGCCACGGCAACAGCAGCGACAGCACCAGCGTAGAGATGAAGGCGATAATCAACAAATTGCGGATTTTACGTGGGCGATCGCGTCCCCAGCGCACCAGAGGGCCGACACCAAGCAGTAGCGCAAACGGCACCATCAGCCAGGTAAACATGGTGTTGAAGAACGGTTCGCCAATCGAAATACTGCCCAGTCCCAGTTGCTTGTGCACCAGCGGCAGCAACGTCCCCAGCAACACCACCAGCATCGCGGCGACCAGCAAAACGTTGTTCGCTAACAGCAAAGATTCCCGCGACCACAGCGCATTGTTTACGCGTGAGCGAACTTTGTGTCCACGCGCGGCAAACAGCAGCAGCGAACCGCCAATCACCAACACCATAAAGGCGAGGATAAACATACCGCGCGCCGGATCAGACGCAAACGCGTGTACCGATACCAGCACGCCGGAACGCACCAGGAAAGTCCCCAGCAGACACAACGAGAAGGCACTGATTGCCAGCAGTAATGTCCACGCTTTGAAGCTGGCGCGTTGTTCAGTGACCGCCAGTGAGTGCATCAGCGCAGTCCCCACCAGCCACGGCATAAACGAGGCGTTTTCTACCGGATCCCAGAACCACCAACCGCCCCAGCCGAGTTCGTAATAGGCCCATGCGGAACCGAGCACAATGCCGAGCGTCAGGAAGATCCACGCCGCCAGCGTCCACGGACGAGTAAAACGCGCATAAGTGCTATCCAGACGCCCACTCAACAAAGATGCAATGGCAAAAGCAAACGCCACCGAGAAACCAACGTACCCCATATAGAGCAGAGGCGGGTGGAAAATCAGCCCCGGATCCTGCAACAGTGGGTTAAGATCACGCCCTTCAATCGGGAAATTCGGCAGCGTGCGTGAGAACGGGTTAGAGGTAAAGAGAATGAACAGCAAAAAGCCGACACTGACCATCCCCATTATCGCCAGTACGCGGGCAACAATATCCAGCGGAATACGCTGACTAAAAATCGCTACCGCAAAGGTCCAGCCGCTCATCAGTAGCACCCACAGCAGGAGCGAGCCTTCATGCGCGCCCCAGGTAGCCGCCACGCGATACCACACCGGAAGCTGGGTATTGGAGTTGCTGGCAACATAGGTGACGGTAAAGTCGTTGACCACGAAAGCATTGACCAGCACCAGAAATGCGCCAGCCACAGACATAAACAGCAGCCAGGCAAACAAGCGGGAAGACGCCATCATGCGCGCGTCCCCGCGCGCCACGCCCCATAGCGGATACACGGACAGCAGCAGCGCAATTCCTAGCGCCAGACACAGCAGCCCGTTACCAATTTCTGGCATCATGATGCTGGGTCCTTATAAACACTCGCCGGGCGACGGTGGTTAGCTTCCATCGCTTTCTCAACTTCTGGCGGCGTGTAGTTTTCATCGTGTTTCGCCAGCACTTCTTTCGCGAGGATATGATTGCCTTTTTCCAGTTCGCCCTGCACCACAACGCCCTGCCCTTCACGGAACAGATCCGGCAAAATGCCTTCGTAAGAGACATCTACTGAACCTTCAGCGTCGTAAATGGTGAAAGTTACTTTTAGCGAATTGGGATCGCGCTGCACACTCCCCGGCATCACCATCCCGCCAACGCGCAGGCGCTGACCGACTTCCGGCATCTGCTGAGTTTCACGCTTGCCGTAGAGAATCTCCCCCGGCGTATAAAAGAGATCGATATTCGAGCGCAGCGCATATAGCACCAGACCGATAGTCAGCGCCAGCCCCGCCAGCACGGCACAGGCAATCCACAAGCGGTTTTTACGGCGAATATTCATGCAGCCTCCTGCTGTTGCGCAGCACGTAAACGCGCCTCACGCGCCCGCTGTTGCGCCACGCCACGCAGAATTGCGCGATGTTGCATCACCGAGTGCACGACCAAAACCACCAGCGGAATAACGGTCATCACCACCGCCAGCCAGACAAAAAAGGCGTAACCGCCCATTGCGAAAAATTCATTCCAGGAAGCAAATGCAGGGGTCATTTACGGCCTCTTTTCAGTATCAGTTCACTCACCCACGGACGGCGTTTTTCCATCAGCAAAATCAAATTACGCATCCGCATCAGCGTCAGCGTGGCAGACAGGAGCAGGAAGCCAAAAATCGACCAGCGCAGCGGCGAACGCATCGCCGGATCGATACTTTGCTGCATCCGCGTTGATCCCTGATGCAGGGTGTTCCACCACTCCACGGAGTAATGAATAATCGGCAGATTCACCACGCCAATCAGCACCAGGATACCTGCCGCACGGCCCGCCAGACGACGGTCGTCGAAGGCGTGCCACAGGGCAATGACACCAACATACAGAAACAGCAGCACCAGTTCAGAAGTCAGACGTGCATCCCATACCCACCAGGTGCCCCACATCGGTTTTCCCCATGCAGAGCCGGTAACCAGGGCAATAAAGGTAAACACGGCACCAATGGGGGCCATCGCCGCCACCGCCAGGTTGGCCATTTTCATCTGCCAGACAAGGCCAATAAACGCCGCCACCGCCATTGATGCATAAATGCCCATCGACCAGATCGCCGCAGGCACATGCAGGTAGATAATGCGGTAGCTATTTCCCTGCTGATAATCAGCCGGAGCAAAGCCGAATCCCCAGATCCAGCCGACGGTAAGCACGACCACACTGGCAATTGCCAGCCACGGTATAAACCAGCCACAGATTTGATACAGCCGTGGTGGGATCGCCAGTTGATGCAGTGTTTTCCACATAGTTTCGATACCAGACTCGAACAAAAATCAGTAATCCAGCGTTATTGAATGCTGATTCGTAACGCTGCCGCCGTCGCAAAAGGACTTAATGTCGCGGTGCCTGCCAGCAACGCGCCTAAAATTGCCAGATACCCGTCAACGGGCAAATGCATAGAAGCCGCATCCATCGCTGCGGTGGCAAAGATGAGTAATGGGATAGTCAGCGGTAACACCAGTATGCTGAGCAGCACACCACCGCGCTTAAGTCCCACTGTCAGCGCCACACCCGGCGCACCAAGAAAGCCAAGCGTAGGGGTTCCCAGCAGTAGCGTTAACGCCATCACTTGCCAGCCATAAACATCCATTCCCAGTAGCATTGCTACCAGGGGCGAAAGGATGAGTAACGGCAGACCGGTTACCATCCAGTGCGCCATCACCTTCGCCAGCACAACGGCGGGCAAGGGTAACGGTAACAACATCAATTGTTCAAGACTGCCGTCCTGCAAATCGTCACGGAACAGTCGCTCGAGTGCCAGCAAGGATGAAAGCAGCGCGGCAACCCAGATAATACCCGGCGCAATACGCGCCAGCAGTTGCGGCTCCGGACCGATACTGAGCGGAAAAAGGGTAATGACAATCAGGAAGAACCACAGCGGGTTGGCGATTTCGGCGCTGTGGCGAAACGCTACGCGCAGCTCAAGACGGAAAATGCGCCAGAACATCATGCGGCCCTCGTTTGCGTCAGTGAAATGCGGCGAATTTTACTTTCAGCAACGTTGAGCGGCTGGTGGGTAGTCAGAATCACAATCCCCCCCTGCTCCGTATGCTGCGCCATACGCTGGGTCAGACGATCGACGCCATTAACGTCAATCGCGGTAAAAGGCTCGTCGAGGATCCATAACGTGGCACGGGTCAGCCACAGACGCGCTAAAGCGACGCGGCGTTGTTGCCCGGCAGAAAGTTGATTTACCGGAATATCTTCGAATCCGGCAAGCCCGGCCTGCGCCAGGGCTTCCAGACATTGTGCGGTATCGCCATCGCGATGATAAAAGTGCAGATTTTCTAACGCCGTCAGCCGGGTTTTGATCCCCGGCTGATGGCCTATCCATAACAGGTTTTGATGGTAGCTGTCGCGTACCTGATGCAAGGGCTGCCCTTGCCAGAGAACCTCGCCTGCATCAGGGCGAGACAACCCCGTCAGCAAACGGAGAAGCGTTGTCTTCCCCGCGCCGTTGCTACCGGTGATTTGTACCCACTCTCCTGCGTTCAGCGTAAATGATAAACCACTAAATAAGGTTCGTTCATCCCGCTCGCAAAGTAACTCTCTGGCTTCAAGCATACTCACGCAATAACCCTGTTAAAAACCTGGCTCGACTTCACGCATGTCGGGCAGCTTGTGCGCTATCCCTTTATGGCAATCAATACAGGTTTGCCCATCTTTCACCGCCTGGTCATGCATCTTCGCGGCAACCGATTTCTGGGCGGTTGTATCCATATACTCGAAGTTGTGACAGTTACGGCACTCCTGCGAGTTGTTGTCCTTCATGCGCCGCCACTCATTCTGTGCCATCGTCAGGCGATGAGCTTCAAATTTCTGCGGCGTGTCAATAACGCCAAAAATTTTACCATACAGCTCTTTACTTGCTTTGAGCTTGCGTATCATCTTTGGCACAAACTCGTGCGGAACGTGACAATCCGGACAGGTCGCACGGACGCCGCTACGGTTGTTGTAGTGCACGGAATCCATGTATTCCTGATACACCGTGTTACGCATTTCGTGGCAGCTAATGCAGAACTCTTCGGTATTGGCTTTTTCCATCCCGGTGTTAAAGCCGCCCCAGAAGACGATGCCACCGACAAAACCGATCAACAGCAGCGTCCCTAGCGCCAGACGGCTGGGGGTACGCCACCATTTCCACAGGCGCTTAATCAGACCAGGCTTACGGTCAGAATTTCCCATAATAACCTCTTATTTCCCGTAACCTTTTGATGGGGTAAAGGTATTCCCCACGATTGGCGCGGTATCGGCCTGCGGTACGTGACATTGCAGACAGAAATAACGACGCGGAGCCACTTCCGCGCCCACTTTGCCGTCGCTGTCCATAAAGTGAGTAGGACTAATGCGCGGCGCGCCAGTGGTGCGATAACTTTCGACACCGTGGCACTGCAAGCAGCGGTTGGTATTGGTCGTTACCTGATAACCTTCAACGCTATGCGGGATCATTGGCGGCTGATTCACATAGTTCAGCGGCATCCGATCCTGCTCTTTTGGCATCCGAATGGCCCCTTCCTGCGTCCCGGATACTTCCGGCGACTGGCTAAAATCGACGCCATTAGCCGCCCAAACCGCGCCGCTTACCACCAGGGCCAGCATCGCCGTCCATTGACACAGCGCTTTCTTCAGGTCATGGCTTTTCATGATTTCGCTCCCGAACTCCATCGTGTAGTTATTGTAAATACATCCTCAGAACAGACATCCACGCAGCGACCGCACGTCATGCAATCGCGGCTGGTGACCTGCACCGGGCTTTGTTCATCCAGCACCGGGGCACGTAGCACATGCGGTTCCGGGCAAACATGAAAACAATCCATACAGCGGTTACATTTCTGCCGATCGGTGGCCGCAACGGTAATCACACCTTTGCTACCCAGCACGCCATACAGTGCACCAACCGGACAAATGTGCCCGCACCAGCCGTGTTCAACGACCAGTAGATCAAATAAAAACAGCGCGAGAATAAGCAGCGCGCCGCTGCCGAAGCCCATTACCAGGCTACGCCCCATCAGAGAAACGGGGTTGATCCATTCCCAGATGAGCGTGCCAGTTAAGGCCGATCCCACCAGAATGACCACTAACAGCACGTAGCGAATGTGGCGAGGGATCGTCGCAGACTGATTGAGGTCAAATCGTCTGCGTAACCAATTTGCTAAGTCGGTAATCGGGTTCAGCGGGCAGACCCAGCTGCAAAATAATCGCTTTCCTGCCAGGGCGTAGAGCACGGTGATAATCACCGCACCAGTCAGCGCTACCGTGGCAGGCAGATGACCGCTGGCAAGGCTTTGCAGCGTCATCAGCGGATCGGTCAGCGGAACGGTGTCGAATAACAGGCTACTGCTGTAGTTGCCGTGCAAGATCCACACACCAAACCACGGACCGCTCAAAAACATCCCCAGCACGAAGAACTGACAAAGGCGACGTAACACTAACCAACGGTGACTGCGCCACCAGCCTTTTTTCTCCAGCGCCTCGCGCCCGGCGTCACGTTTACGATTTGCCATTGTTCCCCTCCAGCCAGCCGAAGCGGTAATGGTGACCTAACTCCCCTTTCGCCAGTGACAGCGGTAACACCTTGATTGCCGGTTGTTCCAGCACGCACACTTTTTCGCACTTACCGCAGCCGGTACAGGCGTCGCTGTGAACCGTCGGCAGAAAGCGGGCGTGCTTACCGGTACGCGTGTTGCGCTCCAGCTCCAGGGTGATGGCCTCATCAATTTTCGGGCATTCGCGATAACAAACATCGCAGCGCAGCCCCTGAAAGTTGAGACAGTTTTCCTGGTCCACCAGTACCGCCAGCCCCATCCGCGCGTCGTCGATCGATTCGATCTCACGATCCAGCGCACCGCTCGGGCACACTTTGGCGCACGAAATGTCCTCACACATTTCGCAAGGAATATCCCGTGCGACAAAATACGGCGTACCCGCCGACAGGCCAGAAGCCAGCGTCGCCAGTTTTAAGGTGTCGTAAGGGCAAGCCTGAACACACTGACCGCAACGCACACAGGCACTGGCAAAGGCGTTCTCGTTTATGGCTCCGGGCGGGCGCAACCGCACGCCAGATGCGCGTGCGGTTTGCTGTTGTAACCCCAGCGCCACACCCACGGCAGCCAGCCCGCCTGCTGTGCGAACAACATCGCGCAGAAAGCGGCGGCGACCATTTTGAGGTTTCGCTGACCGGGACATAATGGCTTACACCTTCTCCAGTTTGACCGCGCACTTCTTGAAGTCCGTCTCTTTCGAGAGCGGATCGGTCGCGTCCAGCGTCAGTTTGTTAACCAGCTGTGCGGCGTCGAAGAACGGCATGTACACCAGGCCCTGCGGCGGACGGTTACGGCCGCGCGTTTCGACAATCGAGATCACTTCGCCACGGCGAGAAACCACTTTCACTTTGTCGCCACGACGCAGATCGCGCGCTTTCGCATCCAGCGGGTGAATAAACAGAACCGCTTCCGGGAAGGCGCGGTGCAGTTCCGGTACACGGCGAGTCATACTGCCGGTATGCCAGTGCTCCAGGACGCGTCCGGTAGAGAGCCACAGGTCGTACTCTTCATCCGGTGCTTCCGCCGCAGGTTCGAACGGCAGCGCGAAGATCACCGCTTTCCCATCCGGTTTACCGTAGAACTTGTAGCCTTCGCCCGCTTTCACGTACGGGTCGTTACCTTCGCTGTAACGCCACTGCGTTTCTTTACCGTTCACCACCGGCCAGCGCAGACCGCGTGCTTTGTGGTAGTCATCGAACGGCGCGAGATCGTGACCGTGACCGCGACCAAACCATGCGTACTCTTCGAACAGCCCTTTTTGCAGATAGAAGCCCAGCTCGCGGGATTCATCGTTCAGCTGATCTTCCGCCAGTTCGGATAACGGGAATTTGCTCACTTCCGAAGTGGCATACAGAACCTCATACAGCGTTTTGCCACGCAGTTCCGGTTTCTTAGCCAGCAGCTCTTCCGGCCACACTTCTTCAGTTTTGAAGCGACGGGAGAACTGAACTAACTGCCAGAGATCCGATTTTGCTTCACCCGGTGCCTGTACTTGCTGACGCCAGAACTGAGTACGGCGTTCGGCATTACCGTAAGCCCCCTCTTTTTCTACCCACATTGCTGTCGGCAGGATCAAGTCCGCTGCCAGCGCACTGACTGTCGGATACGGATCGGAAACGATGATAAAGTTGCGCGGATCGCGCCAGCCCGGCATACGCTCTTCATTAATGTTCGGTCCGGCCTGCATGTTATTGGTACACATGGTCCAGTAAACATTCAGTTTGCCGTCTTTCAGCGCACGGTCTTGTGCCACCGCGTGCAGACCGATTTTCGCCGGAATGGTGCCACTCGGGATATTCCACTTCTTCTCGCAAATATCACGATGTTTCTCGTTAGTCACCACCATGTCCGCAGGCAGACGGTGAGCAAAGGTGCCCACTTCACGCGCAGTACCACACGCGGAAGGCTGCCCGGTCAGGGAGAACGGACCGCAACCCGGCTGGGAAATTTTGCCGGTCAGCAGGTGCAGGTTGTAGACCAGGTTGTTGGCCCACACACCACGGGTATGCTGGTTGAAGCCCATCGTCCAGTAGGAGATGACTTTCTTGTTCGGATCGGCATACAGCTGCGCCAGTTGTTCTAACTGGTCTTTCGGCACGCCGGTCATTTCGGCGGTTTTTTCCAGCGTATATTCAGCAACGAAGGCTTTGTAATCTTCAAAGCTCATCGGTTCGGAGGCGTCAGAACCCGGATTCTTCGCTGCTTTTTCCAGCGGATGGGTCGGACGTAAACCGTAGCCGATGTCCGTCGCCCCTTTGCGCAGGTTAACGTGTTTGCTGAAGAAGTCCTGATTTATCGCATTGTTTTGAATGATATAGTTGGCGATATAGTTCAGGATCACCAGGTCAGATTGCGGCGTAAAGATGATGCCGTTATCCGCCAGCTCGAAGCTACGATGCTGGTAGGTAGAAAGCACCGCCACGGTAACGTTCTGGTTAGAGAGACGACGGTTAGTGATGCGCGACCAGAGGATCGGGTGCATCTCCGCCATGTTTGCGCCCCACAGCACAAACGCGTCAGCCTGCTCGATGTCGTCATAGCAGCCCATCGGCTCATCCATACCAAAGGTACGCATAAAGCCAACTACTGCCGACGCCATACAGTGACGCGCGTTCGGGTCGATGTTGTTCGAACGGAAGCCCGCTTTAAACAGCTTGGACGCGGCATAACCTTCCCAGATAGTCCACTGACCAGAACCGAACATACCGATCGATTCCGGCCCTTTTTCTTTCAGGGCGGTTTTGAATTTCTCTTCCATCACATCGAAGGCCTGATCCCAGGTGATTGGGGTAAATTCGCCTTCTTTATCATATTTACCGTTTTTCATACGCAGCAGCGGCTGCGTCAAACGGTCTTTACCGTACATGATTTTGGGCAGGAAATAGCCCTTAATGCAGTTCAGGCCACGGTTAACCGGTGCGTCCGGGTCGCCCTGACAAGCCACCACACGCCCCTGCTGCGTTCCGACCAGAACGCCGCAACCCGTACCGCAGAAACGGCACGGCGCTTTATCCCATTTAATGGCTTCCTGCTGACCAACAACGGCGCGGGCAACGCCCGGCACGCTGAGACCGGCAGCCGCCGCAGCGGCCGCAACGGCGTTAGCTTTCATAAAGCTACGACGACTGAGTTTCATGGTGTTTCCTCACCTTGCTCTTCCTGCTGGTGATAAACCAGCGACACCGCCAGCACGCCCTCTACGTTGCGTACTGACTCAATGGTTTGGATCAGCGTTTCGCTGTCTTCTGCTTCCACCACCACAATCAACTGACCGCTCGGCGCGTCGCTGACAGCAACTTCACAGCCGGTAAAGGCGTTCAGTTGGGTGCTGATGTCTGAAATTCGTTCGCTTTTGGCCTGCACGACCAGGCTGCAAACTTGCCAGTTAGTGTGCATGGAGATACTCCGCAGTTATGGCTGATACCGGACAGCTGGCTGCACATGCTCCACATCCGTTGCAAAGTTGGCTATTAAGTTGCGGCTGGTAGATCCCGGAGAGCGTCGGGCGAAAGATAATTGCCATTGGCTCACAGCTATCCTGACAGCGGCGGCATTCAACTGACTGATACGCCAGGCACGCGTCCCCAATGGTGAACTGCAAATCCCAGGCCCTGGTGTGGCGCGGAGAAAATAGCGATTCGGGGCAAGCCTGCGCGCAGGCGTAACAGAAGCTGCACTCGTTATTTTTGAAATTAACGCTCGGATAGCCACCCGCGCCGCGTTGCAGAATGTTGTTTTCACAAGCATTAATACAGGCGTCGCAGCGGGTGCAATGGGTCAGAAAATGAGATTCATCACCGGACCAGGGCGGACGGATACCGTTACTGGCTTTGCGCCAGCGACCAGTGAGTATGCCCCGACGGGATGCATCAATCTTCACATTGACCTTCCATCATTAACGCGCTCTGAAAATTGAGAGCGACCAAATAAACCGCATAATTAATAAGCCATTTTTATAGCCGCTAAGATATTAAAGGATGTGTCAAAGATGCATACCCCGATCGGGGTAAAACCTGTAGCAGGATCAAAAGAGTGGCGGGAAGCGTGGCAAAAACGGGCTTTTGCTCACATTTCAAATGGTTATAAACATATTTATATAGCGATTAATTCGCCAGAGATATTTCTGCTGGTTTGTTTTCTCATCAGAATTTAACACTAAAAGAGCAGGTAAAATTATCTGAATGTTCTTTAAGTTATTCATAAAGCAAATTAATAAATCTGATGAATATGTTAACCTTCAGCGACATCATCGGTGAAAACCTATAAATGAAGAAGGAAAGCAAAAAAATGAAGACCATTCTACCTGCAGTATTGTTTGCCGCTTTCGCCACCACTTCCGCATGGGCGGCAGAAAGCGTCCAGCCACTGGAAAAAATCGCACCTTATCCACAAGCTGAAAAAGGCATGAAGCGTCAGGTGATTCAGTTAACTCCGCAAGAAGATGAATCTACCCTGAAAGTAGAACTGTTAATCGGTCAGACGCTGGAAGTCGACTGCAATTTGCATCGTCTCGGCGGGAAGCTGGAAAGCAAAACGCTGGAAGGCTGGGGCTATGATTATTATGTCTTTGATAAAGTTAGCTCGCCGGTTTCCACGATGATGGCCTGCCCGGATGGCAAGAAAGAGAAGAAATTTGTCACCGCGTATCTGGGCGATGCTGGAATGCTGCGTTACAACAGCAAGCTGCCGATCGTGGTGTATACGCCAGACAATGTGGATGTGAAGTACCGCGTCTGGAAGGCGGAAGAGAAAATTGACAACGCGGTTGTTCGCTAAACTGCTGTGAAGTGCTGCAACCTGTAGGCCGAATAAGGCGGTTACGCCGCATCCGACATCTAACGCCCGAGCCGGTTGCCTGATGCGACGCTGAAGCGTCTTATCAGCATACGCCACATCCGGCAAACCATGCCGGATGTGGCACATCATTACAACGCAATATCCGCCACTTCTTTTTGAACGGGTTGCGGTTTCAACTGCGGTTTCGGCGTACTATCTGCTGCCTGCGGCTTGTCGTATTTCAGCCCCAGCACTTCGCTGGTGTACTGCAACTCGCGTTCTGTTGCCGCTACATCACCGTTCAGCTTGCGTCCATAAGACGGAACGATCGCTTTCAACGTAGCCTGCCATTGCGGGCTGGAAACGCGATCACCAAATACTTTTTCCAGCAGATTCAACATAATCGGCGCAGCGGTTGACGCCCCTGGCGATGCCCCCAGGAGCGCGGCAATGGTTCCTTGCTGGTCACTGACGACTTCAGTACCCAGACGCAGTACGCCACCTTTATCGGCATCACGCTTGATAATCTGCACGCGCTGCCCCGCTTGCCACAAACGCCAGTCCTCTTTTTTCGCCTGCGGATAGTACTCTTTCAACGCTTCAAAACGATCCTCTTCACTCAACATCACCTGACTCACCAGATATTTCACCAGATCGAAATTATCCAGCCCAACGTGCATCATCGGCATCACGTTAGAGGTGGTGGTGGAACTCATCAGATCCCATAATGAACCGTTTTTGAGGAATTTGGTTGAGAAGGTGGCAAATGGCCCAAACAGCACTACGCGTTTACCGTCAAGAACACGGGTATCGATATGCGGAACCGACATCGGTGGTGCGCCAACGGATGCTTTACCGTAAACCTTCGCCAGATGGTGATTAACCACGTCCGGGTTTTCCGAAACAAGGAACTGTCCGCCCACCGGGAAACCAGCGTAGTCTTTCGCCTCCGGAATCCCCGATTCCTGTAACAGTTTCAGCGCCGCACCGCCCGCGCCGATAAAGACAAATTTGGCGCGGATGTTCTGTGCAGTGCCGTTTTTCAGATCGGCAACGGTGACGGTCCAGCTGTTATCGTCATTACGCTTTAGGGCGCGGACTTCGCTGCTGAGTTGCAGCGAGAAGTTAGATTTCTTCTGTAAGGAGGCGATCAACTGGCGGGTGATCTCGCCATAGTTCACATCAGTGCCAATTTCTGTGCGTGTTGCCGCTACTTTCTGTTGCGGATCGCGCCCTTCCATCACTAACGGTGCCCACTCTTTGATCTGCGCGTGATCTTCAGAGTAACGCATACCGCGAAACAGCGAGCTTTGTTGCAACGCGGCGTAACGGGCGCGCAGGAAATTAACGTTATCCTCGCCCCAGACAAAGCTCATATGCGGAACGGTATTGATAAATGAACGCGGAGTACGCAGCACACCACGCTCGACCTGGTGCGCCCAGAACTGGCGGGAAATCTGAAATGCTTCGTTAATGGCGACTGCTTTTTCAATACTGATGCTGCCGTCGGCATTTTGCGGGGTGTAATTGAGTTCCATCAGTGCAGAATGCCCGGTTCCGGCGTTGTTCCAGCCGTTCGAACTCTCCTGCGCGACACCTTCCAGGCGCTCCACCATGGTCATCGACCATTCAGGCTCCAGCTCGCGTAAATAGGTCCCCAACGTGGCGCTCATAATGCCGCCGCCAATCAACAGTACATCAGTTTCCTGCTCCTCGGACGCTTTCGCTTTTGCCGCCATCGAAACGGCATTAAGCCCCACGGCCATCGAGAAGAGCATGGCAGTCACTTTTTTCATCTTGTTAATGCCTTACTTTTAGTCGCTTTATTGCAGGTGAGATTTGCGCGGCATCAACGGTAACACTTAAGTAACAACATTTAAATAATGTTTATAAATTATATTCTAATTTTAGAAACATTATAATTTCGTTGATTAATTATAGGGTTATTAGAAACGAAGGTATTTTTAGAATATTGACCTGGCGGCAGCAGTCCGCCAGGTCAGCGTCGTAATATTATGCCGTCCGGGCAACGGCATCACGCGAAGCAGCATCGCGCTCTTCGCCTGTCAGCTCGCTAAGTTGCCCGTTGCGCATTTCCAGCAGGCGGTCGGCGTGGATAAAGTAATGATCATCATGACTGATGGCGAAAATAGTTTTACCCATCTCCTGCATCAGCGGCAGCAGCACCTGATAAAACTCACGACGGAAGTGTGGATCCTGATCCGCCGCCCATTCATCCAGCAGGATAATATCGCGTTCTTCTGCCAGCGCCAGCAACAGCGCCACGCGTTTTTTCTGCCCTTTTGATAACTTCAGGTTAACAATACGCCCGTTGCTTAACTCAAGCTTATGAGCCATTTTCAGCTGCGCCAGCCACTTCTCAACCAGTTGCGGGTTAGCGGGTTGCCCCTCCGGCCCCAGCAGTTGATCAAACAGCCAGACATCGGTAAACACTGCCGAAAACAGTTTGCGATAATCTTCCGGTTGTTCGCCGCTGACAGGTTTGCCATCCAGCAAGATTTCGCCGCTTTGTGGTTGGTACAAGCCCGTCAGCAACATCGCCAGCGTCGATTTTCCACTACCGTTGCCACCAATCAGAAACAGCAGTTCACCACGTTTGATGGTGAGGTTAATCGGCCCAACGGAAAACGCGTTATCCTGATAAGCAAACGTCACGTTGCGCAGCTCCAGCGTTTGCCAGTTGGGAAAAGCCTGCGGGCGCGGAAACTCTGCTTTGAAAGGCGCGAGCGCGAATTTGTTCAGCTTGTTAAACGCCACCTGCGCCGTCAGCAGCGTCGGCAATGCGCCAACCGCCGAAAGCAGCGGCGTACGCAGGAATAACAGCGTCAACGAATAGGTCGCAGCAACGTTGGTATCAGCCCAACCGAGACTGTTCGCCATCCAGAACACCAGGCCGATTGCGCCCAGCATCATGATGTTTGACCAGTTCACGGCACTAAGATGGAAGGTGTCTGCGCGGATAATATGATGGCGATACTCTTGCGCATCAGGAATGTAGAGGTTGTTAAACACATACTCGGCGCGTTCACGGTTCAGAGTCAGCTCTTTGCGCCCTTCGAGTACGGTTTGAAAATCCGTGTACAGCTTATCTTCGGTTTCACGCAGGGTCGCCATATGTTTGTACACCCGCGCCACCAGTATAAAACCACCCCAGATGGTGACTGCCATCCAGATAGCCGTTACCAGCAACATTTTGCCCGACAGCATCCACAAATACGCCGCTGAACCGATAGTGAGAATGATCCCCTGCACCAGTTCCGGCAGACGCACAAAAGCAATGGTGATATTGCGCACATCGCTGGTTAACCCCGCCAGCAACGAGGCGCTACCAAGTTGTTCAATGCGCTCGACATGGGTATCCAGAATCCGCTTGATAAATTCACTACGCAGTCGGTAAACGAAGTGATGCCCCAAAGTGGTGAGCGCCAGTTGCGATCCGAGAGTGACTGCCATCAACAGCAGCAATAACCCCAGAAACTCCGGCAATACCAGCAGACTGGTATCCGCCGTTTCGATAAGGCGCTGATTGATAAAAGCAATTAAGCCAATGCCTAATGCCGCACTGGCGAGGCTTAGCGCCATCACACTGATAAATGGCCAGCGATACTGCCGCCAGACAAGTACAAGAAGTTCCATGCAGAAAACCCGGACAATGAATTACAGCCCGCAGTTTAAACATCTTCGTGCGCACAGCAATAATAATTCTTATTTTTATTCTTTTTTACCTGCCTGACGGAATGTCAGGTTGTAGCGGCAGTCGGTGGTGAGTGGATGCCCCCCCACTTTCAACGGTTGAATGCCATGATAAAACAGCCGCGACTCACCACCCCATACCACCACATCGCCATGTTCCAACAACAAACGTTTGAGCGGATCATTTCGTTTCAGGCCGCCAAATTGAAAAATCGCGGGTAAGCCCAGAGAAACAGAAACAATTGGCGCGCGCAGATCCGGTTCGTCTTTATCCTGATGCAGCGACAGTTTCACGCCAGGAACGTAGCGGTTGATCAAACAGGCATCTGGCTGGAAATCTGGATAGCCCGCCGCCGTAGCCGCACGTTGACATAAATGATGAAAACTCTGCGGCATGGCGGGCCACGGTTTATTTGTTTGCGGATCAATGGGCGAATAGAGATAACCTTGCCGATGGGTCGTCCAGCCCAAATGCCCACAGTTGGTCATCGCCACCGACATGGTATATCCGCCTGGAGTGACCATCTGGCGAAACGGCGACTGGCTGGCAACGTCATTAATATCGCGGATCAGTTGCTCCGCAGCGTTAAAAGCAAAACGGTGCAAAATCACCGCTCCAGCCGCCAGTGGTTCTTGCCACGGTTCAGCATCGGCAAACAGATCCAACATTACCTCTCCTCATTTTCAGCTTCGCGGCGTAGCAGTTGCGCTTTACGCGACACGCCCCAGCGGTAACCTGAAAGCGATCCATCACCGCGTACTACCCGATGACAGGGTATAACGATAGCCAGCTTGTTGGCGGCACAGGCACTGGCTACTGCGCGAACGGCTTTAGGTTTGCCAATCGCGTTAGCCAGTTGCTGATAACTGACGGTTTCACCGCAAGGTATCGTGCGCAGTGCCTGCCAGACTTGTTGCTGAAAAGCAGTGCCGCGAATGTCCAGCGGTAACGTCAGCGGCGTATCGCGTTGATTGAGGCTGGCGATCACTTCACGCACATGTTGCTGAAACGTCAGATCAGCAGGCGCGCTGTCGGCAGCGGGAAACATCTGCTGTAACTCGCTGATTAGTGTCGCGTCATCATCGCCCAGTAATATCGCGCAAATCCCCCGCTCACTTTCTGCCACCAGGCAACGGCCCAGCTCACAATCAGCCAGCGCGTAACGCACCGCCAGATTTTCGCCACCGTGACGGAATTGTTTAGCCGTCATGCCCAGCGTTTCGTCGGCTTTGCGGTAGTAACTGCTGCTGTCGGGGAATCCGGCGTTAAGAATAGATGTAGTCACGCTCTCCCCTTTCGCCAGCAATTCGCGCAAACGGCGAGCGCGCCAGGCCTGTTGCCAGGCTTTAGGCGTCATTCCGGTAGTCGCTTTAAACAACCGATGCAAATGAAATGGACTCATCGCTACCTGGTCGGCTAAGGCTTCCAGCGTTACAGGCGTTTCCTGTTCCAGAAGTCGGCAGGCGTGGGTAATTTTATCAAGGCGATGTTGCAGGGGATTGGCTTTGTCTGGCTGACAACGTTTGCAGGGACGAAAGCCAGCGGCAAGCGCCTCGCTGGCATTTGCGTAGAAGGAGACATTTTCCCGCAAGGCATGTCTGGCTCGGCAAGACGGACGGCAAAAGATACCCGTGGTGCGCACGGCGAAAACGAATTCGCCGTCGGCATTCGAGTCGCGGGCTAAGACAGATTGCCAGCGTTGATCGTCAGTTAAGCGTGTGGCGTATTTCATAATCAGCTCTCTGGTTAAGGATAGCCTTTAGTCTGCCCGGTCACCATCGCACAAAAACCAACAATCTTGCGATTTAATTTTTTTCGCTGATAAGGAAGCTTTTAAACTGCGGCGACATCCAGGTTTTAAAGCTATCGCCCTCTTTGGTGATCATGTAGACCGCCAGTCCTTCCCGGCGAACAACCTCTTTGGCTTTCTCCGGTCCGAGTACCATCAAGCCAGTATCCCAGGCATCGGCCTCCAGCGCCGTCGGGGCAATCACCGTCACGGATACCAGATTGTGTTCGATGGGACGCCCGGTTTGCGGATCGATAACATGAGAAAGACGTTTACCGTCCAGTTCGTAATAGTTACGGTAGCTGCCAGAGGTGCTAATCCCATGACCGTTGATATCCACCACGGCCTGAACCGCGTTTTCTTTATCGGTTGGTTTTTGAATCGCTACCCGCCACGGCTGGCCTGCACCGTTCATACCACGGCTGTTCAGCGCGCCGCCCACCGACACCAGATAGCGGGAAATCCCTTCCTGCTCCATCAAGCGTGCCAGGTGATCCGCCGCATAACCTTCGCCGACGGTGGAGAGATCGACATATAAATCCGGCAGGTCTTTTTGCAGATATTGCTGATGCGACTGATTAATGACCGTCAGGTGCTGTAAGCCGGTTTTGGCTTTCATCGCATCGATCTGTTCCTGGCTCGGAATTTGAACCGGCTGTTGTTCCGGGCCAAAGCCCCACAGATTCACCAGCGGCCCGATGGTTATATCCATCGCACCACCGGTCCTTGCGCCAATGCGCAGCGAGGTGGTGACGATATCGGCCATCGCTTCACTTACCGGCCACGGCGACAAACTTTGCGAGTCGTTAAAGCGCATCAGCGCGGAATCTTTTTTATAGGTCGAAAGCAGCTGATCGTCAGCGTCCAGCTGGGTCTGAATCTTTTCTTTAAGTTCGGCACTGCGTTTGGCGTCAATGCCCGGGATGCTGGCACGCCAGAAGGTACCCATGGTTTTGCCTTCAAGAACGGTAACTTCAGTAGCGTGGGTTTTGGCGGGTTGTGGTTTTTGATCGCAACCAACAAAGAAGAGCGCGGCAGCCAGCAGTGCCACGCGGGTAAAGCTTATTTCCATACGTGATTATCCTCATGCGAACGGTCGCAAGAGTACACCAAAAAACTGTGTTTGTACGCTGAAAACAATGAAAAAAGGGCCCGCAGGCCCTTTGTTCGATATCAATCGAGATTAGAACTGGTAAACCAGACCCAGAGCTACGATGTCATCAGTGTTGATGCCAGCGTCACGGGTGAAGCGGTTGTCGTCCAGCAGGTTGATTTTGTAGTCAACGTAGGTGGACATGTTTTTGTTGAAGTAGTAGGTCGCACCAACATCAACATATTTCAGGATATCTTCGTCGTCGTAGTTACGACCATTGATGACACCCAGGTTTTTACCTTTAGACTGCAGGTAGGCTACAGACGGACGCAGACCGAAGTCGAACTGGTACTGAGCAACAGCTTCGAAGTTCTGTGCTTTGTTTGCCCAACCCAAGGAACCTACGCGAGTTGCGTTGTAGGTCTGGGTATACTGAGCAGCCAGGTAGATGTTGTTAGCGTCGTATTTCAGACCACCAGTGTAGGTTTCAGCACGGTCGCCGTTACCCAAATAACGCTCACCATAACCGTTCAGGCCGAAGTTCTGATCATCAGTACGTTTGGAGCTAGAAACAGCAGCACCGATACCGAAGCCTTCGTAATCATAAGTGATAGATCCGCCAACGCCGTCGCCGTTCTGACGCAGGGCACCACGACCGTTGTTGGTCATGCCTTCGCCATCTACGCTACCGTTTTTACCCTGGTACTGAACAGCAAAGTTCAGGCCGTCAACCAGACCGAAGAAGTCGGTGTTACGATAGGTCGCGAAGCCGTTACCACGCTGCTGCATGAAGTTGTCAGAACCGTAAGTGTCGCCACCGAATTCTGGCAGTACGTCGGTCCAGGAAGTTACGTCATAAACAACGCCGTAGTTACGACCGTAGTCGAAAGAACCCACATCCTGGAATTTCAGACCTGCGAATGCCACACGGGTCCAGGAGTTGTTTTCGTTTTCAGCGCTGTTGCCCTGGATCTGATATTCCCACTGGCCGTAACCGGTCAGCTGGTCAGTAACCTGAGTTTCACCTTTGAAGCCAAGACGCATGTAGGTCTGGTCGCCGTCTTCTGACTTGTTGTCAGAGAAATAGTGCAGGCCGTCTACTTTACCGTACAGATCTAATTTGTTGCCGTCTTTGTTGTAAACTTCAGCAGCGTTTGCTGCGCCTGCTACCAGCAGAGCTGGGACCAGGAGGGACAGTACTTTAACTTTCATGTTATTAACCCTCTGTTATATGCCTTTATTTGCTTTTTTATGCCACTGCATACTGATTAACCCTCATTAATCAGTCGGCAAGTCCATTCTCCCCAAAAATGCAGAATAATCCAACACGAATATGATACTAAAACTTTTAAGATGTTTCATTTATCGCTATAGATGTTTCAAAATGTAAATGCAAGGGAACTTTTTAAGATTATTGCGGAATGGCAAAATAAGCACCTAACATCAAGCAATATTAATTCAAGGTTAAAATCAATAACTTATTCTTAAGTATTTGACAGCACTGAATGTCAAAACAAAACCTTCACTCGCAACTAGAATATCTCCCGCTATCATCATTAACTTTATTTATTACCGTCATTCATTTCTGAATGTCTGTTTACCCCTATTTCAACCGGATGCCTCGCATCCGGTTTTTTTTACCCTTCTTTACACACTTTTCATTATTCTGTGCTACCACAGAAAAACTATAACGCTTGTTAACTATTTCACAAATAATTAACATCAGCATAATTTCCAGCAATCTTCGTTTATTTGCAATTAATTTCGTTGGGCTTTTTGTAGGTTATTTGTACAGCAAAATGGCGCTTGTACATCTATTTCCCCCAATGCCGGATGATAAATATCACTGGAGAATAGAGAATCATCAATCAGGTAAGAGTCTGGAATTTCACACTGTACCCTTTATACTGCCCTATCACTTCGCGAAGTTTTAACAGGTCATAAACACGAATGCGTCAGAAAGAGACAACGGCCACGACCCGCTTTTCACTCCTACCGGGGAGCATTACCCGCTTCTTTTTACTGTTGATCATTGTGTTACTGGTGACGATGGGTGTAATGGTACAAAGCGCCGTTAACGCCTGGCTGAAAGATAAAAGTTACCAGATTGTCGACATTACCCACGCAATCCAAAAGCGCGTCGATACCTGGCGTTACGTGACCTGGCAGATCTACGACAACATTGCCGCGACGACCTCCCCCTCCTCCGGCGAAGGTTTACAAGAGACGCGCCTGAAACAGGATGTCTACTATCTGGAGAAACCACGCCGCAAAACGGAAGCGTTAATCTTTGGCTCTCACGACAACTCAACGCTTGAGATGACTCAACGGATGTCCACCTATCTGGACACATTGTGGGGCGCAGAAAATGTACCGTGGTCGATGTATTACCTGAATGGTCAGGATAACAGTCTGGTGCTGATCTCAACCCTGCCCCTCAAAGATCTCACCTCCGGATTTAAAGAATCGACCGTCAGCGACATTGTTGATTCACGTCGTGCAGAGATGTTGCAACAGGCCAACGCCCTCGATGAACGCGAAAGTTTTTCTAACATGCGCCGCCTGGCCTGGCAGAACGGTCATTACTTTACCTTGCGTACCACGTTCAACCAGCCGGGACATCTGGCAACGGTCGTGGCTTTTGATCTGCCGATTAATGATTTGATCCCACCGGGTATGCCGCTGGACAGTTTCCGCCTTGAGCCAGACGCGACGGCAACGGGAAACAATGAAAATGAGAAAGAAGGGACGGATAGCGTCAGTATCCACTTTAACAGTACGAAGATTGAAATCTCCTCGGCACTCAACTCTACCGATATGCGCCTGGTCTGGCAGGTTCCTTACGGCACCTTACTGCTGGATACGTTGCAAAACATTCTGCTGCCACTGCTGCTGAACATCGGTTTGCTGGCGCTGGCGTTATTTGGCTATACCACATTCCGCCATTTCTCCAGCCGCAGTACAGAAAGCGTCCCCAGCACGGCGGTCAATAACGAATTGCGCATTTTACGGGCAATTAATGAAGAGATAGTCTCACTGCTGCCGCTCGGCCTGCTGGTTCACGATCAGGAATCAAACCGCACAGTCATAAGTAACAAAATTGCCGATCATTTGCTGCCGCATTTGAATCTGCAAAACATCACCACCATGGCGGAACAGCATCAGGGGATTATTCAGGCGACGATCAATAACGAGCTGTATGAGATCCGCATGTTCCGCAGCCAGGTTGCGCCGCGCACACAAATTTTCATTATTCGCGATCAGGATCGCGAAGTGCTGGTAAACAAGAAACTCAAGCAGGCGCAGCGTCTGTATGAGAAAAACCAGCAGGGGCGGATGACCTTTATGAAAAACATTGGCGATGCGCTGAAAGAACCCGCACAGTCCCTGGCGGAGAGCGCGGCTAAACTCAACGCCCCGGAAGGCAAACAACTGGCGAATCAGGCAGATGTGCTGGTGCGACTGGTCGATGAAATACAGTTAGCGAACATGCTTGCGGACGATAGCTGGAAAAGTGAGACGGAGCTGTTCTCCGTGCAGGATTTAATTGATGAAGTAGTGCCTTCAGTGTTGCCTGCCATCAAGCGTAAAGGTCTGCAACTGCTGATTAACAATCATCTGAAAGCACACGATATGCGCCGCGGCGATCGCGATGCCTTACGACGTATTTTGCTGCTACTGATGCAATATGCCGTGACCTCAACGCAATTAGGAAAAATCACCCTTGAGGTTGATCAGGATGAGTCCTCCGAAGACCGCCTGACGTTCCGCATTCTGGACACTGGAGAAGGCGTAAGCATTCATGAAATGGATAATTTGCACTTCCCGTTTATCAACCAGACCCAAAACGATCGCTATGGCAAGGCGGACCCGCTGGCATTCTGGCTGAGCGATCAACTGGCGCGTAAACTGGGCGGTCATTTAAACATCAAAACGCGGGATGGGCTTGGTACACGCTACTCTGTGCATATCAAAATGCTCGCAGCTGACCCGGAAGTTGAAGAGGAAGAAGAGCGATTACTGGATGATGTCTGCGTAATGGTGGATGTTACTTCGGCAGAAATTCGGAATATTGTCACTCGCCAGTTAGAAAATTGGGGTGCAACCTGTATCACACCCGATGAAAGATTAATTAGTCAAGATTATGATATCTTTTTAACGGATAATCCGTCTAATCTTACTGCCTCTGGCTTGCTTTTAAGCGATGATGAGTCTGGCGTACGGGAAATTGGGCCTGGTCAATTGTGCGTCAATTTCAATATGAGCAACGCTATGCAGGAAGCGGTCTTACAATTAATTGAAGTGCAACTGGCGCAGGAAGAGGTGACAGAATCGCCTCTGGGCGGAGATGAAAATGCGCAACTCCATGCCAGCGGCTATTATGCGCTCTTTGTAGACACAGTACCGGATGATGTTAAGAGGCTATATACTGAAGCAGCAACCAGCGACTTTGCTGCGTTAGCCCAAACGGCTCATCGTCTTAAAGGCGTATTTGCCATGCTAAATCTGGTACCCGGCAAGCAGTTATGTGAAACGCTGGAACATCTGATTCGTGAGAAGGATGTTCCAGGAATAGAAAAATACATCAGCGACATTGACAGTTATGTCAAGAGCTTGCTGTAGCAAGGTAGCCTATTACATGAACAATATGAACGTAATTATTGCCGATGACCATCCGATAGTCTTGTTCGGTATTCGCAAATCACTTGAGCAAATTGAGTGGGTGAATGTTGTCGGCGAATTTGAAGACTCTACAGCACTGATCAACAATCTGCCGAAACTGGATGCGCATGTGTTGATTACCGATCTCTCCATGCCTGGCGATAAGTACGGTGATGGCATTACCTTAATCAAGTACATCAAGCGCCATTTCCCAAGCCTGTCGATCATTGTTCTGACCATGAACAACAACCCGGCGATTCTTAGTGCGGTATTGGATCTGGATATCGAAGGGATCGTGCTGAAACAAGGTGCACCGACCGATTTGCCGAAGGCTCTCGCCGCGCTGCAGAAAGGGAAGAAATTTACCCCGGAAAGCGTTTCTCGCCTGTTGGAAAAAATCAGTGCTGGTGGTTACGGTGACAAGCGTCTCTCGCCAAAAGAGAGTGAAGTTCTGCGCCTGTTTGCGGAAGGCTTCCTGGTGACCGAGATCGCTAAAAAGCTGAACCGCAGTATTAAAACCATCAGTAGCCAGAAGAAATCTGCGATGATGAAGCTGGGTGTCGAGAACGATATTGCTCTGCTGAATTATCTATCTTCTGTGACGTTAAGTCCGGCAGATAAAGACTAATCACCTGTAGGCCAGATAAGACGCGTCAGTGTCTTATCTGGCATTTGCACGGATTGCCGGATGCGGCGTAAACGCCTTATCCGTCCTACGATTCCCATTATTTCAACAGATTACATTAAAGTAGGCCAGATAAGACGCGTCAGCGTCGCATCTGGCATTTGCACTGAATGCCAGATGCGGCATAAACACCTTATCCGTCCTACGATTCCCGCGATTTCCTGACCCTCTCGGCATATACCGTCAGCGTCTGTTTTATCACATCCAGCGTTACCGGCTTCGACAGGCAGCTGTCCATACCGGACTCCAGACACCGCTGCTTCTCTTCAGCCAACGCATTAGCAGTTACTCCGATTACCGGCAACGTCAGTCCCAACTGACGAATGCGTTGCGTCAAGCGGTAACCATCCATATTTGGCATATTGACGTCGCTAAGCACGATATCAATATGATTCTTGTTAAGTACATTAAGCGCATCGACGCCATCATTCGCGGTTTTACATTGATAGCCCAACGATCCCAACTGGTCTGCCAGCAGACGCCGGTTAATCGGATGATCATCCACGACCAGAATCATCATATCGTCATTATCGCTGACCGCTTTGTCCGTCGACGGCAGAGCGTTAGCAGGATCGTCGCTCTCCATCTCGATCAAATAAATACGCGCCAACAATGCCGGTAGCTCATGCGGAGCAGCCACACTATGTACCCACTCCCCTGGCGCTTTCTCCAGCGGAATACCAATATGGCGACGACAGAAGGTCACTACCGCTCTGCCCTGCCATTTTTTGTTCACTACCTCGTCAGTAATTAACACATCTTCGGGAGTCGGTTCCTGCCCTTCGTATGTTGTAACGACGATGCCGCTGCGCTGCAAACTGGTTTCCAGGAACTGACAGAGCGACGCATTGCGGACCGCCAGCCAGCAGCGTTTACCACTCAACCCTTCCACACCTTTTTTCTGCGGGTACTGAGCGCCGTATAACGGAATACGCACGGTAAACTGGCTGCCCATTCCCGGTTCTGAATCTACCGAGATGTCGCCGTCCATCATGCTGATCAGTTTTTCACAAATCGCCAGACCCAGACCAGTCCCCTGGAAGTTACGCTGTACGCCCGTTCCGACCTGGAAGAAGGGATCAAACAAGCGCACCACTTCTTTCGCCGGTATCCCCACGCCGGTATCGCGAACACGGATAGAGAGATAATCGCCATCAGCGCGAACATGCAAAACTATACAGCCGGTATCGGTGAATTTTATGGCGTTACTCAACAGGTTGGAGATGACCTGCTGTAAACGCATCGGGTCGCCATTTAAGGCCACTGGCACATCCGGTTCAATAAAGCAGTACAAGCCTAACTGCTTGCGTACCACCAGCGGTAAATAGTTGGCGGTGATGTGGTTCATCACTTCACGCGGTGAAAACTCACGCGGTTCGATCTTCAACTGTTCTGATTCAATTTTCGAGAAATCGAGAATATCGCTGATAATTTTCAACAACAGGCTGGAAGAGTTGTTCATTGCCGTCACCAGACGATCGACGCCTTTCGGTAACTCTTTGGTTTGCAACAGATCCAGGTTACCGATAATGCCATACAGCGGCGTTCGCAGCTCATGACTGACGGTGGCCAGGAACATCGATTTTGACTGGCTCGCCTGTTCCGCTGCTTGTGCCATCTCCTGCAACGACTCTTCCATCTTCACGCGCGAAGAAACATCCACCAGCACACAAATGGCCACGTTTTCATTACGATAGCGCGAATGGACGAAGCTGATTTGCAGATTGGTATTGTTGCTGGTCAGGACATCAACAAAATTGACCTGCTGCCCACAGATAATTTGTGTCAGCCGTTGGCGGTCCTCATGCGTAAGCATATTGAGATAAGTATGCGCCAGTTCGTTACTTAAAATATTGACGCCATCAGCGGTACGCAAAATGCAGATACCCACTGGCGCGGAGGCGACAATCTTGCGATTAAACTGCTCATGTTCTTCCAGTCGCAGGGCGTCGCTTTCCGCCGGAATGAAAATACGCCGCTCGTACATCCGCGCGAGAGTAAACAATGCAGCTCCGGCAAGCACATTCAGCAAAATTGCGTTAAGGATCAACATGCGAATGCGTTCCAGCACCTTATCAACTGGCACTGAATAAACGATGCTTAGCGATGAGGGTGGCAGATTTTTCTTCAGCACCAGTTCCCGGAACCCTTCCGTATAGCCAAACCAGGAGCGTTCCTGCATCCAGCGAGGATCGCCCTTAATTTTGCTTTCTGGTCCGGTAAGCGAAATCAGGGTATGACCATTTTCATCAAGAATGGTAACCCCCATCGGCAACGTACCAGGTAAGAAAAAGTTCTCCATCCGGATGGTTTGCTCGACACCCAAAAGCGCCTGCAACCGGTTCGCCAGATAAACTGGCGTCAAGGCGTAAAAATACCCGACGCCAGGGCGCGGACCTTCGCTGATCCAGTAGAGGTTACTGCCACTATCATCTTGTGGTGCATTTCGATATTTATTAATGCGTTCATGCAAAGCTTTTAACGCGGTATCGCGTTCCACTGGCATATCACGCAGACCGAAATTGGCCATGCAGAGGTTATCGCTGCCGATTAAAAATACCCGGTTTAGATCGTAAGCCGCAGAAAAATTATCGCGCCAGTAGCGCATAAACCACGCCAATGACTCCAGAGAACCTCGCCAGGTGTTACTCATTGCGGAACAATCAGAGTCAGCAAACAGCGGTTCAAACGCAGGCACATCCGTCTGCGTTTCTCGTCCACGCGGGGAAAGCACACCGTTTTCTGCCGATAAGCGATTTTCAGCTATGTACTTCAGCTCTTTCATCACATCAGAGGTGCGTTGAATAAAGCGCTGAGCCTGATCGGAACTCAGATTAAATTCCTGACGAATTTCCGATTCTCGCTGATGTAACGCATTAACGATGTAAAAAACGGATGAAAAAGCAATCAACAGCCAGAGCACTAACGCCAATGCTCTGAACATGTAGCGCGAGGCTTTCAGGGTTGTACGAAAAGAAGCAAGGTATTTCAAAGGGGCGAAGCTCCGCCTCAGGTGACCGATGGAGTGTGGTTAAGGTAGCGGTAAAAGCGTGTTACCGCAATGTTCTCTCTTCTCTGGAATATGATACACCGCCGAGAAATCATCACCTTAACCTCTGATAATCGTCATATACCGGACAAGACTAGTGGATTTCAGCATGCATTATATGAAGTGGATTTATCCACGCCGCTTACGCAATCAAATGATCCTGATGGCAATCCTGATGGTCATTGTCCCAACGCTTACTATTGGTTATATCGTAGAAACGGAAGGACGTTCAGCAGTCTTATCTGAAAAAGAGAAAAAACTTTCTGCCGTGGTCAACCTGCTTAATCAGGCGCTAGGCAATCGCTACGATCTCTACATCGACTTACCGCGTGAGGAGCGTATCCGCGCATTAAATGCAGAACTTGCCCCCATTACCGAAAATATCACTCACGCCTTCCCTGGCATCGGCGCTGGTTATTACAACAAAACGCTGGATGCGATAATCACCTACGCGCCTTCAGCGCTATATCAGAATAATGTGGGCGTTACCATTGCCGCAGATCACCCTGGTCGCGAAGTCATGCGTACAAATACCCCTTTGGTTTATTCAGGCAGGCAGGTGCGCGGCGATATTTTGAATTCAATGATTCCCATTGAGCGTAATGGTGAAATCCTCGGCTATATCTGGGCCAATGAATTAACCGAAGATATTCGCCGCCAGGCCTGGAAAATGGATGTGAGGATTATCATTGTGCTCACCGCCGGTTTGCTGATAAGCCTGCTGTTGATTGTCCTTTTCTCCCGTCGCCTGAGCGCCAATATAGATATCATCACCGATGGCCTCTCGACTCTGGCTCAAAATATTCCCACTCGATTACCACAATTGCCCGGTGAAATGGGGCAAATCAGTCAGAGTGTTAACAACCTCGCCCAGGCACTGCGTGAAACGCGAACACTTAACGATCTGATTATTGAAAACGCTGCCGATGGCGTCATTGCCATTGACCGCCAGGGTGATGTAACCACCATGAACCCAGCAGCAGAAGTCATCACTGGCTATCAACGTCATGAACTGGTAGGGCAGCCTTACTCCATGTTGTTCGACAATACTCAGTTCTACAGTCCCGTACTGGATACGCTGGAACATGGCACCGAACATGTAGCACTGGAGATCAGTTTTCCAGGCCGTGACCGCACCATTGAACTCAGTGTCACGACCAGTCGTATTCATAACACGCACGGTGAAATGATAGGTGCTTTGGTGATTTTCTCTGATTTAACTGCCCGCAAAGAAACCCAGCGCCGCATGGCGCAAGCAGAACGCCTCGCCACACTGGGTGAGCTGATGGCTGGCGTGGCGCATGAAGTACGTAATCCGCTAACGGCTATTCGTGGTTATGTACAGATCTTGCGCCAACAAACCCGTGACCCAATACATCAGGAATATCTGTCCGTAGTACTCAAAGAAATCGATTCAATTAACAAAGTTATTCAGCAATTGCTCGAATTTTCACGCCCACGCCACAGTCAATGGCAACAAGTCAGCCTCAATGCATTGGTTGAAGAAACTCTGGTACTGGTACAAACCGCCGGCGTACAAGCGCGGGTCGACTTCATAAGCGAACTGGATAATGAATTAAGCCCGATTAACGCCGATCGTGAACTGCTCAAACAGGTACTACTGAATATCCTGATCAATGCCGTCCAGGCTATCAGTGCACGAGGGAAAATTCGCATTCGAACCTGGCAGTATAGCGACTCGCAACAGGCCATTTCGATAGAGGACAACGGCAGTGGCATTGATCTCTCGCTGCAAAAAAAGATCTTCGATCCCTTTTTCACTACCAAAGCCTCAGGAACCGGGCTTGGTCTGGCGTTAAGTCAACGCATCATTAATGCCCATCAGGGTGATATTCGCGTCGCCAGTTTGCCGGGCTACGGCGCAACCTTCACGCTTATTTTACCGATCAACCCGCAGGGAAATCAGACTGTATGACTGCTATTAATCGCATCCTTATTGTGGATGATGAAGATAATGTTCGCCGTATGCTGAGCACCGCTTTTGCACTACAAGGATTCGAAACACATTGTGCGAACAACGGGCGCACAGCATTACACCTGTTTGCCGATATTCACCCTGACGTGGTGTTGATGGATATCCGCATGCCAGAGATGGACGGCATCAAGGCACTAAAGGAGATGCGCAGCCATGAGACCCGGACACCCGTTATTCTGATGACGGCCTATGCTGAAGTGGAAACCGCCGTCGAAGCACTACGCTGCGGAGCCTTCGACTATGTTATCAAACCGTTTGATCTCGATGAGTTGAATTTAATCGTTCAGCGCGCTTTACAACTCCAGTCAATGAAAAAAGAGATCCGTCATCTGCACCAGGCACTGAGCACCAGCTGGCAATGGGGGCACATTCTCACCAACAGCCCGGCGATGATGGACATCTGCAAAGACACCGCCAAAATTGCCCTTTCTCAGGCCAGCGTCTTGATTAGCGGTGAAAGCGGCACCGGGAAAGAGTTGATTGCCAGAGCGATTCACTACAATTCGCGGCGGGCAAAGGGGCCGTTCATTAAAGTCAACTGCGCGGCACTGCCGGAATCGTTGCTCGAAAGTGAACTGTTTGGTCATGAAAAAGGTGCATTTACTGGTGCACAAACCTTGCGTCAGGGATTATTTGAACGTGCCAACGAAGGTACTCTGCTCCTCGACGAAATTGGCGAAATGCCGCTGGTACTGCAAGCCAAATTACTACGCATTCTGCAGGAACGGGAATTTGAACGGATTGGCGGCCATCAGACCATAAAAGTTGATATCCGCGTCATTGCTGCCACCAACCGCGACTTGCAGGCAATGGTGAAAGAAGGCACCTTCCGTGAAGATCTCTTTTATCGCCTTAACGTTATTCATTTAATACTGCCGCCTCTGCGCGATCGCCGGGAAGATATTTCCCTGTTAGCTAATCACTTTTTGCAAAAATTCAGTAGTGAGAATCAGCGCGATATTATCGACATCGATCCGATGGCAATGTCACTGCTTACCGCCTGGTCATGGCCGGGAAATATTCGAGAGCTTTCCAACGTTATTGAACGCGCCGTCGTGATGAATTCAGGCCCGATCATTTTTTCTGAGGATCTTCCGCCGCAGATTTGTCAGCCAGTCTGTAATGCTGGTGAAGCAAAAACAGCCCCTGTCGGTGAGCGTAATTTAAAAGAGGAAATTAAACGCGTCGAAAAACGCATCATTATGGAAGTGCTGGAACAACAAGAAGGAAACCGAACCCGCACTGCTTTAATGCTGGGCATCAGTCGCCGTGCATTGATGTATAAACTCCAGGAATACGGTATCGATCCGGCGGATGTATAACGCCAAAACTTGCTATGCAGAAATTTGCACAGTGCGCAATTTTCTGCATAGCCGCTCATTCTCCTTATGAATCCCCATCTAATTTATCCTTTTCTATTCAATTAGTTAAATAACAACATTCAATAATCTCATTCTGGCACTCCCCTTGCTATTCCCTGACTGTACCCACAACGGTGTATGCAAGAGGGATAAAAAATGAAAACAAAATTGATGACATTACAAGACGCCACCGGCTTCTTTCGTGACGGCATGACCATCATGGTGGGCGGATTTATGGGGATTGGCACTCCATCCCGCCTGGTTGAAGCATTACTGGAATCTGGTGTTCGCGACCTGACATTGATAGCCAATGATACCGCGTTTGTTGATACCGGCATCGGTCCGCTCATCGTCAATGGTCGAGTCCGCAAAGTGATTGCTTCACATATCGGCACCAACCCGGAAACAGGTCGGCGCATGATATCTGGTGAGATGGACGTCGTTCTGGTGCCGCAAGGTACGCTAATCGAGCAAATTCGTTGTGGCGGAGCTGGACTTGGTGGTTTTCTCACCCCAACTGGTGTCGGCACCGTCGTAGAGGAAGGCAAACAGACACTGACACTCGACGGTAAAACCTGGCTGCTCGAACGCCCGCTGCGCGCCGACCTGGCGCTAATTCGCGCTCATCGTTGCGACACACTTGGCAACCTGACCTATCACCTTAGCGCCCGCAACTTTAACCCCCTGATAGCCCTTGCGGCTGATATCACGCTGGTAGAGCCGGATGAACTGGTCGAAACCGGCGAGCTGCAACCTGACCATATTGTCACCCCTGGTGCCGTTATCGACCACATCATCGTTTCACAGGAGAGCAAATAATGGATGCGAAACAACGTATTGCGCGCCGTGTGGCGCAAGAGCTTCGTGATGGTGACATCGTTAACTTAGGGATCGGTTTACCCACAATGGTCGCCAATTATTTACCGGAGGGTATTCATATCACTCTGCAATCGGAAAACGGCTTCCTCGGTTTAGGCCCGGTCACAACAGCGCATCCAGATCTGGTGAACGCTGGCGGACAACCGTGCGGCATTTTACCCGGTGCAGCCATGTTTGATAGCGCCATGTCATTTGCGCTAATCCGTGGCGGTCATATTGATGCCTGCGTGCTCGGCGGTTTGCAAGTAGACGAAGAAGCAAACCTCGCGAACTGGGTAGTGCCTGGGAAAATGGTGCCCGGTATGGGTGGCGCGATGGATCTGGTGACCGGGTCACGCAAAGTGATCATCGCCATGGAACATTGCGCCAAAGATGGTTCAGCAAAAATTTTGCGCCGCTGCACCATGCCACTCACTGCGCAACATGCGGTGCATATGCTGGTTACTGAACTGGCTGTCTTTCGTTTTATTGACGGCAAAATGTGGCTCACCGAAATTGCCGACGGGTGTGATTTAGCCACCGTGCGTGCCAAAACAGAAGCTCGGTTTGAAGTCGCTGCCGATCTGAATACGCAACGGGGTGATTTATGATTGGTCGCATATCGCGTTTTATGACGCGTTTTGTCAGCCGATGGCTTCCCGATCCACTGATCTTTGCCATGTTGCTGACATTGCTAACATTCGTGATCGCGCTTTGGTTAACACCACAAACGCCGATCAGCATGGTGAAAATGTGGGGTGACGGTTTCTGGAACTTGCTGGCGTTTGGTATGCAGATGGCGCTTATCATCGTTACCGGTCATGCCCTTGCCAGCTCCGCTCCGGTGAAAAGTTTGCTGCGTACTGCCGCCTCCGCCGCAAAGACGCCCGTACAGGGCGTCATGCTGGTTACTTTCTTCGGTTCAGTCGCTTGTGTCATCAACTGGGGATTTGGTTTGGTTGTCGGTGCAATGTTCGCCCGTGAAGTCGCCCGGCGAGTACCCGGTTCTGATTATCCGTTGCTCATTGCCTGCGCCTACATTGGTTTTCTCACCTGGGGTGGCGGCTTCTCTGGCTCAATGCCTCTGTTGGCTGCAACACCGGGCAACCCGGTTGAGCATATCGCCGGGCTGATCCCGGTGGGCGATACTCTGTTCAGTGGTTTTAATATTTTCATCACTGTGGCGTTGATTGTGGTGATGCCATTTATCACCCGCATGATGATGCCAAAACCGTCTGACGTGGTGAGTATCGATCCGAAACTACTCATGGAAGAGGCTGATTTTCAAAAGCAACTACCGAAAGATGCTCCACCGTCCGAGCGACTGGAAGAAAGCCGCATTCTGACGTTGATCATCGGCGCACTCGGTATCGCTTACCTGGCGATGTACTTCAGCGAACATGGCTTCAACATCACCATCAATACCGTCAACCTGATGTTTATGATTGCGGGTCTGCTGCTACATAAAACGCCAATGGCTTATATGCGTGCTATCAGCGCGGCAGCACGCAGTACCGCCGGTATTCTGGTGCAATTCCCCTTCTACGCGGGGATCCAACTGATGATGGAGCACTCCGGTCTGGGCGGACTCATTACCGAATTCTTCATCAATGTTGCGAACAAAGACACCTTCCCGGTCATGACCTTTTTTAGTTCTGCACTGATTAACTTCGCCGTTCCGTCTGGCGGCGGGCACTGGGTTATTCAGGGGCCGTTCGTGATGCCCGCAGCCCAGGCGCTGGGCGCTGATCTCGGTAAATCGGTAATGGCGATCGCCTACGGCGAGCAATGGATGAACATGGCACAACCGTTCTGGGCGCTGCCAGCACTGGCAATCGCCGGACTCGGTGTCCGCGACATCATGGGCTATTGCATCACTGCCCTGCTCTTCTCCGGCGTCATTTTCGTCATTGGTTTAACGCTGTTCTGACGGCAACCCTACAGACAGAAGGAATATAAAATGAAAAATTGTGTCATCGTCAGTGCGGTACGTACTGCTATCGGTAGTTTTAACGGTTCACTCGCTTCCACCAGCGCCATCGACCTGGGGGCGACAGTAATTAAAGCCGCCATTGAACGTGCAAAAATCGATTCACTACACGTTGATGAAGTGATTATGGGTAACGTGCTACAAGCCGGGCTGGGGCAAAATCCGGCGCGTCAGGCACTGTTAAAAAGCGGACTGGCCGAAACAGTGTGCGGATTCACGGTCAACAAAGTGTGCGGTTCAGGTCTGAAAAGCGTGGCGCTTGCTGCACAGGCGATTCAGGCAGGTCAGGCACAGAGCATTGTGGCGGGGGGTATGGAAAATATGAGTTTAGCGCCCTACTTACTCGATGCAAAAGCACGCTCTGGTTATCGTCTTGGAGACGGACAGGTTTATGACGTAATCCTGCGCGATGGCCTGATGTGCGCCACCCATGGTTATCATATGGGGATTACCGCCGAAAACGTGGCTAAAGAGTACGGAATTACCCGTGAAATGCAGGATGAACTGGCGCTACATTCACAGCGTAAAGCGGCAGCCGCAATTGAGTCCGGTGCTTTTACAGCCGAAATCGTCCCGGTAAATGTTGTCACTCGGAAGAAAACCTTCGTCTTCAGTCAAGACGAATTCCCGAAAGCGGATTCTACGGCTGAAGCGTTAGGCGCATTGCGCCCGGCCTTCGATAAAGCAGGAACAGTCACCGCCGGGAACGCGTCAGGTATTAACGACGGTGCTGCCGCTCTGGTGATTATGGAAGAATCTGCGGCGCTGGCAGCAGGCCTGAATCCCCTGGCACGCATTAAAAGTTATGCCAGCGGTGGCGTGCCCCCCGCATTGATGGGTATGGGGCCAGTACCTGCTACGCAAAAAGCGTTACAACTGGCGGGGCTGCAACTGGCGGATATTGATCTCATTGAGGCTAATGAAGCATTTGCTGCACAGTTCCTTGCCGTTGGGAAAACCCTGGGCTTTGATCCTGAGAAAGTGAATGTCAACGGCGGGGCCATCGCGCTGGGGCATCCTATCGGTGCCAGTGGTGCTCGTATTCTGGTCACACTATTACATGCAATGCAGGCACGCGATAAAACGCTGGGGCTGGCAACACTATGCATTGGTGGCGGCCAGGGAATTGCGATGGTGATTGAGCGGTTGAATTAACCAATAAAAACGCCCGATAGCGAAAGTTATCGGGCGTTTTCTTGAACATCGACGGCGAAGGTTACCCCATTAATCACCAGTCAAAACTTTTCACCAGCGTCAGCTCGCCAGCATTACGCATCGGTACAATAAAAGTTTCCTGTTTCTCATTGACCGACCCTTCATCGGTGATCAGCGTCAGTTGGGCCGTAGTTAATTCCGTTTCACTGCGCCCGCCGAAGTAGTTGATATACACCTGATAACGGCCGTGAACTGGCGCTGGCATGGCGAAAATCTCGGGTCCGTACCCTGTCGTGACATCCATATCCAGTGCGCCACTGTTTTTCAGCACTGTGTTACCGTACCAGGCATGTTCACCGTCAGGCGTAACGACATGAAGATCGAGGTCGGTATTGTCCGTATCCCAGGAGAGAACCAGCCGTAAACGCGCGCGAATCGCCCCAGCACCCGGCGTTGAGTAAAACTGCATTTTTTGTCGGCTTTGCCCATCTGGGCTGATGACCTGCACGCTGTTGCTGCCTTCAGTGAAAATATAAGGGCGTGCAAAAGAACCATCTGATTCAATTCTCTGCGGCATACTGGCACCGTTGACCACCAGCCGGCCCTGCTGAACTTTACCCGCCGCAGCATAATTCTTTATTTTGCCGCGGATCTGCGCTGAGATATTTTGATCATCTGCCATGTTGACGGACGACGCCGGGTAATTGATCGTTTGTGAAAAACTGGCATCTTCGCCCTCTGCCGGATGCCAGCCAGAGAGCGGTGCATCAATCTCGACTTCCTGCACACCTTCACTGTGAGCGACAGGCGAAAGCGCCACCAGTAACAACGGAAGAAAAATCTTTCGCATAGCATTAGTCCATTAATAATTGTCGGGTCAGCGTTTCGATATAGTTCTCATCAAGCCCGGTGGGATAACCATCAAAGGCCAGGTGCAGATACTCATGGGTTAAATCCAGCCGATCCTGAAGCGTAAAGAAATTACGAATAAACAGCCGTTTCTGCTGCCGATCGGTATAGGGGAAACCTGAGACTAAACGACAGACCGCAAACACGTCTGGTTCGTTGTATCCCGTCTCACCTTGTAATATACGCCGCCACTGCGGCATTTTTTTCGCCAGCCAGGCTTTCGCTTTGGGTAATAACTGGCAGGTTGAGCGTGGCGCTCCCCAGCGGCTAAGGCTGTTGTCGGGATAAGCAAACGCGAGTATCTGGTCGTAACGCTCTCCCTGCCCCGCCTGGGCAGTAGCGTGCCGCCAGGAAAGCGTCCCTTCGGTAGCGCGACTGCCATGATAATGAACCGGATCGCCCGCATAGATGAGATCCTGCGTCCAGGCGGTCATCGTTCGCGCCCCCGTGGTCGCTGGCGAAGCAGAAACACGCTGCGTAGCGCTGCTGTCCGGGATGGTCAGGCAATCGCCTTCCCGATCGGCGTTTTGCTGTAAAAACGTGCGAATCGCCACGGTCATGGCTTTCGCTGCCTCAGGAGGCGTACTTTTCGCCTCGCGATCCAGAACTCTGGCAACGTACTCTTCACGATCGAGATGCGACTGTAATTTCAGTTTGCCCTTTACCGTCAGTAACGTTGTCTCACCGTGGCTGACAAATGTCATGTGGTTACCATTGGCAAACGTCACACGATAGCGCCCATTGAGCACGCCTGGTTTGACTGCCGTCGTACTCTTTTCCTCAGTAACTTTCTTCAGCGGATAACGAGCAAACAGATCCACCAGCACACATTGCCCACTGGCAACTTGCGTCGGCACTGGCAAAACCCGATTAAGCGCCGTCGCATAACGGGTCAGTACCGTTTTGCTGGTGCCACTGCCAGTAACCCACAGCGGTGTACCATCGGTTAACCAGCCAGCAAAACCACCCTGACGGATTTCCTGTTTATCATCGGCAAACCAGCTCCAGGTTTTCACCCGTACCCGACTACCGAGCATGGATGCGACACCGATTTTCGCCTCGTCCAGCACCACATCCAGTAAGACTTCCTGAGCTTTGTTTTGCGCAGGTAACGTCGCTAATGAATCAAGCAGCGATTTAACCGTTACCGAGGTTTCTGGCTTCAGTGTAGTAAGAGACGCTAACCACGCAGGTGCCTGACGCTGTTGCCAGTATTGCCCCCACATATCTGCGCCAATATGCAACCGCTGCGGCGCAAAATAGAGTCCACAGGAACGTACCAGCGCGGAATCGCGCGTTATGCTCTCCCCAGCCTGACAACAATAAACCTCTTCCGGGGAGTTGCCGCGACACTGGTATGGCTGCTCCGGTTGATGGGTATCCTCCAGCCAGGCGTAAACATACAGTTTCCACAAACTCCCTAATGGCGTGTTGAGCGTGTCAGGTAATACCGAGACTTTGGTCACGCCTGATGACGACAGCTGATACAGTTGATCGTGCTGCGCACCACGCAGCGCCAGTTGTAACGGCGTCTCCTCCGCAAGCGTTGGCAGAGTTACCAACGCCAATAGCCAGACGATTCTGCGCCAGTTCACTTATTTCACCTGCATCCCGATCCATTCGCTCCCTGGCGCAACACTTTGCTGTGCAGGTGCATAGGAACGCACATAACGAGCAGGAGGCAGAACGAATTGCCCTTTTTGCGAGAAGCGCAGCAAATGGCGGAAAGTGACCGTTCCCGTCAGTTCTTTCACCGGCACCATATAGCCCAGTTCGCCCATTTCATTTCGCGCTTTTTCCAGCAATTGCCCCTGCTGTTTTCCGGCGTTCGGTTTATTGACCGAAATGCCCCAGGTTGTACGCTCAACGTCAGCCCCCGGCGGCAGCGGTACTTCCACCTGACCATAGCGCAGAACGGCATCCTGCTCGCTGGTAAGCGTGATTTCATCGAGATACAGCGCATCGCTGTCAATCTCATTGCTGGTGACAGGCTGTAAGGTAAAGCTCATCTCTTCTTCACCGGGGATAAGCCGATACAACTGGCGTTCAACGGTCACCGGAATATTACTTTGTTGAGCCGTTTTTGCCGGTTCACGCCAGCGGACCTGCACGTTTTGCGGCGGTAATTCGTCACCAAAAGAGAGAATGTCCGGCACGCCCTGACCAACCCAACGCCAGTATTCGCCTCCTCCGGTTAACTTATGTTTGGCCCATGCGCCCGCAGGAGCAGGTAACACAACCGGAGGCATCGTCGCCATATATTTCGCCAGCCAGTTCATGGCCAACGCGCGCTCAATGGTGGATTGCTCAGCGGTTAAACCACTTAAAATAGCGGCCGCCTGGGTAGCGTCGCCTCCACTATTGAGCAGCACAACCGTGTGCGCCAGCGGTTGGTTGCTGTTTGCTGCTTTATCCCACGCATATTGCTGAACCTGTGGCATCACAGTGGACTTCAACTGCGCTTTTTTCAGCAACGTCATGGTTAAGACGTTTGCCACCGCATCTGCCAGTGGAGATTCAGGTGTATCGAGGATCATGCTGTCATTGATATCGCTGGTGTCTTCCTCAGAGAAATCTTCAGTTTTAGTTCCGCGCCGGGCGATAGCTTCATCCAACCCTTTCAACAACGTTTTGCACGGCAGATTCATCTCCTGTGCCCACGCCAGCACCAGCGCCCGATGCAATAACGGCATGTTGTCCGCCTGCTCGGCATAACTGTCGAGCATATGTTGCCAGTATTCCGGTTGCTGCGTTACGCCGAGCGCCTGGCTGGCCTGCCAGTCGGCGTACCATGCCCATGCCGTGAGGAAGGCGTCGCCATTGCCATCTTCACCCCACCAGGTAAAGCGCGCTCCGGGCCCCGCCAGTTGCATCAGCCGCAGACGGTTATCCTGAATCATCTGACGAATGTCGTTAGCGGCGGCACTTTGATGATCGGCAAGCGAACGCCAGGCGAGACTGAGCGGGATCAGACGGCTACCGGTGTTGATCACGCCACCCCACGGTTCATCGACTAACGCATCAAGATTGTTACGGAAAATCTCCTGCGGCGTTTCGCTACTTTGTAGCCGGATATTGCTCGCCTGCTCGGGCAACATCAGCGCATTATCGCCACCGCCGAGCATGACATTTTTCTGTTGTTCAACGGGCCACCTGTTATCCACAAAAGACAGTTTTGTGCTAATGCTGTCCTGTACTTGCCCATTTTGTTGCAGTTCTGCACTTAACAAGCCAGATTGCTGAATATTCTGCGTCAGCGAAATATAATTCGCCCCTTTGTGCAGCGTCAGCGTCTGGCGCATCTCAGCACCTGCAAATTTAGTCACCAGCGCCACCGGTTCGTTATCCTGCTGACTGAAGATAAACAGTCCTGCCGCCGGTTTGTCACCCATGCGATATACCGTTGGCATACTCCACTTCATGTAGAGATTTTTTTCCGAACGCAAATAAGCACGCCCCTGCCCGACCAGCCCGTCGCCGTTCATCCCACGCGCGGTGATGCGCCAGCGGGTTAACGAATCAGGCATCAGGAACGTGAAATACGCTTTGCCTTGTTTATCGGTTGTGAGTGACGGCATCCAGGCCGCGGTATCCACCTCTTCACGCCGTGGACGTTCCAGCATTTTTACTCGCCGCTCGCTGCGGTTAGTCGCGCCAGGCGCAACCGGCTCGCTGGAGAGCGCCTGATCGTAGCTGATAAACGACAGACTGGAGCTGGTACGCACATTGTTACGCCCCAGCGGATAGAAAAATTTGCCGATATTCGGCGCGATTTCCGGTTGCAGCGCGTAGATCATTTCATCGACCACGCCTACCGTTAACTGCGCAGAAACAGGTTTACCTTTCAGCGACGAGGTTAATTCGACATTGACCAGTTCACCAGGCTGGTAATGGGTTTTGTCCGTTTTCACCCGGATATCCAGCTGGGGAACGGCAACTTTAATCCCGGCGTTCTGAAAACTGTACTGACCGTTACGGGTATACAGCACCGAAAAAGTGATGTTAGGCGCAAAGGAATTGCTCACCGGTACGCGGGCTTCATACTGGGTATCGTTTAAACGTTGTAGCGTTAGCCAGTTTGCCGGATGCGATAGCAGCGACTGCTGTTCCACGCGATCGCGTTCCAGCGTCAATAATGCTTCGTCAATTGGCTCCGGGAAGGTAATCAGCATCTTCGCGGTTTCGCCAGGCTGATACAGTGTTTTATCTGCCACGATATCTACCGTACCAGTATGCGACGTGCTGCCCTTACCGCTGACTGCATGGCTTAACCCGGCGAGAATTAAGCCGTCTTTATCGCGTAATGTCAGATTGTAGTTGCCAGGTTTAGCGAAATTGACGGTAAAGGATTTGCCGCCTGACTGTAGCTCTCCGCTGTGGCTCGTGCGGTCTTCGAGACGCAACCATTCATACGTAACAGGAACCTGTTTTGAAGATTCCAGCGCGGCATAACGGAACACAACCGATTCACCGCTATTACTGTATTGTGCAGCAGTACTTAAAGAGTAATGCGCCAGACCGCGTTCAATGAGGATCTCTTTGGTGGTGGTGACTCGATACGCCGCGCCGTCACTGGCGGAGACGGTTAACAAATAACGGCTCGGTTTATCGGCGGCGGGGAGATTCAACGCCACATGACCATTATCGTCGGAAACCGTTTCACTGCCTTCCATCGACACCGGGAAACGTCCGGCATAACGCAAATCGTTACCGACCATTGATAATTGCTGAGCGCGCAAACTTAACTGCACGCGGGCATCTTTTACCGGCTCTCCATCCGGGTAAAGCAGTTGCAGTTTGCCGCTGACCGCTTCGCCTGTTTTGAACTCTTTTTTATCGAGAGCTAAACCAATCTCGAAATGTGGCTTGATGTAGTTTGCCACGCGAAAACTGCTGCTATAGACCTGTTTGCGGTAAGCAAGACGTAACTCATAACCTCCGGCGACGGCATTTTCTGGCAGGCGGAAACTCCCCTGCCCGCCATTACGCGCATCCAGCGTGACATTGACGGTTTGCAACAGACTGCCGTTGGCGTCCAGCACCGAAAGCTTCGCCGGGGCGCTGACGATGGGGGATGAATGCAACGGATCGTGGAACTCGCGCCCCATCACTTTAACATCGACACGATCGCCTGCGCGATATAGCGGGCGATCGGTAAAGATATACAAGCGGGTGTTGTAGATTTCACTTTCGTAGAAGAAGTTCTCGGAGACAAAAACGCCGCCTTCAGCATCTTTACCCAGAATGTATGAACGTTCTGGCGATATATGTTGTAACTGCAAGGTACCGCTGCCATCGGTCACACCGCGGGTCATCACGCCAAGACCGTCAGTCCACAAGATCTCTGAGCCGGGCTTCGCTTCACCCTGTTTTTTCCCCGCGGTCCACACCAGAAGCTCGTTACCTGACACTTTGCTAAGCGCCACGGTATCGGAAACAAACACCACCGTCGTCGCCCGATACCCACCTACCATCGCCTCGACGAGGTACAGTCCCGGCTCTTGTTTGCCGAGAGGAATATAGATGTTACCCGGCTGCGGCGAAATGAAATTGCTGGATGCGCCTTCCAGTTTTACCCCTTGTTGCGGCTCGATCGGTGTAGCCTGCCATAATGGGTAACGGAACTGTTCCACCAGTGGATATTTTTTCAGCGGGGAAAACTGGCTGTTCTGTACATAACGGGAAGGTTTAATAATGGCATTGCCGAGCTGTAATTCGGGTAACGCCTGAGTCACATTCTGCCGTGACTGAGAAGAGAAAGTACGCTGCATCACGCGGCGAGATTTGCCGTACCAGTTATCCCACAGCCAGGTCAGCGTATTGTTCAGCCCGTCGCCCAGATATTGCGGTTGCACCACAATGCGATGCAGGTTTTTCTGCTGGCGCAAAAATGCCATCGGGTCAGGAATACGATACAGGCGAACGTCCACGCCACCGTACTCTTCCATCTGATAGCGCCGATAATCACGCCCCGGCGCTTCCAGTCGCACTTTCGCCTCTTCACTGCTGCTAAAACTGCTGTCAGCGAGCAAAAAGAATGTTCCCCCGGCGGGCGGCGCATAGTTACTGGAAGGAAGCGAATCATCAGCATTAGTAAGCCCTGTTCCCACAAGATACAGGGACAAGCACGCTGCTATCGCGCCAGAAAATTTAAACGATAAATGCCAATGAAATTGGGATTGGAATCGTTGGGTATCCATCGGGTGTCCTTCCATGTCATAAGTTGTTGCAGACTGACTGCGCGCATTCCGTTGTCAGTTTTCGTGGCGCTTCCGGTGTGGTAGATGACGTAACGCCCCATCCAGACCATTAAGTGCTGGGCATCGCCCTGATCGAAAAAAATCATATCGCCAGGCAGCGCCTGGTTTATGTCCTGGCCAATAAACTGGCTGTTGTACTGAATCAAATTAATCGCGGTCACATAGGGGCCGGTTTTCCCGTTCCCCTGATTCCAGTTTTGCGCCAGTTGACGCTGTTCAGGTGTTAGCGTCATCTCTGGCGGCAAATACTGGTTAGATAAACCGTTACTTTTTAGCCATTTGCTGTCGTGAACTTTCAGCGCCTCGTTCGCCGCAAATCGCACCAGGCCCGCACAATCCTGCTGATACCAGCGTGGGCTTGGCCCCTGGCGGAGCTGTTCCTGTGCAATGCGCACAAACCACGCGCGAAACAGCCCGGATTGTTCGACATTTAGCATTTCGCTATGGGCAACAACACAATACAGCCAGCAAATCAGCGCCAGCAGCCCGTGTCTCATAGCGGTTGCCAGGTTATGGGTAGCCACTGCCAGGCGACACCGGGTTCCATCTGGGCCAGCTTCATGACATAACGCGGTTGTTGAGATAAAGCGTCCAGCTTCGGCATTAATAAAGTTTGTGCGGCGTTATAAAAAACCGGTTCGAGATTCTTCGGCAGACTGGTCAGCGTTTCGTTACGCAGCAGTTTCGCCATTCCTTGTGGATTGATATAGAGCGGAACGATGCCATCAGTGGGTATTACATCCACCATTGCCGGGCGGGTTTTATTCAGTGTTTGCAGGGCGTTATTAACCAGCGTGTCATCGAGGGAGAAAAGCAGCGTTTTGTTTTGCATCGCCAGCGACACGCGGAAAAAATAATCCGACATTAATTGATCGGGTTGCGCCGCCTGCGCTTTCGGATACTGACCGTATCGGGAACTCACTTCGCGACGCCAAATTTGCGCTTCGCCCTGCTGAGTCTGGCTTACCGGCAAAACACCTTCTGGTGCTTTGCTTTCGTGCGCACCAATATTTTGCGTAAACAGTTTCCCTGGCAATTGCGCCTGTTCGGCAGTGCCATCAAACTGACCAACAAACAGTGGGGTTTGCAATTTTGAGTCTTCATACCAGCACAGCCCCGCGCCACCGTCTAACGCGCCATTCAGCTTGTCGTTTTCCTGGCTGATGTGCGAAAGCATCTCTTCGGCAATACCGTGTGAATACGGCACCGCCACACAGAAGCTGGCTCCGGCAGGCATACTGTTCCATACCGGCGTAAAATCGAAACTGGCATCTACGCTGGCGGATTCATCGTTTAACGCCAGAAAACTATGCCAGCTGTCGTTACCCATTTCGAAGCGTACGCCAGCATCTTGTCCTGATAAGTTGCGAACATCAGGGCGTTATTGCCGTTATAGCGCAACTGATAAACCGGGATGGTTTCACTATTTAGCTTAATACTACTGATTTCCGTTTTACTTAACTGGCTGTCGCTGGTAGCGGCAAACAGCAATGGCTCCAGCAGCTTGCTTAAACCACTTCGCTGGATAAGCACCATATAATGAGAAAGATGGCCTTGTTTATCGTGCCACAGTGCCGCCTGCGCGGGCTGGTCTAAGAGTGACGAAAAGAGCTTATCTTTCAGCGTGAGATCGTGTTCATAGACAATGCGGCGAATGCTGCCTTCAATGCCCAGACGATCGGCATGATTCTGATAATAGAAAACGAAATCTTCGCTCAGAACATCGTGGAGAAACGGAATGGTAAGGAGATCTTTGGGAAGCTGGCTCAGAGAGTCGCTGTCGAGAAAGAGGTCCGGCTCATTGAGATCGATTTGCAGATTGTTGTGCACCACCAGTGGCGACAACGTTTTTTCTGGCCCACTGCCAGAGTATTGTAATGCCCATACGCCAGCGGATAGCAGCGTTATTGCCCCAAAACCAACAAGGCCATAAAACCGCCAGCCTTTCGCCTTTTTTTCACCACTCATTGCCACATTCCTTGTGTATAGCCAGCCATTTTTTACGGGCACAGCCAAACTTTACCGCGCCCTAATACGACAAAAGCCCAGACTTTGCAGCCTGGACTTTTCAATTCAAAAAAGGGAGATAACTCCCTTTTGGCATGAAGCAATAAGATTATTCTTCTTCTGGTTCGTCGTCAACATCCACTTCCGGAGCGATTTCATCGTCCCCTTCCGCAGCACTGCCGTCGATGGTATCCAGATCTTCCTCGTCAACCGGTTCAGCAACACGTTGCAGACCCACCACGTTTTCATCTTCCGAAGTACGGATAAGGATTACGCCCTGGGTGTTACGGCCTACGATGCTGATTTCCGACACGCGAGTACGTACCAGCGTACCGGCGTCGGTGATCATCATGATCTGGTCGCAATCATCTACCTGCACCGCGCCAACCACTAAACCGTTACGTTCGGTAACCTTGATGGAGATAACCCCTTTCGTCGCACGCGACTTGGTTGGGTATTCCGCCACTGCGGTACGTTTACCATAACCGTTCTGCGTTGCGGTGAGGATTGCGCCATCGCCACGAGGCACGATCAGAGAGACGACTTTATCGCCTTCGCCTAAACGAATACCACGAACACCGGTGGTGTTGCAGCCCATCGCACGGACAGAAGACTCTTTAAAGCGCACCACTTTACCTTCAGCGGAGAACAGCATTACTTCGTCTTCGCCGCTGGTCAGGTCAACGCCGATCAGCTCATCGCCGTCAACCAGTTTGATCGCCACTTTACCGGCGGTACGCAGACGGTTGAACTCGGTGAGGACGGTTTTCTTCACAGTACCGTTAGCGGTCGCCATGAAGACTTTCACGCCTTCTTCAAACTCGGTCACCGGCAGGATCGCGGTGATACGTTCGTCCTGTTCCAGCGGCAGCAGGTTGACGATCGGACGACCACGTGCGCCACGAGTAGCTTCTGGCAACTGGTAGACCTTCATCGAATAGACGCGACCACGGCTGGAGAAGCACAGAATATGGTCGTGGGTGTTCGCCACCAGCAGTCGGTCAATAAAGTCTTCTTCTTTAATACGTGCGGCAGATTTACCTTTCCCGCCACGACGCTGCGCTTCGTATTCAGAAAGCGGCTGATACTTCACGTAACCCTGGTGAGAAAGCGTGACCACCACATCTTCCTGTGTGATCAGATCTTCCAGGTTGATGTCGGCGCTGTTAGCGGTGATTTCGGTACGACGTTTGTCACCGAACTGTTCACGAACCAGCTCCAGCTCTTCACGGATCACTTCCATCAGACGATCGGCGCTACCCAGAATACGCAACAGCTCCGCAATCTGATCCAGCAGCTCTTTGTATTCGTCGAGCAGTTTTTCGTGCTCAAGGCCGGTCAGTTTCTGCAAACGCAGATCCAGAATCGCCTGAGCTTGCTGTTCGGTCAGGTAGTACAGACCATCACGCACGCCGAACTCTGGCTCCAGCCATTCCGGACGCGCAGCATCATCGCCCGCACGTTCCAGCATCGCAGCAACGTTGCCCAGCTGCCACGGATTAGCAACCAGCGCAGTTTTCGCTTCTGCAGGCGTCGGCGCATGACGGATCAGTTCGATGATCGGGTCGATGTTCGCCAGCGCCACGGCTAATGCTTCAAGAATATGAGCACGATCGCGAGCTTTACGCAGTTCGAAAATGGTACGACGGGTCACCACTTCACGGCGGTGACGAACAAACGCCGCGATGATGTCTTTCAGGTTCATGATCTTCGGCTGACCATGGTGCAATGCCACCATGTTAATACCGAAAGAAACCTGCAACTGGGTCTGGGAGTAGAGGTTGTTGAGCACCACTTCACCGACCGCATCGCGTTTGACTTCAATCACGATGCGCATACCGTCTTTGTCAGACTCGTCACGCAGCGCGCTGATGCCTTCCACGCGTTTTTCTTTTACCAGTTCCGCAATTTTTTCGATCAGGCGCGCTTTGTTCACCTGATACGGAATTTCGTGGACGATAATGGTTTCACGTCCGGTTTTGGCGTCAACTTCTACTTCGGCACGGGCACGGATATATACCTTGCCGCGACCGGTACGGTAAGCTTCTTCAATACCGCGACGACCGTTAATGATTGCCGCCGTCGGGAAGTCCGGCCCCGGGATGTGTTCCATCAGCCCTTCAATGCTGATGTCTTCATCATCGATATACGCCAGACAACCGTTGATGACTTCCGTCAGGTTGTGCGGCGGAATGTTGGTTGCCATACCTACGGCGATACCGGAAGAACCGTTCACCAGCAGGTTAGGAATTTTGGTTGGCATGACGTCCGGAATTTTTTCCGTGCCGTCATAGTTATCAACGAAATCGACCGTCTCTTTTTCGAGATCGGCCATCAGTTCATGGGCAATTTTCGCCAGACGGATTTCCGTATAACGCATTGCCGCCGCAGAGTCGCCGTCGATGGAACCGAAGTTACCCTGACCGTCTACCAGCATGTAACGCAGCGAGAATGGCTGCGCCATACGGACGATCGTGTCATAAACCGCCGAGTCACCATGGGGATGGTATTTACCGATTACGTCACCAACGACACGGGCAGATTTTTTATAGGCTTTGTTCCAGTCATTGCCTAGTACGTTCATGGCGTAAAGTACGCGACGGTGTACCGGCTTCAGGCCATCTCGGACATCCGGCAGCGCACGGCCAACAATGACCGACATCGCATAATCCAGATAAGAGTTCTTAAGCTCTTCCTCAATGTTGACCGGTGTAATTTCTCTCGCAAGGTCGCTCATCTAACCGCTATCCCTCTACTGTATCCCGGATTCAAAGGTCGCAAATTATAACACAGCCGCGCAGTTTGAGGTAAACCTATACGCTTTATTCACATCCAATGCCTGATATACTCGTTTGTCTTGCCAATTACGGAGTAGAAGTGCCAATGAATGCCGAAAAATCGCCGGTAAACCACAACGTAGACCACGAAGAGATCGCTAAATTTGAAGCCGTCGCCTCCCGCTGGTGGGATCTTGAAGGTGAGTTCAAACCGCTGCACCGCATTAACCCGCTGCGTCTGGGCTATATTGCCGAGCGTGCTGGCGGTTTATTTGGCAAAAAGGTGCTCGATGTCGGTTGTGGCGGCGGCATTCTGGCCGAGAGTATGGCGCGGGAGGGCGCGACGGTGACCGGTCTGGATATGGGCTTTGAGCCATTGCAGGTGGCAAAACTGCACGCACTGGAAAGCGGCATTCAGGTGGATTACGTGCAGGAAACCGTGGAAGAGCACGCGGCAAAACATGCCGGACAGTATGACGTGGTGACCTGTATGGAGATGCTGGAGCACGTCCCCGATCCTCAGTCAGTGGTCAGAGCCTGTGCGCAACTGGTGAAACCGGGCGGCGATGTCTTTTTCTCGACGCTTAACCGCAACGGCAAGTCATGGCTGATGGCGGTGGTTGGTGCTGAATATATTTTGCGCATGGTGCCTAAAGGTACACATGATGTGAAGAAGTTTATTAAACCGGCAGAATTGCTGGGCTGGGTGGATCAGACCAGTCTTAAAGAACGGCATATGACCGGGCTGCATTACAACCCTATCACTAACACCTTTAAGCTCGGCCCCGGCGTGGATGTGAACTATATGCTGCACACGCAGAATAAGTGAGGTTGTTGTTTGGATTCATCCGGCAACCGCGCCAAGCCTGATGCGACGCTTGCCGCGTCTTATCAGGCCTACAAATGCTCCCCGTAGGCCTGATAAGGCGTTTACGCCGCATCCGGCAACAGTGCCGGTCAGACAGCGATTACCATTTCACTGTCATCGACAAAAACCCTGCCGTCTGGGCAAAATCATCACTCCCTTTCTGCCACGCCACGCTGCCGCGCAGCGAAACTCGCTGACTGATATTGCCCGTTATTCCCACTTTTATTTCACCCCGTTGCTTCACCGCATCGTCACTGATAGTGCTGCCATCTTCTTCAATTTCCGTCGCATGGGGATCGTGATAATAATTCAGATCTAACGTTGGCGTGACACCAACAGCAGTACGCCATTCGCTGTGTAAACCCAGCCGCGTCTGAATATCATCACCCTGCGATTGTGACACGCGCGCATGGTTAGCGGCGGTAAAATCATCCTGCTGCACGCCCTGATAAATCACCTGCGCCTGCGGTTCAATCACCACACCACGCCCCGGTAACCACTGATAACCGGCTTCCAGCGAGGCGATAATCCCCGACGAGTGGTAATGATCCGCGCCATCGTCTTGTTCGGAAACATCATTGTTAAACCACGCATATTGCAGCCAGCTATCCAGCCAGGCCCCCTGCTTCTGATTACCGTGCTGATACCAGCTTGAGGTCAGCCCAACGGCATAACCGTGGTTCTGGTTATCGGCGCGAGTTCCGGTCATATTCGAGCGGCTGTCGCCCTGGTTATCGCTGTAGCCGCCCACGGCCCCTAGCATCCACTCGCCATCATCACCCCAGTGCCCGCTAAACAGGTTGCCGCTAAGCTGCACCGTAGAAGTGTCTTCATGCTGAGCCAACTGCCCTGCCGCCGTGTAATGATAACGCCCGCCGATAACGCGTAAATTCAGCGTCTGACCATCGCCACCAGCGTGATCGCGTCGCTCCATCACAAATGCCTGATTTGCCGCACGTAGGTTATTAAAATATCCACCAACTTTGGCATTCAACACCGGCTGGTAAGCAGGCGTAGGTCCAGGGTCGGGGGTTGGGTCGGGATCCGGCGTGGGATCAGGATCTGGAGTCGGGTCCGGATCAGGCGGCGGCGTCGGATTGACTTCTTGTGATCGCAGATACCAGTCGTTGTTATCTTCCACCAGCGTGTAGTCATACGCCCCCATATTGACGTAGCCGCTTCCTGCCAGACTGAACTGCGCATTGTTTTGAAACTGCGTGGGATCAGCTGCGAAATCAACAACTTTAATACCTGTAGATGTCGGCTCACCAATCCCTGTAATGGGATTAATCACAACCGTGGTATTGCCAGCAGTATTACCGTTCAACACCAACTGGTCGCTTGCCGAGTCATCGCCGTTTAATTCGCTGTCGAGCAGTAGCGTACCGCCGCCGGTATAATCACCATTTACCGTCAGCGTGTCGCCAGCGATGCCATTTTGCAGACTGACAGCACCGGACGTATTGGTCAGATTGCCATTAACCGTCACGTCGGAAAGATAAGTCAGGCTGTCAGTTTCAAGGTTGGTATTAAGCTCACCTGTCAACGTCACGCCATCGGTGGCATTCACCAGCGTACCGTCGCCGCTAAACAGCGAGGCATCCAGCGCCTGGTTCGTATCCTGCTGCGTCAATCGCAACACAGTACCATCGGTTATGTCGATATCGCCGCCAGAGGTGGCATCGATTGAGCGAATATCCTGATTTTGCCCGGTTTCAAAAACACCGTCTTCCCCCACCCACAGTGAAGAAACATAAGGAATAATATTCTCCGCTTCACCTTTTAGCGTTCCGTCCTCCACACGTACCGCAGACGTCGCAGTGCCGCTGGCGGTCAACTCCAGCGTACCGCCGCCACTTTTAGTCAACGTGCTTACGCTATCCAGTTGTTGCCCGGTACTATCCGCCATCAACCCGCCCCATTGCGTATCTACGCCATCCTCAACGTGTATTTCGCCATCAGCGCGCATTTCAATATTCCTGCCCTGACCTGTTGTAGCCGAGCGAGTGTCAACATCAGTCGTCACATCCATTTCACTGTGTTGTTGGGGATCTGTGAAGATCACTGAACGGTTGTAACTTGTGTCCCCCAATTGCGAATTATCGCTGACTTCAAGCGTACCGGAGGCGATTTGCGTATTACCGAGATAACCGTTGTTATTCGCCAGCGTTACGCGCTGATCCCCCGCATTAATGACGACATAAACGCCATTCTGGCTGGCATCACTGCCGCCAATATGTAAATCATCGCCACTGCTGATATCAACGACATCATTACTGCCAATCACTGTCCCCCCGCTGCCGCTGATTTGCAGACCGTCATTGTATGAGCTATCGCCATCCCAGGTGGTGAAATCAGAGAGATCCAATACTCCGCCATTTAGCACGATCGATTGCGGATCGCTCTGCATTGCCCGTAAATCGGCCTGATTCCCCGCCAGCGACAATACGGCGTTATCTTCCACCACAATATCGCCGGTTAATGCCATCGACTGCGCCCCTGTCAGGAGATAGCTGCCATCTTGCGCTACCGTCAACTGTCCTTCACCCTGAATCGAGCCGGAAAAACCGCCCTGGTTTACTGTAACATTGCCGCCTGCGTCGATATTCAAAATGCCATTAGCAAAACCGGTTAATGAGTGCACAAACGTTTGTTGTGTATTGCCAACATTCAGTTCTGCCTGATACTCAGAATGAACAGTGCTGCCGACCATCAGACCAAAGCAATCCTGCGGATCGCTCTGACAGTGCGTGTCGCCGACATTCATTAACTCATCGCTGTGCCCCAACGTCACCTCGCCATTCTGGATACTCATCTCGCCGGTAAACGCATTATTGTCGGCATTGAGGACTAACTCTCCCGCTCCCTCTTTAACGATGACTCCCGTTCCGGCAAGAGAATCAATCGCGCCATCGTTGCTGGTATTGCCTATTACCAGCGTTTTATCGGCGGCAATGTTAAATTCAGCCACACTATGACCGATATACATAAAGCCCCCCGCCACTGCCGTCGCCGAATGGTCATATCCCGAGGCGCTGTTATTTTCATCAATCATCACACCATTGTTTTGGTCATAATTATCATCAACAGAAATATCAATAAGATACGGGGATGTGGTGCTGCTGGTATAAATTGCTCCGCCATAACCTTCTGCATAGTTATTGGTAAAGGAGGTATTATTAATTATCGTTTTTCCTGAAAGATGTGTGTTATCCGTACTATTATCCGTAACATCAATAGCGCCGCCATCCCCATCACTATAACTTGTTGATGTATATGCCTGGTTATTATTAAAAGCATCATCACTTAAATAGACGTCATTATTGATGGTATAAATTGCACCGCCTTTGCCGTCATTAGCGATGTTATTGTGAAATACGGCGTTAGTGACACGTAAATCGGCGGCACCGGTATCATTGGTACCGGCAGAATAGATTGCTCCGCCATAGCCTCCTGCAACATTACTGTCGAAAATAACATTCGCAAGATTTATCGTTGAGTTTTCTTTAGCAAAGATAGCCCCACCATTATTATATTCGCCACTAACCGAGTTATCAGCAAACAGGGTCATCCCTGTTTCATTTTGTGGTGATATCGTAAATTCAGCACTGTGCTGCAAAAATACTGCGCCGCCGCTGGCATTATTGACCATACCCGAAAAAATCAACCATTGTCCATCCGCGATGCTCCAGTCCTGTATATTACCCGAAAGGCTTTGCCTGCTGGCCTGACAGCTCGCTTTGATATCATATCCCTGGCATGAATCAATGACCGCTGCGGCACCGTTAGCAGAGAAAAGAGATGCAATCATTGACGGGAGTAAAGATAAATACTCCTTGCGTAGAGAGATAATCCGCATATTCATCTAACCATCATTTTCTATAAGATGGCGTATTTAATCGCATTATGCGATATAGGGTATTTTTCTTTTGTAAATTCTGCCCCCGATGTAATAACCACTTTGTTATTATTTGATGATTAATTTAGATGCATCACAATTCAGATTAATAACTTTAAGGTAAGTCGGTTATATTTAAACTGAATTAAAGCAATAAATAATATTCTTATAATATATGCAAAAGTAACAAATTGGCTTAGTATTTAACAATAACCGAATATAAAACAACCATTTCCGACTCAACAATCGCTTACATTCGCTTATATATTGACCACAACAGATACATCAGATTATGTGACGACTTGTGCTTAGATCAATTTTGGCAATCATTAGCAACAAGATTAATAAACCATCTATATCAATTTACCTATCCTATTTTACCGTTCAAGAATTCACCGAACGGTTATTTTTAACAAATTTTTCTCTTCCCATTGACTTTCCCGGACACCTTGTCTGACCTAAGGTGCGCGGAAGCCACTTTTTCCTTCCTGAGTTATCCACAAAGTTATGCACTTGCAAGAGGGCCAGTTTCACACTATCTTGCAGTGAATCCCAAACATACCCCCTATATATAGTGTTCTTAGCAGCTTCCCTCACTACAGGTAGTCTGCATGAAGCTATTGAAAAACAGGTACGACATACATGAATCAGAATCTGCTGGTGACAAAGCGCGACGGTAGCACAGAGCGCATCAATCTCGACAAAATCCATCGCGTTCTGGATTGGGCGGCAGAAGGACTGCATAACGTTTCGATTTCCCAGGTCGAGCTGCGCTCCCACATTCAGTTTTATGACGGTATCAAGACCTCTGACATCCACGAAACTATTATCAAGGCTGCCGCAGACCTGATCTCCCGTGATGCGCCGGATTATCAGTATCTCGCCGCACGTCTGGCGATCTTCCACCTGCGTAAAAAAGCCTACGGTCAGTTTGAGCCGCCTGCGCTGTACGACCATGTGGTGAAAATGGTCGAGATGGGCAAATACGATAATCATCTGCTGGAAGACTACACGGAAGAAGAGTTCAAGCAGATGGACACGTTTATCGATCACGACCGTGATATGACCTTCTCTTATGCTGCCGTTAAGCAGCTGGAAGGCAAATATCTGGTACAGAACCGCGTGACCGGCGAAATCTACGAAAGCGCCCAGTTCCTTTATATTCTGGTTGCCGCGTGCCTGTTCTCGAACTACCCGCGTGAAACGCGCCTGCAATACGTGAAGCGTTTTTACGACGCGGTTTCCACATTTAAAATTTCGCTGCCGACGCCAATCATGTCCGGCGTGCGTACCCCGACTCGTCAGTTCAGCTCATGCGTGCTGATCGAGTGCGGCGACAGCCTGGATTCCATTAACGCCACCTCCAGCGCGATTGTTAAATACGTTTCCCAGCGTGCCGGGATCGGCATCAACGCCGGGCGTATTCGTGCGCTGGGTAGCCCGATTCGCGGTGGCGAAGCGTTCCATACCGGTTGTATTCCGTTCTACAAACATTTCCAGACCGCGGTGAAATCCTGCTCTCAGGGCGGTGTGCGCGGCGGTGCGGCAACGCTGTTCTACCCGATGTGGCATCTGGAAGTGGAAAGCCTGCTGGTGTTGAAAAACAACCGTGGTGTGGAAGGCAACCGCGTGCGTCATATGGACTACGGGGTTCAAATCAACAAACTGATGTATACCCGTCTGCTGAAAGGTGAAGATATCACTCTGTTCAGCCCGTCCGACGTACCGGGGCTGTACGACGCGTTCTTCGCCGATCAGGAAGAGTTTGAACGTCTGTATACCAAATATGAGAAAGACGACAGCATCCGCAAGCAGCGTGTGAAAGCCGTTGAGCTGTTCTCGCTGATGATGCAGGAACGTGCGTCTACCGGTCGTATCTATATTCAGAACGTTGACCACTGCAATACCCATAGCCCGTTTGATCCGGCCATCGCGCCAGTGCGCCAGTCTAACCTGTGCCTGGAAATCGCCCTGCCGACCAAACCGCTGAACGACGTCAACGACGAGAACGGTGAAATCGCACTGTGTACGCTGTCTGCTTTCAACCTGGGCGCAATTAACAGCCTGGATGAACTGGAAGAGCTGGCAATTCTGGCAGTACGCGCACTCGACGCGCTGCTGGATTATCAGGATTACCCGATCCCGGCCGCCAAACGTGGAGCGATGGGTCGTCGTACGCTGGGTATTGGTGTGATCAACTTCGCTTACTACCTGGCGAAGCACGGTAAACGCTACTCCGACGGCAGCGCCAACAACCTGACGCATAAAACCTTCGAAGCCATTCAGTATTACCTGCTGAAAGCGTCTAATGAGCTGGCGAAAGAGCAAGGCGCGTGCCCGTGGTTTAACGAAACCACATACGCGAAAGGGATCCTGCCGATCGATACCTATAAGAAAGATCTGGATGCCATCGCTAATGAGCCGCTGCATTACGACTGGGAAGCACTGCGTGAGTCAATCAAAACGCACGGCCTGCGTAACTCCACGCTTTCTGCCCTGATGCCGTCCGAGACTTCTTCGCAGATCTCTAACGCCACTAACGGTATTGAACCGCCGCGCGGTTACGTCAGCATCAAAGCGTCGAAAGACGGTATTCTGCGCCAGGTGGTGCCGGACTACGAGCATCTGCACGACGCCTATGAGCTGTTGTGGGAAATGCCGGGTAACGATGGCTACCTGCAACTGGTGGGTATCATGCAGAAATTTATCGATCAGTCGATCTCTGCTAACACCAACTACGATCCGTCACGTTTCCCGTCAGGAAAAGTGCCGATGCAGCAGTTGCTGAAAGACCTGCTCACTGCCTACAAATTCGGGGTCAAAACGCTGTATTATCAGAACACCCGTGACGGCGCAGAAGACGCGCAGGACGATCTGGTGCCGTCAATCCAGGACGATGGCTGCGAAAGCGGCGCATGTAAGATCTGATAATCCCCCAGCCTTTGCACCAAACCGTCCCCTCTCCCCTTGCGGGAGAGGGGACGGGTGAGGGGTAATAAAACCACAGGACACATTCATGGCATATACCACCTTTTCACAGACGAAAAATGATCAGCTCAAAGAACCAATGTTCTTTGGTCAGCCGGTCAACGTGGCTCGCTACGATCAGCAAAAATATGACATCTTCGAAAAGCTGATCGAAAAGCAGCTCTCTTTCTTCTGGCGTCCGGAAGAAGTTGACGTCTCCCGCGACCGTATCGATTACCAGGCACTGCCTGAACACGAAAAACACATCTTTATCAGCAACCTGAAATATCAGACGCTGCTGGATTCCATTCAGGGTCGCAGTCCGAACGTGGCACTGCTGCCGCTGATCTCGATCCCGGAACTGGAAACCTGGGTAGAAACCTGGGCGTTCTCAGAAACGATTCATTCCCGCTCCTATACCCATATCATCCGTAATATCGTTAACGATCCGTCAGTTGTCTTTGACGATATCGTCACCAACGAGCAGATCCAGAAACGTGCGGAAGGGATCTCCAGCTATTACGATGAACTGATCGAAATGACCAGCTACTGGCATCTGCTGGGCGAAGGCACCCACACCGTTAACGGTAAAACCGTAACCGTTAGCCTGCGCGAGCTGAAGAAAAAACTGTATCTCTGCCTGATGAGCGTTAACGCGCTGGAAGCGATCCGTTTCTACGTCAGCTTTGCCTGCTCTTTCGCATTCGCTGAACGTGAGCTGATGGAAGGTAACGCCAAAATTATTCGCCTGATTGCCCGCGACGAAGCCCTGCACCTGACCGGCACCCAGCATATGCTGAATCTGCTGCGCAGCGGCGCGGATGATCCGGAGATGGCGGAAATTGCCGAAGAATGTAAGCAGGAGTGCTATGACCTGTTTGTCCAGGCGGCACAGCAAGAGAAAGACTGGGCGGATTATCTGTTCCGTGACGGTTCGATGATTGGTCTGAATAAAGATATCCTCTGCCAGTACGTTGAATACATCACCAATATCCGTATGCAGGCAGTCGGTTTGGATCTGCCGTTCCAGACGCGCTCCAACCCGATCCCGTGGATCAACACCTGGCTGGTGTCTGATAACGTGCAGGTTGCTCCGCAGGAAGTGGAAGTCAGTTCTTATCTGGTCGGGCAGATTGACGCGGAAGTGGACACCGACGATTTGAGTAACTTCCAGCTCTGATGGCCCGCGTTACCCTGCGCATTACTGGCACACAACTGCTGTGCCAGGATGAACACCCTTCCCTTCTGGCGGCGCTGGAATCCCACAATGTGGCGGTTGAGTACCAGTGCCGCGAAGGTTACTGCGGCTCCTGTCGCACCCGACTGGTCGCAGGCCAGGTGGACTGGATTGCCGAACCGTTAGCTTTTATTCAGCCGGGGGAAATTTTGCCCTGTTGTTGCCGGGCAAAAGGCGATATTGAAATCGAGATGTGAATTGGTTTTAACGCCAGATACGACGCTTATACGTCTTATCTGGCCTACAACGATTACATAGCGTAGTAATATGCTTTCACCTGCTCCCAGTCCGCTTTGGGGATCGGCTCCAGATATTTTTCCAGCTGGCGGAAGTCATGATTAATCGCTTTATCACGACGCAAGCGGCGACGACTTTTCTCCAGGTCAAGAAATCCAGCTTCTGCCTTACCTTCTGTTTTCACATAGATATGGCGAACATAACAACAGCCATGCTGACGATTAACGCTATGCATTTTCTTAAACGCCAGCGCCACTGCTTTCAACATGGCTTGCCGTACTTCGTCAGAATAAGGCGATACTGCATGCCGGGCATACCAGTCAGCAATGCTGATGAACCCCGCCATATCTTCAGTCACCAGCAACGCGCGCCATTCACCCTCAATTTTCACCGCTTCACCAAAAACGATCTTCGGCACGATGACACCGGCCCGTTCCAGTTCTTTAATTACCGCAACCTCACGGACAATCGTTGGTCGGCCGAACGGATAACGTACGGAATGAAACAGATGATGCGTCATGCGCTTTACATACAGCTTTTTGCCGTTGCGCTCGACGCATTGCACCCCGCTCATACCATTACGGCGATAGTTAGGCTCTTCAACCCAGTCGCCCTCTGTTGCCCACCAGTGATTAAATTCGTCGTGCTTTGCTGAAACTGCCATACCCTATCGCCTGTCGTTTTTTATTAACGACAATGACTATAGATGTTTAGCTGAGGAAAATCTTAATAATACGTGTTGTATTGACGAGTATCTTATGCCGGGAACAAGTCATCTCGCTCAAAATAATTGCAATTAAGGATAACCCACAGACTTTAATGAAGAGTGGTATCGGATAGCACATAAGTGCCATCCGGTAGTTAATTTACTCTTTATTAAGGAATTTTACTGCCTTATCAGGGAAATCAGTAAATAGCCCATTTACACCCGCTTTGTTATACAGAGCATCATATAACTGATTCACATCAGTAGTGTATTCAGGCAGTTTATCTGACCGCACGGTATAAGGATGCACTACCAGTTTATTCTGCTGAGCATCTTGCACCATGCCAGTGAGTTTGATATTACCCGGCTGCGATGTCTCCTCAATCAACATATGGTAATCCGGACCAATACCATCAGCATATTCCGCCACCTGTTTCATGGCACCCGGCTTAAACATCCAGTCGTAATTGTAATTAACCCAGCTTCCGTCCGGCTGTTTCTGCTGCGTTTCATTCCAGTCGGTATAGGCAATCAGCTGTACCAGATTGAGATCCATACCCATTTTAGGTTCCAGCTCATTCTTAATACGCTTCAGCTCATCAGCATCAAAACATTGCAAATAAACTTTGTCGTCCTTACCGGTGTAACCATATTTCTTCAGCACTTCCAGCGTTTTTGCCGCAATATCCTTCCCTTCCTGATGATGGAACCACGGCGCTTTAATTTCTGGATAGATACCGATATTTTTCCCGGTAGAGTGGTTTAACCCCTGAACAAATTCAATCTCTTCTTCAAAGGTGTGCACCCGGAAGTCAGATTTACCCATTGGGAAACGCCCCGGATAAGTCTGCACTTTTTTACCGTTTTCAATATCGAAACCTTCGGTAAATTTCAGCGACTTAATTTCATCCAGCGTGAAATCTATCGCGTAGTAACGACCGTCTTTGCGCGCCCGATCCGGGAAACGATCGGCAACATCAGTAACACGATCGAGATAATGGTCATGCAGAACAACCAGATGGTCGTCTTTGGTCATCACCAAATCCTGTTCCAGATAATCCGCTCCCTGCGCATACGCCATCGCTTTTGCTGGCAGCGTATGCTCCGGCAAATATCCACTGGCACCGCGATGGGCGATGACTATTTTTTCGTTGCTGTCCGCCGCCATTGCACTGCTTCCCATGACTATAGTGCTCATCATGATCGCCATGCTAAGGTTTTTCAGCGTCAATTTCATGCCATTAGCCTCCGTTGCGTTTTTGCAGTAATTGTTCATGGCGACGTTTTTCGCCAATCATCACAACAATCAACAAGATAACCGCCAGAATGCTGCCGCCAATCATTACCATAAAGCCGCCATCCCAGCCGAAGAAGTCCACGGTGTAGCCAACAATCGCGCTCGCCGCCACCGAACCGCCGAGGTAACCAAACAGCCCGGTAAAACCCGCTGCCGTACCTGCCGCTTTTTTCGGTGCCAGTTCCAGCGCATGTAGACCGATCAGCATCACAGGGCCATAGATCAGGAAGCCGATAACAATCATACAAATCATATCGACGGTTGGGTTACCTGCCGGGTTCATCCAGTAAACGATAGTCGCGATGGTCACCAGTGTCATAAAGAAGACGCCGGTTGCCCCACGGTTACCACGAAAGACTTTGTCCGACATCCAGCCGCACAGCAGGGTGCCCGGAATACCTGCATATTCATAAAGAAAGTAGGCCCAGGAGGATTTATCCAGCGCGAAATGCTTAACCTCTTTCAGATAAGTCGGTGACCAGTCGAGGATGCCGTAACGCAGCAGATAAACGAACACGTTGGCGATGGCGATATACCACAGCAGTTTGTTCGGCAGCACGTACTGCATGAAGATCTGCTTCGCGGTCAGCTCCTGTTCCGCTTTTTCGTTATAGTCGTCCGGATAATCATTTTTGTACTCTTCGATCGGCGGCAGGCCACAGGATTGCGGGGTATCGCGCATCATCGCAAAGGCGAACAGTGCCACCAGAATGGCACAGAAAGCGGGCATATAGAGCGCCGCGTGCCAGTCATTGAACCAGGCCATCCCCAGCAGGAACAGCAGCGGCGGAATACCACCACCGACGTTGTGCGCACAGTTCCACACTGACACAATGCCGCCACGTTCTTTCTGCGACCACCAGTGCACCATAGTACGACCGCACGGCGGCCATCCCATCCCCTGGAACCAGCCGCAGAGGAACAGCAGCACAAACATAACTGCAATGCTCGACGTCGCCCAGGGCACAAAGCCCATAAACAACATCACTGCCGCCGCCAGAATCAAACCTGCGGGCAGGAAAACGCGCGGATTCGAGCGATCCGATACCGAACCCATGATGAATTTCGAAAATCCATAAGCAATCGAGATCCCCGAAAGGGCAAAACCTAAATCACCGCGTGAGAATCCCTGCTCAACCAGATAAGGCATAGCGAGCGCAAAGTTCTTACGAACCAAATAGTAAGCAGCATAGCCAAAGAATATCCCCAGGAAAATTTGCCAGCGCAATCGACGATAAGTCGGATCGATCTCCGCGGCAGGTAAGCGCACTTTGTGTGGCGCTGGTTTAAAAATACTCAACATTGATAGCCTCCGTGGCCCGTGGTCTTATTTATGATTAACAGCCTGATTCAGTGGGAGAACCTGCCGTTTCTTGAGTTGCCGCGATGTTAAGAAAACATTCATAAATTAAATGTGAATTACCGCACACATTATTAAATACGATGGTTGAAATGTTCAGAATGACGCATGAAATCACGTTTCACTTTCGAATTATGAGCGAATATGCGCGAAATCAAACAATTCATGTTTTTACTATGGCTAAATGGTAAAAAACGAACTTCAGAGGGATAACAATGAAAACTCGCGACTCGCAATCAAGTGACGTGATTATCATTGGCGGCGGCGCAACGGGAGCCGGAATTGCCCGCGACTGTGCCCTGCGCGGGCTGCGCGTGATTTTGGTTGAGCGCCACGACATCGCAACCGGTGCTACCGGGCGTAACCACGGCCTGCTGCACAGCGGTGCGCGCTATGCGGTAACCGATGCGGAATCGGCCCGCGAATGTATTAGTGAAAACCAGATCCTGAAACGCATTGCACGTCACTGCGTAGAACCAACCAACGGCCTGTTTATCACCCTGCCGGAAGATGACCTCTCCTTCCAGGCCACTTTTATCCGCGCCTGCGAAGAAGCAGGGATCAGCGCAGAAGCCATTGATCCGCAGCAAGCGCGCATTATCGAACCTGCCGTTAACCCGGCACTGATTGGCGCGGTGAAAGTTCCGGATGGCACCGTTGATCCATTTCGTCTGACAGCAGCAAACATGCTGGATGCCAAAGAACACGGTGCCGTTATCCTTACCGCTCATGAAGTCACGGGGCTGATTCGTGAAGGCGCGGCGGTGTGCGGCGTTCGTGTACGTAACCATCTCACCGGCGAAATTCAGGCACTTCATGCACCTGTCGTAGTTAATGCCGCCGGGATCTGGGGGCAACACATTGCCGAATATGCCGATCTGCGCATTCGCATGTTCCCGGCGAAAGGATCGCTGCTGATCATGGATCACCGCATTAATCAGCATGTGATCAACCGCTGCCGCAAACCTTCCGACGCCGATATTCTGGTGCCTGGCGATACCATTTCGCTGATTGGTACCACCTCTTTACGTATTGATTACAACGAGATTGACGATAATCGAGTAACGGCAGAAGAAGTTGATATTCTGCTGCGTGAAGGGGAAAAACTGGCCCCCGTGATGGCGAAAACGCGCATTTTGCGGGCCTACTCTGGCGTACGCCCGCTGGTTGCCAGCGATGACGATCCGAGCGGACGTAACGTCAGCCGTGGCATCGTGCTGCTCGACCATGCTGAACGCGATGGTCTGGACGGGTTTATCACCATCACCGGTGGCAAACTGATGACCTATCGGCTGATGGCGGAATGGGCTACCGATGCCGTATGCCGCAAACTGGGCAACACGCGCCCCTGTACGACCGCCGATCTGGCACTTCCTGGTTCACAGGAACCCGCTGAAGTTACCTTGCGTAAAGTCATCTCCCTACCTGCCCCGCTGCGCGGTTCTGCGGTTTATCGTCATGGCGATCGCACGCCTGCCTGGCTGAGCGAAGGCCGTCTGCACCGTAGCCTGGTATGTGAGTGCGAAGCGGTAACTGCGGGTGAAGTGCAGTACGCGGTAGAAAATTTAAACGTTAATAGCCTGCTGGATTTACGCCGTCGTACCCGTGTGGGGATGGGCACCTGCCAGGGCGAGCTCTGCGCCTGCCGCGCTGCCGGACTGCTGCAACGTTTTAACGTCACGACGTCCGCGCAATCTATCGAGCAACTTTCCACCTTCCTAAACGAACGCTGGAAAGGCGTGCAACCCATCGCATGGGGAGATGCACTGCGCGAAAGCGAATTTACCCGCTGGGTTTATCAGGGATTGTGTGGTCTGGAGAAGGAGCAGAAAGATGCGCTTTGATACTGTCATTATGGGCGGCGGCCTCGCCGGATTACTCTGTGGCCTGCAACTGCAAAAACACGGCCTGCGCTGTGCCATTGTCACTCGTGGTCAAAGCGCGCTCCATTTCTCATCTGGATCGCTGGATTTGCTGAGCCATCTGCCGGATGGTCAACCGGTGACAGACATTCACAGTGGACTGGAATCTTTGCGTCAGCAGGCACCTGCCCATCCTTACACTCTTCTCGGGCCTCAACGCGTGCTCGATCTCGCTTGCCAGGCGCAGGCATTAATCGCTGAAAGCGGTGCGCAATTGCAGGGCAGCGTAGAACTGGCTCACCAGCGGATTACGCCGCTCGGCACTCTGCGCTCAACCTGGCTAAGTTCGCCAGAAGTCCCTGTCTGGCCGCTGCCCGCGAAGAAAATATGTGTAGTGGGAATTAGCGGCCTGATGGATTTTCAGGCGCATCTTGCGGCGGCTTCATTGCGCGAATTGGATCTTAAAGTTGAAACCGCTGAAATTGAACTGCCGGAACTGGATGTGCTGCGCAATAACGCCACCGAGTTCCGGGCGGTGAATATTGCCCGCTTCCTTGATAATGAAGAAAACTGGCCGTTGTTACTTGATGCGCTTATTCCGGTCGCCAATACCTGCGAAATGATCCTGATGCCCGCCTGCTTCGGCCTGGCCGATGACAAACTGTGGCATTGGTTGAATGAAAAACTACCTTGTTCATTGATGCTTTTGCCAACGCTGCCGCCTTCCGTGCTGGGCATTCGTCTGCAAAACCAGTTACAGCGCCAGTTTGTGCGCCAGGGTGGCGTGTGGATGCCGGGCGATGAAGTGAAAAAAGTGACCTGTAAAAATGGCGTAGTGAATGAAATCTGGACCCGCAATCACGCCGATATCCCGCTGCGCCCACGATTTGCGGTGCTTGCGAGCGGCAGTTTCTTTAGCGGCGGACTGGTGGCAGAACGTGACGGCATTCGCGAGCCGATTCTCGGCCTTGATGTGCTACAAACCGCCACGCGGGGTGAATGGTATAAGGGCGATTTTTTTGCGCCGCAGCCGTGGCAGCAGTTCGGTGTAACCACTGATGAGGCGCTACGCCCGTCGCAGGCGGGGCAAACCATTGAGAACCTGTTTGCCATCGGTTCGGTGCTGGGCGGATTTGATCCCATCGCCCAGGGATGCGGCGGCGGTGTTTGTGCCGTCAGTGCTTTACATGCCGCTCAACAGATTGCCCAACGCGCAGGAGGCCAACAATGAATGACACCAGCTTCGAAAACTGCATTAAGTGCACCGTCTGCACCACCGCCTGCCCGGTGAGCCGGGTGAATCCGGGTTATCCGGGGCCAAAACAAGCCGGGCCGGATGGAGAGCGTCTGCGTTTAAAAGATGGCGCACTGTATGACGAGGCGCTGAAATATTGCATCAACTGCAAACGTTGTGAAGTCGCCTGCCCGTCCGATGTGAAGATTGGCGATATTATCCAGCGCGCGCGGGCGAAATATGACACCACACGCCCGTCGCTGCGTAATTTTGTGTTGAGTCATACCGACCTGATGGGTAGCGTTTCCACGCCGTTCGCACCCATCGTCAACACCGCTACCTCGCTGAAACCGGTGCGGCAGTTGCTTGATGCGGCGTTAAAAATCGACCACCGTCGCGCGCTACCGAAATACTCCTTCGGTACGTTCCGTCGCTGGTATCGCAGCGTGGCGGCTCAGCAAGCGCAGTATAAAGACCAGGTCGCCTTTTTCCACGGCTGCTTCGTTAACTACAACCATCCGCAGTTAGGTAAAGATTTAATTAAAGTGCTCAACGCAATGGGTACCGGCGTACAACTGCTCAGCAAAGAAAAATGCTGCGGCGTACCGCTGATCGCCAACGGTTTTACCGATAAAGCACGCAAACAGGCAATTACGAATGTAGAGTCGATCCGCGAAGCTGTGGGAGTAAAAGGCATTCCGGTGATTGCCACCTCCTCAACGTGTACATTTGCCCTGCGCGACGAATACCCGGAAGTGCTGAATGTCGACAACAAAGGCTTGCGCGATCATATCGAACTGGCGACCCGCTGGCTGTGGCGCAAGCTGGACGAAGGCAAAACGTTACCGCTGAAACCGCTGCCGCTGAAAGTGGTTTATCACACTCCGTGCCATATGGAAAAAATGGGCTGGACGCTCTACACCCTGGAGCTGTTGCGTAAAATCCCGGGGCTTGAGTTAACGGTGCTGGATTCCCAGTGCTGCGGTATTGCGGGAACTTACGGTTTCAAAAAAGAGAACTACCCCACTTCACAAGCCATCGGCGCTCCACTGTTCCGCCAGATAGAAGAGAGCGGAGCAGATCTGGTGGTCACCGACTGCGAAACCTGCAAATGGCAGATTGAGATGTCCACAAGTCTTCGCTGCGAACATCCGATTACGCTGCTGGCACAGGCGTTGGCTTAAACTCCTTTCTGATGCCCGGTAAGCATGTTGTTACCGGGCATTTTTGCGTACACGATTCCGTGCCCAATGTATGCGTTGCAACGCAGTGAAAATTCCTCTGAAAACGTCTCGCAAAGGCTGAAACTGGCAGATGTCAAAGGCCTGGGATAACCGTAATGTCGCGTCATCATAAATATCAGGTGACGGACAACCATGACCGAATCAACAACCTCCTCCCCGCATGATGCGGTGTTTAAAACCTTTATGTTCACACCCGAAACCGCACGGGATTTTCTGGAAATACATCTACCAGAGCCGCTGCGCAAGCTTTGCAACCTGCAAACCTTACGCCTGGAACCCACTAGTTTTATTGAAAAAAGTTTACGCGCTTACTACTCGGATGTTTTGTGGTCCGTGGAAACCAGCGAGGGTGACGGCTATATCTACTGCGTGATTGAACATCAAAGCTCTGCAGAAAAGAATATGGCTTTTCGGCTAATGCGCTATGCCACTGCCGCCATGCAGCGTCACCTGGATAAAGGCTATGACAGAGTTCCGCTGGTGGTGCCATTGCTGTTTTATCATGGCGAAGCCTCGCCCTACCCGTACTCACTCAACTGGCTGGATGAGTTTGACGATCCGCAACTTGCCCGGCAGTTGTACACCGAAGCTTTTCCGTTGGTGGATATCACCATCGTACCTGACGATGAGATCATGCAACATCGGCGTATAGCTCTGCTGGAACTGATTCAAAAGCATATTCGCGACCGCGATTTAATCGGTATGGTCGACAGGATCACCACGCTTTTAGTTAGAGGCTTCACTAATGACAGCCAGCTACAAACACTGTTTAATTATCTGCTGCAATGCGGCGATACCTCCCGTTTCACCCGCTTTATTCAGGAGATTGCCGAACGTTCACCACTACAAAAGGAGAGATTAATGACTATTGCTGAACGGCTACGGCAGGAAGGACATCAAATTGGCTGGCAGGAAGGTAAAATTGAAGGCTGGCAAGAAGGTAAATTAGAAGGTTTGCAGCAAGGTAAATTGGAGGGTTTGCAGAAAGGTAAATTAGAAGGTTTGCAGCAAGGCATGCATGAGCAAGCCATTAAAATTGCCTTGCGCATGCTGGAGCAGGGCTTTGAACGTGAGATTGTGCTGGCGGCAACCCAACTCACTGATGCTGATATTCCGAACTGTCATTAAAAGGAGAGATTGATGACTATTGCTGAACGGCTACGGCAGGAAGGACATCAAATTGGCTGGCAGGAGGGTAAGATTGAAGGCTGGCAAGAAGGTAAATTAGAAGGTTTGCAGCAAGGCATGCATGAACAAGCCATTAAAATTGCTTTGCGCATGCTGGAACAGGGCATTGATCGTGACCAGGTGCTCGCGGCCACTCAGCTAAGCGAAGCCGATCTGGCAGCGAATAACCACTAATTAACACAGGCCCACAGCCGATCCCCATGGGCCTTTGATATCAATAACTACCTTTTACGCGTGGTCCATTTTTGCCTGATTTAAACATCGCCAGTCGTTGATCCAGGGCATCGCTGTAGAGCATCGTGTCAACGCCAACAGCGACAAAGTTCGCTCCCCACGCCAGGCATTGCTGCGCCATATCAGGAGCCACAGCCAGAAAACCAGCCGCTTTACCCGCAGCACGGATCCGCCGAATGCTGGTTTCAATAATTCGCTGCACTTCCGGGTGCCCGGCGTTATCCGGGTAGCCCAACGACGCAGAAAGATCCGCAGGTCCAATAAACACGCCATCAATCCCTTCGACATCGAGGATTTCGTCCAGGTTATCCAGTGCCGTTTTACTTTCCACCTGCACCAACAGACAAAGCGAATCGTTGACTTGCGCCATGTAATTCTCAATGCGTCCCCAGCGTGCAGCCCGTGCCACACTGGCCCCAACACCACGCTCACCGTAGGGAGGATAGCGCGTGGCAGACACCACCTGACGTGCCTGATCGGCAGTATCGACCATTGGGATCAGTAGAGTTTGCGCGCCAATATCCAGGACTTGTTTAATCAGCGGCTTACTGCCTTCCACCGGACGGATCACGGGGTGGCTGGTATAGGGCGCTACCGCTTGTAGCTGGTGATAAAGATCCTGAATGGTGTTTGGCGCATGCTCCCCGTCAATCAGCAACCAGTCATAACCGGAAGTGGCGGCAATTTCTGCCATGTAGGCAGTCGTTGAGCTTAACCACAGACCAATTTGCACTTCGCCCTTGCGTAAACGTTCTTTAAAGGGATTGGTTAATAATGCGTTCATCGTGTTCCTTAAACTATTTAATGATGTGCCACGTCGGTCTGCGCAACAGTGCGATTTACACGCAGAGTGAAAATAATCAGCGAACCGATGACCGCCACCGCTGCCAGCGTCAGTAATCCCGCCGCATCGCTGGAAAATAACGTTTCTGCTTTCACGCGCAGGATCGGGGCAATAAACCCGCCCACTGCACCAAACAGGTTTATAAAACCAATCCCCGCAGCCAGCGCCGTACCGGAAAGAAGCTGTGTCGGCATCGTCCAGAACACCGGTTGCACGGCAATAAACCCGATGGATGCAACACACAGTGCTACGATCGCCAGTACTGGAGAAAGCAGCCCGGACAGACCAATACCAATGCCCGCCGCCAGTAATGTCAGCGCTGCGACATTACGCCGTTCGCCGGTTTTATCGGAGTAGCGCGGAATAAGCCAGGTCCCAAACAAGGCCGCAACCCACGGAATGGCGGTGACCACCGACGCCGTAAAGCCCACTTTTGTCCCCAGCAATGCAGCAACCTGGGTCGGCAGGAAGAAAATTAATCCGTAAACCGCCACCTGAATGGTCAGGTAGATAATCGCCAGTTGCCAGACTCGCCCATTACGCAGCGCATCGCTCAATCGAGAAGTCACTTTCTGTTGTTCTTCACTTGCCAGTTGATTGATAAGCAACGTTTTTTCTTGTTTACTCAGAAAACGTGCCTGCCCCGGTGTGTCATCAAGCCAAAAGAATGTGAATACCCCAGCGCCGACTGCCAGCAATCCTTCAATCACAAACATCCAGAACCAGCCGGGATGCCCCATAAATCCATGCATCTCCAGCAGCGCGCCGGAAAGCGGTGATCCCAGTGTTAACGCCAGCGGTGCGCCCATATAGAACAGCCCCATAATGCTGGCGCGATTACGCTGCGGAAACCATTGCGAAGTGAGATAAATCATACCAGGGAAAAACCCGGCCTCCGCAGCACCAAGCAGAGTGCGAACGATCAGAAATTTCGCTTCAGTATCGGCCCATGCCATGGCAGCCGAAAGAAATCCCCACATCAGTGTTGTCGTACCAATCCAGGTTCTGGCCCCCAGTTTGCGCATCAAAAGATTCGCCGGAACCCCCAGAAACGCGTATACCACAAAGAAAATGCCTGCTCCCAGCGCATAAGCTTCATTACTCAGCCCGGTATCAATCTGGTAGGTCTGTTTGGCAAAACCAATATTCGAACGGTCGAGAAACGCCAGCACATACAGCGCCAACATAAACGGAATTAAACGCGCGCGGTTTTTCTTCACCACGGCGTCAAGCAAAGCGGTGCTCATAAAAAGCTCCTTAGAATATGTGGGCGTTACCGTTGTCACAGCAACGCCCGGAGTGATTAGTGGCTGTAGGGGCGTTTCAAATTGCAGTCACGATTGAGTTCGACGCCGAAACCGGGTTTATCAAGCACTGATTTATGAATACGACCATTCACCGGTACTGGCTCATTAAGCAGAATCGGATCAAATTGCGGACGCATCGTTGAACAATCCGGGCTGGTCATCAGGAATTCGCTGAATGGCGTATTGGTGAAGGTGATCACCGCATGGTGGGAGTAAACAGACGAACCGTGTGGCACCACCAGTTGCCCCCTGGATTTGGCGATTGCGGCAATTTCCACCAGCGTGGTTAAGCCACCGCACCAGCCAACATCCGGCTGCATAATGTCGATACCGGTTTCTGAAAGCGTACGGAAAGATTGCAGTGTGCCGTGGTGCTCACCGCTGGTGACCATCATCCCCGCTGGTGCGTTGTGTTTCAGTTCGCGATAACCTTCATACTGCTGTGGCGGCAGGCACTCTTCGATCCATTTCAGGTTATAGGGCGCGCAAGCGTGGGCCAGTTTGGTGGCATAGTTCACGTCCTGACTCATCCAGCAGTCGAGCATTAACCAGAAATCCTCACCGCATTTTTCACGCATATCCGCGACCATAGCGGCATCTTTGCGGATCCCCGCATCGCCATCATGTGGCCCCCAGTGCGTCGGCATTTTGCCACCGATAAAGCCCATCTCTTTTGCCAGATCCGGACGCGCACCTGTGGCGTAGAACTGAATCTCATCACGAACAGCGCCGCCTAAAAGTTTATAAACCGGAAGCCCGACCACTTTGCCGAACAGATCCCACAGAGCCAGATCGACACAGGAAATCGTATTATCACCAGGCCACCAGAGCCGGAGTAATACAGGGTGGCATTGAGCATTTGATCGTGGATCAGTTTGATATCACTGACGCATTTACCCTCAATGAAACGGTTAAGATGTTTTTCGACAATAAAACAGCCCATTTCACCGGCTGTCGAAACAGCGAATCCGGTCTGGCCGTTTTCTGCTTCAACTTCAACAATCAACGTGCCAAGAACGTTAATGCCAAATGACTGGCGGGACTGCTCGTATTCGCGGTATTTACTCATCGGGGTGGCAATATGATCATCAATCCAGTGATTTGCCCCCTGGTCGTGATAATCACCGCCGCCAGCGCCTTTTTCTGCTGTCGCACCGCCAGTAAACCAGGCGCGAACCTGTTTGATTTTTGGTAGGGTCATGATGTTCTCCATTGTTATGAGGCCTGTAAGTCAAAGGGACTTTTCCATCCCAACAAACGTGAAATATCCCTGGCGCAGGCAATGGCCTTGCCCGCCAGATAATCACGGTATTCTTCATTGATTTGTAAGCGGGTACCGACCACCGAAATCGCAGCGGTAAGCTCGTTATTGGCGTTAAACACCGGCGCAGCGACACAACGGACATCGGCGTAATCTTCGCCGTTGTCATAGCTCCAGCCCTGGCGGCGAATACGCGCCAGTTCCTCGTAGAGCCGTTGTGGATGGGTAATGGTGGTGGGTGTCATCTGCTCCCAGACCAGCTCTTCGATAATACTTTTCTGTACAGCTGCAGGTTGCCAGGCAAGCAGGCATTTACCAATTCCGGAGCGATAAAGCGAAAGGCTTTTTCCTTCATGGGAACGCACGCTGATAGTGGCTGATGACTCCACTTTCAAAATGTAATAAGCGCTGCCGTTATCAATAATCCCCAAGTGACATAACAGCCCGGTGGTATCCATCAGTTGCGTCAAACGCGGTCGAGCCAGTTCCCGGAGATCCATCTTGCTTAACGCATGACCGGAAAGCTCCACCAGCCTGGTCCACAAACAAAAATTTTCCTGGTGATCAAGGCTAAGAAAACGCTGACGCCTGAGTTCATTAAGCAGCAAATAGGCTGTGCTTTTAGGGATCCCCAATGTGTCAATGATCGTCGCAGCACTACAGGGGCCAATCCGGGCAATCAAATTGAGAATATCAATAGCCCGTGTCAGGGCGGGAACTTTGCTTGATTCCAACATACTGGACTCCAGTCTTAGATACTGGAATCAGTCTCGTTGCTCAGGGGGAGTAAAATTGTGAAGCGCATCAAATCCCGTTTCTCGTCCAGCGGACTGGAGAAATTACGCACAAATTTGTGAATCAGCGCACGGATTTTTTCTTATTGAGTACAACAGGTTGGACAAATTTTGCCGGAGGGGGAATGTGCCGGTGCAGTAAACCGGCACAGAGTGGCGGAATCAGACAGATAAGGTCATGGACTCAACAACCTCAATCCAGCCATGCTCGCTGGCGATGTCCTGGCCGTTTAACCAACGGCGTAGCATATTAAGCGCCATCATTGCGCACACTTCCTGGCGAATAGCCAGACTGTAGCGTGTGGCACTGAAATGTACACGCAAAGCGAAAGTGCCGTCTGGCGTGGCTAGTGCAAAGTTGAGATGCTCATCTTCCAGACCAGAAACAGCCAGTGCCAACCCAGCAAAATGGTTCGCCCGCCGTTCTGTAATCCAGTGCGCAGTTTGCGCCAGGGTTTCCTCCTGTGAAGGAACCACTTCACACGCCAGCAATGGAGCACCTGCGCGAGAAAGTTGCAAAGCCAATAAACCACCGGTGAATTGCTCGCTCAGCGTCAGGCTGAACTGGCGGCTCTGCAATTCGCGACTGATCTGCGCGGGCAGTCCTTCGGTGCCTTCGAAAATCACGCTCTGTCCGGCAACACGTTTAACGTCCAGCCACAGTTTTTCCATCGCCTGTTGCTCGCTTGCCGGTCCGGTGAGTTTCAGTTCGATAATCGGCATTGAGGAGCGATAGCCCATTGTTACGCCCGGCGGCAGTTGTAGAGTGTCCAGGCTTTGTGCCAGATCGCTTTCCGAACGACCAAAGGTAGTCAAACGCAGGCAAACCGGCGGCTGTGGTAAAGAAAAACGCTCGCGCAGGCGCGGCAGGATTTCGTGCTCGACCATCACCTTAAATTCTGACGGTACGCCGGGGGTAAAGAACATCAGGCAACGATTAAGCTGTATGGCAAAACCACAGGCAGTGCCTACCGGGTTATTGATAAATTCAGCACTGGCAGGCAGCTCCGCTTGTTTACGGTTGCTCGGTGCCATTACTCGTCCCCGTTCGTGGAAATAGCGTTCCATCTCTTTGAGCCAGGCTTCATGCAGCACCAGGCCTTCACCTTTTGCTGTCGCAGCGGCGAGTGCGCTTAAATCATCACTGGTCGGTCCCAGCCCGCCGTTAACGATCAGCACATCGGCGTGCTGACTACGTTCGCGAAGAATGGTGACTAAGTCATCAAGGTTATCCCCCACCGTATTGCGGCGAGATAATGGCAGCCCCTGATGAAAGAAAAAATCGGCCAGCCAGGCAGCGTTAGTGTCAACGATTTGCCCGTGTAACACTTCATCCCCGGTGGATAACATTTCCACTTTTAACATGGTTATCTCCTGCTTTTGTTATCGAATCACTATAACGCAAAGGGAGACAGGGCGTAGTAAGAAACTGAATGGCGCGACAGAACGCCGCGCCGGAAGGCGTCAGAAGCTGGCATTTACCCCAACATACGGACCATCAGCAATGGCGTTATCACGATTGCCATTTTTACCTGCCAGGTTCAGGTAACGGTAGCCAGCCTCAATGCTGACTGGACGCATAATGGTGTAACGCGCGCCAGCATTCGCTTCTTCATAACTTTTAATTCCGCTGGAGAGCGAATCCGGAGAGTAGTAATACTCACCAAACAAGCGGAAGCTGTCACCAATTTGCCACTGCAAACCACCGCCAACTGCCGCTGCATAACCTTCATCACCATCGTTCGGGTTGGTGTAAACGCCTTTTCCGCCAACGGTCGCCATTAATGGCCCGAGAGGCAGATTCAACCCCAGCCCCACGCCCGCGGCATCACCGTCGTCGTCGTTATGTGTCCAGTTACCGCTTAACGCCAGGCCCGTCGATTCAGTCCCAAAACCGACACCAATATTGGTGTATTCTTTACCCGCCTGGCCGCTGATGCTCATTGCATTGACCGATGCAGAAACCAACAGCATTCCGGCCAGACCTGCTAGCGCAATTTTTTTCATTATCCCCTTTCCCACAAGCAATTAATCAAAATTCCCAAAGCTGCGGGATTGTACAGCCTGGCGCAGAGGATTCAATGAGCGAAAAAAGGGATCTAGTCACTTATTGTAACTAAATACTTCTTAAATAATTAAACGCCGAAAAAATAAACACACTTTATCGATACACACAAAAATAATAATAAATGTAGTTATCATCGCAAAAGAGATTACTGTCACTTTCACATATTTCTGAGTTACCTTATTCTCATGGTTTCTTTTTATTTATAAGGAATACCCCTGTGCGACAACGGACTATTGTATGCCCTTTGATTCAAAATGATGGTGCTTATTTGCTGTGTAAAATGGCCGACGATCGCGGCGTTTTCCCCGGTCAATGGGCGCTTTCGGGTGGCGGCGTGGAGCCTGGCGAACAAATTGAAGAGGCACTACGCCGCGAAATTCGCGAAGAGCTGGGAGAACAGCTGCTTTTGACAGAAATCACGCCGTGGACCTTCAGCGATGATATTCGCACCAAGACGTATGCAGATGGTCGCAAAGAAGAGATTTATATGATTTACCTGATTTTTGACTGCGTTTCTGCCAACCGAGAAGTGAAAATAAACGAAGAGTTTCAGGACTACGCGTGGGTAAAACCTGAAGATCTGGTGCATTATGATTTGAATGTTGCCACCCGAAAAACGTTACGTTTGAAAGGTCTTCTTTAACAATGATGACAGCCATCACTGGCTGTCAGATTGAAAATTTAGTGGTTAACGAATTCCCCATCCAGATAAACTTTGCCTTTTTCCACATGCATGACTAAACCATCCAGATAATCAGGTTTAAATGTCGCATCACGCTTATCTTTAGCAAGATATGTCAGGCAATGATTATGGGTAAAAATAACGATATTTTTATCAGGTGCTTTGCGTTGTAAGTCTTTAATTGCACTATAAATATCATTACCGCATTGAAGAAATCGTTTATCTACCGTCAGCTTTTTACCCGCTGAAAACCAGGTCGCCGACTGAATAGTCCGGACGGTATTACTGGAATAGAGATCGAAATCAGGGATGTCAGCGCTAAAAGCGTTACCCAGTTCACGGGCATCCTGGGTACCTTTGACCGTAATACCTGTTTTATCTGACAAGCATTGATTGGTTGAACGATCGCAACGTTCAGCATGGCGAAACAAAACGACAACCGGGTGCTGCTGTGCCAGTCTGGCCAGTGTTTTATTGTCGATGCGTGGCAAACCATTGCTACTCCAGGCGGCATGAGTACCCAGTCCGGCAATTGCAGCGAGCGCCAGTAAAATGATGAAATATTTTTTTGACTTCAACGAAGATCGGCAAAAAGCTAACACGTAAACTCCACCTGTAGACAAGCGCAACCAGACAATTACCGTGAAATTGAGCGACTTTTCTGGCGATAATTAGCAGTTGGTGTAATATTAAAAATCCTATGATGCCGGCAAAATGCCTCAAAATTTTGCCAAATGCAAAGTCTAAATAAGAAAAAATATAAAAATTTCAATATTTACGTCTAATATTAGTTTCTTAAGGTTAAGTTAATATTCTATCCTTAAAATTTTGCTCCAAATGGCAAAATATACACAACACTCTTTATAGCAAATATAAGTGGACAGGTATTCAATGACGGATGGAAAAACAATGTCAGGATTTTTGCCTTTTTCGCGACCAGCAATGGGCGTAGAGGAACTCGCTGCAGTTAAAGAGGTTCTCGAATCCGGTTGGATCACAACCGGTCCGAAGAATCAGGCGCTTGAACAAGCTTTTTGCCAGTTGACGGGAAATCAGCATGCCATCGCGGTCAGTTCAGCCACCGCCGGAATGCATATCACGCTAATGGCGTTGGAAATTGGCAAGGGCGATGAAGTGATTACGCCTTCCCTGACCTGGGTTTCAACCCTCAATATGATTTCCTTGCTGGGTGCAACGCCGGTAATGGTGGATGTCGACCGCGATACGCTGATGGTCACGCCTGAAGCGATCGAAGCAGCCATTACACCACGCACTAAAGCCATCATTCCGGTGCATTATGCCGGTGCGCCAGCAGATATTGACGCCATTCGCGCCATTGGCGAACGTTACGGCATCGCAGTTATCGAAGATGCTGCCCATGCCGTCGGTACGTATTACAAAGGGCGACATATTGGCGCAAAAGGTACTGCTATTTTTTCGTTTCACGCCATCAAAAATATTACCTGTGCGGAAGGTGGCCTGATTGTTACTGATAATGAAAATCTTGCCCGCCAGCTGCGGATGCTGAAATTTCACGGTCTGGGTGTCGATGCCTATGACAGACATACCTGGGGCCGTGCACCGCAGGCTGAAGTCTTAACGCCGGGCTATAAGTACAATCTGACCGATATTAACGCCGCGATTGCCCTGACACAGTTAGTCAAATTAGAGCACCTCAACACCCGGCGGCGCGAAATTGCCCAGCAATATCAGCAAGCACTGGCAGCTCTCCCCTTTCAGCCATTAAGCCTTCCCGCCTGGTCGCACGTTCACGCCTGGCATCTGTTTATTATTCGTGTCGATGAACAACGTTGTGGTATCAGTCGCGATGCGTTGATGGAAGCGTTAAAAGAAAGAGGCATTGGTACCGGGTTACATTTCCGCGCCGCTCACACACAAAAATATTATCGCGAGCGTTTTCCCACGCTGTCGTTACCGAATACCGAATGGAATAGCGAACGCATCTGTTCGTTGCCGCTGTTCCCGGATATGACCACCGCCGATGCCGACCGCGTCATCACAGCCCTTCAGCAACTCGCAGGACAATGAGCCATGTTTGAAATCCACCCTGTTAAGAAAGTCTCGGTGGTTATTCCCGTTTATAACGAGCAGGAAAGCTTACCGGAATTAATCAGGCGCACCACCGCAGCCTGTGAATCACTGGGGAAAGAGTATGAAATCCTGCTGATTGATGACGGCAGTAGCGATAATTCCGCGCATGTGCTGGTCGAAGCCTCACAAGCGGAGGGCAGCCATATTGTGTCTATTTTGCTTAACCGCAATTACGGGCAACATTCAGCGATTATGGCGGGATTCAGTCACGTCACCGGCGACTTAATTATTACCCTCGATGCCGATCTCCAGAATCCGCCAGAGGAGATCCCCCGTCTGGTGGCAAAAGCCGATGAAGGTTACGACGTGGTAGGGACTGTACGCCAGAACCGCCAGGACAGCTGGTTTCGTAAAACCGCTTCGAAGATGATTAACCGGCTTATTCAGCGCACCACTGGCAAAGCGATGGGTGACTATGGTTGTATGCTGCGCGCCTATCGCCGTCATATTGTCGATGCGATGTTGCACTGCCATGAACGCAGCACCTTTATCCCGATTCTGGCGAATATCTTCGCCCGCCGTGCCATTGAAATTCCAGTGCACCATGCCGAGCGTGAGTTTGGTGAATCCAAATACAGCTTTATGCGCCTGATTAATTTGATGTACGACCTGGTGACCTGTCTTACCACAACGCCGCTACGTATGCTGAGTCTGCTCGGCAGCATTATTGCGATTGGCGGTTTTAGCATTGCGGTGCTGCTGGTGATTTTACGCCTGACCTTCGGACCCCAATGGGCGGCAGAAGGCGTCTTTATGCTATTTGCCGTGCTGTTTACTTTTATTGGCGCTCAGTTTATCGGCATGGGATTGCTCGGTGAATATATCGGCAGGATCTACACCGATGTCCGCGCCCGCCCCCGCTATTTTGTTCAGCAAGTTATCCGTCCATCCAGCAAGGAAAATAAATAATGAAAACCGTCGTTTTTGCCTACCACGATATGGGATGCCTCGGTATTGAAGCCCTGCTGTCTGCCGGTTACGAAATTAGCGCCATTTTTACCCATACTGATAATCCCGGTGAAAAAGCCTTTTATAGTTCGGTTGCCCGACTGGCAGCGGAAAGAGGCATTCCAGTTTATGCGCCGGATAACGTTAATCATCCGCTGTGGGTGGAACGCATTGCCCAACTATCACCAGAGGTTATTTTCTCTTTTTATTATCGCCATCTTATTTGCGATGAGATTTTGCAGCTCGCTCCGAGAGGTGCATTTAATCTGCATGGTTCGCTGTTACCAAAATATCGTGGTCGCGCGCCGCTGAACTGGGTGCTGGTGAACGGTGAAACGGAAACTGGCGTTACATTGCACCGAATGGTGAAACGTGCCGATGCCGGGGCCATTGTGGCACAACTGCGCGTTGCCATTGCGCCAGACGATATCGCCATTACGCTGCATCATAAATTGTGCCATGCCGCGCGCCAGCTACTGGAACAGACATTACCCGCCATTAAACACGGTAATATTCTGGAAATCGCCCAGCGCGAAAACGAAGCCACCTGTTTTGGTCGCAGAACGCCGGATGACAGTTTCCTCGAATGGCATAAGCCGGCATCCGTACTGCACAACATGGTGCGTGCCGTTGCCGATCCGTGGCCGGGTGCCTTCAGCTATGTTGGCAATCAGAAATTCACCGTCTGGTCGTCGCGTGTTCATCCTCATACCAGCAAAGCACAGCCGGGGAGCGTGATTTCTGTTGCACCACTGCTGATTGCCTGTGGCGATGGCGCGCTGGAAATCGTCACTGGACAGGCGGGCGACGGCATTACTATGCAGGGCTCGCAATTAGCGCAGACGCTGGGCCTGGTGCAAGGTTCACGCTTGAATAGCCAGCCTGCCTGTGCCACCCGACGCCGTACCCGGGTACTCATCCTCGGGGTGAATGGCTTTATTGGCAACCATCTGACAGAACGCCTGCTGCGCGAAGATCATTATGAAGTTTACGGTCTGGATATTGGCAGCGATGCGATAAGCCGTTTTCTGAATCATCCGCATTTTCACTTTGTCGAAGGCGATATCAGTATTCATTCCGAATGGATTGAGTATCACGTCAAAAAATGTGATGTCGTCTTGCCTTTGGTGGCGATAGCCACGCCGATTGAATATACCCGCAACCCGCTGCGCGTATTTGAACTCGATTTCGAAGAGAATCTGCGCATTATCCGCTACTGCGTGAAGTACCGTAAGCGAATCATCTTCCCGTCGACTTCAGAAGTTTATGGGATGTGTAGCGATAAATACTTCGATGAGGACCATTCTAATTTAATCGTCGGCCCGGTGAATAAACCACGCTGGATTTATTCGGTGTCTAAACAATTACTTGATCGAGTGATCTGGGCCTATGGCGAAAAAGAAGGTTTACAGTTCACCCTCTTCCGCCCGTTTAACTGGATGGGGCCACGACTGGATAACCTTAATGCAGCGCGAATTGGCAGCTCCCGCGCTATTACGCAACTCATTCTCAATCTGGTAGAAGGTTCACCGATTAAGCTGATTGATGGCGGAAAACAAAAACGCTGCTTTACTGATATTCGCGATGGTATCGAGGCGTTATACCGCATTATCGAAAATGCGGGAAATCGCTGCGATGGCGAAATTATCAACATTGGCAATCCTGAGAACGAAGCGAGCATTGAAGAACTGGGTGAGATGCTGCTGGCGAGCTTCGAAAAACATCCGCTGCGCCATTACTTCCCACCGTTTGCGGGCTTTCGTGTTGTCGAAAGTAGCAGCTACTATGGCAAAGGATATCAGGACGTAGAGCATCGTAAACCGAGCATCCGCAATGCCCGCCGCTGCCTGAACTGGGAACCGAAAATTGATATGCAGGAAACCATCGACGAAACGCTGGATTTCTTCCTGCGCACCGTTGATCTTACGGATAAACCATCATGACCAAAGTCGGCTTACGCATTGATGTCGATACCTTTCGTGGCACCCGTGAAGGCGTGCCGCGTCTGCTGGAAATCTTGAGTAAGCATAATATTCAGGCCAGCATTTTTTTCAGCGTCGGCCCGGACAATATGGGCCGCCATCTCTGGCGACTGGTGAAGCCACAGTTTTTGTGGAAGATGCTGCGCTCAAACGCGGCATCGCTTTATGGCTGGGATATTTTACTGGCAGGTACGGCCTGGCCAGGTAAAGAGATTGGTCATGCCAATGCCGATATCATTCGTGAAGCGGCTAAACATCACGAAGTCGGCCTGCACGCCTGGGATCACCATGCCTGGCAAGCCCATAGCGGTAATTGGGATCGGCAAACAATGATCGACGATATTGCACGCGGCCTTCGCACCCTGGAAGAGATTATCGGTCAACCGGTAACCTGTTCTGCCGCTGCTGGCTGGCGTGCTGACCAACAGGTGATCGAAGCAAAAGAAGCGTTCCATTTGCGCTACAACAGCGATTGTCGTGGGGCGATGCCGTTTCGTCCATTGCTCGAATCAGGAACCCCTGGCACTGCGCAAATTCCGGTGACCTTACCCACCTGGGATGAAGTGATTGGTCGGGATGTGAAAGCAGAAGATTTTAACGGTTGGTTACTCAACCGCATCCAGCGAGATAAAGGCACGCCGGTTTATACCATTCATGCCGAAGTTGAAGGCTGCGCTTATCAGCATAATTTTGTGGATCTCCTGAAACGCGCAGCTCAGGAAGGCGTGACATTTTGCCCTTTAAGCGAACTGTTATCAGGGACGTTGCCGCTCGGACAAGTTGTTCGCGGAAATATTGCCGGACGTGAAGGCTGGCTGGGTTGCCAACAAATTGCGGGTAGTCACTGATGAAATCGGTACGTTACCTTATCGGCCTCTTCGCATTTATTGCCTGCTATTACCTGTTACCGATCAGCACGCGTCTGCTCTGGCAACCAGATGAAACGCGTTATGCGGAAATCAGTCGGGAAATGCTGGCATCCGGCGACTGGATTGTTCCCCATCTGTTAGGGCTACGTTATTTCGAAAAACCCATTGCCGGATACTGGATTAACAGCATTGGGCAATGGCTATTTGGCGCGAATAACTTTGGTGTGCGGGCAGGCGTTATCTTTGCGACCCTGTTAACTGCCGCGCTGGTGACCTGGTTTACTCTGCGCTTATGGCGCAATAAACGTCTGGCTATACTCGCCACAGTAATTTATCTCACATTGTTTATTGTCTATGCCATCGGCACTTATGCCGTGCTCGATCCGTTTATTGCCTTCTGGCTGGTGGCGGGAATGTGCAGCTTCTGGCTGGCAATGCAGGCACAGACGTGGAAAGGCAAAAGCGCAGGATTTTTACTGCTGGGAATCACCTGCGGCATGGGGGTGATGACCAAAGGTTTTCTCGCCCTTGCCGTGCCGGTATTAAGCGTGCTGCCATGGGTAGCAACGCAAAAACGCTGGAAAGATCTCTTTATTTACGGCTGGCTGGCGGTTATCAGTTGCGTACTGACGGTTCTCCCCTGGGGACTGGCGATAGCGCAGCGGGAGCCTGACTTCTGGCATTATTTTTTCTGGGTTGAGCATATTCAACGCTTTGCACTGGATGATGCCCAACATAGAGCGCCGTTCTGGTACTACTTGCCGGTCGTCATTGCCGGTAGCCTGCCGTGGCTGGGATTACTCCCCGGTGCACTGTACGCTGGCTGGAAAAACCGCAAGCATTCCGCAACCGTCTATTTATTGAGCTGGACGATAATGCCGCTGCTGTTTTTCTCCGTCGCTAAAGGCAAATTGCCCACCTATATTCTTTCCTGCTTTGCACCTCTGGCAATGCTGATGGCGCATTACGCGTTGCTGGCAGCAAAAAATAATCCTCTGGCGTTGCGGATTAATGGCTGGATTAATATCGCTTTTGGCGTCACTGGCATTATTGCCACATTTGTGGTCTCCCCCTGGGGACCAATGAACACACCGGTGTGGCAAACCTTCGAGAGCTATAAAGTCTTTTGTGCCTGGTCTATTTTTTCGCTATGGGCATTTTTCGGCTGGTACACCTTAACAAACGTCGAAAAAACCTGGCCTTTTGCCGCGCTTTGCCCGCTGGGGCTGGCGTTGCTGGTAGGATTTTCAATTCCTGACAGAGTCATGGAAGGAAAACATCCGCAATTTTTTGTCGAGATGACACAAGAATCACTTCAGCCAAGCCGCTATATTCTTACTGATAGCGTCGGTGTTGCCGCAGGTCTGGCATGGAGCCTGCAACGCGATGACATCATCATGTATCGCCAGACAGGTGAGTTGAAATATGGCCTTAATTATCCGGATGCAAAAGGGAGATTTGTCAGCGGTGATGAGTTCGCAAACTGGCTTAATCAACATCGTCAGGAGGGGATTATTACACTCGTGCTTTCGGTTGACCGCGATGAAGATATCAATAGTCTCGCCATTCCGCCCGCTGATGCCATCGATCATCAGGGACGTCTGGTACTCATTCAGTATCGGCCCAAATGATCTGGCTAACATTAGTCTTTGCCAGCTTGCTTAGCGTTGCCGGGCAGTTGTGTCAGAAACAGGCAACCTGCTTTGCGGCGGTAAACAAACGGCGCAAACATATCGTGCTGTGGCTGGGACTGGCGCTGGCTTGTCTTGGCCTTGCCATGGTGCTCTGGCTGCTGGTCTTGCAGAACGTACCGGTAGGCATTGCCTACCCGATGTTAAGTCTGAATTTTGTCTGGGTAACGCTGGCTGCAGTAAAACTGTGGCACGAGCCGGTATCGCTGCGTCACTGGTGTGGGGTGGCGTTCATTATTGGCGGCATTGTGATCCTCGGGAGTACGGTGTAATGGGCCTGATGTGGGGATTATTCAGCGTCATTATCGCCTCCGCTGCGCAATTAAGCTTGGGTTTTGCGGCGAGTCATCTGCCGCCAATGACGCACTTATGGGATTTTATCGCGGCGCTGTTAGCTTTTGGCCTGGATGCCCGGATATTGTTACTCGGGCTGCTGGGTTATCTGCTTTCCGTTTTTTGTTGGTATAAAACACTACATAAACTTGCGCTAAGCAAAGCCTATGCCTTGCTCAGTATGAGTTATGTGCTGGTATGGATTGCTTCAATGGTACTTCCCGGCTGGGAAGGGACTTTTTCGCTGAAAGCACTACTGGGAGTAGCCTGTATTATGAGCGGGTTGATGCTGATTTTCCTGCCCACAACAAAACAACGTTACTGAGTTTTCCCTGCCGCTTTACACTGCCGTTCCCACTCATCGGGGCTATAACAGCTTGCAGAAAGAACTTTCACCGTGTGCAGCTTTTCACGATTAATACAGTAAAGCGCATTCTGCAAAGGCGAGAGTAAATCCCCCACTTTCACGGCGAAGTCACTCTTCACTTCGGCGATCATTTTTATCGCGCCGCCAGCATCGCAGAGCATAAGTACATGTCTGTTATTTTGTTTATTGCAGCACGATTTTTTGACCAGCCATTCCATTGCATTATCCTGTTTGATAAGAGTTTTCACATCAATTTACAGATTAACAGATAAACCTATTATCAACGGCAATGGAATGGCAAAATTGCGAAGTGAAACTAATGATTTCTTAATCCTGGCGTTGCACCCACTCTTTTAACGCCTGACGTGAAATTTTAATACCGCCGTTTTTCAGCTCCGGCGGTAAAGTCAGCCAGCGCATCGGTTGTTGAAAACGGGCCAGCTTATCTTTCACCCATTCGCCAAGATCAACGGTTTGCTGGTCATACTCCACCACCGCTACCGGTCGATGACCAAACTCCTTGTCAGCAACGGGAACGATAAACACCTGCAAAACCGCAGGATGTGCAGCAATAACGCGCTCGACTTCTTCTGGCTGAATGCCTTCGCCACCACTGAAGAACAGATTGTCTAAACGTCCGACAATGGTCAGCTTGCCATTATGCATCTCACCGCGATCGCGCGTGGCGTACCAGCCTTCGTCATTAACCAGTGGAACCCGTTGCCCGTTACGCCAGTAACCTTCTGCCATGCTGGCAGCCCGCAGCCACACTTCGTCGTTTACGATTTTCACTTCCCGACCCGGCAGCGGCGAACCGACGTCTGCCAGACCGTCGGCTTCTTTCGCACACACCGTGGAGGCAAACTCGGTCAGACCATAGCCGCAAAAGCACCGAATCCCCTGCTCGCGCGCCTGTTCCGTCAACTCGACCGGGATAGCCGCGCCGCCAAGTAAAACCGCTTTCAGGGAAACGGAACTACGGTTAACCAGCAAACGCCAGAGTTGTGTTGGCACCAGTGAAGCGTGCGTACAGCCTGCCAGCATTTGCTCCAATGGCTGTTTATCACGTACCGTCATCCGCGCACCAGCGTATAACCAGCGCCACATAATTCCCTGACCGGAGACGTGAAACAGCGGTAAAGAGAGCAACCAGTCATCGTGATCGCCAAACGGAATCAGCGATAACACCCCTTCGGCGCTGGCAAGATGAGCCTGATAAGTATGAACAGCGGCTTTCGGCAAGCCAGTGGAACCAGAGGTTAACGTCATTGAGCACAAACGCGTCGGCTGCCACGCCACGGCATGTACGCCTTCAACCTGCTGAATATGCAGCGACGTTAACGCCGGAAACGTGTTTTCCCCTTCCGGCACCAGCGCAAATTGCAGCGTAAGATTGGGCAGCAATTCCTCAAGCAGCGGTTGCGGCAGCTGAGGGTTCACGGGCAACACCCGCGCCCCGCATTGCAGTAACGCCAGCCAGGCCAGCAGCGTTTGCGGCGTATTCCACGCCCGCAACATCACGCCGCTGCCCTCAACCACACCCTGCACCGCAAAGCTGGAGGCTAATTCATCGACGCGAGCACAAAGCTCACGCCAGTTGAGTTGCTCGTCATTAAGACGTAAGGCGATGGCTTCTCCCCGCACTTGCCGCCAGTGACGCCACGGCCAGTCAGAGAAGATCATAACAGCCGCTCCAGTGCATCAACGTCCACTAACGGCAGTGGACTCCCCGGCCAGCGACGAACCTGCTGCGCCTGCATCAGATCCAGCGTGTCCAGTCCCGGAATGGTGTCTGGCGTTAACCAGGCAGCAATCCGCGCCAGTTGCATTAGACCTAAGCTCGACTCAATGGAAGAACTGATCACCGCCGTCAGCCCCAGCGCATGCGCCGCCTTCACCTGCTCGCGTACTTTCTCCAGGCTGCCCGTGAGCGTGGGTTTGATAACTACCGCGCGCACGCCCTCTTCAGCTACAAAGGCAAAATCCGGCTCGCGCAAGCTTTCATCCCAGGCAATGGCAATGCCGGTTTCACGGGCAAACGCACGCGAATCATCGCGGGTTTTGCACGGCTCTTCGAGAAATGCGATGCGGTGGCGATAATCCGGGTTAACGTATTTGGCAAACTGCTGGCCTTTCAGCGGTGTCCAGGCGCGATTCGCGTCAAGACGCAAATGCAGATCCGGAATTGCCTCCAGCAACAGATTCACCACCATGCCGTCGCGCACGGCTTCATACAATCCCACTTTGACCTTCGCCACTTTCTCGCCAGGCATATCGGCAAGTTTGAGGATCAGATCGTCAGGATCGCCATTACACAGTGGTGCCGCACGGTAATTAGCCGCCTGCGGGAGCGTATCTGCCAGCTCCGCCAATGCACAGCTTACGCCAAAGGCGACGGAAGGCATTTGCGGTAATTCGCAATCGCCTGCCAGCCAGTTATTTACCCAGGCAAGCAGCACACTTTGCGCCTCTTCCCAGGATTCCTGACTGAAGCCCGGCAGTGGGGAGATCTCCCCCCACCCTTCGCGCTCGCCCTCGCACAGGCAAACGTACAGCCCGTCGCGGGTTTTTAACCGCCTGTCGCGCAGAACCACCCCCGCGTCCAGGGGGATCTGCCAGCGGTATACCTGCGCGCTACGCATTACGGATTCCGTTTGAATTTGCTGAAATCAGGCTGACGTTTCTGGTTGAAGGCGTTGCGACCTTCCTGACCTTCTTCCGTCATGTAGAACAGCATGGTGGCGTTGCCCGCCAGCTCCTGCAGACCCGCCTGACCGTCACAGTCGGCGTTCAGCGCAGCTTTCAGGCAACGCAGCGCCATCGGGCTGTTTTGCAGCATTTCGCGGCACCAGCGGACGGTTTCTTTTTCCAGATCCGCCAGCGGTACCACGGTGTTTACAAGGCCCATATCCAGCGCCTGTTTCGCGTCGTACTGACGGCACAGAAACCAGATTTCACGCGCTTTTTTCTGCCCGACGATGCGCGCCATGTAGGAAGCGCCCCAGCCGCCGTCGAAGGAACCGACTTTCGGGCCAGTCTGACCGAAGATGGCATTATCTGCCGCGATAGTCAGGTCGCACATCATGTGCAGAACGTGACCGCCGCCGATGGAGTAGCCAGCCACCATCGCGACAACCGGTTTCGGACAGGTACGAATCTGACGCTGGAAGTCCAGCACGTTCAGGTGATGTACGCCGGAATCATCTTTATAGCCGCCGTAATCACCACGCACTTTCTGGTCACCACCGGAGCAGAACGCTTTATCGCCTGCGCCAGTCAGAATGATCACGCCGATGTTGTCGTCATAACGCGCATCTGCCAGTGCCTGGATCATCTCTTTTACCGTCAGAGGACGGAAGGCATTGCGCACCTGCGGACGATTAATGGTGATTTTTGCGATACCGTCGGCAGATTTTTCATAACGAATGTCCTCGAAACCTTCGGAGCAGTCGTGCCATTCAACCGGTGCGTAAAGCATTGCTTCATCAGGATAAATCATATTGTGTCCTTTAGTCAGAAACGCAAGATCTGCGCCAGACTTGCGATTACGCCAGCGGGATTTTCCCGATGCGCGTTATGTCCGGCGCGAGGAATGACATGGCAGTCGGCAGCCAGTTCCGCCGCCAGAGCGCGGAATTTGCTGTCACGTTCACCACATAAATAATAAAACGCAAATGTGCGGGCGCTAAGGTTAGCACGTAAATCGGGCTGGACGGCGAGAGAAGTCGCCTCCAGCATGGCGGCAAGGGTTGCGCCATTATTGTTGCTGCGCAGCGCCACCAGCTCCCGGCGTTGATCGTCATTGAGCGAGGTAAAAACAGGCTGTTGATACCAATCGGCAAATACCGCCGTTAACGGTTCTGTACGAAAACGCTGCGCCCATTGGCGATCGGAACGCTGACGTTCCGCGCGTTGTTCAGCATTTTGCAACCCAGGATGCCCGCCTTCGACAACAACTCCACAAAGCCCCGCCAGCTCCTGGCAAGCCGCCATCATCGCCACCCGTCCGCCAAGCGAGTACCCCACCAGCCAGAAGTTAAGGATGTTGTAACTAACCAGCGTTTTACACAGTAAGTCGGTGACATCATCAAATCCATCGACGCTGATCGTCGCTGAACCACCGTGACCTGGGAGATCAACATACAACCGCGAGTAGTCGGCAAACGCCTCGCCCACTTCTTGCCATTCATGGCAATCGCCAGAAAAACCGTGCAAAAACACCAACCAGGGTAAACCTGGTTTGCCGTGTTTTGCCTGCGCGTGCAGGATCATAAATGGCTTACCTGCGCCAGAAGTTGCTGGAGCGTTTGCGCACCATCGGTGTCGTTAACCACCATTTCAATCACCGTGGTGGTCGGCGTGCGCCAGGCATCGACTAGTGTCGTTTCAAGTTCCTGCCAGTTTTGCGGACGATGATATTTCAGCTCGAACATCGCGGCGGCGTGCTCAAAATGGACGTTTTGCGGCATCAGATAGAAACGCTCGCGCTCGCTTTTCGGCGTTGGCAACAGCGAAAAAATTTGCCCGCCGTTGTTGTTCACCACAATTAATACCAGCGGTGCGGAAACCTGGCGCAATAACGCCAGCGCGTTGAGATCGTAAAGTGCGGAGAGATCGCCCACAATCGCCAGCGTCGGTTTGCCGCTTGCCCGCTGAACGCCGGCGGCAGTCGAGAGCAGCCCGTCGATACCGCTGGCACCACGGTTGCTGTACACCGGGTAACCTGCCGGAAGTTGCGAAAGCGCATCAATCAGACGCACCACCAGGCTGTTACCGACAAACAATTGCCCCTGTTCAGGCAAATAGTCGCTGATGCGATGCGCCAGTTGCGCTTCGCCAAACGCATCGCGACGGGCAATAACCGCCTGCATTGCCTGTTCCGCCAGGCGCGGGATTTCAACGCACCAGGGCTGGCGTTTTTCTGCCGGATGCAGCTCCAGCCAGTCGGCAATATTGGCAATTAAGCGACGTCCGCGATGGTGTGCCGGATCAAGTCGCCCTTCAATGTCATCAACAATCCAGTACTCTTCTGGTTCACAGCTTGCCTGCCATTGGAGGAGTCGTTTCCCCGTCAGGCTGCTTCCCAATTGCACCACTATTTGTGCCTGTTGCAGTTCGCTGGTCGCTTTGGCATTGCCTAACCAGAGATCGGCACACGGCAGCGGCTGTCCGGTTTGCGACAGCACGTCGCCAATCAGCGGCCAGCCAAGAGTTTGCGCCCACAGTGCAACTTTTTTGCCCTCTTCCGCACTCATGCGCCCGGCAACCACCACACCGCGCTTTTGTCGCCAGAAGAACCAGTCGCGCTGTTTTTCACTTTCCCGACGAGGCGCTTCACGCAGCCACGGTTTGTCGTCCTGCCACCAGTCGCCCAGCCGCTGTTGCCAGCTAATCCCGGTGTCGTCCATTTCGCCATACAGCGGTTCAGCAAACGGGCAGTTGATATGGACTCCACCAGCATGAAGCGTACCGAGAGCGTGGTCGATGGTAGAAACCAGCCAACGTGCGGGGATATCCTGGGTCGGGCGCGGCAGTGAAATACTGTGCGTGGGGTGAGAGGCGAACATTCCCGGCTGACGAATCGCCTGATTCGCGCCGCAGTCAATCAGCTCCGGCGGGCGATCGGCGGTTAACAGGATCAGTTTTTCTCCGGTTAACCCAGCTTCAATCAGCGCCGGATAGAGATTTGCTACCGCCGTGCCGGAGGTCACAATCACCGCCACCGGCTGCTTGCTGACTTTCGCCAGCCCCAGCGCCAGATGCCCCAGTCCACGCTCATCGAAATGGGTGTGGTGAATGAATGCGGAATTCTCCGCCGCCGCTAACGTTAACGGTGTAGAACGCGAGCCAGGGGCGATACAGATGTGTCTGACGCCGTGACGCGTTAATGCTTCCAGAATGACCGCCGCCCAGCGTCGGTTAAATGCGCTTACTGACATGAGTTTGTCCGGTATCAATATTGCGGCTAAGTATAAGGAGCTACAAAAATAGATTATTGATATGAATCGGTAATGATGCGACTCATTACTATTCCATTTGTAATAAAGTACGCAGCCCTGCCGCTTTGTTGTCGATTTCCTGCCACTCTTGCTCGGGGTCGGAACCACGGACAATGCCTGCGCCAGCATATAGCCGCACGATATTGCCGCTGATTTTTGCTGAGCGCAGGGAAACGCAGAATTCACTTTGCTGTAATGAGAGATAGCCCGCAGAACCGGCGTACCATTCTCGAGTGAACGGTTCGTGACGGGCGATAAACTGTCGCGCCAGATCGCGCGGTAAGCCAGCAACTGCTGCCGTTGGCTGCAACTGATGTAAACAGATCACATCATCCGCTTTGTTGAGTGAAGTCCAGATACAGCGGCGAAGATGCTGTACTTTACGTAGACGCAGTACCTGCGGCGGTAAAACATCCAGCGTCCGGGTATCGGCCTGCAATCGTTGGCAGATATCTTCCACCACCAACATGTTCTCGCGCTGGTTTTTATCATCCGCCATCAGCCACTCACCTAACTGCTGCGCCTGCTTATCATCAGGATGATTTGCTACCGTTCCCGCCAGCGCTTCGGTACGCAGCGCTTTGTCACGCCGCCGCCATAACCGTTCCGGTGAAGAACCAAGAAAAGCATTTTCGCCATCGAAGGCCATGTAAAAATGGTAGCAATTCAGATTGAGCCGACGACTGGCAGCCATCATCGCTGCCGCATTGACCGGACTTGCGAAATGCAGGTCGGTTGCCCGAGCAAGCACAACTTTGTCGAGCTCGCCTTCGGCGATGGTTTTCGTTGCCAGTTCGATTAATTGCGTCCAGCCCGTTTTGTCCGGCCAGTGTTGTTCTCGCGTGGTGGTTAAATGTAATCCAGGCAAGGGCTTGATACTCACCAGTGTGGCGATAAATTCTTTTGCCTTGATTGCATCGTGCTGAAGGGAGCTTTCGCTGAATAACGTCAACCGCAGCGTGGCTTTACCGCCACAACGTCGCCATTCCAGGCGTGGTAAAAGTAAATTGCCCTGCGACGGGTCAAACGCATTCAACCCCCAGATGCGTAAGTCGGCGTGTTCCGGGTGCTGGCGAAGAAAACGTTGTGCCTGGTCCAACGACGTAAAACGGGTAATCGCCCCCAGGACGGCAGCTTCTTCATCACCATTACGTTGTTGCCAGTAGAATTGCGGATACACCTGCTGACTGGCCAGCCAGCTCAAGGCATCAAAAGCGTCTTTGAGAGGGAAAGGAATATCGATAACCCGAATGCCGGGTGTCGCCGGAATCTCTTGCGACAAATGGCGCAGTAGATTTTCCAGCGCCGTAGTAAGTGATTGCACGCGGACCTCTCCCTGTTAAAAGCCTCACATTATACGGGGTACGACAAAAAAAATGCAGTACCCCGGTGTAGGGAGGTTTTAACGGCGTGCCAGCAACAGTCCTAGAACCAGCCCAACGGCCGCACCCACACCAATTCCTTGCCAGGGTTTTTCGTGGACGTAGTCATCAGCACGATAAACTGCCTGCTTCGCCCGATAGTAATAACTGTCTGAAGCCTGGCTAACCCGTTTTTTCACATCATCCAGCGCTTTTTCTGCACGCGCTTTCAGCTCAACATATTTCTGATCGGCGGGATCGCCAGAGGAGCGGAGCACCTCTTCCAGTGTTTCACTAAGCAGCGTCAGGTCGTCATCAATACGTGTATCACCAAACTGATTAGACATTCTCGTTCTCCATTTGTGTAAAACCTGTCACTAACTATAGACAAGGGTTATTGATTACGCCTGAATTACCTCGCGTGCCATCCCAATGTGTGGGATACCATCTTCTTCATAAATATCGGTCACAGGGATGAAACCAAATTGCCCATAAAAGTTTTGTAAATGCGCCTGCGCCCCCAGATAAATCGGCTTCTCCGGCCAGCGGCGAGTACACGATTCCAGCGCCTTACTCATCAATTGCTGACCGATTTTTTCACCGCGTAAGGCTTCGCTGACAATCACCCGACCAATCACAACGGGTTGCAGTTCGTCGTCACTTTTCAGAATCCTCGCATACGCCACCAGTGTCCCGTTATGCCAACCGAGAATGTGGCGATTTTCTCCCTCCAGATCGTCACCATCGATATCCTGGTAAGGACAGTTTTGTTCCACTACAAATACCGCACAACGCAGTTGTAATAAGGCATAAAGCTGAGAAACGGATAAATCAGAATGATGCAGATCTTGCCAGTCGATCATGGAAGGCTCCTTTGTGCTGTTTGCTTTATACTAGCCGGAATATTTTCAGCAGCGCGATGAACTCATGGAATTAATTTTTTTAGGTACTTCAGCCGGTGTGCCAACCCGTACGCGTAATGTCACGGCAATATTGCTTAACCTGCAACATCCGACCCAGAGCGGACTTTGGTTATTTGACTGCGGTGAAGGCACCCAGCATCAGCTACTGCATACTGCCTTTAACCCTGGAAAACTGGACAAGATTTTTATCAGTCACCTTCATGGCGATCATCTCTTTGGTTTACCCGGCTTGCTGTGCAGTCGTTCTATGTCAGGCATTATCCAACCCTTAACGATTTATGGTCCGCACGGTATCCGTGAATTTGTGGAGACCGCGCTGCGGATTAGCGGCTCATGGACCGATTATCCGCTGGAAATTGTCGAAATTAGCACTGGCGAAATTTTCGATGATGGCCTGCGCAAAGTGACCGCTTATCCGATGGAACACCCACTGGAATGTTATGGTTATCGTATTGAAGAACATGATAAACCAGGTGCATTAAATGCCCAGGCATTAAAAGCTGCTGGCGTGCCGCCTGGCCCGCTGTTTCAGGAATTAAAAGCGGGCAAAACAATCATGCTGGATGATGGAAGGCAGATTAATGGCGCAGATTACTTAGCCGTTCCAGTGCCGGGTAAAGCGCTCGCCATTTTCGGCGATACCGGCCCCTGCGATGCCGCGCTGGAGCTTGCTAAAGGCGTCGACGTAATGGTTCACGAAGCGACTCTGGATATGGCGATGGAGGCCAAAGCCAACAGTCGCGGCCATAGTTCTACACGCCAGGCGGCGGCACTAGCCCGTGAGGCTGGAGTCGGTAAGCTAATCATTACCCACGTCAGCTCACGCTATGATGACAAAGGTTGTCAGCACCTGTTACGTGAATGTCGGTCAATTTTCCCGGCGACTGAACTGGCGAATGATTTCGCGGTGTTTAGCATTTAAGTCGAAAGCGGTGGTTAGTTAGCAGATTAATTTAACGATACCAACGCATTTATTTGACATTTTTTCATCTGTTTGCCGGATACGTTTGATGTCGATATCAGGCAAACAGAATTATCATTTTTAGTTTTGTGAATTGTCCAGATCTTTCGCCAGTCCAATCAGGCGAATAAATTCCGCTCTGTAACCCTGTGGATCTTCCCCTTTTGCCTTCTGAGCCCACTGTTTGATCTGCTGCCAGGAGGTATTGTTCAGGTATTCAGAACCGCGTAACTTTTGCCCATATGCAGCCACTGCTGCGCGAAAACGCATATCTTCTGAAGGTGCCTTTATTGCGGATGCCAACGGGAATTCAACTAACTGACTTTCTTTTCCCTGTGGGGATTTCCAACGAATCTTTAACCAGGCAAGTTCTTTTGTTTTGTCCGATTTCGCTGATTTGTTATCCGGGGCATAGCGTAACTTATCAATTGATGCTTTTTGCCCTTTCAGCGTTAATTCAAATAACAATGTTATATGTTTACCTGCGCCAATATCACCCGCATCAACGTTGTCGTTATTAAAATCCTCTGCCTTAAGTTGGCGCTTTTCATAACCTATCTGACGGTATTCCGTTACCCACGCGGGATTAAACTCAATTTGCGCTTTGACATCTTTTGCTACGGTAATCAACGTCTGCCGCATTTCACTGTTCAACACTTTCTGCGCCTCTGAGAGGGTATCAATGTAGCTATAGTTGCCGTTACCAACATCGGCAATTCTCACCATCATTGCCTCGTTATAATTGCTATCCCCCACGCCAAGCGTCGACAGAGTAACACCGGACTCACGCTGTTTTTTGACCATTGATTCAATCGATTTTGGATCGTCAATGCCAACGTTAAAGTCACCGTCAGTGGCCAATAAAATGCGATTGATACCACCTTTAATAAACCCCTTCGCTGCCTGCTGATAAGCCATCTCCAGCCCGGCACCGCCATTGGTACTGCCTTCTGCATCCAGCGAATCAATTGCAGCATTAATTTCCGCCTTGTGACTACCGGAGATAGAAGGCAACGCAATACGAGAGTCGCCAGCGTAGGTCACGATGGCAATGTTATCCTGCTCACGAAGTTCTTTGACCAATAATTTCAACGAAGACTGGATAAGTGGCAAACGTTCATCAGAAATCATTGAACCAGACGTGTCGATAAGAAAGACCAGATTAGAAGCGGGTAACTCTTCACTTTTGCGATCTTTCGCCAGGATATCAACTTTCAGCAATGTTCGCTGTTCATTCCAGGGTGCAGGTGCCAATTCGTAGCGCATAGCGAAAGGTATTGGCTTAGAGGCCGGAATAGATTGTTTGTCTTTGATATCCCACTCAGACGGGAAATAATTGACTATCTCCTCCACCCGCACAGCGTCTGGCGGAGGTAACAGCCCTTGATTAAGGAAACGCCGCACATTCGCATAACTGCCGGTATCGACGTCAAGGCTAAACGTCGCCAACGGGTTTTGCGCTACCTGCTTAACCGGATTATCATCGAACTGCTGGTAGCGAGCGGTTCCTGGATTTGCGATTTGGGAGGCTGCTTTTTCTCTGGCTGCATGTTGATATTTTGGAGCCGCCTGCAATCGCCCCAGCAAAGCCTGTTTGTCTGAATATTGTTGCACTTCTTGCTGGGCTAAGGCTTTCGCGTCTGCAGCGGCTTTGGCGGCGCTTTGCTCAGCCACTTTTGTTGCCGCTTGTTGCGCGGCAAGCACTTGCTGGTCAGTGGGTGTAGTAGATTGTTGTTGCTGACTTTTCTTATCCTCAGGTTCCGGCCCACATCCTGACAAAATCAAACTACTTATAAGCAACATGATTATATTTTTATTTCGCATATAAAATCCTTTTAAATAAACTCAGGGCCCCGACATAAAATACACTCTTTGTATAATCCTGCTAATCTTAATAAAATACAATATCGAAAACCATAACAAATAATGATTCAACAACGCAACCCATTAATAATTTGCATATGAAAAAAAATAAATTTTGCTTTTATTATATTATTTCTATTTTCACTCCCTCTGATTATTTTTTACCAACCCTGGGTGAATGCATTACCACCAACGCCCCGACACGCTAGTCCTGAGCAATTAGAAAAAACAGTTCGTTATCTTACACAAACTGTGCATCCACGTAGCGCCGACAATATTGATAATCTGAATAGGTCCGCAGAGTATATAAAAGAGGTCTTTATCAGTAGCGGTGCCAGAGTTACCGCGCAGGATGTCCCCATTACGGGTGGCCCCTACAAAAACACTGTTGCTGATTATGGTCCTGCCGATGGACCGCTGATTATTATTGGTGCGCACTATGACTCTGTCAGTAGTTATGAAAACGATCAATTGACCTATACGCCGGGCGCGGATGATAACGCCAGTGGTGTGGCAGGATTACTCGAACTGGCACGTTTGTTACAGCAGCAGACTCCAGGGATTGGCGTCCAACTGGTCGCCTATGCGTCGGAAGAACCGCCCTTCTTTCGTAGCGATGAAATGGGGAGCGCGGTACATGCAGCTTCGCTTGAGCGTCCAGTGAAATTAATGATAGCGCTGGAGATGATTGGTTATTACGACTCTACGCCTGGTAGCCAGGATTACCCTTACCCGGCAATGTCCTGGCTTTATCCCGATCGGGGGGACTTTATTGCCGTGATCGGCAGAATGCAGGATATCAACGCCGTTCGTCAGGTAAAAGCGGCATTGTTGTCATCCCGGGATTTATCTGTTTATTCTATGAATGCCCCAGGGTTTATTCCCGGTATTGATTTCTCTGATCACCTTAATTATTGGAAACACGATATTCCCGCCGTAATGATTACTGACACCGCTTTTTATCGTAATAAACAATACCACTTGCCCGGTGATATCGCAGACAGATTAAATTATCAGAAAATGGCTCAGGTAGTGGATGGAGTTACAACCTTGTTATACAACAGTAAATAATAAAAATTTCTCGAGGCGGATCCAGAAAAAGCAACATGCGCATTTTATTTTCCTTCGTCTGTTTTAAGATGCGAAACATGAAATTCAACGGAGGAAAAATAAATGGGAATGATTGGCTATTTTGCAGAAATTGACTCAGAAAAGATTAACCAACTGCTTGAGTCTACTAAAAAACCTTTGATGGATAATATACATGACACGCTTTCAGGATTACGCCGACTGGATATTGATAAACGCTGGGATTTTTTACACTTTGGCCTGACGGGTACATCTGCATTTGACCCCGCGAAGAATGATCCGCTGAGTCGTGCCGTGCTTGGTGAACACAGCCTAGAAGATGGCATAGATGGCTTCCTGGGATTGACCTGGAATCAGGAGTTAGCCGCGACAATCGACCGACTGGAATCACTGGATCGAAGTGAGCTGCGTAAACAGTTTTCCATTAAGCGACTCAATGAAATGGAGATTTATCCGGGAGTAACCTTTTCAGAAGAGTTAGAGGGGCAACTCTTTGCTTCGATCATGCTTGATATGGAAAAGCTGATTAGCGCGTATCGACGTATGCTGCGACAAGGGAATCATGCGCTGACGGTTATTGTTGGGTGACATAGCTTGATGTCTGGGGGAGAAAGACCCATCAGTTTAGATTTATGCAAAGATCATCTTAAATAAATCTTTAACCAAGGCCCGGTTTTGATCCCCTTGAATAAACATTGCTATATGCTTGCTTTATCGCATTCTTAAGGTAAATCCGTTTATTCAATATATAACAGCGATACCACTAGTGCTGGAAACGATCTGGCCTGTTAGGTGAAAAAAATATTTAACCATTCGTTACCTGAAAATGATCAGGCGAGCAAAAATCCTGTTCAATTTTTCGATGATTTTTTATAGATCGTGTTGGTTATGGCGACAAGGAAAAGCATCAATATTATCTTTCACAAATTGCAGTAATACAGAGTCAACATCTCTTGCAAGTTGGTCACATTTCATTATCAGTATTTTGAATATTTCATCATTTGTAATTTCATTAAAAGTATTAACTTTCTCTTTTAATTCCCCATATCTGATTCTTGCAACAGACACTTTTTTTACAAGCTCAAACAATCCCAACGTCTGCAATTGCTGGAGAACATAATCACTTTCAAAGAATATCCCACTATTCATTCCTTCCCAATCGACATATTCCTGCCACTCATATACCAACATAAAGGTTTGTAAAAGTGGAGGTAATGTTCGAATATCTGCATAACTAAACCAGAACTTACGTTTGAGTTCCCACTCATACTCTATCGCTAACGCTATTTTACTTAAAGCATCTCCGGCATTCTTATTTTTACGCAAAATCAATTCCGTCAGCGTATAGCGTTGTTCAGCAATACGCCGTAGAGCTTCTGCCATATCGTAGTTTGTCGCCAGTAAAACAGTCTCTGCTTCCTGATGAGTGATGTCTGCTTTTGCCATCAATATATTGACTTGGTCAATATGAAAGAACTTAATGGCTTCATCAACATTACCGCCAGTCCTCTCTAACAAACGCCTGGCAGCCTGGATACCGACAGGTACGTTCTCGCGAAGTTTGCGAATTTCACTTAACCATTCCATGTCATAAACCTTTAAATATTTAAGATATTATATATAACAATAGTATAACTACATTTCCTGCTTAACATCCATGTTATGATGCTCCTGAAACTAATAAGACATATGGCGTTGTTTCTATTTATTCGTTAATAAATTCAAACAATGTCATTCACTTTATGAATGTATTATTTCAAGGAATGATTATGACACCTTTAGAACGCATTACCCAACTTGTTAATATCAACGGTGATGTTAATGATCCTGATACCCTGCGTCCATTGTTATCTCTTGAGGATTTTTTTAGCGGCAATAATATCGTCGGTTCGATATGTTGCAATGTGACTCCAGAACAATCTCCGCAAACTATCTATCACCATTTACAGAAAATTCGTGAGCGTAACGATGTCAGTGATGTTTTGGTAGAGATTACGATGTTCGATGACCCAGACTGGCCCTTTAGTGAAAGTATTTTAGTTATCACTTCTGCTTCACCAGAAGAAGTTCAGTGTTGGTTTGTAGAAGAAATTGCCCCTGATGAGTGTTGGGAAGGATGGTCAGAAGATACGGATCATAGATGGGTTGAGGTCCCTGCGGGTATGCATCCGGTTATTTGTTGGTGGGATTAACTCTTCTCATTTCTTTATAAATACCATAAAAAAACCGCCGAACATGTCGGCGGCTTTCTGACTGACGAATTGACTGCTTACATCAGCGGCATTGCTAACCGCACAATGCTAATCAGCGGTTGTGGCCATACACCCAGCACCAGTACCAACAGTGCGGAGATCAGCACCACGATACCGCCTGCGCTGTACTGCCAGTTTGATGGTGCATCGCGACCCGGTTGTTCAGGGGCGTGCAGGTATAAGCTCACCGCCACGCGCAGGTAGTAGTAAAGGCCGATTGCCGAACCAACAACCACGGCACCCACCAGCCACCACAAGTGTGCCTGGACACCGACCGCCAGCACGTAGAACTTACCGATAAAGCCCAGCGTCATTGGGATACCAGCCAGTGAAAGCATCATCACCGTCATCACTGCCGCGAGGATCGGACGATGCCAGAACAGACCGCGGTAAGAGAACAGAGAATCAGCATCCGGTCCACGATACGGGCTGGACATCAGGCTGACCACGCCGAACGCGCCGAGGCTGCTGAACAGATAACCTGCCAGGTAAACCCCTACCGCTTCCATCGACATCTCGCCAGTTTGCAGCGCAATCAGCGCCACCAGCAGATAGCCGAGGTGAGAGATAGATGAGTAACCGAGCAGACGTTTGATATTGGTCTGGCTCAGCGCCATCAGGTTACCGAAGATGATGGAGGCAAAGGCGATAATCGCCAGCACTACGCGAATCGCTTCACTGTCACCCACCGGTGCGTAAAGGAACAAACGCATCACCACGCCGAAGATAGCGATTTTGCTCGCCGTCGCCAGGAAAGTGGAAACCGGCGCAGGCGCGCCCTGGTATACGTCTGGCGTCCACAGGTGGAACGGCACCAGAGAGAGTTTGAAGCCGAGGCCAACAATCATCAGGCCGAAACCTGCCAGCAACAGCGGCTCGTTGAGCATACCGTCACCGAGGTTTTTACCCAGTGCGACAAACGACAGGTCGCCAGACTGCGCATACACCAGCGCCATACCGAACAGCAGGAAAGAAGACGCTGCGGCAGAAAGGATGGTGTATTTGATACTGGCTTCCAGCGAACGTTTCTGGCGGAAAGCGTAACCGACCAGGCCAAACAGCGGCAAAGAGATCAGTTCGATACCGAGGAACAGAGACGCCAGATGGTTGGCATTCGCCAGCAGGATCCCGCCCAGCGCGGCAATTAACACCAACAGGTAGAACTCATCCTTGTTGTCGTTATAGCCTTCAAGCCACGGGTAGGCGAAAGTACAGGTGGCGAGGCTCGCCAACAATACCAGCCCGGTGTAAAGCATGGCGAAACCATCAACGCGCATCAGTGGCGTAACGTCCATAGCGCCCGCCTGGCCGACAAACCAGAGCGAAACCAGCGCCGCGTTAAGCCCAATAACCGAGAGCGTAGCGTTGAGGAAATGATTGCGTCGCCACGCAATGGAGAGCATCACAACCACCACCGTCAAGCCGACGATCAGCAACGGTAGCAGTGCGATCAGGTTTTGTGGAGTTATTGTCATGGCGATTTACGGCCTTGTAGTAGTAACGGAATTAACAAACCACTGCTGGATATTGCCAATCGCGGAGTGCGAGGTATCCAGAATCGGCTGCGGATAGAAGCCCAGCAGTACCAGCAGCACCACCAGCAACAGGATCATAAACAGCTCACGTAGCGACATCCCTGGCAGTTCCTGGCTGGCAATCTGGCTTTTCGCTTTACCGAAATAAGCGCGATGCAGCATCGCCAGCGAATAAACAGATGCAAAGACCAGCCCAAAGGTAGAGATAACGGTAATTACCGGGACAACCTGGAAGCTACCGAACAGAATCATAAATTCGCCGACGAAGTTACCGGTACCAGGCATCCCAAGCGTTGCCACCGCAAAGAACAGCGACAGTGCTGGCAGCCACTTCATCTTGCTCCACAGACCGCCCATCATGCGCATGTCGCGGGTATGGATACGTTCATAGAGCTGACCGCAGAGAATAAACAGACCCGCCGCTGACAAGCCGTGTGCAATCATCTGAATGACCGCGCCCTGGTAGGCCAACTGGCTGCCGGTGTAGATAGCAATCAGCACGAAGCCCATGTGGGAAACCGAGGTGTAGGCGATCAGACGTTTAATATCGGTCTGGGCGAAGGCCATCCACGCACCGTAGAAGATGCCGATAACACCCAGCCACATGGCGATTGGCGCAAACTCTGCCGACGCGTTCGGGAACAGCGGCAGGGAGAAACGCAACAGACCGTAAGCGGCGGTTTTCAGCAAGATCCCCGCGAGGTCAACGGAACCGGCGGTCGGAGCCTGGGAGTGCGCATCCGGCAGCCAGCCATGCAGCGGAACCACCGGCATTTTCACTGCGAAGGCGATGAAGAAGCCCAGCATCAACAGGTATTCCACGCCGTTAGACATCGGCGTATTCAGCAGCTCTTCATAGTTGAAGGTCCAGACGCCGGTCGCATTGTAGTGAACGAAAACCAGCGCCAGGATGGCGATCAACATCACCAGACCACTCGCCTGGGTGTAAATGAAGAACTTGGTTGCCGCCGTGATACGCGTTTTACCGTCAGAGGCTTTATGCCCCCACAGTGCGATCAGGAAGTACATCGGCACCAGCATCATTTCCCAGAAGAAGAAGAACAGGAACATGTCGATGGCAAGGAACACGCCGATAACGCCGCCCAGGATCCACATCAGGTTGAGGTGGAAGAAGCCCTGATATTTTTCGATCTCTTTCCACGAACAGAGTACCGCCAGCACACCGAGCAGACCGGTCAGCACGACCATCAGCAACGACAGACCGTCAATGGCGAGATGAATAGAGATACCAAAACGCGGGATCCACAGCATGTCGAATTCAGACTGCCACTGCGGAATTCCGGCGGATTGCGTCAGTGAATAACCGCCCTGCAACCACAGTTGCAGCGACAGCGCCAGCGTCAATCCCATGGTTACCAGCGCGATCCAGCGTGGCACCTTGACGCCAAAGCGTTCGGTCTGCCAGCACAGGAAGCCGCCGATAAAGGGAATTAATATTAGCCAGGGTAGTAACATGGCGATCTTTATTCCTTGTAAAAGTCCCGTCAGGACCGGATTTTCAACGAATTCTCACGACAGAAAATTCTCTTCGGACTGGGGGTAGTGTCGGATGCGCCGCGAAGACGGCTTATCCGACCTACGTTCTTATATGCCCAGGGGCAATCCCACAATCCTTAACTCAACGCAGTACCATCAACAGAGCCAGCACCACGACCGCACCGATGCTCATGGATGCCACATACCAGCGCAGATAACCGTTCTCGCTTAACAGCAGACCTTTACCTGCAAAGCGGGAAAGGACAGCCGGGATGTTCATCATTGAGTTCAGCGGATCGCGTTTCAGCAACCAGGCAATACCCAGGAACGGCTTGACGAACACTTTGTCGTACAGCCAGTCAAAGCCCCAGGCGTTGTACCACCAGGTACCCAGCAGACGGCCCGGCGCACTGTTGGCGATGGAGGTCACCAGAGTACGTTTACCCAGCCACAGCCAGGCAGCCAGCAGAATGCCGACCACCGCGACCACGCCAGAGGTAATTTCCAGGGTCAACATGCTGCCGTGCGCCAGCTCCGTCGTTTGCGGAAGCACGCCCTGCAGCGGCGGTACAATCAGTGCACCAACGAAGGTGGAAAGGATCAGCAGCACAATCAGCGGCAGGCTGTGAGTTACCCCTTTCACGGCGTGAGCGTGAATTTGTTCTTTTCCGTGGAAGACGATGAAAATCATACGGAAGGTGTAGAGCGAGGTCATAAACGCACCGACCAGACCTGCCACCATCAGATTGATATGTCCATTCGCCATCGCTCCCGCGAGGATCTCATCCTTACTGAAGAAGCCCGCAGTGACCAGCGGCAGTGCCGATAGTGCTGCGCCGCCCACCAGGAAGCAGAGATAAACCAGCGGAATAGATTTACGCAGACCACCCATCTTAAAGATGTTCTGTTCGTGATGGCAGGCCAGAATGACGGAACCGGATGCCAGGAACAGCAGCGCTTTAAAGAACGCGTGGGTCATCAAGTGGAAAATCGCCGCATCCCATGCCTGCACGCCAAGCGCGAGGAACATGTAGCCAATCTGGCTCATGGTAGAGTAAGCGAGAACACGTTTGATGTCGGTCTGTACCAGCGCGGCAAAACCGGCCAGCAGCAGCGTAACCGCCCCGACAATACCCACCAGATGCAGAACTTCCGGCGTCATCAGGAACAGGCCGTGGGTACGGGCGATCAGGTAGACACCCGCGGTTACCATTGTTGCGGCGTGGATCAGCGCGGAGACAGGCGTCGGGCCCGCCATCGCGTCGGCAAGCCATGTCTGCAACGGCAACTGCGCAGATTTACCGACCGCACCGCCCAGCAGCATCAGCGTCGCCCACATCAGCATGTTATTGCCGTCAGCAAAGTGCGCTGGTGCCAGTTCCACCATTTCGCGGAAGTTCAGGGTGCCCAGTTCGTTGTAAAGAATGAACAGCGCGAAAGCGAGGAACACGTCACCCACACGGGTCACGACGAACGCTTTCATTGCCGCTGCGCCATTCTTCGGATCGGTGTAATAGAAACCGATCAGCAGATAGGAGCACAGGCCCACGCCTTCCCAGCCGAGGTACATCAACAGTAGGTTATCGGCGAGAACCAGAACTACCATGCTGGCGATGAACAGGTTGGTGTAAGCGAAGAAGCGAGAGTAGCCCTCTTCTCCGCGCATATACCAGGAGGCATACATGTGAATAAGGAAACCCACACCAGTGACCACTGAGAGCATGGTCAGCGACAGGCCGTCCAGCACCAGATTGAAACCGATGTTAAAGTCGCCTACCGACATCCACGTCCACAGCGGCTGGCTATATGCCTGCTCACCGTTAGCGAAGAAGTCAACACCGATAAAGGCGGTTACCAGCGCCGCCAGGCCCACAGAGCCAACGCCGACGATCGCCGAGACGTTTTCAGACCAGCGCCCACGGGAGAACGCCAGCAGGACGAAGCCAATCAATGGCAAAATAATGGTTAAGGCAAGCATGTTCATCCGCGCATCTCACTTACTGAATCGATGTTCAGGTTCTGGCGGCGACGATGGAGCTGCAGCAACAGCGCCAGGCCAATACTCGCTTCGGCAGCCGCGAGGCTGATGGCGAGAATGTACATCACCTGACCGTCGGTCTGGCCCCAGTAGCTTCCGGCGACCACAAAGGCCAGCGCGGAGGCGTTAATCATGATTTCCAGACCAATCAGCATAAACAGCAGATTGCGACGGATAACCAGACCGGTTAAGCCAAGAACGAATAAGATTGCCGCGAGGATCAGTCCATGTTGTAAGGGGATCATGCGTGCTCCTCCGTTTTTCTTTTCGCGCTGTCGTCTTTACGATTGCTCAGCACTTCACCCGCACGCTCTTCACGACCGACGTGGAAGGCCACAACCAGACCCGCGAGCAGCAGCATAGAAGCCAGTTCCACCGCCAGTACGTAAGGCCCGAACAGCGTAATACCCACTGCTTTAGCACTGATTGGCGTACCGTCGATACCTTGATCGTTAACACCGAGAATGGCGTAAACAATCACCACCAGCATGATGGCTGACAAAATTGCCGGACCAATCCACACCTGCGGTTTCAACCACTGGCGTTCCTGTTCGATTTCTGAACCGCCCAGGTTGAGCATCATCACCACGAACACGAACAGCACCATAATGGCACCCGCATAGACGATAATTTCCAGCGCACCGGCGAAGTAAGCGCCCAGTGAGAAGAACACCCCGGATATCGCCAGCAGCGAAATAATCAGGTACAGCAGCGCGTGTACCGGATTGGTATGGGTGATCACTCGCAAGGTCGCAAGTATGGCTATCAGGCCACAGATATAAAAAGCGAACTCCATTGCCCCTCTCCTTACGGTAACAGGCTCTTGACGTCGATAGGCTTGGCTTCGTTCTCTGCTTCGCCCTTATCTTTGCCGTCGATTGCCATACCTGCCATCCGGTAGAAGTTATATTCCGGGTATTTGCCCGGACCGGAGATCAGCAGATCCTCTTTCTCGTAAACCAGATCCTGGCGCTTGTATTCCCCCATTTCGAAATCCGGGGTTAACTGAATCGCCGTGGTCGGACAGGCTTCTTCGCACAGACCACAGAAAATGCAGCGTGAGAAGTTGATGCGGAAAAATTCCGGATACCAGCGACCGTCTTTGGTTTCTGCTTTTTGCAGCGAGATACAGCCGACCGGGCAGGCTACCGCGCAGAGGTTACAGGCTACGCAACGCTCTTCACCGTCCGGATCGCGGGTCAGAACGATACGACCACGATAACGGGGCGGCAGATAGACCGGCTCTTCCGGGTACATTCGCGTTTCGCGTTTGGCGAACGCGTGCAGGCCGATCATCCAGATACTACGAACCTGGGTGCCGAAACCTACTAACAATTCTTTTAAGGTCATGGTCTTATTGCCCCTTATTGCGCCTGCCAGAGAATGGCAGCCGCCGTTACCAGCAAGTTGATCAGCGTCAGCGGCAGGCAGATTTTCCAGCCGAAGGACATTACCTGGTCATAACGCGGACGCGGTAACGACGCACGAATCAAAATGAACATCATCATAAAGAACGCGGTTTTCAGCGCGAACCAGATGAATGGCGGTAACAACGGGCCTTGCCAGCCACCGAAGAACAGCGTCACCATCAGTGCAGAGATGGTCACAATCCCGATGTATTCGCCCACGAAGAACAGACCGAACTTCATACCGGAATATTCAATGTGGTAACCATCCGCCAGTTCCTGCTCGGCTTCCGGCTGGTCAAACGGGTGACGGTGACACACCGCCACGCCCGCGATGGCAAAGGTAATAAAACCAAAGAATTGTGGGATGACGTTCCACACATGCGCCTGGCTGTTGACGATGTCGGTCATGTTGAATGAACCGGCCTGCGCCACCACGCCCATCAGGGAAAGCCCGAGGAACACTTCGTAGCTCAGGGTCTGCGCAGAAGCACGCATCGCACCCAGCAGCGAGTATTTGTTGTTACTTGACCAACCCGCAAACAGCACCGCGTAAACCGCCAGACCTGCCATCATCAGGAAGAACAAAATCCCGATGTTCAGGTCGGCAACCACCCAACCCGGACTGACTGGCACAATTGCAAAGGCCAGCAGCAGCGAGGTAAAGGCAATCATCGGTGCCAGGGTAAAGATGACGCGATCCGAGAATTTCGGGATCCAGTCTTCTTTAAAGAACATTTTGATCATGTCCGCAACCAGCTGGAGCGAACCGCCCCAGCCAACACGGTTAGGTCCATAACGGTTCTGGAACAGACCCAGCAGGCGACGTTCGCCAAAGCTCATGAATGCCCCACAGGTGACTACCACCAGCAGGATCACCACCGCTTTAAGGACGGTCAGCAGGATCTCAATCAGTTCCGGTGATATCCAACTCATTGTTGTGCCTCCTTGAGATCCTCAAGATGCGCGCCAGCCAGCACCGGAGCAATGCCGGACATACCCATCGGTAAGCCCACCTGCCCTGCCGTCAGCCCTTCGGCGATTTCAACCGGCAGCGTGACCGTGTTGCCATCGTAACTAAAGGAGACGCGTGTACCTGCGTTCACCCCCAACTTCGCGGCATCCGCTGGGTTGAGTTTGATGTACGGCTGCGGCATACGGCTCTGGAAGACCGGAGCACGCTGTGACAATTCATCGCTGCCAAACAGGTGGTAGTACGGCGCGATACGCCATTTCCCGTCCTGCGGCTGGAAGCGTGCCGGTACGCTGGTGAAGTAATCCAGACCGTTTTCGCTGGTTTCAAACAGACGCACGCCCGGATCGCCAAAACGCAGTTTGCCGCCCACTTCGTCCTGGAATTTGTTCCACGCCTGCGGGGAGTTCCAGCCTGGTGCCCAGGCAAACGGCACTTGCGAACGGTGCGCGGTCGGCTGGTTGTTACCTTCCATCGAGAAGGTGAACATAGTGTCAATATCCTGCGGCTGACGCGGCTCATGAACGCTGATATTGGCGCGCATGGCGGTACGACCGCTATAGCGATGCGGTTCACGGGCCAGTTTCTGCCCACGAATACGGAATGTCGCATCCGGCGCAGCATCTTTGATACCTGCCAGTTCCGGGATTTTCGCCACAACAGCGTCAATCACGTGGTCGAGCTGCGTCCAGTCCACTTCACGGCTCAGCAGGGTGCTATGCAGCGAGTGCAGCCAGCGCCAGCTTTCCAGCATGACAGTTTTGCTGTCGTAATAAGCCGGATCGTAAACCTGGAAGAAACGTTGGGCGCGGCCTTCGTTGTTGATCACCGTACCGTCGCTTTCAGCAAAGCTGGCGGCGGAAAGTACCAGATGGGCGTTTTCCATAATCGCTGTGCGTTGATGGTCAACCACCATCACCAGCGGCGCTTTAGCCAGCGCAGCATTCACGCGGGTAGCGGAAGCGTGACGATGCAGATCGTTTTCCAGCACCACCACCGCGTCGGCGCGTCCGGTTTCCAGTTCGGTTAACGCTTCTTCAAGCGATCCACCGCCCATAATGCCCAGCCCCATGCTGTTGACGGAACGGGCAATCATGGTGATACCGACGTCAGCGCCACGACCTTTCAGGGCTTTCGCCACGTTAGCCGCAGCCTGAATCACTTCAGCGCTACCAGCGTTCGTCCCGGAGATAATCAACGGTTTCTTCGCACCAGCCAGTGCCTGCACGATGACGTCGATTTTGCTTTGCAGCTCAGGCTCAATACCGTCAACCGCTGGTGCAGAGTTATCCAGCGCATGAGCGATGGCAAAACCTAAACGCGCCTGATCTTCAACCGGTGCGCGGTAAGTCCACGCCGCGATATCATCCAGACGGGTGTCATCAACGTTGGTAACAAACAGCGGATGCTTCGCACGTTGACCGATGTTGAGGATTGCCGCAATCTGCCAGTCAGCCACTTTCTGTGCTGCCGCCATTTCGCGCGCTTTACCTTTCACCGCCTGACGCACTGCCAGCGCGACGCGCGCGCCGGTCTGGGTAACGTCTTCGCCCAGCACCAGTACCGCATCGTAAGATTCGATTTCGCGCAGAGCCGGAGTATAAATGCCGCCTTCACGCAGTACTTTCAGCGCCAGTTGCAGACGTTCCTGCTCACCGTGAGCGATACCGGTATAGAAGTTTTCTTCGCCCACCAGCTCACGCAGCGCAAAGTTGCTTTCCACGCTGGCACGCGGAGAACCAATACCGATCACTTTCTTCGACTGACGCAGAATATCTGCTGCGCCCTGCATTGCCTGTTCGGCGTTGAGGGTAATGAAATCATCGCCACGACGCTGTACTGGCTGACGCGGACGATCTTTCAGGTTGACGTAACCGTAACCGAAACGACCACGGTCGCAGAGGAAGTAGTGGTTTACCGTACCGTTGTAACGGTTTTCGATACGACGCAGTTCGCCATAACGCTCGCCGGGGCTGATGTTACAGCCGATGGAACATTGCTGGCAGATGCTCGGCGCAAACTGCATATCCCATTTACGGTTGTAACGCTCGGAGTGCGTTTTGTCGGTGAATACGCCGGTCGGGCAAATTTCGACCAGGTTACCGGAAAATTCGCTTTCCAGCGTGCCGTCTTCCGGGCGACCGAAGTAGACGTTGTCGTGCGCACCGTAAACGCCCAGATCTGTACCGTCAGCGTAATCTTTGTAGTAACGCACGCAGCGGTAGCAGGCGATGCAGCGGTTCATTTCGTGAGAGATGAACGGCCCCAAATCCTGATTACGGTGAGTACGTTTGGTGAAACGGTAGCGACGGAAGCTGTGTCCGGTCATCACGGTCATATCCTGAAGGTGGCAGTTACCGCCCTCTTCACATACCGGACAGTCGTGCGGGTGGTTGGTCATCAACCACTCGACCACGCTTTCACGGAACTGTTTCGCTTCTTCGTCGTCAATGGAAATAAAGGTGCCATCGGAAGCCGGTGTCATACAGGACATCACCAGGCGACCACGCGTGTCTTCCGCGTTTTGGTATTGCTTCACCGCACACTGGCGGCAAGCACCGACGCTTCCCAGCGCCGGATGCCAGCAAAAGTAAGGAATATCAAGGCCCAGAGACAGACAAGCTTCCAGCAGGTTGTCCGCTCCGTTGACCTCGTATTCTTTGCCGTCTACATGAATTGTAGCCATTAGCATGCTTCCAGTTTTCTCAGTCAGAGACTGAGCGTTAATCGAAATTCGGTTACCAGCGCTCTTTCAGCAGGTTCGGCTGAATCCCATTAATCAAATGGGTATTGCTGAACGGCTGTTTGATTCCCGCCTCAAATTCTTCGCGGAAATATTTGATGGCGCTCTGTAACGGCTCCACTGCACCAGGTGCGTGGGCACAGAAAGTTTTACCCGGACCTAAGAATCGACACAGTTGCTCAAGTGTTTCGATATCGCCCGGCTGACCTTCGCCACGCTCCAGCGCGCGCAGAATTTTCACGCTCCACGGCAAACCGTCGCGGCACGGCGTACACCAGCCGCAAGACTCACGGGCGAAAAACTCTTCCAGGTTTCGTACCAGCGACACCATGTTAATCTCGTGGTCAACCGCCATCGCCAGCGCCGTACCCAGACGGCTGCCCGCTTTACCGATACTTTCGAATTCCATCGGCAGGTCAAGATGCGCTTCGGTCAGGAAATCGGTGCCCGCGCCGCCTGGCTGCCAGGCTTTGAATTTCAGGCCGTCACGCATACCACCAGCGTAATCTTCAAGGATTTCACGCGCGGTGGTGCCGAACGGCAGTTCCCACAGACCCGGATTTTTCACCCGACCGGAGAAGCCCATCAGCTTGGTGCCAGCATCTTTACTTTTCGAGATGTTCTGATACCACTCCACGCCGTTAGCGAGGATCGCCGGAACGTTACACAGGGTTTCGACGTTGTTAACGCAGGTTGGTTTACCCCATGCACCGGAGGTTGCCGGGAAGGGCGGCTTCGAGCGTGGGTTAGCGCGACGCCCTTCCAGGGAGTTGATTAACGCTGTTTCTTCACCGCAGATGTAGCGCCCTGCCCCGGTATGGACGAACAGTTCGAAATCGAAACCTGTTCCCATAATGTTTTTGCCAAGCAGACCCGCTTCGGTGGCTTCGGCAATGGCACGGCGCAGATTCACTGCCGCTTCAATATATTCGCCACGCAAGAAGATGTAGCCACGATACGCTTTCAGCGCAAACGCAGAAATGAGCATACCTTCCACCAGCAGGTGCGGTAGTTGCTCCATCAGCAGACGGTCTTTATAGGTGCCCGGCTCCATTTCATCGGCATTACACAGCAGGTAACGGATGTTCATGGATTCGTCTTTCGGCATCAGGCTCCACTTCAGGCCAGTAGAAAAGCCCGCGCCGCCGCGCCCTTTCAGACCAGAGTCTTTTACCTGATTAACGATTTCGTCCGGAGACAGCCCGGTCAGCGCCTTACGCGCGCCTTCGTAACCGTTTTTGCTGCGATATTCGTCCAGCCACACTGGCTGTTTGTCATCGCGCAGACGCCAGGTCAGCGGATGCGTTTCGGGAGTACGGATAATGTTTTTCATTTATACCGCTCCAGCAGTTCAGGGATCGCTTCCGGGGTCAGATGCGCGTGAGTGTCCTCATCGATCATCATGTTTGGCCCTTTATCACAGTTCCCCAGGCAGCAAGTTGGCAGCAGCGTAAAGCGGCCATCAAATGTCGTTTGCCCTGGTTTGATGTTCAGCTTTTTCTCGAGCGCCGCCTGAATACCCTGGTAACCGTTGATATGACAGACCACGCTGTCGCAATAACGGATCACATGGCGGCCTACTGGCTGACGGAAGATCTGGCTATAAAACGTTGCCACGCCTTCGACGTCGCTCGCCGGAATACCCAGCACATCGGCGATCGCGTGGATCGCGCCATCCGGCACCCAGCCACGCTGCTTCTGAACGATTTTCAGCGCTTCAATGGACGCCGCACGCGGGTCTTCGTAGTGGTGCATCTCGTGCTCAATCGCTTCACGCTCTGCCGCACTCAGCTCAAAAGCCTCGGTTTGTGGTTGTTGATTCTCGTGCATAATTAGCGGTCCACATCTGACATAACAAAATCGATACTACCCAGATACACAATCAGGTCGGAGACCAGACTGCCGCGAATGGCGGCCGGGATCTGCTGCAGGTGCGCAAAGCTTGGCGTACGCACGCGGGTACGGTAGCTCATGGTGCTGCCGTCGCTGGTCAGGTAGTAACTGTTGATCCCCTTGGTCGCCTCAACCATCTGGAAGGATTCATTGGCAGGCATCACCGGACCCCACGACACTTGCAGGAAGTGGGTGATCAGGGTTTCGATATGTTGCAGCGTGCGCTCTTTCGGCGGCGGCGTGGTCAGCGGATGATCCGCCTTGAACGGGCCTTCCGGCATGTTGTTGAGGCACTGCTCAAGAATGCGCAGACTCTGGCGCAGCTCTTCCACTTTCAGCATTACGCGGGTGTAGCAGTCAGAAACACCACCACCCACCGGGATTTCAAAGTCGAAGTTTTCATAGCCAGAATAAGGACGCGCCTTACGCACGTCGAAGTCGATCCCGGTAGCACGCAGGCCCGCGCCGGTGGTGCCCCACTCCAGCGCCTCTTTCGCGCCGTAAGCGGCAACGCCCTGGGAACGACCTTTCAGAATGGTGTTTTGCAGCGCCGCTTTCTCGTAAGACGCCAGACGTTTCGGCATCCAGTCGAGGAACTCACGCAGCAGGCGATCCCAGCCGCGCGGCAGGTCGTGCGCTACGCCGCCAATACGGAACCACGCCGGGTGCATACGGAAACCAGTGATTGCTTCCACCAGATCGTAAATTTTCTGACGATCGGTAAAGGCGAAGAACACTGGCGTCATCGCGCCGACGTCCTGAATAAAGGTGGAGATATACAGCAGGTGACTGTTGATGCGGAACAGTTCGGAGAGCATTACGCGAATGACGTTAACGCGATCCGGCACGGTGATCCCAGCCAGTTTCTCTACCGCCAGCACATAAGGCATTTCGTTAACGCAGCCGCCGAGGTATTCGATACGGTCAGTATACGGAATGTAGCTGTGCCAGGACTGACGTTCGCCCATTTTCTCAGCGCCACGGTGGTGGTAACCGATGTCTGGTACGCAGTCGACAATCTCTTCGCCATCAAGCTGCAAAACGATACGGAAAGCACCGTGCGCAGACGGGTGGTTCGGACCGAGGTTGAGGAACATGAAGTCCTCATTTTCGGTGCCGCGCTTCATCCCCCACTCTTCCGGTTTGAAGGTCAGGGCTTCCATCTCCAGATCCTGTTTGGCTTTGGTCAGCTCAAACGGCGAGAATTCGGTAGCGCGCGCCGGGTAATCTTTACGCAGCGGGTGACCTTTCCAGGTTTGCGGCATCATGATGCGGCGCAGGTTCGGGTGACCGTCGAATGTAATGCCAAATAGATCCCAGGTTTCACGCTCATACCAGTTAGCGTTTGGGAATAATTTGGTAAAGGTCGGTACGTGCAGGTCGTTTTCTGCCAGCGCCACCTTCAGCATGATGTCGCGGTTACGATCGATAGAAATCAGATGGTAGAAAACGGAAAAATCCGCGGCAGGTAACCCTTCGCGGTGTGTGCGCAGACGTTCGTCCATGCCGTGTAAGTCAAACAGCATGACGTAAGGTTTCGGCAGTTTCTTTAAGAAATCGCCCACTTCCAGTAATTGTTCACGCTTGATCCACACAACGGGAACCCCGGTGCGAGTCGCCTGAACAGTAAAGGCATCCGGCCCAAAACGGTTGCGCAGTTCGCCAATCACCGGATCATCAAGATGATCGCGGGTCTGCCAGGCGGGTTCTTGCGCGGTTAAGTCGGTCATATTGTTCACCATTGCAAATGGTCCGTGGTGACTGTCGGCGCAGTAAGCTTCGCGAAATAGATTTAGGAATAAGCGAAGAAAATTCCCTTTGCCGACAGGCGCAAATTAAATCTCGTCAGGTGTACGCAGGTTGGTAACGGCAATGCGTTCACCGCGCTTGCGTTCGCGCTCTGATTGCATATTGGCGCGATAAACGCCCTGATCGCCAACCACCCAGGAGAGCGGACGACGTTCTTTACCGATAGATTCCTGCAACAGCATCAGTGCCTGCATGTACGCTTCAGGACGCGGCGGACAGCCCGGGATATACACATCAACCGGGATGAATTTATCAACGCCCTGCACAACGGAATAAATATCGTACATACCGCCGGAGTTGGCACAGGCACCCATTGAGATAACCCATTTTGGTTCCAGCATCTGGTCATACAAACGCTGAATAACCGGTGCCATTTTGGTAAAGCAGGTTCCTGCAACCACCATCAGGTCAGCCTGACGCGGCGAAGCACGCAATACTTCAGCGCCAAAACGCGCCACGTCATGCACCGCGGTAAACGAAGTCACCATCTCAACGTAACAGCAGGAAAGGCCGAAGTTATACGGCCAAATTGAGTTTTTACGACCCCAGTTAACCATGTCATTGAGCTTGCCCATAAACACGTTTTTGTTAACTTCTTGCTCCAGAGGGTCGGTTACGATCTCCTGCTTTTGCAGGGGGTAACGGTCGTTCTCACCGTTGGGATCTATGCGGGTGAGCGTATAATCCATCTTAATGCCTCGCGGTTAGCGTTGACGATTAGCGATACTGTCCGTTTCCGGGTTCATACGCTCGCGGCGTGAACGCGCGGGCGTCCAGTCCAGCGCGCCAATACGCACCAGATAAACCAGACCTGCCAGTAACACAAAAATAAAAATTGCAGCTTCCACAAAGCCTACCCAGCCGCTTTCGCGGATAGAGGTTGACCATGCGAACAGATACAGCGCTTCAACGTCGAAGATAACGAAGAACATGGCCACCAGATAAAACTTGGCGGACAGGCGTAAGCGGGCGGAGCCGACCGAGTCGATACCGGATTCAAACGGAACGTTTTTTGACCTCGCGCGTGCGCGACCGCCTAAAAACCAACCGCCTACCAGCATCAGGCAACACAGGCCAATGGCAACGATAAGAAAGATAGCGAATGCCCAGTGATGAGCGATGACTTCAGTGGATGTTGACATACTCATTGCTTACTCATCAAAAGTAGCGCCTGATTCTCTGCTCTTTACGGCAGATGGACGCCACATCGATTCATGGGGAGGAATAAAAAAAACCTTACAATAACTGCAGAAACTATTTTATACAGCTAATTGATGTGGTCTTTTACTCCTTTCTATAACCTTTTGTCAACTTTAACAAAGGTTTCTTCACACTGATTTACACAATGACAACAACATTTGCATTTGGCGCCCTTTCTCCCCAGATCATTGACGACTCCAGGAAAATTAGATGTTGTTGAATCGTGTCCGTTGTGAAGCAATGGAAAAAATACGGGTCTATTTTGACAGGAATTTGTGTCGATTCCTCCCCCCAAAAGAGAGTATTTTCTTGATCTGTGACACGCTTTTGTCATTCTATAACAAAAACGCAGCAACAAATTCACGTATTTTTTAACATTATTGTAGCAGGAGATTTTTTTCAGGTGATTATTTGTGCGTACGGGGCGTGAATCTCTGGTGATTGAAAAATGAACAGTTTTATACGTTCTGCACGATACGAGGAAGGCTTTTTACTAAAAAAAAGCCGCTGGGGTTTAAAATAAACCCAGCGGTTCGTTTTTACACTATTGTCTCAGGAATTATCTATCGTCCGTCGATTACTCGATATCCCTTTCAATCAACAATGAGTCATCTCCTTCCGGAGCAGACATTGGGCTGTATTGCCACGGATTATGGTAGCTCTCCATCGTCTGATAGATCACCTGGGCCAGCTCATTATTACTGGACGGGTCATAGCACAGCAAATATTCGGTATCAGGTAGCGGCGGTAAGCCATCTACTCCACTCAGCACACGCAGGTCCGGACTCATCATCTCGACCGGCCTTGCCGTCACGCCAAGACCGGCTTTCACTGCCGCACGAACGGCCGGAAGCGTCGAGGCGACATAAGCCAGTCGCCAGGGAATATCTGCTTTATTAAGCGTCGCCAGCACCATATCGCGAAACGGACTTGGATCATCCAGCAACACAAGAGGGATCGGCTCACCTTTTTGCAATACGTATTCCGCTGCGCAGTACCAGTGTGTTGGCGAGGTACGCAGGTTCAATGCCTTAAAGGTAGAAGGACGATGGGTGGTTACCATCAAATCCACTTCCTGGGATTCCAGCATTTCTGCCATGTAGGCATTACGTTTAACGCGGACATCCAGCGCTAGTTTCGGATAAACCGAACTCACGCGATTTAACAGGAAAGGTAAGATCGTATCGGCAGATTCATCTGAAGCACCGATAGTTAACACGCCCTGAAGATTACTGAACATTAATGATGAGCAGGCCTCATCATTAAAACGCAGGATTTTCCTGGCGTAACCAAGAAGTTGAATGCCATGTTCAGTTAACAGTTTGTTGCGACCGTGACGAGCGAACAGTTCTTTCCCAACGAGTTGTTCCAGACGCTGCATTTGCTGACTTACAGCGGACTGAGTACGACACACAGCGGCAGCTGCGGCAGCAAAAGTGTTCAGATCGGCAACAGCAACAAATGTTCTCAGCAGATCGAGGTCGAGGTTAATTATCGGACGATTTGCACTTATCATATATTATCACTTACTGGCGGCTCATACTGAGCTGGTTAATGCTGTGCACACACAAACAAGCAATTCCATTTGTAATGTGCCTCCCTGGCAGTTTCATCCGGAACCCGGACGAAAGTAAAAATGCATATGAGTTGCACTAAAAAAGCGACTCACATTGTTCCGTTATAATGCCTGAAGTAGATCACAGAATATATCTTCAGGGATCGCATATCTATTAAGTTACTCACTCTTTTCTATTTATGACATGCGCGTGTTTGTATAAATGTAAATGTGAGTCCTTGTTCCACTCTCGTACAGCATCGCTGGTCATACGCGAACACGTACAAACAGCAATGGTGAGGCGGCATCAAGAGCAGGGATCCGTCATTTATGCAAGCATTTTACCCCAAAAACCTTTTATTTATAAGGGTCATTGCGAATTATCTGATGCAAAGTTATGTTATGTTAGGCAAAGTAATCTTCTATTATTAATAAGCACAACAAAACCTTTTTGAATATTAAATAATAATTAATTAGCATCATCCCCATTCATTAATTCCGCTTAACAATAGTTTCACACCTTGCCCCCATTGTGACACCTCGGAAATCATCACGCTGTTAAACTCTCCGTAATGCGGAAATATCATCATCGCGATTCAGTAGTGAATTCTTAAACGAGGCATTTTCACACAATTATCTTACAGATAAAAAAACCACACTTACAATTAAGAATCAGAACAATTCACTACATAACATTACTTATTAAGCATATGCACCTCATTATTTTGCCATTATTAAGTTATTAACAGCACAATCGAGCCTTCCCCTCTGGCAAAATCTTATTCTGCAGACCTTCAAAACACCGTCCTGGGGGAGTACATTGTTCTAAGCTGACTTCCACGGCAGGGAGTGGCGATAACAGCAAAAAAGGTCAAGATTCATGTCCCCCATTGAAAAATCCAGCAAATTAGAGAATGTCTGTTATGACATCCGTGGTCCGGTGCTGAAAGAAGCAAAACGCCTGGAAGAAGAAGGTAACAAGGTTCTGAAACTGAACATCGGCAACCCTGCCCCGTTCGGTTTTGACGCGCCAGATGAAATTCTCGTTGACGTGATACGCAACCTGCCTACCGCTCAAGGGTATTGCGATTCCAAAGGTCTTTACTCCGCGCGTAAAGCCATCATGCAGCACTACCAGGCTCGTGGCATGCGTGATGTTACCGTGGAAGATATTTACATCGGCAATGGTGTATCGGAGCTTATCGTTCAGGCAATGCAAGCATTGCTGAACAGCGGGGACGAAATGTTGGTTCCTGCACCTGATTACCCACTATGGACCGCGGCGGTTTCGCTCTCCAGCGGTAAAGCAGTGCATTATCTTTGCGATGAATCCTCTGACTGGTTCCCGGACCTCGATGATATTCGCGCTAAAATTACGCCTCGTACGCGTGGGATCGTTATTATCAACCCAAATAACCCAACCGGCGCGGTATATTCCAAAGAGCTTTTAATGGAGATTGTGGAGATTGCACGTCAGCATAATCTCATTATCTTTGCCGATGAAATTTATGACAAAATTCTCTACGACGACGCTGAGCATCACTCCATTGCGCCGCTTGCACCTGACCTGCTGACCATTACCTTTAACGGACTGTCGAAAACGTACCGCGTTGCAGGCTTCCGTCAGGGGTGGATGGTGTTGAACGGGCCGAAAAAACACGCTAAAGGTTACATCGAAGGTCTGGAAATGCTGGCTTCAATGCGCCTGTGTGCTAACGTTCCTGCGCAACACGCCATTCAGACCGCACTGGGTGGTTATCAGAGCATCAGTGAATTTATTACCCCTGGCGGTCGTCTTTATGAGCAGCGTAACCGCGCGTGGGAATTGATCAACGATATTCCGGGCGTTTCCTGCGTGAAACCTCGTGGTGCGCTGTATATGTTCCCGAAAATCGACGCCAAACGCTTTAACATTCACGACGATCAGAAAATGGTGCTGGATTTCCTGTTGCAGGAAAAAGTCCTGTTGGTGCAAGGGACGGCATTCAACTGGCCGTGGCCGGATCACTTCCGCATTGTCACGCTACCGCGTGTCGATGATATCGAGCTGTCTTTGAGTAAGTTCGCGCGTTTCCTTTCTGGTTATCATCAGCTGTAATCTTAATTTCACTGCCGGAGATTGCATCCGGCAGTGTTATCCCGCCACAATGACCTGATGATGTCATCATACGTAAGGTCACTATGAAACAGAGCCATTTTTTTGCCCATCTCTCCCGCCTGAAACTCATTAACCGCTGGCCGCTAATGCGCAACGTGCGGACGGAAAATGTGTCCGAACACAGTTTGCAGGTAGCGATGGTCGCCCATGCGCTGGCAGCTATCAAAAATCGTAAATTTGGCGGTAATGTCAACGCCGAACGTATCGCTTTACTGGCGATGTACCACGATGCTTCAGAAGTGCTCACCGGAGATCTCCCTACTCCGGTGAAATACTTCAATTCGCAAATCGCTCAGGAATACAAGGCTATTGAAAAAATCGCTCAGCAAAAACTGGTCGATATGGTTCCGGAAGAGCTACAGGATATCTTTGCGCCGTTAATTGACGAGCATGCATATAGCGATGAAGAAAAATCGCTGGTGAAACAGGCAGATGCACTGTGTGCATATCTGAAATGTCTGGAAGAACTCGCGGCCGGAAATAATGAATTCTTGCTGGCAAAAACGCGACTGGAAGCGACGCTTGAAGCGCGTCGCAGCCAGGAGATGGACTACTTCATGGAAGTATTTGTTCCCAGCTTCCATCTTTCGCTCGATGAGATTAGCCAGGATTCACCGCTGTAAGCAGCTGGAGTCTGCGTCGCATCAGGCAATAAGCGCCGGATGCGACATCAGGCTCTTGTCAAAACGGAAACAGCATCGGGATCATCACCACACAAACCGCCATCACGATAATGGTGAACGGTACCCCCAACTTAACAAAGTCACTGAAGCTGTAATTCCCCGGACCTAAAACCAGTGTGTTAACAGGTGAAGATATCGGTGTCATAAAGGCGGCGGATGCTGCCATCGCCACGACCATCGCAAATGGATAAGGCGACACCCCCATCGTTTTGGCAGCAGCCAGCGCAATCGGAGCCATCAACACCGCCGTCGCAGTATTAGAAATAAATAGCCCAATAACCGCCGACAAGACAAACAAACAACCCAGCATCATATGTGGCCCATAACCGCCGCCAATGTCCATCAGCCCTTTCACCGCCAGCGCGACACCTCCCGTTTTCTGTAATGCCACAGCAAACGGCATCATCCCAACGATCAAAATAATGCTCGGCCAGTGAATGGATTTATAGGCACTTTCGGCATCGATACAGCGGAATTTCCCCATCAGCAGGCAGGCGATGATAGCGGCAACAGGATTAGGAATTTCATCGGTCAGCATTAACGCCACCATTAGCACCAGACAGAAAATGGCATGGGGTGCCTGGCTGTGCGCGGGCGATGCTTCACTCACCTCTTCCGGTAAGTTCAGCGCCACGAAGTCGCGGCCCTGTTTGGCCAGCATACCGATCAGTTTCCAGTTACCAACAACCAGGATGATATCGCCCAGCAGCAGAGGCTCATCCGCCAGCGAACCTTCCAGCGCCACACCATTGCGCTTTAGCCCCACCACATTCAATCCGTAGCGGGTACGAAAACCAATTTCGCGCACCGATTTACCAATAAGTTCTGACTCAGGAATTAATGAAATCTCTGCCATGCCCACATCAAGGGCCTGGTCAGAAAAATACTCGCCGCGCAGTACCATCGGCTCCAGCAATTGCTCACTACAAAATTGCCGGAGATCGACATCAGCCGCAGACATATCAATAAGCAAAACGTCACGCGCGCGAAATTCAGAAACCCCATTAACGTTCACGATAACGCGACGAAAACGCCGCCAGCGTTCAACACCGATGACGTTAGCACCATAACGTTCACGTAATTTGAGATCGTCCAGCCGTTGACCAATCATTGGCGATCCGGGGCGAATAGCCAGACGTCGCGCACGCCCGGTCAGTCGATATTCACGGATAAGATCGCGAAAGGTTCGGCGCGTCCAGCCTTCGCGTTGTGGGGTCTGGGTATCCCCTTTCAGCATGAAACGCATCACTAACATATACAAAATACCCAGCACCAGCACGACCAGGCCAATAGGTGTTACGCTAAAGAAACTGAAGCCGTGATAGCCTTCACGCAGCAATTCACTGTTGACTACCAGGTTCGGCGGCGTCGCCACCAGCGTCATCATGCCGCTTATCAGCCCGGCAAAACTTAACGGCATCATCAGACGCGACGGCGACGTTTGCATACGCATGGCAACGCTTAACACCACGGGAATAAAGATAGCGACAACGCCGGTTGAACTCATAAACGCGCCAAGCCCCGCGACGGTCAGCATCAACAAAACCAACATTTTGATTTCACTGTTGCCCGCCACTTTGACCAGCCATGTCCCCATTACAGTGGCAACACCGGTACGGACCAAACCATCGCCAATAATGAACAAGGCGGCAATCAGGACAACGTTAGGATCGGAAAAGCCGGAAAATACTTCGGGGACCGTCAGCGTTCCGCTTAATGCAAACGCGACAATAACAAACAAAGCGACCGCATCCATACGCACTCTGCCCGTCGCAAACAAGACGATGGCAACGGCCAGTAATGAAAGAACCCAAATCAATTCACCGTTCACAACTTATCCTTGTTAATTGAGGGGGATAACTTGATTCTGCCATAAAAAAGCCCCGACGAGACGGGGCTAAATCATGATCAGGTGTTTCACTGAATAATAACATCGCCATTTGGCTGTTTGGTCACAGTAATTTGCTCCAGACTGTGGAGGACTAAATCGACCTCATTCAGGCGCGGGGTATCTGCCGGGGCATTAACCGCAATAACATGGCAACCCGCCGCCAGACCTGAAAGCACGCCAGCGGGAGCATCTTCCACCACAACACACTCCTGCGGCGCAAGCCCCAGCAGCTGCGCGCCTAACAGATACGCATCAGGTTCTGGTTTTCCGCGCTTCACCCGCTCAGCGGTTACAAACACCTCTGGCGCGGGAAGGCCCGCTATTTTATGACGCGCTCGCGCTACCGGCATGGAGCCAGAAGTCACAATAGCCCACGGAATACCTGCTTTATTCAAATGATTGAGTAAGGCGATTGCCCCCGGAAGCGCGGTAATACCTTCGGTTTCCGTGGCCTCGATGTGCTCCAGACGCGTAAACTCGGCGGCAATGTCTGCCTCGGATTTGCCCGCCATAAAATGGCGCAGAGAGGTGATCGCCTGTTTACCGTGAATGAAAGCCAGCACCTCTTCCGGCGATAACCCATGACGTCTGGCCCAGTTGCTCCACGCCCGTTCTACCGCAGGCAGGGAATCCACCAGCGTTCCATCAAGATCAAACAGAAAACCTTTGCACCGCACGCGGGCCTCCTCAGGCGTTAATAATTTGATTAATTTCGTTGGCGCTCAAATGGTACTGACGCGGGCAGGCATGCCAGACATTAAGCATGCGCTGATATTTTTCCCACATTGGCGTCTGGGCGTTAAAACCGTGAGTTCCAGCGTCAAAATGGGTATAGCGCCCTTCCACATTAACCATAAAGCGGACATAACCGAGGTAACGTGCTTCAGTGGCGGCGTCAAAGCCGAGGAAGGTGACACGACGTTCATCGATGGATTGCTGGTCCTGCAAATTAGACCAGGAAACATGCAACGCATGATACATCTCCATAATGTCGATGATAGTGCGGCAGGTTTCTTCTTTCAGCTCGCCAAACTCGCGATCCAGTTCACGCATCTGTAATCCATAACCACGCTCAATGATTGTTTGCAGGCGACGGTAACGTTCAGCATTTGCCGGATCGAGCATAGTCATCATCTTGTACTGGTTAGACAAAATAAGACGTTGCGCGTTGGTCATTTCCATTATTGACTCCTGTATCACTCTACTACGGTGAAAAAAAGAAGGCTGAGTATGCCTTCTTTTATATGCGTAATCAGGGGTCAATTACAAATCATCAAGGAAAGTTTTATCCAGTTGTTTGAAGGCACGCTTAAGCGTGTCAGCTAATGCCTGGTAATCAGGCTTGCCTTCAACGGGTGCCAACACCTGTCCAGACTCCTGCAATTTACCGCGAACTTCATAAAACCAGTTGAGGATTGCAGGAGGTAATGGCGTTACAGAACGCTTGCCCAGCCACCACAATCCCTGCATGGGTAAACTTAAGGCGAACAGCGCAGTGGCAACTGCCGGCCCAAGCTGACCGCCCAGAGCAATCTGCCAGCAGAGAGTAAATACGGCGATCGGCGGCATAAAACGGATCGCATAACGCGTCATCTTGATAACGCGATTTTCGACAAAGACTGGGGCAAGGCGTTTTTCCAGCGGCCACGTCTTTGAGTAATGCTGTCCCCGGCGAAACAAGCTAAAAAAATTAACAGAACGATTATCCGGCGTTGACATGCTTCACCTCAACTTCACATATAAAGATTCAAAAATTTGTGCAAATTCACAACTCAGCGGGACAACGTTCAAAACATTTTGTCTTCCATACCCACTATCAGGTATCCTTTAGCAGCCTGAAGGCCTAAGTAGTACATATTCATTGAGTCGTCAAATTCATATACATTATGCCATTGGCTGAAAATTACGCAAAATGGCATAGACTCAAGATATTTCTTCCATCATGCAAAAAAAATTTGCAGTGCATGATGTTAATCATAAATGTCGGTGTCATCATGCGCTACGCTCTATGGCTCCCTGACGTTTTTTTAGCCACGTATCAATTATAGGTACTTCCATGTCGAGTAAGTTAGTACTGGTTCTGAACTGCGGTAGTTCTTCACTGAAATTTGCCATCATCGATGCAGTAAATGGTGAAGAGTACCTTTCTGGTTTAGCCGAATGTTTCCACCTGCCCGAAGCACGTATCAAATGGAAAATGGACGGCAATAAACAGGAAGCGGCTTTAGGTGCAGGCGCCGCTCACAGCGAAGCGCTCAACTTTATCGTTAATACTATTCTGGCACAAAAACCAGAACTGTCTGCGCAGCTGACTGCTATCGGTCACCGTATCGTACACGGCGGCGAAAAGTATACCAGCTCCGTAGTGATCGATGAGTCTGTTATTCAGGGTATCAAAGATGCAGCTTCTTTTGCACCGCTGCACAACCCGGCTCACCTGATCGGTATCGAAGAAGCTCTGAAATCTTTCCCACAGCTGAAAGACAAAAACGTTGCTGTATTTGACACCGCGTTCCACCAGACTATGCCGGAAGAGTCTTACCTCTACGCCCTGCCGTACAACCTGTACAAAGAGCACGGCATCCGTCGTTACGGCGCGCACGGCACCAGCCACTTCTATGTAACCCAGGAAGCGGCAAAAATGCTGAACAAACCGGTAGAAGAACTGAACATCATCACCTGCCACCTGGGCAACGGTGGTTCCGTTTCTGCTATCCGCAACGGTAAATGCGTTGACACCTCTATGGGCCTGACCCCGCTGGAAGGTCTGGTCATGGGTACCCGTTCTGGTGATATCGATCCGGCGATCATCTTCCACCTGCACGACACCCTGGGCATGAGCGTTGACGCAATCAACAAACTGCTGACCAAAGAGTCTGGCCTGCTGGGTCTGACCGAAGTGACCAGCGACTGCCGCTATGTTGAAGACAACTACGCGACGAAAGAAGACGCGAAGCGCGCAATGGACGTTTACTGCCACCGCCTGGCCAAATACATCGGTGCCTACACTGCGCTGATGGATGGTCGTCTGGACGCTGTTGTATTCACCGGTGGTATCGGTGAAAATGCCGCGATGGTTCGTGAACTGTCTCTGGGCAAACTGGGCGTGCTGGGCTTTGAAGTTGATCATGAACGCAACCTGGCTGCACGTTTCGGCAAATCTGGTTTCATCAACAAAGAAGGTACCCGTCCTGCGGTGGTTATCCCAACCAACGAAGAACTGGTTATCGCGCAAGACGCGAGCCGCCTGACTGCCTGATTTCACACCGCCAGCTCAGCTGGCGGTGCTGTTTTGTAACCCGCCAAATCGGCGGTAACGAAAGAGGATAAACCGTGTCCCGTATTATTATGCTGATCCCTACCGGAACCAGCGTCGGTCTGACCAGCGTCAGCCTTGGCGTGATCCGTGCAATGGAACGCAAAGGCGTTCGTCTGAGCGTTTTCAAACCTATCGCTCAGCCGCGTACCGGTGGCGATGCGCCCGATCAGACGACGACTATCGTGCGTGCGAACTCTTCCACCACGACGGCCGCTGAACCGCTGAAAATGAGCTACGTTGAAGGTCTACTTTCCAGCAATCAGAAAGATGTGCTGATGGAAGAGATCATCGCGAACTACCACGCTAACACCAAAGACGCTGAAGTCGTTCTGGTTGAAGGTCTGGTCCCGACACGTAAACACCAGTTTGCCCAGTCTCTGAACTACGAAATCGCTAAAACGCTGAATGCGGAAATCGTCTTCGTTATGTCTCAGGGTACTGACACCCCGGAACAGCTGAAAGAGCGTATCGAACTGACCCGCAACAGCTTCGGCGGTGCCAAAAACACCAACATCACCGGCGTTATCGTTAACAAACTGAACGCACCGGTTGATGAACAGGGTCGTACTCGCCCGGATCTGTCCGAGATTTTTGACGACTCCACCAAAGCAAAAGTGAACAACGTTGATCCGGCGAAGCTGCAAGAATCCAGCCCGCTGCCGGTTCTCGGCGCTGTGCCGTGGAGCTTTGACCTGATCGCGACTCGTGCGATCGATATGGCTCGCCACCTGAATGCGACCATCATCAACGAAGGCGACATCAATACTCGCCGCGTTAAATCCGTCACTTTCTGCGCACGCAGCATTCCGCACATGCTGGAGCACTTCCGTGCCGGTTCTCTGCTGGTGACTTCCGCAGACCGCCCTGACGTGCTGGTTGCCGCTTGCCTGGCTGCCATGAACGGCGTAGAAATCGGTGCCCTGCTGCTGACTGGCGGCTACGAAATGGACGCGCGCATTTCTAAACTGTGCGAACGTGCTTTCGCTACTGGCCTGCCGGTATTTATGGTGAACACCAACACCTGGCAGACTTCTCTGAGCCTGCAGAGCTTCAACCTGGAAGTTCCGGTTGACGATCATGAGCGTATCGAGAAAGTTCAGGAATACGTTGCTAACTACATCAACGCTGACTGGATCGATTCTCTGACTGCCACTTCTGAGCGCAGCCGTCGTCTGTCTCCGCCAGCGTTCCGTTATCAGCTGACTGAACTTGCGCGCAAAGCGGGCAAACGTATCGTTCTGCCGGAAGGTGACGAACCGCGTACCGTTAAAGCAGCCGCTATCTGTGCTGAACGTGGTATCGCAACTTGCGTACTGCTGGGTAATCCGGCAGAGATCAACCGTGTTGCAGCCTCTCAGGGTGTAGAACTGGGTGCAGGCATTGAAATCGTTGATCCAGAAGTGGTTCGCGAAAACTATGTTGGTCGTCTGGTCGAACTGCGTAAGAACAAAGGCATGACCGAAACCGTTGCCCGCGAACAGCTGGAAGACAACGTGGTTCTCGGTACGCTGATGCTGGAACAAGATGAAGTTGATGGTCTGGTTTCCGGTGCTGTTCACACCACCGCAAACACCATCCGTCCGCCGCTGCAGCTGATCAAAACTGCACCGGGCAGCTCCCTGGTATCTTCCGTGTTCTTCATGCTGTTGCCGGAACAGGTTTACGTTTACGGTGACTGTGCGATCAACCCGGATCCGACTGCAGAACAGCTGGCAGAAATCGCGATTCAGTCCGCTGATTCCGCTGCGGCCTTCGGTATCGAACCGCGCGTTGCTATGCTCTCCTACTCCACCGGTACTTCTGGTGCTGGTAGCGACGTAGAAAAAGTTCGCGAAGCAACTCGTCTGGCGCAGGAAAAACGTCCTGACCTGATGATCGACGGTCCGCTGCAGTACGACGCTGCGGTAATGGCTGACGTTGCGAAATCCAAAGCACCGAACTCTCCGGTTGCAGGTCGCGCTACCGTGTTCATCTTCCCGGATCTGAACACCGGTAACACCACCTACAAAGCGGTACAGCGTTCTGCTGATCTGATCTCTATCGGACCGATGCTGCAGGGTATGCGCAAGCCGGTTAACGACCTGTCCCGTGGCGCACTGGTTGATGATATCGTCTACACCATCGCGCTGACTGCAATTCAGTCTGCACAGCAGCAGTAATCTCGTCATCATCCGCAGCTTTGCGCTGCGGATATCTGAACCGGAAATAGTCACTATTTCCGGTTTTTTATTCTCTTAATTTGCATTAATCCTTTCTGATTATCTTGCTTAACTGCGCTGCATCAATGAATTGCGCCATCTCACTTTGCATACTTACCACTTTGTTTTGTGCAAGGGAATATTTGCGCTATGTCCGCAATCACTGAATCTAAACCAACAAGAAGATGGGCAATGCCCGATACGTTGGTGATTATCTTTTTTGTTGCCATTTTAACCAGCCTTGCCACCTGGGTAGTTCCGGTGGGCATGTTTGACAGTCAGGAAGTGCAGTATCAGGTTGATGGTCAAACAAAAACACGCAAAGTCGTAGATCCACACTCATTTCGCATTCTGACTAACGAAGCAGGCGAACCTGAGTATCACCGCGTACAGCTGTTCACGACGGGCGATGAACGCCCGGGCCTGATGAACTTCCCGTTTGAAGGGTTAACCTCAGGATCGAAATACGGGACAGCCGTTGGCATCATCATGTTTATGCTGGTGATTGGCGGCGCGTTTGGCATTGTGATGCGTACAGGAACCATTGATAACGGTATCCTGGCGCTTATTCGCCATACCCGCGGAAATGAAATTCTCTTTATTCCTGCGCTGTTTATTCTGTTTTCACTTGGCGGCGCAATATTTGGTATGGGAGAAGAGGCCGTCGCCTTTGCCATTATCATCGCACCGCTAATGGTCCGGCTGGGCTATGACAGTATTACCACCGTCCTTGTGACCTATATTGCCACGCAAATCGGTTTTGCCAGTTCGTGGATGAACCCGTTTTGTGTGGTTGTTGCTCAGGGTATTGCCGGCGTTCCGGTGCTTTCTGGCTCCGGGTTGCGCATCGTGGTGTGGGTTATCGCCACTCTGATTGGCCTGATCTTTACCATGGTGTACGCCTCACGAGTGAAAAAGAATCCTCTTCTGTCACGCGTGCATGAGTCCGACCGCTTCTTTCGTGAAAAGCAGGCTGATGTTGAACAACGTCCGTTTACCTTTGGTGACTGGCTGGTATTGATTGTCCTGACCGCCGTAATGGTCTGGGTTATTTGGGGCGTGATCGTTAATGCCTGGTTTATTCCTGAAATTGCCAGCCAGTTCTTCACCATGGGTCTGGTGATTGGCATCATCGGCGTTGTTTTCCGCCTTAACGGCATGACGGTTAATACCATGGCTTCATCCTTTACCGAAGGGGCGCGAATGATGATCGCCCCTGCCCTGCTGGTGGGTTTCGCCAAAGGGATTTTGCTGCTGGTCGGTAATGGTGAAGCGGGTGATGCCAGCGTGTTAAATACCATCCTCAACAGCATTGCCAATGCCATTAGCGGTCTGGATAACGCAGTCGCGGCCTGGTTTATGTTGCTCTTCCAGGCGGTATTTAATTTCTTCGTGACGTCCGGTTCTGGTCAGGCGGCGTTAACCATGCCGTTACTGGCACCGCTTGGCGATCTGGTCGGTGTTAACCGTCAGGTTACCGTGCTGGCGTTCCAGTTTGGCGATGGCTTCAGCCACATCATTTACCCAACCTCAGCTTCGTTAATGGCGACGCTCGGTGTTTGCCGGGTGGACTTCCGTAACTGGCTGAAGGTGGGTGCGACCCTGCTTGGACTGCTGTTTATTATGTCCAGCGTCGTGGTGATCGGCGCTCAGTTGATGGGCTACCACTAAAAATGTTAAGAGCCGCAATTGCGGCTCTTTTTTCATTCTGCCGTTTCAGTCTCGACGGCTTCATTTTTGGCATTGCGCTTCATCCACAACGCCAGCGCTTTCAGCGAGTCTGGAGTGAACTCATCGCAGCGTGCGGTGATTTCTTCCGGCGTCAGCCAGCAAACTTCACTGACTTCATCTTCCTGTAGAGCGAAGGGACCGTGAGAGACGCAGCTGAACAACGCGCCCCAGACACGGCAATTTTTATCTTCGAAATAGAACTGCCCGTGCTCGGCAAAGGGGACACCGGCAATGCCCAACTCTTCTTCCGCTTCGCGACGCGCGGATTCCAGCAGCTGCTCATCGGCCTGGACTACACCGCCTGCGGTCGCATCTAACATGCCGGGTAAAAAGTCTTTTGTCTCGGTACGACGCTGGACCAGAATTTTGCCCATGCCATCATGCACGACGATATAAGTTGCACGATGACGCAGACACTGTGCCCGCATTTGTTCCCGGCTGGCTTGTGCAATGACTTCGTTCTCTTCATTGACAATATCCACCCATTCAGTACTTGCCAAACGACGCTGTTCCATTATCAGGAAACCTTCTTTTTCTGGCGCTCTTACGGCGCATTTTGAGTTGTGGGTAAATTACGGATTAATCGCGACCTGCGCAATGATACTTTGATCATTGAGTGCGATTACACTAAGTACGTCATTATCCAGCATGCCATAACTCGCCGGATTACCGCCTTTCGGAATACTCACCGAGCCGGGGTTGAAGTGGAAAATCTCCCCCCGCTGTTCTGCCACTGGCAGATGGGTATGACCGTACACCAGCACATCGTTCTGGTTTAAAGCAGGTAGATTTTCCGGGCCAAAAAGATGACCATGCGTCAAAAACAGACGTTGTTTTTCCAGTAATACCTGTTGCCACGGCGCGGTTATCGGGAAATGCAGCAGCATTTGATCCACTTCGCTGTCGCAGTTGCCGCGCACAGCGATAACCTTATGTGCCACTTCATTAAGCCGTTCAGCGACTTTGGCTGGCGCGTAACCCTCCGGTAAAGCATTACGCGGGCCATGATTCAACACGTCGCCAAGGATCACCAGCCACTGGGCACCGCTTTGGGCAAACAACTCCAGAACACGTTCCGTCGCCGGTAACGACCCATGAATGTCCGATGCAAACATCAGTTTCATCACTCACTCCTCGTCGAAAAAACGTAAGCTATGATACTGGATTCTGTCGTTGCTATCAGCCAGATTGCTTCGCCGAAAGTGCAATAAAACGCTGGACAGACGCTCGCTGCCACTGGAATGTCGCATAATCTACCAGGCGTTCCGGCACCTCATCGCCATGTAGTACCAGGCGGTTAATCATTAGCGCCAGATCAGTATCAGCAATGCACCATTCACCAAATAAATTCGGCTGACCCAGTGCTAACAAATGTTCTGCCATCACGAACAGTTTCTCTGCACTGGCTTTTCCCTCGGCCGTTAGTGGCGCTTTTTTCGCACCAGCAAAAACGACATCCGTCGAACGTTCTTCGCGGATGGGCATCAGATCGCTGCGCAACCAGGCCTGAATCTGTCGTGCACGCGCACGCTTTTCTAAATCAAGCGGATAAATACGTTCCCAGGTCGGTGGCGCAAATCGATCTTCCAGATACTCCGCAATGGCAGAAGATTCACTCAACTCAAAATCATCGATTTGTAATAACGGCACACGGCGTGTCTGACCGTAACCTTGCCACGTCGGCTGCAAATGTTCACCGCTGTCGAGGTCGATGGTCTTGATATGAAACGACAGGCCTTTCTCCTGCAACGCCACCCAGGCGGATAACACATAAGGGGAGAAAAAGTGGGCATCTGACCAAAGCGTGATAGCGGGTTTACTCATTATGTCCTCGGCAATAAAGGGGGCTTGCTATCAAACTATAGAGCCTTTTTGTCACTGTCACGTGACGAATACTCACGCAAGTCGCCGCGCTTTCTATACTTGTGGTGTTCAGATGATTAGACAACCGGAGCTGCAATGATCGATCTCTATTTCGCCCCGACACCCAATGGTCACAAAATTACGCTGTTTCTCGAAGAAGCAGGGCTGGATTATCGCTTGATAAAGGTAGACCTGGGGAAAGGAGGTCAGTTTCGCCCGGAGTTTTTGCGCATTTCGCCTAACAACAAAATTCCGGCAATTGTTGATCATTCTCCAGCCGATGGCGGCGAACCGCTAAGCCTCTTTGAGTCTGGTGCCATTTTGTTGTATCTGGCTGAGAAAACGGGACTCTTTTTGAATCATGAAACGCGTGAACGCGCCGTCACATTACAGTGGTTATTCTGGCAGGTAGGCGGACTGGGGCCGATGCTTGGGCAAAATCATCATTTTAATCACGCAGCCCCCCAAACCATTCCTTACGCTATTGAACGTTATCAGGTTGAAACTCAGCGTCTGTACCATGTACTGAACAAGCGGCTGGAAAATTCGCCCTGGCTGGGAGGCGAGAACTACAGCATTGCGGATATTGCCTGCTGGCCGTGGGTTAATGCCTGGACTCGCCAGCGAATTGACCTCGCAATGTATCCGGCAGTCAAGAACTGGCATGAGCGGATCCGTTCGCGCCCTGCCACCGGGCAGGCACTGCTAAAAGCACAACACGGTGATGAGCGTTCGGATAGTTAACAGAAACAGGTTCTCGTGTATTATTTCATTCTAAGTAAAACAACGGAGAACCTGCAATGGCACAACCTGCCGCTATTATTCGTATAAAGAACCTTCGTTTACGTACGTTTATCGGAATTAAGGAAGAAGAAATTAACAACCGTCAGGATATTGTTATCAATGTGACGATCCACTACCCCGCCGATAAAGCGCGCACTAGCGAAGATATCAACGATGCGCTGAATTATCGCACCGTAACGAAAAACATTATTCAGCATGTAGAGAATAACCGTTTCTCTTTGCTGGAAAAATTAACTCAGGATGTGCTCGATATCGCACGTGAACATCACTGGGTGACGTATGCTGAAGTGGAGATCGATAAACTGCACGCGCTGCGCTACGCCGATTCGGTATCCATGACCTTAAGCTGGCAGCGTTAACCGCCATATCGGGAGGCTGCATGAACATAGTGATCACCGGAGGGACGGGATTAATTGGTCGCCATTTGATTCCACGTTTGCTGGACCTGGGCCATCAAATCACGGTAGTGACGCGTAACCCGCAGAAAGCCAGTTCCGTTCTCGGCCCTCGGGTGACACTATGGCAAGGGCTTGCCGAACAAAGCAACCTCAACGGCGTTGATGCGGTAATCAACCTGGCCGGAGAACCGATTGCTGATAAACGCTGGACTCACGAGCAAAAAGAGCGTCTCTGCCAAAGCCGCTGGAATACCACGCAAAAACTGGTCGATTTGATTAATGCCAGCGACACGCCACCGTCGGTACTCATTTCCGGCTCGGCAACGGGCTATTATGGCGACTTAGGTGAAGTGGTGGTTACCGAAGAGGAACCGCCGCATAACGAATTTACCCATAAACTCTGCGCCCGCTGGGAAGAGATTGCCTGTCGGGCGCAAAGTGACAAAACGCGAGTGTGCCTGCTGCGTACCGGCGTAGTGCTGGCACCAGACGGTGGTATCCTCGGTAAAATGCTGCCGCCATTTCGTTTTGGCCTGGGCGGGCCGATTGGCTCCGGTCGGCAGTATCTGGCCTGGATTCATATTGATGATATGGTCAACGGCATTCTCTGGCTGCTGGATAACGAGCTGCGCGGGCCATTTAATATGGTTTCGCCCTACCCGGTACGCAATGAACAATTTGCCCATGCGCTCGGTCATGCGCTGCATCGCCCGACCATTTTGCGCGTCCCCGCGACCGCCATTCGACTGTTAATGGGCGAATCTTCAGTACTGGTATTAGGTGGACAACGCGCGCTGCCAAAAAAGCTGGAAGAAGCGGGTTTTGCGTTTCGCTGGTACGATTTAGAAGAGGCGCTGGCGGATGTCGTTCGCTGATGTGGTTTACTGCAAACATCCGCCAGCGGAAACGCTGATGAATAAATATAGATAATTCAGAACTATTTTTAGCGGACTGCAACTTTTACATTTCAGCGGAAGCGGACTCGCAAATTCCCCATGAAATACTCCGGCAGCGTTAACCACCGGAGAGGAAATTATTTCAGCGAACCTTTAAGGAACTGTTGCAGACGAGGGCTTTGCGGGTTACCGAATAACTGCTCCGGCGCCCCTTCTTCTTCTATTTTCCCCTGATGGAGGAAAATGACGTGAGTAGAAACATGACGAGCAAAGCCCATTTCGTGAGTCACTACCACCATGGTTTTCCCCTCTTCTGCCAGTTGCTGCATAATACGCAACACTTCGCCTACCAGTTCAGGATCGAGCGCTGAAGTAGGTTCATCAAACAGTAAAACTTCCGGTTCCATCGCTAGCGCCCGCGCGATAGAAACACGCTGTTGCTGACCACCGGACAGGTGCACCGGGTATTTCCCCTGCGCACGTTCGTCTATCCCGACTTTTGCCAGATACTTCACCGCCCGCTCGCGCGCTTCCTGCTTGCTCAGGCCCAACACCTGAATCGGCGCTTCCATGACGTTTTCCAGCACCGTCATATGGCTCCAGAGATTGAAGTGCTGAAATACCATCGTCAGGCGTGTGCGCAATAAGCGCAGCTGATTTTTATCGGCGACTTTGAGTTGACCATCTTTATCGCGCACCAGATTGATCGTCTGGCCATTGACCACGATCGATCCTTCGCTCGGTTTTTCGAGGAAGTTAATGCAGCGCAGAAAGGTACTTTTCCCCGATCCCGACGATCCGATGATGCTTATGACATCTCCGGCATTCGCTTGCAATGAGACCCCTTTCAGCACTTCGTGTTCGCCGTAGCGTTTGTGCAAATCGATAACGTTTAATTTATTCTCGGACATCGTATTCTCAGTGCGTTGAAGAAGGTTTCACATGCTGCAACCAGCGTTTTTCAGCTCTACGAAAGAGGCTGATCAGAACATAAGAGATGATTAAATAGAGCACCGCGGCAATGCCGAAAGCGGTAAAAGGTTGATATGTGGCGGCGTTAATATCGCGGGCAATTTTCAGCAGATCCGGCACCGTGGCAGTAAATGCCAGCGCAGTAGAGTGCAGCATCAGGATCACTTCGTTGCTGTATGCCGGTAACGCAATACGCAGCGCAGAAGGCAAAATAATGCAGCGATACATTTTAAAGGTCGAGAAGCCATAGGCTCTGGCGGCTTCAATTTCCCCATGCGGCACTGAACGGATTGCCCCGGCAAAAATCTCGGTAGTGTAAGCGCAGGTGTTAAGCGTCAGCGCCAGCACGGTACAGTTCAGGCCACTGCGAAAAAAGGCGTTAAGGAACTCAGTTCCCTTAACAATCTCCAGCGTGTACATGCCGGAATAGAACACCAGCAACTGAACATACAGCGGCGTACCGCGAAAAATATAGGTAAATAACCAGATTGGAAACTGGATGTATTTATTACTTGAGACGCGACCAATCGCCAGAAACAGCGCTAGAACTCCGCCTATCACTACCGACAAAATCAGCAGCCACAGGGTGATTGCCACGCCAGTAAAGCGATAACCGTCAGTCCACAGCAGTGGTTTCCAGTATTCATGTAAGATTTCGATCACAGGTCAGCCCTCTTCACACCCACGGAGTAGCGGCGCTCAAGGAACAGCAGCACACCATTGGAAACGGTGGTGAAAACAAGATAAATCACGCCGCAGACAATAGCGAAATAGAACGGTTCCCAGGTACTTTTGCCTGCCAGCTGCGTGGCTTTGACCACATCTTCCAGGCCGAGTAACGAAACCAGTGCGGTAGATTTGAGGATCACCTGCCAGTTGTTGCCAATGCCTGGCAGGGCGTAACGCATCATCGCCGGAAACATGATCCGCCGAAACACTTGCCCACGAGTAAAACCGAACGCCGTCGCCGCCTCTATATGTCCTTTCGGCACTGCCATAAACGCGCCACGAAACGTTTCGGTAAAATAAGCACCGTAGATAAAACCGAGAGTGATAATACCTGCGACCATCGGATCAATATCAATCTGCCCGACGCCCATCGCCTCCGTCACCGTGTTTAGCGCAATCTGCAAACCGTAGAAAATCAGCAGCATCAATACTAAATCCGGCACGCCTCGAATCAGCGTGGTGTACCCTTCGAAAATAAGGCCCGAAAGCCGATTTTGTGAGAGCTTACCGCCAGCGCCAATTAAACCGATGATTACAGCGAGCACTACAGAGCTGATAGCCAGCTCCAGCGTGACGAGCGCACCCTGTAAAATAACACCTGAAAACCCATACAACATGCTGCCTGTCCTGTCGTGTGTGGTGAATTACCGCCTCTTGTCTCCCTCCGGTTACCCGAAGGGAGCGGGCTTTCTTTCACCGATGGCGATTAACCACCATAAACATCAAAATCGAAGTACTTTTTCGCTAATTTCTCGTAAGTACCGTCAGCGCGCATTTCGGCAAAGGCTTTGTTCAGTGCCTCGCGCAGTTCGTTATCTTCTTTACGCAGGCCCATGCCGGTCCCTACGCCAAACAGTTTTTCATCTTTAACAGACGGGCCACCGAATTTGTAATCTTTACCGACGGGTTGTTTGAGGAAACCTTCGCTGGCTGCGACCTCATCCTGGAACGCGGCATCAATACGTCCGGCAGTCAGGTCAGAATAAATGTTGTCCTGCCCCTGATAAGAAACGATTTCAATGCCTTTTGGTGCCCAGTGTTCGTTACCGAACGTCTCCTGGGTGGTGCCCTGCAATACGCCTACCCGTTTGCCTTTCAGCGATTCGACTGTCGGCTGAATGTCGGAATTTTTCGCCACCACCAGACGAGAATCGGCAGCGTACAGTTTGTCGGTGAAGGCTATTTCTTGCTGACGTTTTTCCGTAATGGAAAGCGATGACATGATGGCGTCAATCTTCTTCGCTTTTAAGGACGGGATTAACGCATCCAGTGGGTTTTCGACAAACGTACATTGCGTATTGATGCGTTTGCACAACTCCTTCGCCAGATCGATATCGAAGCCAACCAGTTCACCTTGTGAATTTTTTGATTCAAATGGCGCATAGGTCGGATCGGTACCGATGCGGATGTTTTGCGGAATCGCAGCAAATGCTGCAGTTGCGCTGGAGAAGGCCAGAACCAGAGAGAGCGATAGCACCAGTTTTTTCATAATGTCCTCAACTGACAGTCTTTTTATCGGGAATATTTACAGGTTTGTTACACTTATCGTGCCATAAAATTGACCATCAAGGCAAAATATCCCGCCCCGCTAGACGTATTATTTTTCATTAAAAATGCTTAAGTATGCATTTCAATGCACCACGATAGTGCAACAAACCTGGCGTGCACCATGATGATCATTCCATCAGGTACAGCTTCCCTGCGACGTATCAGTCACCGTAGACATTAAAGTCAAAATACTTTTTCGCCATCTTGTCGTAGGTGCCGTCCTGACGCAGCTCGCCAAGCGCCTTATTAAACGCAGCCGTCAGTTCCGCATCATCTTTACGTAGCCCTACACCGGTGCCGTCACCGAAGTATTTTTTGTCTTTCACTGATGGGCCTGCAAAGGCGAAATCTTTACCGGCGGGTTGCTTAAGGAAACCTTCGCTGGCAGCAACTTCATCTTGTAACGCAGCATCCAGACGTCCTGCAGCCAGATCGGAATAGACTAAATCCTGGTTGGCATAGGCCACCACATCCACGCCTTTGCTACGCCAGGTCTCGTTAGCGTAAGCTTCCTGGGTTGATCCCTGCAGCACACCAACATGTTTACCTTTCAGTGAATCCAGCGTTGGCTGAATCGGTGAACCTTTGGCGGCAATCAAACGAGAATCTGCGGCGTACAGCTTGTCGGAGAAAGCAATCTCCTGCTGACGTTTATCGGTAATGGAGAGCGACGAAATAATGGCGTCGATTTTTTTCGCTTTCAGTGAGGGGATCAGCGCGTCAAAGTCGCTGGCAACCCAGGTACATTTCACCTGCATCCGTTTGCACATCTCGTTACCGAGATCGATATCAAAGCCAACAAAGTCACCTTTGGCATCTTTCGATGAGAACGGTGCGTAGGTGGTATCGGTTCCGATACGTACCGTCTCCGGTAGCGCCGCATAGCTGGAAGCCGCTGCGGAGAGACCGACTAACAAAGACAGAGCGAGAATCGACTTCTTCATACATAACCCTCAAGTGAAAATGGCTTTTTTATGTTGTGTATTGTGTTGTGTGTTTGCAGGCTCTTTCATGCAGGTCTTATGCCATCTTGACGACAGCAGTAACATTCAACGTTAAATATGTTAATAAGACGTTGCATTATTGTCCTAAAGTTGAAGATAGCAGGTATAGCGGTTGAATCGCAGCGTTTCGATTGAATGGCAGAAACAAAATGTCGAGGATTTGATCGCGGTTGCAAAATTGCCCTGAAACAGGGCAACAGCGGAGTTATGCGCCCTGCCAGCGGGCAAAGAGATCTTCAGGAAGGGTTATCGCAAACTGGTCAAGAACACGATTAACCGTCTGATTTATCACATCATCAAGGGATTGTGGGCGATGATAAAACGCCGGAACGGGAGGCATAATCACCGCACCGATTTCTGCCGCCTGAGTCATTAAACGCAGATGTCCTAAGTGCAGTGGCGTTTCACGCACGCAGAGCACCAACGGGCGACGCTCTTTCAGCACCACATCTGCCGCACGGGTCAGTAAGCCATCAGTATAGCTATGGACAATGCCGGACAGGGTTTTGATTGAACAGGGTAAAATCACCATCCCCAACGTCTGGAAAGAACCGGAAGAGATGCTGGCAGCAATATCGCGCGCATCGTGTGTCACATCAGCTAACGCCTGCACTTCGCGCAGGGAAAAATCCGTTTCGAGGGATAAGGTCTGGCGCGCCGCCTGGCTCATTACCAGATGCGTTTCGATATCTGTGACATCGCGCAGAACCTGTAATAAACGCACGCCATAAATCGCGCCGCTGGCACCGCTGATGCCTACAATGAGTCGTTTCATAAATAGTTGCCCTGTCAGACTTGCAGGCAGACTTTGCAGGATTTCGGCGGGAGTTGCAAGTCAGGGTGCCAGACCGGCACCCTGAGCGAAGGCATCATCCTTCGTTATGCATTTCGAGATTTTCCACTTCGTTCTGACGTTGCACTGCTTTGGCGTCGTCATTACGTAAAGTATCGAGGAAATCGAGGTAGCCCTGATCAACGTCTTTGGTGACGTAGACGCCGTTGAACACCGAGCATTCAAACTGCTGGATATCCGGGTTTTCAGCGCGAACGGCTTCGATCAGATCGTTCAGATCCTGGAAAATCAACCCGTCAGCACCGATGATCTGGCGAATTTCATCTACTTCGCGACCGTGAGCGATCAGTTCCGTGGCGCTCGGCATATCGATACCGTAAACGTTCGGGAAGCGAATTTCCGGTGCCGCAGAAGCGAGGTACACTTTCTTCGCTCCGGCTTCGCGTGCCATCTCGATAATCTGCTCAGAAGTGGTGCCACGGACGATGGAGTCGTCGACCAGCAGGACGTTTTTATCGCGGAACTCGGCGCGGTTGGCGTTCAGTTTACGGCGCACGGACTTACGACGCAGCTGCTGACCCGGCATGATGAAGGTGCGGCCAACATAGCGGTTTTTAACGAAGCCCTGGCGGTACGGTTTGCCCAGAATACGCGCAATTTCCAGCGCGATATCGCAGGAAGTTTCCGGGATCGGGATCACCACGTCGATATCCAGATCTTCCCATTCGCGGGCAATTTTCTCGCCCAGCTTCGTGCCCATATTCACACGCGCGCTGTAAACGGAAATTTTGTCGATGAACGAGTCCGGGCGAGCAAAGTATACATACTCAAACAGGCACGGATTGCTGACCGGATTGTCAGCACACTGACGGGTAAACAACTGCCCTTCTTCAGTGATGTAAATCGCTTCGCCTGGGGCGACATCACGCAGGAACTCAAAGCCCAGCGTATCGAGCGCAACGCTTTCGGAAGCGACCATATATTCTGTGCGGTTCTCGTCAATATCACGTTTTCCCAGTACCAGCGGACGAATCCCGTTAGGATCGCGGAAAGCAACCATACCGTGGCCGATAATCATCGCCACACAGGCATACGCGCCGCGGATTAAGCGGTTTGTAGCAGCGATGGCGGCGAAAATGTTGTCGGCTTCCAGCGGGTAGTGGCGGAAGTTGTCCAGCTCGCTGGCGAAGATATTAAGCAGAATTTCCGAGTCGGAAGTGGTGTTGATGTGGCGGCGTTTTTCTTCAAACAGTTTTTTACGCAACTCGTGAGCGTTGGTCAGATTGCCGTTGTGGGCAAGCGTAATGCCATACGGAGAGTTAACGTAAAACGGCTGCGCTTCAGAGGCGCTGGAGCTGCCAGCCGTAGGGTAACGCACATGACCAATGCCCATATTGCCCTGCAAACGCTGCATATGGCGAGCTTCAAATACATCGCTCACCAGCCCGTTCGCTTTCCGCAAACGGAAGCAGTTATTGGCATCTATGGTGATGATGCCGGCGGCATCCTGACCGCGATGCTGAAGCACCGTTAAGGCATCATAAATCGACTGGTTAACCGGCATAACACCGGCGATACCGACAATACCGCACATACGTCTTTTTCCTCGTTAAGCCACATCTCAGAGCACTTACGCTCTGGGCAAGAAACTTGACGAGCTTTGCAGATAATCAAAAAACCATCTGATGATAAAACTGAACTGCGGGATCAGCTGTGATTTGCTCCAGTCTTCGCTTTTCGACACCCCGGTAAAGGAGTCGAGAAAGAAGAGAATGGCAGCAACAATCAACACACCGCGCAACGCACCGAAACAAACGCCCAACACCCGATCGGTGCCTGACAACCCCGTTTTCTCCACCAACTGGCCTATCACGAAGTTCACGATAGCACCAACGATCAGGGTAGCGATAAACAGTACCGCGATGGCAATCCCATTTCGGACCAGTTCGTCTTCAAAGCCCGTAAACCAGACTGACAGGTAAGTGTAGTAATGACTGGCAACAAAGAAAGCACAACCCCATGTCACCAGCGATAACGCTTCACGAACAAAGCCGCGGATCAGGCTAACCAGAGAGGAAAAAGCAATCACCGCGATTATGGCGTAATCAATCCAGACCATATGTGTCCCACGATTAAACGCCCTGTCATCCAGTTCGGGGCGAATTCTAACAGAAAAAGAAAACGTTTGCGTAGGGATTTCCTTCCCGCGCATCAATAAAAATGGCGCTGAAAAAATATTCAACGCCATCGACTTTTTATGCCTTTGCGGCATCGGGCAGTGCGTGTCGGATGCGGCGCGGGGCTGCTCCAGCGTAGGCCTGATAAGACACGCCAGTGTCGCATCAGGCAACGACTGTCAGATGCGGCGTAAACGCCTTATCCGACCTACGGGGCTACTCCAGCCCAGGCCTGATAAGATGCGCCAGCGTCGCATCAGGCAAGACCGTATTAATTCGGTGTATAGCCCATTACCACACCACTTAAGCCAGAAAGCTGCTTGAGCTCACCCAGCGATCCTTTCAGCTTCTCTTTGGAAGCATCTGGCCCAACCAGAATACGGGTAATTTTACCCTGCACTGGCGTGGATGGCGACGTATAAACCCGATAACCGGCACCGCGCAGCTTACCGACAATCTCATTCACTTTATCGGCATTTTTCAGCGCGCCCAGTTGCACAACATAGGCTTTACCCGTTGGCGCTGCTTTTTCTTCCACGACCGGCTTCGGTTCTGGCTTCGGCGCAGGTGGTGCTTCAACCTTCGGTTTAGGCGACTCCACCGGTTTCGGCTTCGGTGGGACGACCGGTGCAGGTTCCGGTTCAAACTCGGTGTTATTGGCTGCAATAGTGGCCGGATCGAGCGACGGTGCTGCGGCATCACCTGCCCGCACCTCTTCCGCTGCGCCTTCCGGCGGCTGCGTCGGCAACGCCTGGGTGGCGGCTGGCATCATATCAGGCTCATCGCGATCGCCCGCTTTCGGCACCAGCGGGATAGCCGCGAACTCATCCTGATAATGTTTTTTCTGCCCGTCCAGCAGCCCTGGAAGTACAATCACCCCCAGCGCCACCAGCACGATCGTGCCCACTAACCGATTCTGAAACTTACTTGCCACCGCTTCTCCTCGCGTCAATCACTTCCATGACATGTGCGACCGTGTGGAACGAACCACACACCAGCACGGTGTCTTCCGCTTTAGCGTCCGCCATTGCGGCATCCCATGCCTGCGCAACGCTATCAAATGATTTGCCGTTACCCAAATGCTCAAGCAGTTGTTCTGCCGTGGCACCGCGCGGCCCTTCCAGTGGCGCACAATACCAGTCATCAACCACGCTTTTCAACCAGGCCAGAGTTCCGGCAATATCTTTATCATGTAGCATACCGATAACCGCCAGCACGCGCCCGTTTTTCGGTAGCGCTTTCATACGCCCGGTGAGATATTCCGCCGCATGTGGATTATGCGCGACATCAAAAATAACGCGTGGCGACTCGCTCACAATCTGGAAACGTCCCGGCAAAATTGCGCTGGCAATCCCGTCGCGAATGGCATTTTCACTGACCTCCAGCCCGCTGGCACGCAGTGCCGCCAGCGCCGTTGCGGCATTCGGTTGCGGGACAAGCGGCAACGGCAGATTTTCCAGCGTGCCGTGAGCATCGCTAAACGTCCAGTCATGATCGGTGACGGAATAGTTCCACTCAACGCCCCGACGTTGTAACAGTGCACTTTTTTCCTGCGCCACATCAGCAATGGTAGAAGGCATTTCCGGCTCACCGACAATTGCCGGTTTTTCGCTGCGGAAGATGCCTGCTTTCTCGCGACCAATGCTTTCGCGATCTGGCCCCAGCCAGTCGGTATGATCCAGCGCAATGCTGGTTACTACCGCAACATCGGCATCGACAATATTGGTTGCGTCCAGACGACCGCCCAGCCCTACTTCCAGAATCACCACGTCAAGTTGTGCCTGTTTGAACAGCCACAACGCCGACAGCGTACCGTACTCGAAATAGGTCAGGGAAATATCACCGCGTGCCGATTCAATCTCCGCAAAAGAGGCGGTGTGGGCCGATTCCGGCAATTCCTGGCCCTGCACACGTACGCGCTCGGTATAACGCACCAGATGCGGCGAACTGTAGACGCCCACTTTGTACCCTGCCGCCATCAGAATCGACTCCAGCGTACGGCAAGTGGTGCCTTTGCCATTCGTACCCGCAACGGTAAACACAAATGGCGCAGGTTTCAGAACGCCAAGACGCGCCGCGACCTGGCTCACGCGCTCAAGGCCGAGATCGATAGTTTTACTGTGCAGGTTTTCCAGATAAGAAAGCCACGAAGCCAGAGGCGACGCGGCTTGAGGAGTGCGTTTGATAATCATGGTATCCGCTGATTCGTTACGGTGAGAATAGCAAAAGGGCAGAGCCAGTGGCCCTGCCCTTATCAGTTATCAGGCCTCAGGTTCCTGATCCGGTACCGGTGGCACCACTACGCCTTCACGCGGCGCTTCAGGATTCGGCGCTGGCAGATTCATCAACTTCGCCAGAATGCTCGCCAGTTTCAGACGCATTTCCGGACGACGGACGATCATGTCGATCGCGCCTTTCTCGATCAGGAATTCACTGCGCTGGAATCCTGGCGGCAGTTTTTCGCGAACGGTCTGTTCGATAACACGCGGACCGGCAAAGCCAATTAACGCTTTCGGTTCAGCGATGTTGAGATCGCCCAGCATGGCGAAACTTGCAGAAACACCGCCCATGGTCGGGTCGGTCAGCACGGAGATGTACGGCAAGCCGCGCTCCTGCATTTTTGCCAGTGCCGCAGAGGTTTTCGCCATCTGCATCAGCGACATCAGTGCTTCCTGCATACGTGCGCCACCAGAGGCGGAGAAGCAGATCAGTGGGCAGTTATCTTCCAGCGCCTGCTCAACGGCACGCACGAAACGCGCACCTACCACAGACCCCATGGAACCGCCCATAAAGGCGAACTCGAATGCCGCAGCGACAACCGGCATTCCATACAGAGTGCCTTTCATCACCACCAGCGCATCTTTTTCGCCGGTTTCTTTCTGCGCAGATGCCAGACGGTCTTTATACTTCTTGGAGTCACGAAACTTCAGCACATCTTTCGGCTCAAGCTCGCTACCCAGCTCCACAAGGCTTCCTTCATCTAACAGGCTATGCAGGCGATTACGCGCTGTCATACGCATGTGATGGTCACACTTCGGACAGACCTCAAGATTACGTTCCAGCTCAGCGCGGTATAAAACCTGACCGCAGCTATCACACTTAGTCCACACCCCTTCAGGAATGCTCGCCTTGCGGGTGGGAGTAATGTTGCTTTTAATTCGTTCAATCCAGCTCATTAGGGACCTTTCTGTCTGAACCTGGTTCGATGCCAGTTTTATCTTTGGGGACGCATAATGCCATTTTTGCCCCCAACAGACCATGAATGTTGCACATTAAAACATAACAGCCCGAAACTTTGGATAAAAAAGTGGTCGAACCGCAGAGTTACTTTTTATTTTGCGGCGCGTGCCGCAGCGCGTTTGTGGCGAATAAATTCGAAAACACCTGGCAATATTGAAACAAAAATAATGCCAACAATCATCAGTTTAAGGTTGCTCTGAATGAAGGGGAGCGTGCCGAAGAAATAGCCTGCGTAGGTAAAAAGCAGTACCCACAACAGTGCGCCAATCACGTTATAAGCGGCGAAATGACGGTACGACATGTGGCCCATTCCCGCAACAAACGGGGCGAACGTTCTGACGATCGGCACAAAACGGGCGAGAATAATCGTTTTGCCGCCATGTTTCTCATAAAACTGATGGGTTTTGTCGAGATAACTGCGACGGAAAATTTTCGAATTGGGATTACTGAATAACTTTTCACCGAACAACCGCCCGATAGTGTAATTGACCGCGTCACCCACAATCGCGGCGATCAGCATCAGCACCACCATCATATGGACGTTGAGATCGTTGGTCTCCAGTGATGCCAACGCTCCGGCAACAAACAGCAATGAATCACCCGGTAAAAACGGCGTTACCACCAGACCGGTTTCACAGAACAAAATTAAGAACAAAATGGCATAAACCCAGACGCCGTACTCCGCGACCAGCTCTGCCAGATGCACGTCAATGTGCAGGATAAAATCGATGAGGAAATAAATCAGGTCCATATTTGCCTATGCCTTGTACTCGTCATCTATCAGGCTGTAACTACGTTGGCTACAGCCTGAAATGTTCCGAGCATTATTCTCGTTAGTCCGCCAGAAATAGCGGGCCCATTGGCGGTTTTGGAAGATCATATCGGTCAGGGTAATCCACCGCGACCAGATATAGCCCTTCCGCTTTTGCCGTTGCTGCCGCCAGCGTTCTGTCCTTTGCCGCCAGCAACTCTGCTATCCAGCTCTCCGGCTGGTTGTGGGCACCGACTTCCATCAGGCTGCCGACAATATTCCTGACCATATGATGTACAAAGGCATTCGCTTTGATATCTACCACCACATAAGGACCGTGACGCGTGACATTAATATGCATAACGTTGCGCCACGGGGTCCGGGACTGGCACTGCACCGCACGGAACGAGGTGAAATCATTCTCACCCAGCAAACATTGCGCAGCCCGATGCATCCGTTCAGCGTCCAGCGGTTCGTAAAAATGGGTTACCCCTTTACTCAGTACCGCCGGGCGCAGCCGATGATTGTAGATGATGTAGCGATAACGGCGAGCCGTGGCGCTAAATCGGGCATGAAAATCATCAGGTACAGCTTTAACCCAACGCACGGCGATGTCACCAGGTAAATTCGCATTTACGCCCAACGTCCACGCAGCGTCTTTGCGCTGCGCGGTCGTTTCGAAATGCACAACCTGCCCGGTACCGTGTACACCGGCGTCAGTACGCCCGGCGCAGAAGACGGTGATGGGTTCGTTCGCCACCTGGGAGAGCGCCTTTTCCAGCTTCTCCTGCACACTGCGGACTTCATTCTGCCGTTGCCAGCCGTAATACCTACTGCCGTCGTACTCAATGCCCAGCGCAATTTTATAAACTGGCGGTTGTTGCTGGTCGGACATTAGTACAGATACTCCTGCACCAGTTTCTCGGCAATTTTTACTGCCATCAGCGCGCCGCCAAAGCGAACGTTATCGGCCACCGACCAGAACTGGACTTGCTCCGGCATACCGTAGTCATTACGTACGCAGCCAACAGAAAGATGCGGCGTACCAGAAGCATCCCCTACCTGAGTCGGGAATTCGTTCTCTTCAGAGAGCACAATATCTTCGCCCTGAGCAAACGCATCACGCGCTTCTTCTGCCGCCAGCGGACGCAGTGCTTCAAAGTTGACCATCTGGGCATGACCGTAGAATACCGGTGCCTGGACGACGCTTGCCGAAATCATCAGCCCTTCGTCCTGCAGGATTTTGCGTACTTCGTCAACGATACGACGTTCTTCACGCACGCTACCTTCGCTATCCGGCAGTAACGGCAGCATGTTGAACGCCAGCTGACGCCCGAAGAAATCTTCTTCGTCAATCGGAATGCCATTGAGTAATTTAGCACTCTGCCCCGCTAACGCATCGACCGCTTTTTTGCCCTGGGCGGAGGCTGAAATCAGGCTGGTAACGCTGATACGTGATAAACCGCCCTGATCAATTAGCGGTTTCAGTGCCGCCAGCAGCTGGCTGGTCAGACTGTCTGGTACGGCGATGACATTCCGGTTGCGGTAATCGGTCAGTACAAACGGGTTTACTTCCGGCACCACCAGCGGTACGTCGGGTTCGAGAGCAAACAATCCGCTGCTGTCGATCACCAGACAACCTGAGTTGGTCGCTTCTTCAACCCAGGCAGCGGTAGCCTCTTTGCCTGCGACAAAAAATGCCAGCTGCGCCTGCGTCCAGTCGAATTCAGCAGCATCCTGCACGGTGATTGTCTTACCACCAAAGCGCAGTTGTTCGCCTGCGCTTTCGTTACGTGCCAGTGCATAAATTTCCCCAACCGGGAACTGACGTTCAGCCAGCGTTTCAAGCAGGGCTTCGCCCACAGCGCCAGTTGCGCCCAGGACGGCAATGTTCCAGCCTTCAGACATGGTGGTTTACTCCAGAAATAGCAAAGCTCCCTGCCAATATTACAGCAGAGAGCATGAAGAAGAGATTAACGTGCCGGATGATGAACGGCGTTAAAACCCAGTTTACACAGCAATGATGCCGCGCTGGCGTCATCACAAATCACATACAGAGATGACCATTCACGGCGCTCAAGATAGTTTTTGCGCAGCTTATCGAACTCACCCGGTATTCCGGCGACTTTACGCAGCGGTGCGTCATCGCGGCGCACATCATACACCAAATGCACCAGCCTTTTTAGCGTCGGTTGATCGAGCGGACCATGCAGCGTAATGCGGCCAAACTCTGGCGCGGGCAGCAACGTATCCAGCGCAACGTGTTGTTCATGCCCAATAAACTTGCTATAGGCTTCAAACACTTGCGTAGTACCGCGTGCTTTACCTTCCAGGGTATAGCCTGCGATATGCGGTGTGCCGATATCCACTTTTTTCAGCAATTCCACGTTGAGTTCCGGTTCGCCTTCCCAGACATCCAGCACTACGCTTAACTTCTGGCCTTCGTTCAGACAGGTCAATAGGGCAGTATTATCGACGACTGCGCCACGGCAGGCGTTAATCAGAATCGCTCCTGGTTTCAGGCTACGGATCAGTTTTTCATCCGCCAGATGCAGCGTTTTGTACGGCCCGTCTTTGAAGAGTGGCGTATGGAAAGTCAGAATATCCGCATGCTGAACTAATTCATCCAGCGAGCGGAAATCCCCCTCATCCCCGCGGTCGGCGCGAGGCGGATCGCAAAGCAAGGTTGTAATCCCTAAAGTTTCCAGTCGCGCCTGTAAACGGCGACCAACGTTACCAACGCCCACGATCCCCACTGTACGGTCGTGCAGTGAAAATCCATCGCGTTCGGCAAGCATCAGCAGTGAGGAGAAAACATATTCCACCACCGCAATCGCATTACAGCCAGGTGCCGCGGAAAAACCAATTCCCGCCTGCTTTAACCACGCTTCATCGACATGGTCGGTCCCCGCGGTGGCAGTGCCAACAAATTTAATGGGTTTTCCTGCCAGCAAAGATTCATTCACTTTCGTGACCGAACGCACCATCAGCGCATCCGCGTCTGCCAGTTGAGCCACGGGGATTGGACGCCCGGGAACCGCGGTCACCTCACCCAAACGGCTAAATAAGTCGCGGGCATAAGGCATATTTTCATCAACAAGGATTTTCACGTTTGTGTTACCTGTATGAGACGAGAGTTAACCGGACAAGTGTGCCATAATCTCGCGGCCAGGCATACTTGCGAAGATTTCAGGTATAAGGATACGTAATGATACAACCTATTTCCGGCCCTCCTCCTGGGCAACCACCAGGTCGGGGAGATAACCTGCCGTCTGGCGCGGGCAATCAGCCTTTATCCAGTCAGCAACGTACTTCGCTGGAAAGCTTAATGACGAAAGTGACCTCACTGACGCAACAACAAAGAGCAGAACTGTGGGCGGGTATCAGGCACGATATTGGTCTGTCGGGAGATTCACCGCTGCTTTCGCGTCACTTCCCTGCCGCTGAGCATAATCTGGCGCAACGTCTGTTGGCCGCGCAAAAAAGCCATTCTGCCCGCCAGCTTTTAGCGCAATTAGGGGAGTATTTACGTCTGGGGAATAATCGTCAGGCGGTCACGGATTATATCCGTCATAACTTTGGTCAGACGCCGCTGAATCAGCTCTCACCGGAGCAATTAAAAACCATTCTCACCCTGTTGCAGGAAGGGAAGATGGTTATTCCGCAACCACAGCAGCGCGAGGCGACCGACCGTCCTTTATTACCGGCGGAGCACAATGCGCTCAAACAACTGGTGACCAAACTTGCGGCAGCAACGGGGGAACCCAGCAAACAGATCTGGCAATCGATGCTGGAACTTTCCGGGGTGAAAGATGGCGAGTTAATTCCAGCGAAACTGTTTAACCATCTGGTGACCTGGCTACAGGCGCGTCAGACGCTAAGCCAGCAAAATACGCCGACACTGGAATCACTACAGATGGCGCTAAAACAACCTTTAGATGCCAGTGAACTGGCGGCGTTATCGGCATATATCCAGCAAAAATATGGCCTTTCTGCGCAATCATCGCTTTCTTCTGCCCAGGCCGAGGATATTCTTAACCAGCTTTATCAACGGCGGGTTAAAGGGATTGAGCCGCGAGATATGCAACCGCTGCTTAATCCTTTTCCACCGATGATGGACACGTTGCAAAATATGGCAACGCGTCCCGCGCTGTGGATACTGTTAGTCGCGATTATCCTGATGCTGGTCTGGCTGGTTCGTTAGCCCCGACGAAACGACAGTATCGTGACAATAATTCCCAGCACCGCAGAGATCGCCCCGGCAAGAAATACCGAAGAGTAACCAAACGTGGTCGCCAGCATTCCCGCCAGCGGCCCGGAGACGCCGAGGGCGATATCCTGAAACGCGGCGTAACCGCCCAGTGCGGTGCCGCGAACTTGTGACGGTACGCGTTTAACCACCTCCACGCCCAGCGCAGGAAAGATAAGCGAACATCCGGCTCCGGTTAACGCCGCGCCCGCTAATGCGACCCACGCACCTGGGGCTTGCCAGAGCAGCAACAAGCCCACCGTTTCTACAAGCAGAGAGACGATCGCCACTTTCACGCCGCCAAAACGGTCCGGCATCCAGCCAAACATGACGCGCATCACGACAAATGCGCCGCCAAACGCGGTAAGAGTAAAGCCCGCCATCGCCCATCCTTTGCTGGCAAAGTAGAGCGAAACGAAAGTCCCGATAACCGCAAAACCAACGCCTTGTAGTGCCAGACCTAACCCAGGTTTCCAGATAAGCCCGACAACACTCCACAGCGATGGACGTTCTCCCGCCAGGGCCGGTACTTTGCGCACTGTGCCGTTACAGACCCACGCCAGTAAGGGTAATGCCATTGTGGTGAGCGCCAGTGCGGCAAAACCGTAATGGCTATGAATCAATAGGCCAAGCGGCGCACCAACAGCGAGGGCACCGTAAATCGCCATTCCGTTCCATGACATCACTTTGCCGGAATGTTTTGGCCCAACGATACCTAATCCCCAGGTCAGAGCGCCCGTCAGTAACTGGCTTTCACCAAAGCCAAGAATCAAACGCCCGACGACCAACAGAGCAAATTTGAACGGTGCGGGGACGGGCAAAATCGCCGCCAGCAGCAACGCGCCCCCCGCCAGACCACAAGCTAACATCCCCTGAAGCGCCGAACGTTTTGCGCCATATTGATCGGCCAGTCGCCCGGCGTAACCACGCGTCAGCACCGTAGCCAGAAACTGAATCCCGACGGCAATGCCGACCATAGTGTTGCCATAGCCCAGTTCATGATGAACAAACAGCGGGATAACCGGCAACGGTAAACCTACGGTCATGTAGGTGAGAAAAACCGCAAAAGCGATGCGGAAGAGCGAAAAATTGGCAGAAGATCGTGTTTCGGTTTGGCTTACAGCAGTCATGCATTACTCCAGAATGCAGCGCAAGGCGAGGAGTATCCCCGTCTCATCTCTCTGGTTTCAGGGTTACGGTGCGTTGGCAGGATTTAACGCATACGTCTTTTTAGCAGGATATCGACAAAGCGGGAAGTTTGCCTGGAACTGGCGGCGATTGTCAATGATGTGAAAAAGGGAACCATCGGGTTCCCTTTTGCGTTAGTGCCGGAGGCCGCATTGGCGCGTAACGTCGGATGCGACGCTGGCGCGTCTTATCCGACCTACTCCGAATTAATCTTTCAACTTGCGCATTACCAGCGTGGCGTTGGTGCCGCCGAAGCCGAAGCTGTTAGACATAACTGTGGTCAGTTCGCGATCGGTCGTTTCGGTCACGATGTTCAGACCCGCAGCCTGCTCGTCCAGCTCTTCAATGTTGATGCTCGGGGCGATAAAACCGTGTTCCAGCATCAGCAGAGAGTAGATAGCTTCCTGTACGCCAGCAGCGCCCAGTGAGTGACCGGTCATTGCTTTGGTTGCAGAAATCGCCGGGCTCTTATCGCCGAACACTTCACGGATAGCCGCCAGTTCTTTCACGTCGCCAACCGGAGTCGAAGTACCATGAGAGTTCAGGTAGTCGATTGGGGTATCAACACCGTGCATCGCCATCTTCATGCAGCGCACTGCACCTTCGCCAGACGGAGCAACCATGTCTGCGCCATCAGAGGTTGCGCCGTAGCCAACGATTTCAGCATAGATGTGAGCACCACGCGCCAGCGCGTGTTCCAGCTCTTCAACCACTACCATACCGCCACCGCCAGCGATAACGAAACCGTCACGGTGAGCGTCGTAAGTACGGGAGGCTTTTTCCGGGGTGTCGTTGTATTTAGTAGACAGCGCACCCATCGCGTCGAATTCGCAAGCCATTTCCCAGCACAGCTCTTCGCCGCCGCCAGCAAACACGATGTCCTGTTTGCCCAGTTGGATCTGCTCTACTGCGTTACCGATACAGTGTGCGGAAGTCGCACACGCGGAGCTGATGGAGTAGTTAACGCCGTGAATTTTAAACGGCGTGGCGAGGCAGGCAGAAACGCCGGATGCCATCGCTTTGGTGACCACATACGGGCCAACCGCTTTCAGGCCGCGCGGGCCGCGCATTGCGTCAGCGCCGAAAACCTGGAAACGCGGGGAGCCGCCGCCGGAACCTGCAATCAGGCCAACGCGCGGGTTATTCTGGTAAGCTTCCGGGGAGAGGCCAGCATCAGCAATTGCCTGCTCCATAGAAAGGAATGCATAAATGGATGCGTCGCTCATAAAGCGCACAACTTTGCGGTCAATGAGGCCAGTGGTATCCAGTTTTACGTTGCCCCAGACGTGGCTACGCATGCCGGAATCCTTCAGCTCCTGAGAGAAAGTGATCCCTGAACGTCCTTCACGCAGAGATGCCAGGACTTCCTGCTGGTTATTACCGATGCTGGAAACAATGCCCAGGCCAGTAATCACTGCACGTTTCATTCAATACCTCTGTAAGTCGCACATAGAGTAAGTTTCGAATGCACAATAGCGTACACTTGTACGCCGAACAAGTCCGATCAGCCAATTAATAGAGAAATTTGCGCAGCCTGACACACATCGCTAAGATCGAGCCACCGCCTGTAAGACGAGTAACTTACGTGAAACACTACTCCATACAACCTGCCAACCTCGAATTTAATGCTGAGGGTACACCTGTTTCCCGAGATTTTGACGATGTCTATTTTTCCAACGATAACGGACTGGAAGAGACGCGTTATGTTTTTCTCGGGGGTAACCATTTAGAGGCTCGTTTTCCTGAACATCCACATCCTCTGTTTGTGGTAGCAGAGAGTGGCTTCGGCACCGGATTAAACTTCCTGACGCTATGGCAGGCATTTGATCAGTTTCGCGAAGCATATCCGCAAGCGCAATTACAACGCTTACATTTCATTAGTTTTGAGAAATTTCCCCTCGCCCGTGCGGATTTAGTCTTAGCGCATCAACACTGGCCGGAACTGACTCCGTGGGCAGAACAACTTCAGGCGCAGTGGCCAATGCCCTTGCCCGGTTGCCATCGTTTATTGCTCGATGAAGGCCGCGTAACGCTGGATTTATGGTTTGGCGATATAAACGAACTGACCAGCCAACTGGACGATTCGCTAAATCAAAAAGTAGATGCCTGGTTTCTGGACGGCTTTGCGCCAGCGAAAAACCCGGATATGTGGACGCAAAATCTGTTTAACGCCATGGCCCGGCTGGCGCGTCCGGGCAGCACGCTGGCGACCTTTACGTCTGCCGGTTTTGTCCGCCGCGGTTTGCAGGACGCCGGATTCACGATGCAAAAACGTAAGGGCTTTGGGCGCAAACGGGAAATGCTTTGTGGGGTGATGGAACAGACATTACCCCTCCCCTGCTCCACGCCGTGGTTTAATCGTACGGGCAGCAGCAAACGGGAAGCGGCGATTATCGGCGGTGGTATTGCCAGCGCGTTGTTGTCGCTGGCGCTATTGCGTCGCGGCTGGCAGGTAACACTTTATTGCGCGGATGAGGCCCCCGCACTGGGTGCTTCCGGCAATCGCCAGGGGGCGCTGTATCCGCTTTTAAGTAAACACGATGAGGCGCTGAACCGCTTTTTCTCTAATGCGTTTACTTTTGCTCGTCGGCTTTACGATTTATTGCCCGTTAAATTTGATCATGACTGGTGCGGCGTCACGCAGTTAGGCTGGGATGAGAAAAGCCAGCATAAAATCGCACAGATGCTGTCGATGGATTTACCCACAGAACTGGCTGTTGCCGTTGAGGCAAATGCGGTTGAACAAATTACGGGCGTTGCGACAAATTGCAGCGGTATTACTTATCCGCAAGGTGGCTGGCTGTGTCCAGCAGAACTGACCCGTAATGTGCTGAAACTGGCGCAACAGCAGGGTTTGCAGATTCATTATCAACATCAGTTACAGGATTTATCCCGTAAGGATGACTGTTGGTTGTTGAATTTTGCAGGAGATCAGCAAGCAACACACAGTGTAGTGGTACTGGCGAACGGGCATCAAATCAGCCGTTTCAGCCAAACGTCATCTCTGCCAGTATATTCGGTGGCCGGTCAAGTCAGCCATATTCCGACAACGCCGGAACTGGCGGAGCTGAAGCAGGTGCTGTGCTATGACGGTTATCTCACGCCACAAAATCCGGCGAATCAGCACCATTGTATTGGTGCCAGTTATCATCGCGGCAGCGAAGAGACGGCGTACAGTGATGAAGATCAGCAGCAGAATCGCCAGCGGTTGATTGATTGTTTCCCACACGCGCAATGGGCAAAAGAGGTTGATGTCAGTGGTAAAGAGGCGCGCTGCGGTGTGCGTTGTGCCACTCGCGATCATCTGCCAATGGTAGGCAACGTGCCTGATTATGACGCTACACTCGTGGAATATGCGTCGCTGGCGGAGAAGAAAGATGAAGCGGTAAGCGCGCCGGTTTATGACGATCTCTTTATGTTTGCTGCTTTAGGTTCGCGCGGTTTGTGTTCTGCCCCGCTGTGTGCCGAGATTCTGGCAGCACAGATGAGTGAAGAACCGATTCCGATGGATGCCAGTACGCTGGCGGCGTTAAATCCGAATAGGTTATGGGTGCGGAAGTTGTTGAAAGGTAAAGCGGTTAAGGCGGGGTAATCTGCTTTGGCATTGTTTGTCGGATGCGGCGTAAACGCCTTATCCGACCTACGCGTTACCTGTAGGCCTGATAAGACGCGATAAGCGTCGCATCAGGCATGGTGCTCCAGACGTCACAACTTACTGCTGTGAGGCCTGCTGAAACAGGTGTTCCCACATCTCGGTTACCAGCGCCTGGTCACGCGGTGACAATTCACCCGCGCCAATGGCTTTTTCCAGACTCTGGCTAACGGTTGTATGTACCGCCTGAGCGGAGTGGTCCTCACCACTTTCCAGTTCTGCGATGGCTAATGTCAGGTGGCCACGCAAATACCCACTGGCAAACAACTCATCATCACTGGCATGGTCAACCATACCGTCGATTAATGCCAGAATGCGTGATTCAAACTCCGCGATCATCTTCTTTCCTCATTGTAAAACGTGGCGCTGGCTTCAGTTGAGCGCTTCCGGCCACGGGAATTGTTCCGCCGTAAGTTCCGGCGTGTGATAATAATTTTGTAGTGCTTTAATGAAGCGTGCCGGACGTTCGGGAATGCCGTTTGCCAGATAATCCATCACCTGCGCATGTACCCGCCGTTGAAACACCACGCGGTCCGGTTCGAAATCCCCTTCCAGATTGTCGCAGCTAACATTAAACGGATATCCCGCCGCCACGCAGAACAACCAGTCCAGCGCCTGCGGCTTCACTTCAACATCTTCAAACTGACTTTGCGTCTGGGCATCGCGTCCGTCCGGGCAATACCAGTAACCGAAATCAACCAGCTCACGGCGCGCTTTCCCGGCAATACACCAGTGCGAAATCTCGTGGATGGCGCTGGCATAAAAGCCATGAGCGAAGACGATTCTGTTATACGGTGCTTCCGCATCAGCAGGAAGATAGATCGGTTCGTCGTCGCCTTTAATCAGACGGGTATTAAATTCATCGGCAAAGCAGCTATTAAAAATCTCAATCAACTGCTCATAGTGGTGTGTACTGTTCATTAGTTCATCCCCAACCAGTGGAGGAGCTCCTGTCCATGGCTATCGTAAAGTAATTTGGCACTCATCACCGCCGAGACGATAACGATCATCGGGCGGATCAGCTTTTGTCCTTTGCTCAACACCAGTCTTGAACCCATGCGCGCGCCGAGGAACTGCCCCACCAGCATCACAAAGCCCGTCGCCCAAATCACTTTGCCGCCGAGAATAAACAGCAGCAGACCGCCAATGTTTGACGTTGCGTTAAGTAATTTGGCGTGAGCAGTGGCTTTGGCGAGGTTGAATCCGCACAGCGTAACGAAGGCCAGCGCGTAAAACGATCCGGCAGCCGGGCCAAAAAATCCATCGTAAAAACCGACGCAGCCCCCCGCCACCAGCGCAAATGGCAGTCCATACATCCGACGCTGGCGATCTTCTTCTCCCAGTTTGGGCATCAGTAAGAAATAGAGGCCGATACAAATTACGAGGATCGGTAAAATCTGCCGTAAGACATCAGCCTGAACGTATTGCACCAGCAGTGCGCCACTCATTGAGCCGACAAAAGTCATGGCGATATTGAGTTTTTGATCGCTTAAACTAACCACTTTACGGCGAATAAAGTAGATAGTGGCGGAAATAGAGCCACCACAGGCTTGCAGTTTATTGGTTGCCAGCGCGTTAGCGGGAGACATCCCCGCCGCCATCAATGCCGGAATGGTGAGTAACCCACCGCCACCGGCAATCGAGTCGATAAATCCCGCCAGCATGGCGACAAAAAAGAGAACTCCCAGCAGCAGCGGGGAAACCATAAACAGGCTATTAAACGTTTCCATTAGATCACGTGCTCATCCAGTAGCGCCTGGCAGGAAGGCGGCAACGGAGGCGGTGTCTTCTTCTCAGGCTTTGTTGTTCCCGGTTTTGGAGGTTCAAACCAGCTTTGCAGTTCTGCCCCGCAACCATCGCCTGGTGGCGGTAAAGGTTGATCCTCACACTCCAGACTATCGGCAGGACAACGTAATCGTACATGCATATGCGCGCGATGCTGGAACCAGGGTCGCACTTTGCGCAACCAGTCGCGATCGGTGCCCGCATCAAGGCAAAGTTGTTGCTTAATCGCCGGATTAACAAAAATGCGCGTGACGTCTTTATCCTGGGCGGCGAGTTTGATCAAGCTGAAAATTTCTGGCTTCCACAGCGTCGGGACAACGTGTTTACCGTCGCGGGAAACTAAATCTAACGCTTGCGGGCGCAAGAGTTGCGCGGAGGTCCAGCGTGTTTTCGGCAGTTGCAGGAAGATATCGACATCCAGTCCGGTCTGGTGGCTGGCGTGACCGCCGTTGAAACGACCACCAGCAGGCATCCCCATATCGCCAATCAGCACCGTACCCATGCCCAGATTGCTCACCTGGCGACTCAGACGCTGGATAAACATCACCAGGTCTGGGTGACCGAAATAGCGACGCTGATCGGTACGCATGACCTGATAATGTTCGGACTGTATCGGCAACGTGTCAGCACCGATGATACAGCCATTAGAAAAACTGCCTATCGATTGTGCGCTACCCGGCACAGGTTGGGTTATTTTTTGCCACGGCGTCGCTGCCAGGCTGGCGCTACTGGCAAGCAGAGCCAGCAGCGCAATCGCGGTTTTGTTCATTTTTTACCAGCGTGGAATTTCAGTCTTCACATCGGCATTTTGCGCCCGCTGCCGTAACAGGTGATCCATCAAAACGATCGCCAGCATCGCTTCTGCGATCGGCACCGCGCGGATCCCAACACAAGGATCGTGACGGCCTTTGGTGATCATCTCAACTTCTTCGCCAAAGCGGTTAATAGTGCGCCCCGGCACAGTAATGCTTGAGGTCGGTTTCAGCGCCATATGGGCAATGATTTGCTGCCCGCTGCTGATACCACCAAGAATGCCGCCTGCATGGTTGCTCTGGAAACCGTCTTTGGTGATTTCGTCGCGGTTCTGGCTGCCGCGTAGCCCAACCACGTCAAAACCGTCGCCAATTTCCACGCCTTTCACCGCGTTGATGCTCATCAGCGCATGGGCGATGTCGGCATCCAGGCGGTCAAAAACCGGCTCGCCAAGTCCGGCGGGTACGCCACTGGCAACGACGGTGACTTTCGCGCCGATGGAGTCACCCTCTTTTTTCAGCGCGCGCATCAGTTCATCTAACGCGTCGATTTTGTCCGGGTCCGGGCAGAAGAATGGATTTAGCTCGACCTGTGACCAGTCTTTGATTTCCAGCGGAATGTCGCCCATCTGGGTCAGGCAACCGCGAATCTCAATGCCAAATTTCTCGGCGAGATATTTTTTGGCAATCGCCCCTGCTGCAACGCGCATAGCGGTTTCACGGGCGGAAGAACGTCCACCGCCGCGATAATCACGCAGGCCGTATTTTTGTTCGTAAGTGTAATCGGCATGACCTGGACGGAAAACGTCCTTAATCGCACTATAATCCTGAGAACGCTGGTCGGTATTTTCGATCAACAATCCGATGCTGGTGCCAGTAGTAACACCTTCAAAAACACCGGAGAGAATTTTGACCTGATCCGGCTCGCGGCGCTGGGTGGTATAGCGCGATGTCCCAGGGCGACGACGATCAAGGTCATGTTGCAGGTCCGCTTCCGTCAGCGGAATGCCTGGCGGAACACCATCGACGATGCAGCCGAGCGCCAGCCCGTGCGATTCGCCGAAGGTGGTTACGCGAAAGAGTTGTCCAATTGTGTTTCCAGCCATCACGGCTCCGTTATTGTTGTGTTTGCGTGTTTACTTAATCTTTATAAATCGCGAAATGTTCTCGTGCGGCAATAAGCTGCTCTTTAGTGAGCATAAACACACCATCGCCGCCGTTATCAAACTCCAGCCAGGTGAACGGAACATCCGGATATTGTTCCATAAGATGTACCATGCTGTTGCCGACTTCACAAATCAGCACGCCATCATCAGCGAGGTAATCTGCCGCGTTTCCGAGAATGCGACGCGTCAGTTTCAGGCCGTCGGTGCCAGATGCCAGGCCCAGTTCCGGCTCGTGGCGATATTCGTTTGGCAGGTCGGACATATCTTCCGCATCGACATACGGCGGGTTAGTGACGATCAGGTCGTACTGCACTTTCGGCAAGTCACGGAACAAGTCGGAACGAATCGGAATGACGTTGTGGATCAAACCGTGTTCTTCGATGTTCTGTTCAGCAACCGCCAGCGCGTCTGGAGAGATGTCCACCGCGTCGACTTCCGCTTCCGGGAAGGCATAAGCACAGGCAATGGCGATGCAGCCGCTACCGGTACACATATCTAAAATATGCTGCGGTTGCTTGCTGATGAGTCCGGCAAATTTATTGTTGATCAGTTCACCAATCGGCGAGCGCGGCACCAGCACGCGTTCATCGACGTAAAATTCATGGCCGCAGAACCAGGCTTTGTTGGTCAGGTAAGCCACCGGAATGCGTTCGTTGACGCGGCGGATCACGCGCTCAACAATACGGTGTTTTTCGCTGGAGGTCAGACGCGCGGTGCGCATGTCTTCCGGAATATCCAGCGGCAGGTAGAGTGAAGGCAACACCAGTTGCACGGCTTCATCCCACGGGTTATCGGTGCCGTGGCCGTACCAGATATTCGCCGCGCTGAAGCGGCTCACCGACCAGCGCAACATGTCCTGAATGGTTTGCAGCTCATTTACTGCTTCATCAACGAAAATTTTATCCACGTATTCCTCCAGGGCATGATCGCAATAATTTCGGCGGCTAGTTTGCCATGAAGATGACGATAAATCAGCATTCACGCGCGGTGAGTGAGGAAAAATACGTTTAAAACGATCGATTGTGCTACGAGTCGGGTAAACTGTAGGAAAATTAGAAATAGAGAAAGATAAATGAAAAAGAAAACAACACTTAGCGAGGAGGACCAGGCGCTGTTTCGCCAGTTGATGGCGGGTACTCGCAAGATTAAGCAGGACACGATTGTCCACCGACCGCAGCGTAAAAAAATCAGCGAAGTACCAGTAAAGCGGTTGATTCAGGAACAGGCCGATGCCAGCCACTATTTTTCGGACGAATTTCAGCCATTATTGAATACCGAAGGTCCGGTCAAATATGTTCGCCCGGATGTCAGTCATTTTGAGGCGAAGAAGTTACGCCGTGGCGATTATTCACCGGAGTTGTTTCTTGATTTGCACGGTCTGACGCAGCTACAAGCCAAACAGGAACTGGGGGCGTTGATTGCCGCCTGCCGCCGTGAACATGTGTTTTGTGCCTGCGTGATGCATGGGCACGGGAAGCATATTTTGAAGCAGCAAACGCCGCTGTGGCTGGCGCAACATCCACATGTGATGGCATTTCACCAGGCACCAAAAGAGTATGGTGGTGATGCGGCTTTGTTGGTGTTGATTGAAGTGGAAGAGTGGCTGCCGCCGGAATTGCCCTAATAAATATTGCGGTATAAACGTCTTCTCCGACCAGGATACTGACCGGAGAAGAATTAACCCTACAACTCATTCAAAATGTACTGGAAACGACAGGTGGCATCGATTGGCTGCTGACTGCTGGTGTCGATCCGTATTTGCATATCATGCAGTTGCTTATCGGTAATTGGATGTGCTACCGGCGTTACTGTGACTTTGCTGTCGTCACACCCCGACGTGCTGAATGTGATCATATACGACATAAAGCGACAATAAGCGCCACGATCGTCCATTCGGCTTCCATCACACACCCGCCCGTCGCGCATCAGGTAAGTCGAGAGCGTTTGTGTTATGACTCCCCCCGTAGATTGCAGCGTTAGCATCTTGTTATGGAGGACGTAGTTCTCATTCCAGGAAATATCATAGGGGCCAACCGGCTCCGTTGGGCACCGGGTTTGTTTTGCTGATGGACCAATGTAAGTATAACCTCTCGCAGCAGTACTCACCGTGTTGGTACTGACCAACCACGGGCACCCGTGAGTTTCACCATGCACGATGATATCGACCCCCAGATCAACACATGACCATCCATCCGTAATCCCTGGGCAATTGGAGTTATCCACAGTATTACTCTGATGAGTGATATTCATCGTTGGTGCTGATCCCGGTCCCGTCCAAACCGTGTTAGGGATATTCCCCAACCACAACGTATATCCATCCTGTGCATATTCGCCATAATAGACCCCTTCCGGCGTCAAGACATCGATACGAAAGACAACTTTTGTTGTAGCCCCGTTACCCCAAAATCCGGTATAAGTCTTCACATCCCTGAATGTGACGTCCGCCCAGGCGGTTGCACTCAGTAGCCCGGTCAGCAGTAAAAAAAACAGTCCGCTCATTTTTTTCATGTTAAATATACTCAAACGTCGCAGTGAGGGAGGCCGTAAAGTCACCCATCGTCACATCCCGCCCGCTTTTTGCCTGTAGCCAGGCATTAAAATGCAGATCATTGTTGCCGCTGCTCAGCACAAATGTCGCCCCGCTGGTATTGTTGATTAGCACAGCAGTGCCGTCGGTCTTTTCCATGCCAATCCCCACACCTTGTGCTGTCGAAGCGGCATCCAGCGCCAGAAAACCGGGCTGCTCGCTGTCTTCCGTTCCGGTAAGTGTCACCCGAACCTCATACTGAGCAGGCCCTTTGCAATCTTTAAGCTGAAACACCACCGGTACGCGCGCAGATTGCCCGGTCACCATCAGATCTCTACGGCTGACCGTGGGGAAATGCACTTCCGCCAGCACCTCGCCCTGAACCACCAGCGTGCAGGACTTACTGAGTAAATTGCCGTAGAAATGCAGGTTGTCTGCCGCCTGAACATTCGGCGTCAGCAGCACCGCGGCCAGCGCAGCCGCGCAGTGAAATATCCGTTTTAGGCTCATTGGTAATCCACCTGTAATGTTGCCCAGGCAGAAAAGGTTCCTTCGCTGAGTGAAGCATCACTGGCTTTCACCGGTACAGCTTGCAGCGTTGGCGGCGTTGACGGGTTGATTTTCAGCGGCGTACCCAACGTGAACGGCTGGCCATTTTGTTGCAGCTCAATCCCCAGCCCGGTGACGTTTGTCTCAATAGCCGCGTTATCGTAGCTGGTCTGGCTGCCCGTCCAGCTCAGTGTCATCTCCCAGGCATCGTCGCGCACGTCGGGATCGCATGTAATGGTATAGGGCACATTCTGGCGGAAGTTATTGCCGTTGATGTTGTCGATAATGACGTCACGAAACTCAACTTCAACGGTTTTCCCGTCACTGATGGCACAGGCGGGCGGCGAAACCAATGTGCCATGAAATGTGATATCGCTATCGGCCGCCTGTGCAATACCGCAATAACAACCGAATAAGCAGAGCGCAAATCGTTTCATTGATACTCCACCACCATTGTCATGGTTGCGCTAAACTCTGATGCCGTAAGCTGTGTGCCGCTTTGTTTCACCGGCACGGCTTCGAAACCCGGGCGCGAATTAACGTTAAACGGCAGCCAGTTATTACCCGCCAACGCAACCGGCGCATGGCTGGACGCATCCTGTATGCGAATGCCAAAACCATTGATGCCCGTACTGAGGACCGTTTCACCGTTAATGGTGGTGGTGGTCCCCTGTAACTGCATCTGTAGGTCATCGCTGACGCTGTTCGAACAGTTCAGGGTGTAACCAACAGGCTGCCGATAGTTGCTGCCGTCGATGTTTTTAATAATGACATTGCCAAACTCCACCGCGCTGCCTTTTACCGTACAGGGCGGCGGTGCATCCACCAGTATACGAAGCGTTAAGTTGACCGTTTTACTATCGGCCCAGGCGGAGCCGCAGGCCAGTAACACCATGCCAGCGACGGGTAATAAAACTCCTTTCATGCTGGATCTCCTGTCATTAGCCTTTTAGGCTTTGAGCTTCATCCACCTTGCAGGTGTCTCCTTCACAACGGAAGACCAGCGGTAAACGTGCGCCGTAGTCGTTGATGTAGGTCAGCACCGGAGCGCTGTTCATTTTTGCCTTTAACGGTTGTGACGTTTTCGGCGGCATCACCAGTGGTTTAAAGCCCGCAGCAGTTAGCCCCTTTTTCTGCGTACTGGCATCGCTGATAATGACATAATACGGCGTTGGGTTATTGACGGTATAGTCCTGGCCGCTGCGCGTGAGTGTGACCTTAAACTGCCACGGTTTTTTCATATCAATCTTCTCCAGCGCCTTTGGTCGCCAGAACAGTTTGATGCGGGTTTGCAACGCAATTTGCAGGGTGTTGGCTTTCCCGGACTTTGGCGGGATCTCACGCACATTGTAGTAGAACAGGCTTTCACGGTCAGACGGCAGCGTGTGAATGTCCGGCAGCGCCTGAATCTTCACCTGACCGTTCATCATGGCGTCAATACGCTGCACCGGTGGCAGTACCGCCAGCGGCGAAGTGATTTTGTTGCCCTTCTCGTCTTCCAGCCAGCTTTGCGCCAGATAAGGCAGCTTTTCGTTATTGTTGCGCAGGGTTACGCTTATCGATTTATCACTTTCGTTAAACACCAGACGGGTGCGATCCGGAGTGACTGATGCGTGCGCCGCCAGGTTGGTGGTGGTCAACAGTACCGCCAGCGTCGTGCTGACCACCATTGAACAGGATAATTTATAAAACATTGATTGTTCCTTAATCATATTATTGAGTGGCTGAAATTGACGTCGGCGCTTCAGATGGCGTGACCTGCCGAGTCTGGTTCTGAATAACGGGCTTAATTTCCGGCGCTAAAGAATCGGGGGCTGTCGTTCCCTTTTGTTCACACGGCAACAACAGGCCGCGGAACAGATCGGCAGGTAGCGGCTTCGGCAATACGATCTCGCATTGTGCGCTGCCTTCCCAGAACACCATCATATGCTCACCCGCATTGACCCCCGCCAGATAGACATTGCCTTCATCATCCACAATGCCAACCTGCTGCTGCTCGTCGTTTTTCACTTCCGCGCCAAACGGCGGGTAGCTACCGTCACGCAACCGCAGTACCGCCATCGCTTTTTGCCCGCTGATCACTTTGAATTTACGATAGCCGATTGCGCCTTCCGTCAGAGTCGCCTGCACCACCGACTGGGTGGCTTCCGCATCTTCCGGCAAGTTGTTTAAATCTATATACGCCTGATTGCGATAGTAGTTGTTAATATCGGCGACCACCGCCTTGCCAAACATATTGGTGTACACCGGCGCGCCGTTGCTTTCGACCGGCACGTTGGCAATACCGTCGGCGTCAATCAGCAGGCGTGTGCCGCCCATGTTTTGAGTGCGATGCAGCGCCCCACCGTGCGCGGTCAGCGTTGCCCCGCCCTGTAAGGCGATCCCCGCCGAACGGTATTCTCCTTCATGGTAGTTGGCGCTGAGATCTACCTTCGCCAACGTGCCGTCGTGGCTCAGATAACCATCCACGCTACCGTGCTGTTCGCTGGTGCCGACGTTAATCTGGTAGTGCGTTGCGTCATCGACGCGATTAAAGTAGCCGACCTGACTGCTGTCCGACCCGCTACCGTAAGAGCCGTTGTAGGTCACGGTGCTGCTGTCGCTCCACGGAATGCTCATGCTGAGGTACATTCCCTTATCCGTATTATCGTCATATTCGTAGCGATAGCCGGTCACCGAGATGCTCATATTGCGAATGCTCCCCATATTAAAATAGTGGGAAAACATCAGGTTATAGTTTGTCTGTTCCGGGCGATCCCAGTAAGTACGATGGGAGTAGTTGAGATAGACCGAGACACCCGCTGCGGCAAAGTTCTGGTTATACGTGATCGTATACATCTCTTTGTCGTTTCCGGTCCGCGCCATGTCCGACTGGCTCGCGTCCAGATACTCGCTCATAGTCATAAAGTTCTTTTCGGAGAAACGGTAGCCTGCAAAGGTGACGCGGCTGTTAAGTTCGTCAAAGTCTTTGGCATAGCTCACGCGAAAGGAGTTGCCGTCCAGTTTTCCTTTGCCGTATGCGCTGTCATGATCCAGGTTGACGTGCGAGTGAGTCACATCGAACGCCAGCGCGCCAAACTGTGCGAGGTCGCGCCCCACCCCCATCGCCGCCGACTGGTAGTGCTCATCTGCCAGCGCGCCACCGTAAAGCGACCAGCCATCTGCCACCCCCCATGATGCTTCTCCGCCGGAAAAAAATCCGCCTTCGGTCTTGTGGTTCCAGTCTTCCGGACGCCCCATCATCACTTTGTAACGCACCTGCCCCTGACGCGTGAGGAATGGCATGGATGCGGTGGTGACGTCATATTCCTGCACCTGACCATTCTGTTCTTCAACACGGACGTGTAGTGTGCCAGAGACAGAATCGCCGATATCCTGAATGCGGAATGGCCCGGCGGGAACCTGGGTTTCGTAAAGTACCCGGCCCATCTGGCTGATGGTCACTTTTGCGCTGCTGTGCGCCACGCCAGAAACATCTGGCGCATAGCCGCGCAGATTGGGCGGCAGCATCTGGTCATCGGTGCTGACACTGCTGCCGATATAGTTAAAGCCGTCGAAAATATCGGAATTGAGATAATCTTCTCCCAGCGACAGCTTCGCTTTTAAAGAGGGTAAAGCTCGCCAGGCGTAATAACGGCTCCAGTCCCAGTTTTTACTCGTTGTACTGTTACTGCTGTCATCTTCATCGTCGTTGCTGCGGGTGTGCTGATAATCACTTTGCCAGTCTGCACGGAAACGCCATGCCCCAAGGTTTGCCCCAACTGTACCGTTACCGCTGATATCATGTGAGTCCTCGCCCCCTTGCTCCTGATGGCGAGTTTGCGCATTGAGGCTGTAGTCGGCAATCAGCCCAGAAATACCATCGTCCCAGCGTGAGGGAGGGTCCCAGTCGCTGCTGGTATATTCGAGGTAAGCCTGTGGCACTGTCAGCAGCAAAGCCGACTGGCTTAAATCATTCTCGACTTCCATCCCGTCTAATTGCCCCGGTTTAAGGCATTCATCGTTGTGCGTCCACTGCAGGCTTTTTGCTATCCCTTCTTTCAGCCCCAGCGCCGCCACTAACTCAGGTGTCAGGCAGGCATAAGTTTTTGTTGGATCGTTTTCAGAGACATACCAATTAATGTCGTATTCATCAGAAAGGGATTGTTTATTTATAAATACACGTAAATTATATTTACCCGCGTCGACATACCCTTTTTTTGAAAACTTACCGAGATCAATTTTCGTGTCGCCCTTTAACTCAAGGAAACGGGGGTCAAATTGAATGGAATCATCAGCCCATGCATTGACTGATCCACCAGAGATTGCCAGCGCAATATAGCAGGCGATTCCCCGCAGCCGAAAATTTGAGTGATTAGGCATACACATATCCGTTTGTGAAACAGTCGTAAATCCGTTGTGCGTTGAATAACCCCACAGCAGAACGCTGTGGGGTTGTCACATCAGAGATAGGTAATCTGGAATGTGGTCAGGGTTTCGAACTGGCCGAGATCCGGCGCATCGGTTTCACCCACCAGCCAGGCTTTAAAGTTCAGCGTTTGCTTGTCTTTACCCTTGCTAGTTGAAGCATCCATCACGATTGGCTGAACAATCTTTTCGCCCACTTTATAACCTTTGCCATGGGTATCGCCGATTACCAGGCTCACGTGGTTCATGGCAACACCGCTGTCAACATTGAATAACGCATAGTTATCTGCGTTGGCTGGCCCCGCGTAGTTAGTGCCGGTGAACGTGGTCTCCATGTTTGATTCAGTGGTAAACACGCAATCCTGTAAATGGATCTGGAAATCTTTCGGTGTGGTAGTGCCGCCGCCAGTCAGTTTAGCCGCACCGATATCGCCCATATCGACTTCCAGTTTATGATCGTCTGGAACGATGGAGCACGGGGAGTCTTCAATAGTGCCGTAAAAACGTGCGGTACCGTTGTTACCTGCGGCAAAAGCAGAACTGGAGACGACTGCGCCCATGACCATTGCGGCAGCAATGGCTGTTTTGGCAAACTTACTCATTATTTGTCCTTAAATCATTAAAAGTCATAATATAAGTACCTGACATAAAATTAATATATATTATGCTCGATATTTATAGTTAGCCATTGAACATATACATTCCAATATAATTATAGAATGTAAACAAGTATTCTCTGGTGTGTCTTTATGTTGGTCTTATCTATAAAAAAACTCAATTTAGTAATACTTAAAGACTTTATGTAGATTTTATTAATTAATACATCGGCAAAATACTTTCACCACTTTCCAACAAAAAAACATGCGAATTATCAACAAAAAACAAACTATCATAATCAACAAAAATGAATTGCTTATAAAGCACACTAAAAAATTATAATGACCTTACCATTATTTATTGCTAAAATTTAATATTAATTAAATCAATAAATATATATTCAAGACACAAAACCATTATCTTCTTTATTTTATTACGGGATTCAATAATGGGAAAATAACTATCGAGAGTTGTTAAATATTAACAACATTTAGACAAAAAAAGAATGATTGTATGACGGAGAAACTGCCCGGTGTACGCGCACGTAACCGGGCATTGATTGCTTAAATTGCTTTTGCCATCTTCAAATTACAAGGGCTCATCTGCCAGTTGAATTGGCCTTTTCCGCTTTCATCAAGCGTTACGCTGGCAATCGCTGACGTGGTAAACATAGGCGGCGTTTCGCCCGGACATAACTCGGCAACCAGATACCCAACTAACGGTAAGTGGGAGATCACCAGTACCGAAGCAACACCTTCATTGGTCAACGCCTGCAAATAGGCACCGACCAGACCAACATCGCCGCAGGGCGTTAACTCCGGCAGAACTTCTGCACTGGAAGGCAGGTTCAGACAATCCCCTACTTCTTCAAGTGTTTGCTCGGCTCGCAGGAACGGGCTCACCAGAACGCGTTCGATTTCCACTTTTTGACCTTTCAGCCAGTTCGCCATCAGGCGAGATTCGTCACAACCATGAGTGGTCAGAGGACGAACCGAATCACTGGCGGCATCGAGGGCTGCGTCGCCGTGACGCATGATAAAAACTTGCATATTGCACCGCTTTTGTTAACCAGATTCGCCCGTTTTCTTTCATCTGAAACCAGAGAAAGAAAACGGTGGCCGGCATTGTGCCTTATCCATTCACCGAATGAAACGCTGTTTTTTACCTCAATGGCGTAAGTATAGTCAATATGCGTTTACATTTTGAGCAACACTCCGCCATTCAGCGCGGATTCATATAACTTTGACCTTCTTATTGCAGGTCAGTTGCAGTTGTTTTCCAAAAACTTTCCCCACGCTCGCTCATCTCAACTAAACGATCGCAAGGGGTAAAACGGGAACCATACTGCGTGGCCAGTCGTTGCATTATTGCAACCACTTCGCCTGCGCCGAGAGAATCGATATAGCGGAACGGTCCACCGAGAAATGGCGGAAAACCAATGCCAAATACCGCACCAATATCCCCGTCACGCACGCTACGGATAACCTGCTCGTCCAGACAACGTACTGCTTCATTCAGCATCAACATCACACACCGTTCAGCAACCTGCGGTGCGGAGAGTCGCCCCTGCCCTTGTGCGCCAATGAGCGGGTAAATGGCGGGATCGACCTGTTTTTTGCTTTTACGCCCTTTCTGACCATAAAGATAGAAACCCCGACCATTTTTTCTGCCTTTGCGATCGTCGTTCAAAATTGAAGAAACAACATTTGCAGACGCGCTAAAACGTTCTCCATAAGCGGCTTCCAGTACAGGCATAATTTTAGTCCCTGTGTCGATTCCTACCTCATCCAAAAGTTGGATTGGGCCTACCGGAAAACCAAATTTCACTAGCGCGGCATCGATATGCTCAATACGCTCGCCTTCGGTCAACATGCGGATAGCTTCATTGATGTAAGGCGCTAAGATGCGATTGACGTAAAACCCAGCTTTGTCACGCACGACAATTGGCATTTTGCCCTGTTTTTTCGCCAGTTTTACCGTGGTGGCGATGGTTTGCGCCGATGTACTCGCATGAGGAATAATCTCCACCAGCGGCATTTTTTCCACCGGACTGAAGAAATGCAGGCCAATAACTTGCTCAGGTCGCGCGGCGTGAGCGGCGATATCGCCAATCGGTAAAGATGACGTGTTCGAAGCAAAGATGGTATGAGTAGCGCAATTTTGCTCCACTTCCGCCACCATCTGTTGTTTTAATTCGAGATTTTCAAACACCGCTTCAATAATCAGATCGCGATGGGCAAAGCCGCAATAGTCCGTCGTTCCGGAGATTAATGCCAGCTGTTTGTCACGTTCGCTGGCTTTGAGATGACGACGGCGAACTTTGCCCTCAAGCTGATCCCAACTGAACTTCAGCGCATGATTTATGCCCTGCGGGTTGATATCTTTAATTCTGACCGGAAGCCCCGCTTTACAAGCAGTGACATAAGCAATACCGCCGCCCATCAAGCCACCACCTAGAATCCCCACGCTGTTTAATGGCGCAGGCGGCGCATCACTGCCGGGATCTTTTTTCACGTCCGTACTGGCAAAAAAGATATTGCGCAGCGCCTGCGATTGCGGCGTCATCGCCAGTTCACCAAACGCCCGAGCTTCGGCGTCATAGCCACTGCTGGTCCCCTGCGCTAATCCCGTTTCGACAACCTCCAGGATGCGTTCTGTCGCCGGATAGTTACCTTGCGTTTTGTGTTCTGTTTTCTTGCCGACCATTTTGAACAGCAGCGCACGACCTAACGGCCCCGCCAGAATACGCTCGCGAACAGGTAGAGGGCGTGAAGATGGGCGATCCTGCTTTGCCAGCTCAACAGCGGCTTCCAGCAATATGGAGTGCGGAACGACGTCATCCACCAACCCCAGCTTTACCGCCTGTTTCGCCCGAAGTTGTTTTCCGGTGAGGATCATCTCTAATGCTGTGCTGACACCTATCAGGCGCGGTAAACGCTGGGTACCTCCTGAACCGGGTAACAATCCAAGTTGTACTTCAGGCAAACCGAGCACCGTTTTAGGATCGTCAGTACAAACACGACCGTGGCACGCCAGCGCCAACTCCAGCCCGCCGCCCAGGCAAGCGCCATGAATAGCCGCGATAACCGGAATGGGCAAAGCATGAATCTCCGCCATTAACTGTTGCCCCTGCCGCGCCAGTACTTCCGCTTCTTGCGCCGTTTTGCAGTTGCCGATCATGTTGATGTCTGCGCCAGCAATGAAGTTGTCTGGTTTCGCGGAGACAAACACCACGCCACGCAACTCTTTGTTTTCACGGAGTTGCTTAATAATGGCGCGTACCTGCGAGGCAAATTCCGCCTTCAGGGTATTCATTTTCTCACCCGGTACGTCGATGGTGATGATAGCAATGTTGTCCAGACGAACATTAAGAGTAAACGCTGATGCCATTTCCATTATTCCGCCTCCACAACCATTGCTGCGCCAAGTCCACCCGCAGCACAGGCGGTCACTAAACCAAATCCACCGCCGCGACGGCGAAGTTCATGCAATGTCTGGGTAATCATCCGCGCGCCGGTCGCTGCGAAGGGATGCCCGTAAGCAATCGAACCGCCAAGCACGTTAAATTTGCTATCGTCCACTTCGCCAGTGGCATGTGCACGCCCCAGTACGTCACGAGCAAAACGTTCGCTACCCAGCAACTGAATATTGGCCAGCGTCTGGGCGGCAAAGGCTTCGTGCATATCGATCAATGTCAGATCGCTCATCGTCAATCCGGCACGTTCCAGCGCCAGCGGTGTTGACCAGGCTGGACCGAGCAACATGTCCTGCCAGACATCTATCGCAGTAAATGCGTAGCTGCGCAGATACCCCAGCGGTACCAGCCCTAATTCTTTCGCCCGGGATTCAGTCATCAGGATCACCGCTGCCGCGCCATCGGTCAGCGGCGTACTGTTCGCCGCCGTTACCGTCCCGTGTTTACGATCAAACGCCGGACGCAGCTTTGCGTAATCAGCAAGAGAGGAATTACCGCGAATATTGTTGTCTTCGACAAGCGGTTGTTTATAAGGAGGGATAAAGGCAGTCATCACCTCTTCTTTGAGTTTACCTTCTGACCACGCCTGAGCGGCACGCTGATGCGAACGGTGCGCCAGTGCATCTTGCTGTTCTCGGGTGATGCCGTAGGTTTTCGCCATTTGCTCTGCGGTGTCCCCCATCCGTAATCCAGTGGAGTATTCCGCCACTGCCGGAGGCACCGGCATTAAGTCACGCAAACGTAAGCGAGAAAAAAGTTTCAGGCGCTGGCTCATTGTGCGGGCTTTGTTGACATCAACCAGCACGCGCGCCAGTTTTTTACTGACGCCAATTGGCAATACGGAAGAGGAATCTGCCCCACCGGCAATCCCCGCTCGAATAGTTCCCGCCATCAGGCTTTCGGCAACGTTCGCAACCGCCTGAAAACTGGTGGCGCAAGCGCGGCTGACGCTGTAAGCATCAGTATGCACATTCATTCCAGTGCCAAGAACAATTTCACGGGCAATGTTGGGCGCTTCCGGCATTTGCACAACCTGACCGAAGACCAGTTGTTCAATCACTTCAGCGGGGATCTCGGTGCGTGCCAGCAGTTCGCCTACCACCATCTTCCCTAAATCAACCGCGGGAATGCCATGAAAAGCCGTCGCCTGTCGGGCAAAAGGCGTACGTAAACCGCTAACAATGGCGATACGATCGCCCTGGCGGGTAACCAGCGGTAAAACCTGACCCATAACACTCCCCTGTAAAAAAATAAATAAAGTGGTCTGACCTGATCATAGTCTTAACCATTTTTTTACATTTAGCCAAGTGGAGAAAAGGGAAAGTGGGAGCTATGACACAGAGAGAAAAGTTGAAGAGAAAATAAAACGCCCCTGCCAGCAGCTGACAGGGGCGTATGTACCCGAGAGGAATTAACGCAGACCCAACTGGAAGATCAGCATTTCAGCTTCGCAGGCAAAAGTGAAATCGATATCCAGGCGCACACCGTCAGACTCTTCAGTGAAAGTCGGGGTGATTTTGCACGGTTCGGATTCCACGCTACGGGCTTTTTCAGTCAGCGCCGCCAGCGTTTGTTCTGCTTCTGCGCGGTTTGCAAACACACGGCTGTAAGACGCGGTGCAGTCGGAGTTGTCCATAATGGTGCCAACATCCATACAGCAGCAAACCGGGGTTTCATCAGCACTACATTTACTCATCGTTGATTTCCTCTGTATGTGCACCCAAGGTGCCAGATAAACGTTGTGGATATTTTACGCTTCCGGAAAGTGCTGCTCCAGTTGTTAATTCTGCAAAATCGGATAAGTGACCGAAATCACACTTAAAAATGATCTAAAACAAAATTCACCCGAATCCATGAGTGCGCCACCTCCCAATTTTGCCAGCTGGATCGCGTTTCTTAGATCATATCTGAAAAAAGATAGAAACATACTTGCAACATTCCAGCTGGTCCGACCTATACTCTCGCCACTGGTCTGATTTCTAAGATGTACCTCAGACCCTACACTTCGCGCTCCTGTTACAGCACGTAACATAGTTTGTATAAAAATAAATCATTGAGGTTATGGTCATGAGCCAGAAAACCCTGTTTACAAAGTCTGCTCTCGCAGTCGCAGTGGCACTTATCTCCACCCAGGCCTGGTCGGCAGGCTTTCAGTTAAACGAATTTTCTTCCTCTGGCCTGGGCCGGGCTTATTCAGGGGAAGGTGCAATTGCCGATGATGCAGGTAACGTTAGCCGTAACCCCGCATTGATTACCATGTTTGACCGCCCGACATTTTCTGCGGGTGCGGTTTATATTGATCCGGATGTAGATATTACCGGACATTCTGATTTAACCGGTCAGAGTGCAAATGCTAAAAATATCGCACCGACAGCGTGGGTACCTAACCTGCACTTTGTTGCGCCTATTAACGATCAGTTTGGTTGGGGAGCGTCAATAACTTCCAACTATGGCCTGGCTACGGAATTTACCGACAACTACGCTGCTGGTATCTATGGCGGTAAAACCGATCTGCAAACAATCAACCTTAACCTTAGCGGGGCTTATCGCCTTAACAATAGCTGGAGTTTTGGTCTTGGTTTTGATGCAGTTTATGCCAAGGCAAAAATTGAGCGTTACGCCGGTTCGCTGGGGCCATTGTTGTCTCAACAGTTGATTGCCCAGGGTGTACCCGCTTCATTAACCAATGGTATTAATACTCCGGACTCTCAAATTGCTCATTTGAAAGGTGACGAATGGGGCTTTGGCTGGAACGCGGGTATTCTTTATGAACTGGATAAAGATAACCGTTGGGGGCTGACATATCGTTCAGAAGTTAAAATCGACTTCGATGGGGATTACAAAAGCTCCATTAACCCAAATCTGAACAATATTTTGGGTAACATGGGCTTACCGTATGGCACGATGGGGGCAACCCAAAATGGATCCTTAACGCTGAACCTGCCTGAGATGTGGGAGATTTCTGGTTATAACCGTGTTGCGCCGCAGTGGGCAATTCACTACAGCATGGCCTATACCAGTTGGAGCCAGTTCCAGGAATTGAAAGCGAAAGGCGATAGTGGTCAGACTCTGTTCTATAAAGATGAAGGATTCCGGGACGCGTATCGTATCGCGTTGGGTACAACCTACTATTATGATAAAAACTGGACCTTCCGTACCGGTATCGCTTATGACGACAGCCCGGTTCCGGCAGATAAACGTTCTATTTCCATTCCTGACCAGGATCGTTTGTGGTTAAGTGCTGGGTTAACCTACGCATTTAATGAAGATGCATCCATTGATGTTGGCGCATCTTATATGCATGGTCAGAAAGTGAAATTCACCGAAGGTGAAGGAGCGGCAGCTTATTCCTTCGAGTCTGAAGGTAAAGCCTGGCTGTTCGGTACTAACTTTAACTACGCGTTCTGATAACGCGTTAGCTTAATAAGAAAAAAGGTGAGTTTTACGACTCACCTTTTTTGTTTGTTTCTTATTCAGAATCGATATCTTTTAAATCATCCTGAATCGCTTGCGCGTTCGGATTTTCCTGCGGTTTGAGTTCACCGCCATTAGCGATGAAATCATGACGCTGGAAGTACGCTTCACGCACCATAATATAAGGATCGGAGGACTGACGCAGCAGACCGTCGGAATCCAACAACTGCGCACGAGTTTCTATCCCTTCAAGCGTCCATTTACCCACAGACATCGGCCAGGTCAGCCAGGAAAGAACCGGGTAAAGACTATCCGCCATATCACCACCGTCATCACGCAGCGTGAAGCTACCGTAGAACGGTAACTGAACGTACGGCCCATAACCCACACCATAATGACCAAGCGTACTACCGAAGCGGTGAGGTTCAGTCCGTTGCAGTTTCGGGTTCGCCATCCCTGCAACATCAATAAAGCCGCCCATTCCCAAAATGGTATTCAGGAAAAAGCGGGTAAAGTGGACCATCCCCTGATAAGGGTCGCCCTGCAAGAAGTAGTTAACCATCACCGCAGGTTCTTCAAGGTTGCCGGTAAAGTTGCTCAAACCGTTACGCGCAGGTTGCGGAACATAATCACGCCAGGCGACAGCGACCGGTCGAACAATATACGGGTCTAATACATTGAAGTTGAAGTTGTACATAGTGCGGTTAAACCCTTCTAACGGGTCAGAACGCCCTTGCTGATCTGTACCGGAACTCGCACACCCCACCAGAAGCGTAGTTCCCAGAGCAAGCGCCGACAGGCGAAGCTTCATAAATGTCTCCCTGTTTTTTTATGGCTTATGCAGTTTGCCATCCATGACGGAACGATACCGTATCCGCCTGTTTAGGTGTGGGCGATTGTAACAGCACGTCAACTGATGTCCAGACGCCCTGATTTGCTGATTTGATCATAGCCTGGTAATCGCCGCCCTGTAGGCTACTTGATTCAATAGAAACAGAAAAAGGCAAACGCGGCCTTTTCTACATTTTCAGAGTAACTCCCGCCAGTTGCGAGCAAAAAAGCCGCTACGCTTTAGCTATACGTGCTAATTCAAGAGAAGAGACCATGGACAACGACAAAATTGATCAACACAGCGACGAAATTAAAGTTGAGAGCGAAGAAAAAGAGCGCGGTAAAAAAATAGAAATAGATGAAGACCGACTCCCCTCCCGGGCGATGGCAATTCATGAGCATATCCGCCAGGATGGTGAAAAAGAGCTGGAACGCGACGCAATGGCGCTACTGTGGTCAGCCATTGCGGCGGGCCTGTCGATGGGCGCTTCGCTACTGGCAAAAGGGATATTTCATGTCGAACTGGAAGGCGTGCCGGGCAGCTTCTTGCTGGAGAATCTCGGTTATACCTTTGGTTTTATTATCGTCATAATGGCCCGCCAGCAATTATTTACCGAAAACACCGTAACTGCGGTACTACCCGTCATGCAAAAACCGACAATGAGCAACGTCGGCTTACTTATGCGGTTATGGGGCATCGTGCTGCTGGGTAATATTCTCGGGACAGGTATTGCTGCGTGGGCATTTGAATATATGCCTATCTTCAATGAAGAAACTCGCGATGCATTTGTCAAAATCGGCATGGATGTGATGAAGAACACCCCCAGCGAGATGTTTGCCAACGCGATCATTTCCGGCTGGCTGATCGCCACTATGGTATGGATGTTTCCTGCAGCGGGTGCGGCAAAGATTGTGGTGATTATATTGATGACCTGGCTTATTGCCCTGGGTGACACCACCCACATCGTTGTCGGTTCTGTTGAAATCCTCTATCTGGTGTTTAACGGCACGCTGCACTGGAGCGATTTCATCTGGCCCTTTGCACTACCTACTTTAGCGGGGAACATCTGCGGCGGCACCTTTATCTTTGCGTTAATGAGTCATGCACAGATTCGTAACGACATGAGCAACAAGCGCAAAGCAGAAGCACGTCAAAAAGCAGAATGTGCGGAAAACATTAAGAAAAATGATAAAAACCCGGCATAAATGGCGAGGGTTTAAGCAATCGAGCGGCTGTGTACTTACCCCGTAGTCCATTAGCGGGTATACTCATGCCGCATTGTCCTCTTAGTTAAATGGATATAACGAGCCCCTCCTAAGGGCTAATTGCAGGTTCGATTCCTGCAGGGGACACCATTTATCAGTTCGCTCCCATCCGTAACAGTCCGCAAAATCCCCTGAATATCAAGCCTTCCGTAGATTCACAGTTCGTAATGGTTCGCGTCAGATCGTTGACAGCCGCACTCCATGACGGGTAAAAAGTGGATAAAATAATTTTACCCACCGGATTTTTACCCATGCTCACCGTTAAGCAGATTGAAGCAGCAAAGCCGAAAGAAAAACCATACCGCCTTCTCGACGGTAATGGCCTGTATCTTTATGTCCCTGTATCAGGGAAAAAGGTATGGCAGCTTCGCTACAAGATTGACGGTAAGGAAAAAATACTGACCGTAGGAAAATATCCGCTAATGACTTTGCAGGAGGCAAGAGATAAAGCATGGACCGCGAAGAAAGACATCTCGGTTGGCATCGATCCGGTAAAGGCGAAAAAGGCTTCGTCTAACAACAATTCCTTTAGTGCGATTTACAAAGAATGGTACGAGCACAAGAAGCAAGTATGGTCAGTAGGGTATGCGACTGAACTTGCAAAAATGTTTGATGACGACATTTTACCTATCATCGGCGGTCTTGAGATTCAGGATATTGAGCCGATGCAACTGCTGGAAGTAATCCGCAGATTTGAAGATCGCGGTGCAATGGAACGAGCCAATAAAGCCCGCAGAAGATGCGGCGAGGTTTTTCGTTACGCTATTGTCACCGGAAGGGCTAAATATAACCCGGCACCTGACCTTGCAGACGCCATGAAAGGATACCGCAAGAAGAACTTCCCGTTTCTTCCAGCAGACCAGATCCCTGCATTCAACAAAGCACTGGCAACATTTTCAGGAAGTATCGTATCGCTCATTGCGACCAAAGTCTTACGCTACACAGCCCTAAGAACGAAAGAGCTTCGTTCCATGCAATGGAAGAGCGTCGATTTTGAAAACAGGATTATCACCATCGACGCCAGTGTGATGAAGGGACGCAAAATTCATGTGGTTCCTATGTCAGACCAAGTGGTTGAACTTCTTACTACGCTAAGCTCAATCACCAAACCAGTCTCAGAGTTTGTTTTTGCCGGGCGCAACGATAAGAAGAAACCAATCTGCGAGAACGCGGTATTGCTTGTGATCAAACAAATCGGCTATGAAGGTCTGGAAAGCGGTCACGGATTCAGGCATGAATTCAGCACGATTATGAACGAGCACGAATGGCCTGCTGACGCTATTGAAGTGCAACTGGCACATGCCAACGGCGGATCTGTGCGTGGGATTTACAACCATGCTCAGTATCTCGATAAGCGCAGAGAAATGATGCAGTGGTGGGCGGATTGGCTTGATGAGAAGGTAGAGTGATCCGCCTTAACAACTATCGAAGAGCACAAAGCCTTGTGTGTCTCATAGGCTATGAAACAATCATTCTACATGGTTACTTCACTACTTCCGCACAATATGATATCGTTCACAATCTAAAAACATTAATAATTTATCCATTACCGCGGTTAATGCCCGTCGCTTCCAACGGGCTTTTTTGTAAATTATATTTTTATTACCTTATATTAATATTGGTAATATGTCTGCATGATGTTTTATATTTATTGCGTGAGCTTCGCATGATAGCTGGAGCATCTCTTGTCATCACTAATTAGCTCCGCTTTATCCGTTCTTGCCCATATTATATTTCTTTTTATTATTTTTGCTGGATTACCGGCTGCTGCACACATAGATGGCACATCTTTAGTTACAATACTCCCATACCCAATGACAGATCCGCTTCCAACAGATACCCCTTTCATTATAGAGACATTTCTCCCTACCCATACGTAACTAGATATAATGATATCTTTTGCCCAATTAATCCTTTTTTTGCTATGAATATCAAATATAGGATGCCCATCTGATGCACGCAAAATAACATCTCTTGCTATCATGCAGTCATGGCCAATTGTAACATTGCACTTATCAGTGACGACTTCAAAACCTGCACCTATTGTCGTTCTTCTACCGATAATAACTTTTGAACCTTTTGTTGCGACAATATCACCTTTAATCTTACTGTTTTTATGTATTCTTACGTAATTATTATCACCCCTAAATATTACGGTAAGCCATCGACACTCAACATCATCTTCTATAATAAGTTTGTTATTGTTTCCATTGAACTGAACTTTATTCTCTTTGCTATTTACAAGATCTCCACATACAAAAATATTACCTGACCCATTATCATCAACGGAAAACGAGTCTTGAGTCTTGAGTCTTGACATATTAGTATCCTACGTTATTTTACCACTAGTTACTTTTCTTGTCATTAAAAAGCATTTAAATTTTTATATTTAATTTCGTTGACGTCAATGTTTTTTGCCAATGTACTTACTTCTTTATGTGAGCAGTTCATATTTTTGACGCCAACGAAACATTTAGTGCTTCCCTTCTATTAAGTCTAACCTAGCTTTTATTCTTTCTATTTCTCTGCGCTGCCATGCCGCCTCGATATAGAATAAGAGATCAGGTCTGACCCCCCATCTAGATCCTGCTGGCGTTATTTCAACGCGCTCAATGATGTCTTCCATTACCATCACTGGATTATCATCCTCATCAACAATGATGCTCCCGTCATTATCAGTCAGCGGCATTTCCCTTTGGCCAGTAATGACGTCATCATATACTGCGGGATAATCGTCATAGCAAAGAAAGGCATAGCGGCATGTTGTGCTTTCTTCTTCCATGAGTCCGTGAGAAATAAGAACATCACGAAGTTGCTGCGCGATTACACCATGATGTATCCTCGCCCCTTCTTCCCCCTTTATAGCGACAGCGTTCAGCCATTTATAAGCGATATACCTGACGTCACCCCAGGCATCCAGCAATTCTTCGTCAGGAGAGACCGGCTCTGTCTTTAATGTTCCGTCACTGGTAACCACAGGATTGGAGCCAAGATAAACTGTCGAGAACCTGTTTCCCGGACCACCAAGAGCATTTACATTATCAAGATAAGGTTTAACATCTCCGTTCTCAAAAAGATGTTCGAGTGCGTTATATACCGCGCGACGTGGAGTACTGCTTCCGGAACCATGCAACGTTATCATTGCACCATCTGCTGAAGACGTTGTTTCACCGCCGCTAACGATTAATCTCTGAGCGGTAACATCATCAGACGGTACTTTCTTCGCAATAATGGCGTAATTACCCTCAAGTTTGACTTCCGCGCGAACTTGTCCTGATGTACCTGCATGGACAGTCAGTGACTGGACGGCAACATCATCTGTGAAATCAACGGGTACAGGAACCGTCCTCACGCCTGACGTCGACATAAAAGTAGGAAGCGTTCTGTTAGGAGTGGCTCCGTAGACAAAATCCCTTGAAACAAATTCTTCCTGTTTAATTTTCACCCTGAAACAATACAAATCAGCCGGGTGACCATCGTGAACATAAGGATATTTTCTGTTGTTATCCCCTATGCTCCATGGGTTTAGAAAGTCTTCCCCACCGAAAATGTAGTACAGCCAGTTGTCTTTGATACAAACTGAACCAACACCAACCGCAGAGTTAACTATTCCGCCCTGATAAATCTGATCAGTAACATTAACCCACTCTACATTATCCAGACTCCACTCATTGACGTTAACTCTGGTCATAAATGTTCTTGGATAATTTCCTGCATAACGGTTATCAGGTTCTCCTCCTTCCCACTCACCAAATGCGCGCTCACTGCCAAAAATAATCAGCTCATCGCCAACTTTGGCAAAAGGAAGGTTTGAGTGATGAACATTATTTGGGAAGCGAAGAGAATTCCATGATGTACCTAAATCAGAGCTTCTGTGCAATGAACTACCGGGTTGAGTACTTAATGTCCCCCTGGTCGTCAGATACAGAATGCCATCATAATATTTTACACATGGCTCAGATGCATTCGCCTCATATTCTGCAGGTATGCGTCTGCGAACAAAGCTACCAGGAGAACCGAAAGCATCAGAGAAATAGAGTATCCCAAGCTCGCGTGGGCCAATATCACCATTATGGTAGCCAACAGCAAAACTGTTATCGCTAATCGTCGCAAAACTGTGAATCTCAGTAACAGGAGTGCTTCCGTCAACAAAAGAAGGAATAGTTCCAAGACTGGTTTTTCTCCATGGTGACGAGTGAAATGATGTACCAAAACTCCAGTATCTACCCTCGTTATTCTGATCCACATCCTGGGTATTTTGCGTCGTAACTGTAAAAGTATTTTTATCAATAACAGTAGTCACCGTCATATTCCCGGTAACACCTGTAACACCAGAGTTTGAGAAGTTGACAAAATCACCAGCAAATAATCCGTGATCAGTAATGCGAATATAAGCGACTTGCTGATTTGCTGCTTTCGTTATACCACCATAAACGCGAAGGCTGCGACTCATTGGGCGATCCCACAACTCTGCAACCTGCAGTTTATTTCCGCTCACGGTCCGCGTCTCAATTACAGCAAAAAGGCGATTTCTGACAACCCCCATACTCATGCAGTGATAGTTAACTGTGGGATAGTTTTCATGTAAATCTGTAAGCCATTCCGGCGTTGTCCAGGTCTTCCCGTCATCTCCTGAGCGAACCCATGCAACATGGAGGTTATTTACACCATGGCGGTCTCCAGCCATAAAAGGCGCATAGATGACATTGTCATATACAAACGTTTTATCCTGCGTCCAGGCGTTGTACCACGGTGTATCTGTAATTTTAAATAACTCTCCCTGGATAAAATCTTCAGAAGCATAAAAAAGAGGCTGACCCGGTATTCTCTCAAATAAAAAACGAGCATTTTTAAATCGACTGACATCTGGAAGAGTTGATACTTTAAAAGTAAGCCCTCGCCCATCTATCTTTTCACCACCTGTTGCAACAGAAAGTAATTCTGATAGAGCTGATGTATCATCATGAACACCATCACCAATAGCCCCCCAACCTCTTACATCATAACTGTCTCTCCATCTTGCTATCTGAAGTTTTGGGTATTTATTCGCTCCATCTGGGTCTTCTAATTGCTGCCGTAACTGATCAGGATCATACTTCAGCACATTCGGAAAATAGAACTGCTGTGTACCATACGCATCATAAACAGCCATAGAATGGCCTTGCACGGTTACGAACTTGGCAATCTGTCCGTTATATACCGGATATCCAGCGGCGTTAATGATGATTGGTTGCGAAACAGGAACGTGAGAACCATCTTCGTTCTCAACATAGACCTGAATCTGGTTTTCAGGATTTACCGGGTCAGTGTCAATTTTACCGATATAAATTTTGCCATTAGCTACGGCTTTAAAAGAACGCGCCATAGTGAAGAGTTGCGAAGGCATACTCACTACAACATTGGCTGTAATGTCTGTCATTTAATTTGCTCCAGATACAAGGAATCGCCGCAGCATGGCTACGGTTGGCATTTATTACATACCGAAACGGTACGATTGTTGATTTGTACAGTAGGTTTTACGATGCCATTCCACCCATTTGGTGAGGCATTGATGATGTACAGCAAATACGATGAGGCGCAGTTCCACTTGAGGCTTACACACGAGTTGCACGCTAAGATTAAGCAGCGTGCAAAAATGAATAACAGGTCTATCAATTCCGAAATTGTGGCTACGATGGAAGAATCACTCTCCAAACCATCACCTGTAAGCGGGTATCGTGATGAAGAAGAGAGGCTGGCCTCATTAATCTCGGAACGAGTAAAAGAAGTTGCGGCTGAAATTCTAAGGAAAGAAAAAACCCGCGATTAAGCGGGTTTAGTTTTCATTATAAAATGTTACGCCACATTTGAGCCATGTAGCAGGTGTTGTAGTGCTTTAACGCCTTCAGAATTGTAACGGAACGCCTCTACCTGTTTGCTGGAATGCGCCGATTTATCCAGGAAGAACTTCCCGTACTGCTCAGTTTTGAGGTTGTTTGCGTTAGCAATGCGACCAATCTTGTTGGCCGTTACTCCAAGCTGCTCTGCAACCTCCCCTGCTGAGTAGTAATGCTCTTCTATTGCCGGAAGAGGTATTGCATTAAAACCAACAAGCGGGTTGATTATACTTGCTGCCGCTGTCTGCTTTGCCTCAGGCGCAAGATTTGGCATCAGATCGAACAGATTGGTAACAGCTTCAACCGTCATTTTCAATGTTCGCGCTTGACGATACTCAACAAGTCCACTCGCTGATTTACCGCTTTTAATGTGCGCTTCTTGCATACTTTCAAGTTGGTCTACCAGTGAGCGGCGAACGGCTTTTGACTCGCGAGCGGCAACTCGCAATGCTTGCTTGATTGACATCTCAATGATAACCATCGAAGTTTTGTTCGCTTTTTGCACTACACTTTTTGTGTAGTGCTCTCCATCCAATTCATCTTCAATTTTCTCGATGAATTTGTTATTACGAACCTCCGGCTCACCGCACTGTCTACGAGCCTGATTTACCATCTCAAGCAGGCGCTGGCTGTCAATGGTTTTATCCGTGACAACGGATCCGATGTTTGCTACATTCTTAAAAGTCATTAGGCATTCCTTATGTGGTAGTAAGGGTGTGACATAGGCCGCCAGCAGCACACTGGCGGTTTTCTTTTTGCGCCGTCCGGCGCACCAATCAATGAATCCATTCCTCGCCGCGCAGTTTTGCCAGCATTGGCTGAGCGTTCTTTACGACAAAATTGTTGGTATCAAGATTCTTCATTTCACGAAGAAGTGATTTCTTGGTTTCTTCTGACATATAGCGAGTCTCATATGCGATATCGTAAATCCTTCCTGAAAGCTCAGAACAAATTTGCTTCATTCCTGGGTAGATGTGTTTGCACATTTGTTGACTCTTCTCCATCCACAATTGTAAGTAGCAGAGATTAACCAGTTCTTCGTCAGTAAACTGTTTTGCAATCGGTGAGCATTCTGCCTGCCGATCCAAAATATCCAGCACCCAGCGGCGGAACTCTTTGGCTACCGGAGTGCGAGCAAACATCGCGATTAGGTGGGCACCGCGTAGTGAGAAAACTCGCACTTTTTTGCGATAATTTCCTGAGGTACTCACTTCGAGTACCTGAGTCATTCCGGCGCTAAACTCATCGCTATACTTGTTATAAATCATTGTTACTGCACGACTATTTGCGTATTTAAGTGCAGATGCAATATTAGATGATGTAAACCAAACACCATGCATATCACGGGTGGGCACCAACTCAACTCCGTGGAAGTTGTAATCTGATTTTGCTACAATATTCATGTTAGTTTCCTTGCATACGGTTACTGACATAGAGGCCCGGTTTGTGTTCGCGCACTGCCGGGCTTCACTATTTTTATGTCCTAGCATTCTTCTCTCCAATCAGTCCGTACACTTTTCTCAATTGATAAATAAGTTCCGTGTTGAACTGTCGACACTCTTTTTCTCCATTTCTTTCAATCGCCTTCCTTACATCCTCTGGGAAACGAACCTTGCGTTGATACATGTCTTTTGCTTTTTCCATCTCCACTCCTTAAATAGCCCCACTGTGGGGCAATTGAAATTGTCACACCGTGCGTCATTGAAGTCAACCCCACCGTGGGGCATAATTTACTTATTGTGAATTTTTCCTGTTTGGACTAATGGTATGAGTAGAGAAGACCCTCAACTTCGGATTAGGCTTCCTGTTGAATTAAAAAAAATAATTGAAGCGTCATCAAAACAAAATAATCGTTCTATGAATGCTGAGATTGTCACTCTGCTTGAGTTGGCGATTCGTGTTTGTCGTGATTTTGGGCCGGAGGATGGTCCTATCGTTCAGCAGTTTAAAGAACAACTAGATGCGATAAACAGAAAATATGATAAAATCGAGCATGAAAAACTTATACCTCAACTTTTAGAAATCATAGAAAAACAGAAAAAACAAGTAGATAAACTTATTAGCATGGTTGAAAGATCAATTCCTCTTTCAGAGGAATATAAGCAGAAATATCTTGGTGATGACAACAAAAAACCCACCTGACGGTGGGTTAATTTTTGCCTTTTTTGGACCATATTGACTACTCATAAAATGAGATCAATATTTAATCGCCCAATAACGGGTGTATGTTGAGGTATATCATGGCGAAAAAACCAGGTGAAAACACAGGAAAAAACGGCGGAATATACCAAGAAGTTGGCCCACGCGGCGGTAAGAAAGACAATTTTGCCACCGTCAAGGACAACGAAAGGCTTCCGCCAACAACAAAGCCAGGTCATGGCTGGGTATTGGATAAGCGAACTCCAGACAGCAAAAAGTAATAATCAAGCCGGGTCACTCCGGCTTTTTGATATGTCGCTCGCAGAACTCAACAAGCCTGCTCATTAAGTAGCAGTAAGTCTCATTGGCTCTTCCTGGTTCAACATCAACACCGACCCTTGAGCAGATATCGAATGCCATGTGAGCGCACTCATGGGCAATAGTAGATAGTTTGCCATTGAACACGCCTATCACATGCAAAACACCATTCTCGCTGCTCATTGTATGAGACGCTCCGTTGGCATCCGAGTCCTGCACGTCCACACCAAGTTTTTGATGCAGGCGTTGCCATTCTGGAAAGTCTCTACAAAACACAATTGTACCGCTCTCAAAGAGCGGAACGAGCATCTTTGGTACGTTTCCAATGTTAACTTTTTTCATGGTATCCTGCTCAAAACTAAGGAGGTTGGTGTGAAGCGATGGTTCCTCATAATTACTGTTTTCGCGATCATTTACGCTATTTTCCCTGCATTAAAAGCACCAATGCAAATAATTTCACTAGCAATAATTGCAATTGGTGCTTTCATTACAGTATCCGTACTTGTGTTTAAGGTTTTAAAGTTTTTAGTTTGGCTATCAAAAGATGATGGATGCAAAGTTCATCAAGAAAAAGAAGGCAAAATAACCAAAGTTGACTAACTGTCACTAGCGAGCCATGTAATAATCCCCGTGCGGGCAATGGTTTTTGCTTCATCTGTTGATAGGGTTTTCTCCCATCTCTTAAATGCCCCAGATTGCATCAGTTTCCTTTCTATTGCGCGTCTCACTTCTGCTCTGTCTACTGGTGCGTTTTGCAGGCGAAATAGCATTGATTTAAACTCAGGAGAAGACAGTAGAGCATCAGCAGCCTTTATCCTGCTTGTTTTCCCTGACATCAATGCGGACGTTATCACCCCTGTTGCACCTACACCAGGAAGACCAGATAAGCTTGTAATACCTTCCGCCGCAGCAGCTTTTGAGGCTATTCCATAAATTTTTGCTAGACTACCCTTTTCCTTCAGAAAGTTATTAACTTGCTGATCCACAAGGCTGCTAGCATACTGCTTACCAGTATTGAGTCTATTCATAGCCTTGGCTGCTTGATAAATCGTATCAAGGCGCTTTGATGCATCTGTGCCAATAGCATCACGGAGAGTCTTCATATTGGCCCCATTGCGTGATATTCCGTTATACCATTTTACAAATCCATCAACCCCTAATTGCTGACCTGGTGATTTAGCATAGCTGGTAAATGCTTTATTCATTGAGGTGAGCACAACTTCCTGCCGCATATCCTTTGGAATTGACTTCATTAATTGCCTAAAGTCACCACCGTTTCCTTTTGCCATATTAACAACGGCACTTTCAACTTTTGGAATTGCTGATTGCTGAAGTTTTCTACCCAAAACGGTTACGGCATCATCTTCAATGGATTTTCGTTTTTTTACCAACTCCTTACCAAGCGTCCATAACTCCCCTGCGCCATATTTTTCTGCGACAGCCTGTTGGTCATCTGTTATAGCTGCATATAACTTTTTAAGAACACCTGTTTCTTCATCCTTGAATGGGCCAGAGCCTTTGCCAATAGCTTGCCCAACCTGCTTTCTGGCGAGATCTAAACGCCCATACGTTGGCAAGGTGTTTGGATCAAGTCGGTTCAATGTCCGCTTCATTATTGGAGATAATTCATCAATTCCACCTATGTCATCAGCAAAATCCTCTAAAAAATTCAATGTATTGGTTGCCTCAATACGGTCTCTTACTGGAACCTTTTCGGCAATTTTGTTGTAGATGTTATCTGACTGATTTTGTAATGATGAAATGGTTTTATCAAAATTATCTGCAAGCCTGTCAGAAACCAGTTGCTTATCAAGGTTTCCCCCAAATGAAGTTATCATTTCATCAGCTTTTCTTCCTAATTCAGTAATAAAGCGCTTATGCGCCTCACTAATCTCTGTTCCAGGAAGACTTGCCACTGCATTATCAAGAGCCCTGACAGCAGGATTATTAGAGATCATTCCTGGAGTGGCATAATTTTCCAGTTCTAGCTCACGGATGGCATTTATCGCGTTAAAATCAGGATTAACTTCATCGGCGAAACCTTGAATAGCTCGTTGCCCGCCAATAAATTTATTATCCATTGCGCCAGCAGCTTTCTTTAACGTTGCTTTAGATGATTTACTCCCCATCCCTACGGATGAGCGATAAATATCCCCGGCACTATTTTTAATTTTTCCTGCAATCTTCCCAAGCGCTGGACCAACAATCTCGGCTACAGGGCCAGCCACAGCGCCAATAGCAGCGCCGGAAGCAACATCGCTATTTGTTCCATTGGCTACAATAGCCCCTTCTCCAGCACCAAGCCCTGCGGCGGCAGCCAGCCTTGCCGCCCCTTTCGGAACCTGAGAAATAATCCCACCACCACTAACAAATGGCGCGGCTTGTCCAACAAACTCACCAACATCTTGTGCGGTTGATGGTTTTGCCGCTAACTTCTGCTGTAGAGACTGAATTGCGGCTTGCTCTTCTGGTGTCATATCCTGAAACAGGCCAACACCTTTACCAACATCCATCAATCCACTGAGAACGCCATACATAAAACGGTCGAAGCCGTTAGCATTATTAACAACATTTTCCTGTCTGGAATTTTCCTCTGGTGAAACCAAAGGAGATTGCTGCTGTTCTGGTTGGGCATCAAGCACAAAGCCATCAGGAAGCTGTGAGTTATCAGGCTGATTATCGAGAACAAAGCCTTCGGGTAAACCTACATCGGTTGCCATTGTCCGTTCCTGTAAATGAGTTTCTGACCAGTTTTAGGGTTCGTTGCCGTCGCGCCTTCTGATATCCCACTTGGCGCAGCTTTTGTCTGCCCATTACCACCTTGTGGTGTAGGCTGCGCTGGGACATCGTCAAATAGCTTGGCCTTCCTTCTCCCTAAGCTTTTTTTCAGCCCCTGAGGAATAGTATCTCCATACGTATCCAGATATTCGTCTACCTGCTGGTTAAACTGCTGCCCCATAGCGTTGGCGTTAATTTTTGCTGCGTTAACAATGTTATCCCTCGCTTCCTGTGACAAGCCATTCCCTGCATTAAGCTGGTCTACATATCCTTTTATCTGCCCCCATATGCCATCAGAGCGCATAACCTGAACCTGTTCACCTTCGCGAACAACTGACTGAGGGTCGAGAGACTTCATGTAATTAAAGATAATCCCAAGTTGGGCAGCGCCAGTATTTACCTTGCTAAGGGCTTGCAGAGAGTTTGCCGCCGCTCTGACAGAGTTATAATTTTTACCAAAATTGGTAATGTCAGAATTTAATCCCTTAATTAATTCTGCTGACGGCTTACCTTTTTGCCCCAGCTCCATTAGCTTCAATCCCATCTCATCTGAGTGCATTTGTGCCCGCTGAGCCCTGTCTAGTTGAGCGTTCTGGATATTTGCCCATCCTCTCTCGTTCTCCATGTCAGCCTGACGGATGCTTTCATCCAATCGCCCTTTCTCAATTTCACGACCAGCTATCTTGTCCTGAACAGCAAACGCCTTTTCTGGCCCAAGTGCACCGAGAGACATAGTAGTCAGCATGTGTGATAGCTGCTCTGGATTCTGAATACCTGTCTGAATCATCCAGTCAGCATTCGCCCCCACGCGATTTAACCTGTCCTTGTTATCAGTAATGAATTTACTGTAGGCTTCCGGTCCCTGAGAAAGAGCGACGTTAGCCCTCATGGCTAAATCGCCCATATCGTTGCGTTGCTGCTCATTAAGACCGGAAAATGCCTGTTGTGCCTGTGCAACAAACGCTGGATTTTCCTGGGCAAACTTAAATAGTCCCGATGGATCACCAGAAGCCCATGCATCAGCGTGAACCTTATTGAACGCACTAATCGCTTTCTGTTGCTGTTCCTGCTTATAAATATCAGCAACTCCAGCCAGACCACGTAACGCGGTCAGACCAACGTTATTTGCACCTGATCGAGCCAGTTCATTGTTTTCGCGAATCAGACCAAGCGTTGCGTTAATGTCGCTTGCCTTTGGTGCATTCTCATTTTGCGTACCAATGCCAGCCAGAAAACCACCAGAATTAATACCCTGTTGCCACGTAGCCATTGATTAACCCTTAAAACAGTGAACCAAGCAGACCAAGACCAGCACCAATACCAGCCCCCCACGGAGTTGATAGCTCGAGAGCACTGGCTATGCCACCACCCAAAAGCGCACCGGATGCAGCACCACTAACACCCTGCTGCAATGCTGACGGTCGGTTGGCGTTTGCCGCCGCCAGTGCTGCGCTTTGCTGCGAAATCTGACTCATGTTGTTGGCATATGTTTGCCCGGCGTTTGCCTGTCCCTGAAGAGCGCCAAGACCGATATTTGCCAGGTTGTTGTAATTGTTCATTTGTCCAGATAGCCATTGCTGACCAAGCGTTGGTGCGATTGTTGCTAACTGATTACTGGTTGCGGTGGAACCCAATCCACCTGTTGCTTCCGCTGCCGCCAGACTCTGATAGCGAGCCTGACCAGCAAGATCTTTATACTGCTGAGAGTTGTAATACTGGTTAAGCGCCTGACCTTGCCCTTCCAGAGACGATAAGTTCTCGAGGCTGCCGAGATACTTATCAGCCAGAGGAGTAAACGGCTTCAGGTTGTTCATGATGGTGTTGAACTGCTTATTTTGCAGGTCTGCGGCATACTTCTGAGCTTCTGCGGCATACTTTGCACTTTTATCAGAACTGCCACCTTTCCCGCCTTTTTCAGGGCAATAAGGTTCCTCGCCGCGCAGTTTTCTGCCCAGCTTAAATGCATATAACATGGCTATCTCCCGTGATTCAGGAAGTCGATTAGTTCTTCGCGTGTGGCGCTGTAAAAAGTCACGTCATCCACGCCTTTGAAGTATTTCTTGATGGTTCCTACACGCTTAAGGCCAATCATTGCGCAGTACATCTGACCGTGGCGGAATTTGCGTGCGGCGAACGATGTGACGCACTGAACGGTGGTGTTAGTCAGAATGTATCGCCAGAACGCCAGCCCTATTTCCTTGCTGAAGCCGCGAATCTCTGGCAGGTACATGGCGTGGCAATCGAATGTAAGCGGCTGAATCTCCTGATAGTAAACAATGCCGCCAAACTGACCGTGCACGTTCACCTCAAAGTAACGGCAATCAGGTTTGTAGTCGTATCCATCACCGTTGTTGCTCCCGGCGATGATGTCAGGGTGATTTCCTACTGCTTCGATCAGGTCGATGTTTCGCGTTGGTTTGAATGTAATCATCAGTCAATCAGCCCATGTAATCTAAGTGCTGTTTCAAGCGCCAGAATACGCTGCCGCGCCTGCTCCAAACCTGTAGCGATAGCTGCGACTTCGGATTGTGTGTACGTAGTGCCGACCGTGTATGACTGGTTAGCGTTGAATGAGCCAAGAAGTGGTGTGCCTGTGGCCGCTGTCCATCCGGTCTGCCTTGCTCCAACGACCTGAATTCCATCAACTGAATATGATGTTTTTACATCCAGCGGTGACGCAAGAGACTGCGATTCTGTTACGGTTTTCGATACGTAATCACTCTTAATGTCAGATATATCGCTTTCTACGCCATCCAGTCTTTGGTCAACAGTGACCAGATGCGCCTGAATATCGATAACCTCATCCAGCAAGTAATCAACATCGCTACGCAGTACAACTATCTTCCCTTCGGCGGTTGTTAACCTGACCTCAAGGAGATTTATCGCTTTTGTGTTTGCGGTGATTCTTGCATCGTGGTCAGCCAGTTCGACATCCTGTTCATCGTTTTTCACCTGAGCATCGTAAGCGCCCTGACCAGCCTGATTTGCTTTCCCGGCAATTGCGCCGACATCAGCCCCCTGATTAATGACATACAGCAGGTAAGACTGGCTGAATATATTGCGTGGAAGGATTGATGTATCGAGCCGCGTCGCCTGCACAATAACAGGGGTGTTGAGATTCGAATCAGCCATTACTCGATCCTTATCTGGCAGCCAGACAGAGTGACAGGTGACTTCGTGATAACGCGCAATTTGAAGCCGACATTTTTCCTGATGCGCCCGACTCGCTTCCACAAAACGCGTTTGTCGTAAACAAACGGTTCATTCTGCTCAATCATCTGCTCACGACCGTAATTGATGCCGTCAGTGGTTGCAGAGAGAAAAAGGCGGTCGGCGTACTGCGCAACGCCAGTTGAAGATTCAACTTCAAGGTCGAAAACTCTGGCGTTATCCGCTTTGAACAGAGGAGTAAACAGCAGATGCTCCTGTTGCTTGTCGTACTGGCTGCTGATGTCGAATTGCAATTTCCCGGTCACGGACTCCAGCTTATCGCCGCACGTTATCTGATTGCCTTCGTAAATGAAGTCGATAGCGCGGTACACATCGTCATACAGACCTGTTTTCAGTACACACCATTGCGGAGCATTGGCGCTTGAAGATGCGTCGTATACGAGGACATGGCGCGGAAGATGGATAATCAGCAGCTCATGCGCATCAAATCGCAGAGACTCCATCACACCATCAGCCAGTTCATCAGCAGTGTAGGAGCGAAGAATTTTCTCAATGCTCGCGCTGGCGATTGGTGACACCTGCCCGGAACCGATGATGTATACAGACGGCGCACCTGTTGCCGGATTGCTGATGAACGCATAGGAATCAGCGAATGGCGTTTTGCAATAGGTTCCGGCGATGCCTTTTTGCACCATCAGTGATGGCTGTGCGACATACAAAGCAGCACCAACGGTGGTTGCGCCAGTCAGGGAGAAATATTCAATAGTCGATGAACCAAAGCAGACGATGAAGTCTCGCCATGTCCCGATACCGATGATGCCGTCCGGCTGCGATTCTGCGCGATATTGTGCACTGTATCGGTCAGGGTGCGATTCGTCTTCAAGGTCAGTGATAAACCATGAATCAGTTCCGTCTTTTGACCACGCATAACGCCCACGTAAGCGAGTAATGTCGCGAACTGAACCTAACTCATACTGCGTGAATCCACTGTCTGTAGGCCAGTTTGAGACGGTTTTAACCGTGCCATCATAGCGATACTCGACCAGTTGACCATTAACGCCTACCGCCTGTGATGTTCGACCATGCGCCATTGATACGCGACCACTTCCGGCAACATCACCAACCTCGCTTTCGCCCTTATACAGCTTGCCACCACACACGCGATAAACAGCATTCTGCGCCATGTTGTACTCGACGCCTCGCGATACGCCGTTCACATCAGAACGTTTGGCAATGCCCGGGAATGAGCGAAGATATCCGCTGCTGTTGAGGATTTCTTTGGGTGTAGCCAACATATTCACTGGCAGATAGTCGATATAGTCGGCGTTTCGAAAGTCTTTGCCGACACCTTTCATAAGCGGAAGTTGCTGAATCGGCATTTATTCACCTATGCGTTTGGGATATCGCCATCAATCAGAGGGAGATCGCCTGGATAATATCGGTCAGATGTGAACACGTCATATTTATTACCCTGTCCTACAGGAAAATCTCCACGTCGTCGCATTGAAGGAACAACCAGAGTGTCGGTCATCAAGGCATCATATGAGCGTTGGGCGTTACTGAGAACTTGCGGAGTTGGTTCAAGGCTGTAATCAGATAGCATTCTCAGCAATAACTGATAGCCTACTGCGTGTTTGTATTTTCTTGGAAGACCTGACTCATCATCTGGTAATGGCTGCTCATCTCCAGTTGCGAAAGCGTAACCAATGTCGCCGGGGTTAATCATCCACTCGGACATCATATCTTCCAGATCATTTACACCATCTTCAATTGATTGCGGCTCAACATCAGTCAGCGATGCATTAGAAGCAATAGCAAACTTACGAAGCGCAAAAAGGACGATCTCACCCTTTGTCAGTACTGTTGCCATTGTCTGCCGCCTTACGACCTCGCTTACTGGTCGGTTTCAATTCATCAACTGAGGCAACAAAGCCCAACTTTTCGAAAAACTGGAAGTCTTTTTCTGCGATAACGGCCTGTACATGCCCGGATTCGTTATCTGCGGCAAGGAATACACTCATGCGATCCATATTGTTTCCTTAAAACATAAAAGGGGCGGAAGCCCCTTGTTATTACGGATTACCGAAGAACTGACCGCCCATGTGAGGGTTAAAGCACACATATGCAGGCAGTAAGTCGAAGCGCATTTTTTGCACGTTGGCATCGCCATCTGCGTATTTATGTACGCGGATGGAGAAACCTTCATATGTTGCAACAGCAGAATCAATACTGTGCAGTTTCGGCAGTGGGATAGAGCCAAGTCCACAGAAAAACTTGTTATAGAACAGGTTTGGCTTCATTGTCTGGCTAGCAGTGCCTACTACAGATACGGCATCGCCTGCCGCTACCTGACGACTTACAGAGTTGTACTGCGGGTTTGTAGTGTCATAAATCGGAACACCAGAAAGCGTAACCGTCACATCGCCACTGCCGTCTGAATCAGCATCAGCAGTAACCGTTGCAGTGAAGCTAATTGGTGTGGCTCCGTTATACAACGCCTGTTTGGTCTGCTGTTGCAGCCAGTAGGTATTGGTGAATTTAACCTGATCACCAGCTTTCAGGAAACCTGTAACGCTGGTTGTCGCTCCGGTCAATGTTACAGTGAACTGGTATGAGTCTTTAACTGCGTTATAGGTAACAGTTGGCTGTGTTTTGACTGTCAGTGTTCCGCCAAATGCCCCCTGAGTACGAGAGGCAAGCCCATTAGACATCAGTGCGCGAATGCCGCCAAAATTGGTTGGGATCTGTGCATTCTCCCATGCAGTACGAACCAATTGATCTGAAGCGTGCAAACCAGTCTGCGCATCAGCAAGTCGCTGTGCAGACCATGGATCCATTACAGCATAGTTTTCACCTTCATTAACGCCGAGGTCTTTCAGGAAAGATGCCGTCTGCGCAACATCAGACCATTTGGTGATTGGAGTATTGGGGCTACCAAGTGACAACGCACCGTTATTCATCATGAAGTGAGCAAGCTCTGTTTCAAGGTCGGTAACGATTCGCTGGCGAACCGGCGCGAGAATTTCTTCCAGTTGGTTAAGCTTGATCGCTTCCTCCAGTTGCTGATATTCAACAGCAACAGTGATGTAGTTACCTACACGCCCCGTAGCTTTACCTGAGATCAGGTTGTTTTTATTTTGCCCTGAAATATCACCAGTGGGAGTACGGAGGGATGAGAATTGATGCGGACGTTTAAAGCTAACGCTATCGCCAGTGCTGGAGTTGATTTCACCTGCCAGCAACTGACGGTCTACGGTTTTCGCCAGAACTAAATCTGACATAAAACCCGGAAGGAATTTTTTCAGAACGATTTGACTGACGTTACTGTCGAGATTGTTAGGCATTTATCTTTTCCTTATTCGATTTTTGCGCCGGGGCATAATTTGTTGAATTCGTCTTGTTTCGCATCAGCACCGCCACCACGTACTTCCGGCTCTGGCTTGATGGCTTTCTTTGGTTTTGGAGCAAGGCTTACCTGTTTGCTAATCTGCCCCAAGAGGAATGCTGCGCGAATTGGATCTGTCTCAGCGGCTACACGCTGGCGTAATTGCTGGCTCTTACCTAAGCCATAGGCGAGTAGTTCAGAGCCTTCGTCTGCACAGTGAATGATGATTTCCTGCTGAATTGGTGGTAGCTCACTAAGAACAATGGCCTCCATTTCCTGATAATCTTTCACAGGAAGTTTGGCTGCCCGTTGTTTATGCGCTTCTACCCTTTGCTGGAAACGCTGTTGGTATTCCTGTTGCTGACGTAGTTTTTGTTGCTGCTGCTGTTCGACACGGCCTTTTTTCTCATGCCAATCAGTCAATGCCTGTTCAAACGCCTGTTCGTCATAATCACACGACTCAAGAGTCGGTTTTGGTGGAATAGCGTCTGGTTGTGGTTGCTGATGTTCCGCAGGCTTGGCTAATGCTTCCTCAAGCTGGCGGCGCAACTCACGGTTTTCTTTCTGTGTTTCTTTGAAGCCTTTGCGAAGATCTTTCACCCATTGCGGTGCAGGTTGCCCGTCAATGTGATCATCATCGTCAGCGTTAAGCTGAATTTCTTCATCACCAATACGCAAGGCGTAATCTTCTGGTGTCTCTTCGGTTTTTTCAGGATCAGTTGCCATCTCTTTTCCGTTGTCATCCTGGCTTTCATTCTCAGGCTGTGACTCTGTTTGGATGATGGTTTCTTCTGCATTTTCCTGTGTTTCAGACAGGTCAATAACCTGACCGTCGATGATCAGTTCGTTTTCCATTGATTACTCCTGGTTAACTCGGCATTAAGTCTGCCGGTGACTGTGGTGGTGACTGGAATTGCTGTTGTTGTGACTCGGCGACATCTTTCAGAAGGCGTATTGCCTCCATCACTGCTTTGTCATCGATGTTTCTGGCTTGAGCCAGTTTATAGACAGTGTTTGCCTGACTCTCCATCGCATCCTGCTGGGCAGTAAATGCTTTGATTTGAGTTTGAGCAGTTTCGTTAGTTGCTTTTTGCGCTTCTGCCTGCGCTGCTACCATTTGCGCCTGAGCGAGAACCATTTCAGGATTTGGCTGGCTTTGTGCTGCCATTTGCGCCTGTTGAACAATCTGCTGCTCTTTCTCATTGCGTGGTTTTGCAATGCCAGATATCAGCAGTTGGTTTCGGTTGTACTCTTTGAAGTCATCAAGGCCTTCGCCATCGATATTGTCCAGAATAATACCCTGAATTGCCGGGCGCATTGGGTCTGTTGGAAGCATAGAGCTAAGGACATTTGTCAGTACAGAAACCGTTGCATCACGTCGTGCTGTGTAGCTTGGTCCAACATCAACCGTCACATCGTATCGACCGACAGAAAGGTCATTTAACGCAACAACTGCCCCTGTTTGCCTGTCAACAACCTGTGCGCTCAGGACAGCGATATCATCACTTCCATCTTCGTTAACGATGCGCACTTCACGCTCTGAACCGTACACTTCACGAGCCATTGACAGCCATACTTCACCAGCGCGTTTAAGACTTTTCGCCATATTGTCCAGATAGATAAACGAAGCCATATCTGCTCTGTTCATCAAGTTGTTAACCGTTTCCTGAGCAATATTACTTGGCATCTGCTGCATGGCCTGACTGCCGCCTGTAACCTCCTGAATATCTGCACTGGTTTGCTGTAGTAATGCAGCCAATGCCTGATTCATAACCGCAGGCTGTGTATATCCTGCCGGGGTAGCTCCAGCGATAATATTGCCAGATTTATCTCTCACTTCGCGCAACGGCAAGAACGCTGGGCGTTTCTTGTTGCGAGCCTCCCAGTGCTTCTCAAGTCCACGAATTTGCTCCATGCCAACTATAGGGATCTGACCGGGGTCTTGCGCTGCAGTATCAGCCAGCATTGATACCTGAAGGTTATACAAACGCTGTGGATCCATTGCTTTTGCAATATGTCCTTCGACACGCTCAATGTCATCAATGAACCAGCGTTTTCCATAAACCGGGATGAGGGGGATATGCTCACCAGGAATACGTCGAGGTTTCTCAAGGAAACCATCACCATCCACTACGGATACATACACACGACGGCGCTTCACTGAGCGCCTTGCCACTTCCTGAAATCCAGCTATTGCCAGTTCATCTTCAATATCTTCAACCTGATCACTGTCGTATGTTGCAATCTCTCCAGTGATTGGATGTCGATAACTGATGACGTCAACAGACTCTTTACGAACTTCGTAATACTTCGCTATGTAAATAACATCTGCATCAAACCAGTCATATTCCCAACTGGTCATAGACGTTACATCCAGAGAAGCAGGAGGTTTCTTTCCGTATTCAGCCTCATATTTTTCAGGTGACAACGAATACATACAGAACGCCCACAACGCGTCAGATTTGTCGTACTTCTTAGCGTCAGGGTCAAACCACACAGAGCGCGACGGGTCGTATATTGGTTCAATAGCAATACGCTGACGATCGTCCATGGGGTCGTATTCATTGACCAGCATCGACGTCAAACGGAAGCAACCGAAACCACCAGTAGCAGCGTCGTCAAATGCATTATCGCAAGCCTCACCGCCATCAGTTTCTTCGTAGTCAGCACGGAACAGACCATTTAATTTATTGGCTAACTCTTCGCTTGCCTCTCTGTCACCAGGACGAAACTTAACGGTGATTCTGTTATTGCGGTATTCTGCAATGATGCGGTTAAGTTCAGTTGCAACCTTATTGATTTCAAACTTAGGATACTTCTCGAACTGCTCATCAAGCTTAGTTCCAGCCGCCGTTGCTCCTTCCCATTGACCTCCGGGGACACGAGCAAACCTCGTAGCTTCAATGCACTTTTCGCGCACTTCCTGCTGTGGAGAATAGGCGCGGTCAAACCTGAGCATGATCCGCTCATGTTTTTTCTCTAATGTCTCTGCCATGTTTACCAACCGGAGGATGAGGGAACGTATATTTCAGTTTCTTCGCGGACCAATGCCGGGCAATGCATACACATCATCAGCGCATCAGCCAGGTTAGGAGATGGAATACCGAGCTTCTGCTTCATTTCGACCTTAGTCATAAGCTCCAGCTTCCCGTTGTTATTGAATTTGCGCTGAATCTGCGTCAGTTCTGCAAACAGCTTCTCCAGCATCTTCTCGCCTATCGCTTCTTTGTCGAAACTCAGCATGTCGTCGGGGTCTGCATACTCACCGTGAACAACCGCCCGATATGTCAGATACAGCCTGTCAGCCAGCGCGTAATAGAATTGCGCTCGCTTATTGCGGAATACATCGCCAATAGTGCGAACGTTGTCGCCCTGCACGACTTCATCAGCCCATGCCCCGGCCTGATACGGTGCATCTTCATCGAATGGCGATTCGCTGCCCTTGAACATCGTGGCGGTGATTTTCTTACCGGAGAACGCTTCCGTTGTCTGTCTGCGTAGCCCGGCACCAACACCATCACCATCCCACAGGTAATGGTCAGCGCCGTCTTCAATCGCCAGCGAAGTAGCCCAGTCAGCACCCTCGTTGATGTCCATCAGCAGGCCTTCGGCAATGCGCTTAACTACCGAACCGTGACGCGATGCGTAACCTTTAGCATCTGGCCCTGTATCTGACGGGTCATGCGCAGAGACAACCGCGCCTTTCGCTTTCCATCCGAGTTTCTTGTGCGCATCTGTTGCAGCTTCAAGCCATTCACGTTTGATGATTGCCATATCACTTGCGCTTACTGGCTCACCAAGCCAGATGTGACGATACAGTGTCGGGTTTCTGCGTTTACACTCTTCCATCTCCAGACGGAGAACTTCAGGAAAGTGCGGGTTGTCGGTGTAGTTCACCGTCAGCAGACAAATATCATCGGGAGGGTTTACTACGAATCGCTGATAGGTATCGTCGAGGATGTTTTTCGGGTTGAAGCTCACCCATATTTCGGAAAATGGCTTGCGGATGGTTGGTATCAGGATATCCCATGATTCCTTCGTTACCGCTTCCGCTTCTTCCACCCAGCAGATATCAATGCCTTCGAGCGATTTAATCTTCGTCGGGTTGTTTTTGATGCCGTAGAACATGAATTCAGCATTCGTTCCAAGATGACGAATCATGGAACGCTGAATTTCAAACTCAGCCGAATACCCTTCCCGCTCAATGGTATCTTCAAGCAACCGGATTACCGAATCGCTGATACTGTTTTGCAGTTCACGAGCGCAGAGTATGCGCACAGGCTGCCGACGCGCCGCTTCAACAAGCAGCCTCGCAATTGCCCATGATTTACCGCTACCTCGACCGCCTTTGGCAACTTTGTAGCGATGCGCCTCAATGAACGGTTCAAAGATAGGATTAATCGAGGTCATTTTCCGAATAGAGTGCTCATCGGTGATGTTTCAATCTGAATTGCGCCGCCGTCTTTGCCTGTTAGCTCGTGATCAACCTTGTCGCGCCATTTATCCTTCTGTCGGTTCTTAAGCCAGAAAATGGCAGCGGTTGTATCAGGCGGGTAATACTTCTCAAGCGGAGTTTCGACAATTCTGTTTTCAATAACACGAATATCGATATCTGGAGCCACGAAGCCCATAGCGCGTTGATAAAGACGATCACTAACTTCTGCATCAGCGACGGCCTTACCCTTTTTTATGGACTCCGAAAACTCAGGATAATCAAGCTTCCACTTGTTAATAGTTGACTCACTGACTTCGAAGAAATCAGCAAGCTCTGCATCGGTGTAGCCCAGCAAGCACAGTTTGCGTGCCTGTTCGGCATACGCCTCTTGATACTTTGTTGGGCGCGCCATGTTTATGCTCCGGTAGTGAACAGGTCTAACGCTTCCTTCGATTTACGCACCGCTTCAAATGTGCGGATCGTGATATCCGAATTAGCGCCGCCTGACTGGAAGTGAATTTTGAATAGTTCAAGCTTCAGCTCGTCAGTTCCAATGAATTGAAATGCTTCTTCTGCGGCTGCGTTCTGGTTCATGACCAGTTTGTAAATCTCTAACTGGAATTTCTGTTCTTCAGTCATGGGAATAATCTCTGCCATTGTTGGCTCCGTTTATCCGTTAAAAGGGATATCAGTTAAGTTATCCCGTGTAGGGTATAAGCCATTGTCGAGACCACTCATTGAATGGTCTCTGCAATAACCGATGTCTTTCCATCAGTCCGCCACCACAAAGAATCTTTTTTGCCATAAGGCAGGAGGTTCATCTTTCAGTGGCTGCCAGTGTTATTTCCCCACTTACTGGCTTGGGTTGTTTCGCTGTACTGCCGTTAATTGGTGAGTCCGGGGATTATTTCAGTTCGTTACCAGGCATTTCTTTTAGCTCTTTCAAATGACAACGATTGAGACTAAACCACTCCCCGTGCGACCTATAGTTGTAATATTTTTGGTGCAATTTGGTTTCAAGCTCTCTATCGGCCGGAATCTTTGCAATTAGATTTAGCTTCCCACCACTCATGCGAGATATCTCTGAAATTCGTTTATTAACCCTGCGACTAAACCCTATTTTTGTTAGCCCACTATCTTCAGCATGCAGAACGTACACATATGATTTTTGCGAAGCACTAGGTGCGACTTTGTTGTAATTAATCATGTCAAACATGAAGCCTTGCTTTAGCAAAGTTTCAAAAAAGATAGAATTAACACACCCATTCCTTCTCAGCTCTGCACTTAGCTTGTCAATTTCCTCTATGATGTCGCCAGACCCCTTTCCACTTATAAGAAAATCTTGGTACATGCGACCAATTCTTGAGGTAATTTCAACAAAGTTATTCATAGCGTTTACCTTTTAGAAAGATGAGCCTGTTCGCACAGAAAAGCCGTCCCCGAGATGGTCGCCACCATATACGGCAATTCTCAGGCTCAGCTTTCTGAAAGACTCGGGATTGTTACGCGCTGCGATGCGCGGTTTACTGCAGATGTAAAAAAGCCCCGCAAATGCGAGGCTAAATCCTGGTATTTGTAATGACTGGCTCTTATCTCAACGCAGCCCCTTACCGCGCGCCAGATGCTCAATATCAAGCATCAGCAATGAGATGTTTAATCTGGATTCACTCCAGAAGTGATCATCACCCTGTCTACAGAGCCAGATGTGAAGGATGATGAGTAAAATTATCGCTATCATCGAAGGCATTGCGTCCTGATGTATTCCTGCAGGTAGTTAACCTGCGCGGTTATCTTGTCGATTCCACTTCGGAGACGGTAATAATTGAGTTCAGCATCTGCTGTAAGTCCTGGGCTTTCTCCATCGCCCATGCTGCTGGCTCCGGTCGTTGACTTTGCACAGGTGGCGGCGACTTGCAGGCGCTTACGACCAGCAGAAACATCAGCACGGAGACTTTCGATAGTCGCGTTAGCATCAGCAAGTTCCTTTGTATATCTTGCGTCGAGTTCTGCTACATCACGTTGACGCTTCTGCATATCAGCGATGATGGATGTGGCTTTATCGCGCTGTTCTTTGTAGGCGATGGCGTTATCACGGTAATGATTAACAGCCCATGACAGGCAGACGATGATGCAGATAACCAGAGCAGAGATAATCGCGGTGACTCTGCTCATACCTCAATCTCTCTGACCGTTCCGCCAGCTTCTTTGAATTTTGCAATCAGGCTGTCAACCTTATGCTCGAACTGACCGTAACCAGCCCCCGGCAGTGAAGCCCAGATATTGCTGCAACGGTCGATTGCCTGACGGATATCACCGCGATCAATCATCGGTAAAGCGCCACGTTCCTTAATCTGTTGCAGTGCCACAGCGTCCTGGCTTTTCGGAGAGAAGTCTTTCAGGCCAAGCTGCTTACGATAGGCATCCCACCAACGGGAAAGAAGCTGGTAACGTCCGGCTGCTGTTGATTTGAGTTTGGGGTTTAGCGTGACAAGTTTGCGAGGGTGATCGGAGTAATCAGTGAATAGCTCTCCGCCAACAATGACGTCATAACCATGATTTCTGGTTTTCTGACGTCCGTTATCAGTTCCCTCCGACCACGCCAGCATATCGAGGAACGCCTTACGTTGATTATTGATTTCCACCATCTTCTACTCCGGCTTTTTTAGCAGCGAAGCGTTTGATAAGCGAACCAATCGAGTCAGTGCCGATATAGCCGATGAACACGCTCGTTATATAAGCGAGATTGCTACTTAGTCCGGCGAAGTCGAGAAGGTCACGAATGAACCAGGCGATAATGGCGCACATCGTTGCGTCGATTACTGTTTTTGTAAACGCACCGCCATTATATCTGCCGCGAAGGTACGCCATTGCAAACGCAAGGATTGCCCCGATGCCTTGTTCCTTTGCCGCGAGAATGGCGGCTAACAGGTCATGTTTTTCTGGCATCTTCATGTCTTACCCCCAATAAGGGGATTTGCTCTATTTAATTAGGAATAAGGTCGATTACTGATAGAACAAATCCAGGCTACTGTGTTTAGTAATCAGATTTGTTCGTGACCGATATGCACGGGCAAAACGGCAGGAGGTTGTTAGCGCAACCTCTTGCCACCCGCTTTCACGAGGTCATGTGTAGAAGGCCGCAGCGTAACTATCACTGATGAGTTCAGGATAGCCAGTGGCTACGGCTCAGTTTGGGTTGTGCTGTTACTGGGCGGCGATGACGCCTGTACGCATTTGGTGATCCGGTTCTGCTTCCGGCATTCGCTTAATTCAGCACAACGGAAAGAGCACTCAATGCATTTAAACCAAGCCCCATAAAGGAGAATGCTCTTACCTGTTGCACAGATATAAAAAATCCCGAAACCGTTATGCAGGCTCTAACTATTACCTGCGAACTGTTTCGGGATTGCATTTTACAGACCTCTCAGCCTGCGATGGTTGGAGTTCCAGACGATGCGTCGAAGTGACCAACTAGGCGGAATCGGTAGTAAGCGCCGCCTCTTTTTATCTCACTACCACAACGAGCGAATTAACCCATCGTTGAGTCAAATTTACCCAACTTTATTCAAAAAGTCAATATCATGCCGTTAATATGTTGCCATCCGTGGCAATCATGCTGCTAACGTGTGACCGCATTCAAAATATTGTCTGCGATTGACTCTTCCTTGTGGCATTGCACCACCAGAGCGTCATACAGCGGCTTAACAGTGCGTGACCAGGTGGGTTGGGTAAGGTTTGGGATTAGCATCGTTACAGCGCGATATGCGGCGCTTGCTGGCATTCTTGAATAGCCGACACCTTTGCATCTTCCGCATTCTTTCTCAACAACTCTCCCCCACTGCTCCGTTTTGGCTATATCAACCGCACGGCCTGTACCGTGGCAATCTCTGCATCTTGCGCCCGGCGTCGCGGCACTACGGCAATAATCCGCATAAGCGAATGTTGCGAGCACTTGCAGTACCTTTGCCTTAGTATTTCCTTCGAGCTTTGCCACACCACGGTATTTCCCCGATACCTTGTGTGCAAATTGCATCAGATAGTTGATAGCCTTTTGTTTGTCATTCTGGCTGAGTTCGTGCTTACCACAGAATGCAGCCATTCCGAATCCGGCCTGTGATTGCGCCATCCCCATAGCAGCCATCACATCAGTACCGGAAAGAGAGTCAGAAGCCGTGGCCCGTGGTGAGTCGCTCATCATCGGGCTTTTTGGCGAATGAAATTTAGCTACGCTTTCGAGTCTCATCGTCTTCCCTTTTTGCCTGGCGTGACCATCAGGACGCCGTTAACTATTACGTGACGCTCGCCTTTGCTGTCTCGGTTGTACTTGAGCACTGTTCCTCTTGCGCAGGAAAGCATCCTCGCCACTTCGGTCTGATTGCCTCGTGTCTGGATAAGAAGCTCTGGTATCGTTTGAATTGTGGCGTTCATGCGTTCTCCAGTTCGGTGATTTTTATTCCAAGCCTTCCGCCTGGTACTTTCACGCCACGAATTACGCGAATGTCATCGAATTGCTCGTCGTCTTCCGCAAATCCGGCGTGGATAAGGGAGTCGAGTAAACCTTTCAGGATATTGTCGAGGTCGCGGCGGCGGGAGTCTGGAACGTCTGCGATGACTTTGATGCGGAGTCGTGATTTGGTGAAAATGTCTAACTTGAGTTGGCGGATTATTTGCTGTACATCTTTTCGGTATTTCTGGCCTTTATCGCTGATGTAGTATTGGCTTCCCCTTCTTCGCCAGTAGGTGTTCAGCGACGGTGGGTACGGAAGTGTGAATCTGTATTCTGCCATTTATCCTCTCCCATGATTATGGTGATACCCCAATCGTGATTCCGCCAATTTTCTGGCATTAACGGCTAGAGATATGTCATCGTATAATCCAAGAAATATCTTTTTATTATCACTGTTTATATATGCGCCCCACTTTTTATTCTTCTTATAGTAGGCAACCCCCATTACTCCAGAGCGATTATTAATAGGCTTTTTTCTGTTCCTTGAGTTCTGTTTATCATCTACAACGCGCAAATTGCATATTCTGTTATCGCTTTTAATTCCATTTATGTGATCAATTTCCCCATCAGGTTCACTTCCATAAAAGGATATCCATGCGATTCTATGAGCTCGACAAACTTTTTTATTTACAGATATACGAACGTATCCTTTTTCATCTATAGAACCAGCAATCTTACCGGCATATGTTGAATTCCAGCACTCTCTTACACTTTCTCTTCTCTTGTATATAAACAAACCTGTTTCGCTATTATATTCATACAATTCATTGATTTCTTTTTGTGTTGGATATCTTTTACCGTTCATGACTTAATCTTCCCCTCCTTCAGCAGTATCGCCTGCGTCCTGATCACGCCTTCGAGGTGGTAAAGTCTGGCGTCTTTGTTGTCGAGATTATAGGTGCGTCGGTCGATTTCATCGTGACACGCGCTACAAGCCCATGCGCCGATCAGGTCGTCAGGCTTCATTCCCGTTCCGCAAATTCCAGCCATCCGGTAATGTGCCAGAACTGTAGTTTCAGGATTGCCATTGCATACGCCGTAAATACGTACCTGGCATTCTCTGCCGCGTGCTTCTTTGCGTAGATTAGCCATTAAGCAGCCTCCCCTGTTACTTTCAGCATTCCGTTATCGAGCAGCTTTCTGGTCAGCCACTGTTGACCACGCCCGGTGATTTTTGTGGTGAACGATATCTGTATTCCGTGATTTGTGTTGACCGCTGTTTCTTTCACTGTGAAATAGCCGCGATCCATATATTCCTGCATTGGCACATTGCGCCGGGAACCTGAAGCAATAAGGATTTTGTGATCGCGCATCCACGCAAACAGTTTGTTTGGACCAATTCCAACAACCTTTGCAAAGTTTCCAATCAAAATTCCGCTGGCCTCGCCAACGCGATCGGCAAACTCAACTTTAGGTGCGGCAATTGCGAGCTGGTTTTCCAGTTGCATTTTCTTCTCAGCAAGATCAGCAGCAAGGCGCAACGCTTCCGGTAGCGTTTTGGGGATATTAACCGTAGTTTCTTCAAGCTCTCGCCAACGATCAACAAGACGAGCGGTGAATTCCGGCGACAACTGGGCTACAACGACAATACTGTCTCGCTTACCTTGTTCGCCCTCAAAAACGTAAGCCTCTACGCCACGAAGTAATCCTAAGTTATTGATTTTTTCGAAAACCACCATTGGGGGATTTCGGATCACACCTCGAGCCGCCAGTCGTTCAATAGATTGTTTCACCTTGTCATGACGACTTCCCACCAACTCAGCGATTTCAATGCTTGTCATTTTGATGGCATTGCCATTTATTAACTCATTCATCGTCTTCTTCCTCGTACATTGAGCTATTCGGATCGCTCATCAGTTCTGCGCAGCAGTGCTCACACACGTGAACTTCCAGCACATGCAGCTTCTGACCGCAGTTAGCGCACGTTAAAGCCCGCTCGACGCTTTCTTTCTGGTATTGAATGGATTGGGATGGACTAAGCATGGCTTTCACCATTAAAAAGTCGCTTGTAAGCATCAATATCTCGTTTTGCTTCACCAAGCTTTCGTCTTAATTCCATGTTTTCTGATTCAAGCTTTTCCATGTCTTGTTGGTATCGATCGCTGTGTTCTTTCCATGCTTTTCGATACGCCTTCATGTATGTCGTTTCGGCCTTTCTCTTTGCCTGACGAACAGCGTGATGGTTTTCTACAAACCACTCAGGGTCGTTAAATGCTGCTCTGGCGCATGTATACCAATAATTTGTTGCCTCCCTGTTTAGCCAATAAATACTGATAAATGGCAACCGGATAGACACCATTTTTCGTTGAGACTCTTTCTCGCCGAACATGTGCCCTTTTTTGATGCTAAGGCCAAATCCAGGTTGAATTAAAAGCATTGTCATTTCCTCGCACGATGTCTTAGCCACCGGATATCCCACAGGTGAGCCGTGTAGTTGAAGGTTTTTACGTCAGATTCTTTTGGGATTGGCTTGGGTTTATTTCTGGAGCGTTTCGTTGGAAGGTATTTGCAGTTTTCGCAGATTATGTCGGTGATACTTCGTCGCTGTCGTCTCATTCGTACCTCCTGTCGGTAAATCTGACACCCTGACCAATAGCCCAGGCTGTTGTGTACTCGATCAGACTTGCCATGCGCTTCACGCTCATCTGCGCGCTGCTTTCGCGAATGTTGACGTATTCGCCTTCAAGCCCGGGCAAAACATCAGCTTCCAGGTTTGTTGCCACTGCATGACCGCTGATCAACAAAACCTTCCATTGTTCCGGTTTTAACCATTTGCCGCACCATTGAACCTGACGAGCGATATCCGCCAGCATCACGTGAAATTTTGCGTTCTGGTCAAGGTTGCGCTTGTAGTCAGTAATGCGGATGGTGACTGGCTTGTCTTTATCGAGTGGTGTTGCGAGGATGGCGTTGATTGCGGCTTGCTGTTGTTGCTTAGTTCGGAGGAAGATTGTTTGCTTCATCGAAATTCTTCTCTTTAATTCCAGCGGCTCTGATAGCTTTCATTACTGCAATTACCGTTTTGTCTCTCCCATCCTCATAACCCATCGCATAAGCACCTTCTTCACCATCTTTCCAAAAGTCGTCATTCGATTCGGGCCAGTCGATATCCAGTTCAATAGCTGCTCGCGATGCCTGCCACGTTTGCCAGTGGCCTTGAACATCGTCCATCACGTATTGACCACCAATATCACCACTGCCAATTTCATGGTGATTTTCAGGGTAACGGATAAGGTCTGAGGATTCGCCTCCACGTCGCAACCAACTTTCTTCAAACTGCTTTCTTGATTCGTCCATCGATACTTACCCTCAGTTCAACTCACAAAACGCCACTTTTGCAACGACAACAGGCATAACACCGATAATCACCCACAGGAAAATGCTACCGAAAAGCACACCCACCAGGTCTTTACCTTCGCCTACCAACCGGACAAAACTTCCGACAACCACAATGAACGTCGACACCATCCACATAGCACCGAGAATCCTCAATGCAGAGAAAATCAACTCAACCACGATTTACTCTCCCCCAAATAAAAAGGCCTGCGATTACCAGCAGGCCTGTTATTAGCTCAGTAATGTAGATGGTCATTGCTTCATCTCCCTTTCCATTTCATCAATGTCAACGTCATCAGGAAGATGGGAGCAATACGCCGCTATACCATGATGATTTATCTCATACCCTTTGAACGTTACCATCTGGCGCGTAATCTCAACTTCGTTCAGGAATCCGTCATCGCATAACTGCCTGGCTATTTTCGATTTGGTCTGGATTATTGGTAGTGCCTGTTCTTTCAAAGCGCATGATATTTGTGCATCCCATGCCTTTTCGAGAATGGCTAATTGTTTTTTATTCATACGTCAGCCCCTTGTGCATATCGTCTGCCACGCGCAGCAGGTGCATTTGATGCTGTGCAAATCTGTCTGGCCTCATCCTGGTCACATGCAACAAAGTGTCCGTTACAGAATCGCTGGTAAACCGTACCAAGCGAGCCAAAACGGTTTTTCGTCACGATGATTTCAGCAAATGGCGCGGCGCTACTGTTCTCGTCATATACCGCTTCCCGATAGAGCATGATGATTGAGTCTGCGTCCTGTTCAATGCTTCCTGAATCACGCAAATCTGCGTTTGTCGGGCGTTTGTTTGGTCGCTTCTCAACATCGCGCGAAAGCTGACTCAGGGAGATAACAGGCGTTTTCAGGTCTTTCGCCATCGCCTTCAGGCTTCCGGAGATGTGAGCAATTGCGAGGTCGTTGCGGTCTGCTTTCGGCTTCTCAATCAGTCCAAGATAATCCGCCATGATGAGTGACAGGTTTGGATTTTCCTGTTTGTGCCGTTCTGCGATTGAGCGTATTTCTTCGACCGATAACCGCGAGGCATCGACTACCCATACATCCAAATCCGCAAGCTGACTCATGCCGTTAGCAACGCGCGCCCAGCCTTCGTCATCCATCGCTGCAGGATTTCGCAGCACACTAACCGACATCCTCCCGGCGTTGGCAATGCTTCGCTCTGCAATCTGCAATGCGCTCATTTCCATCGAGAAAATCAACACTCCGCGCCGGACGTCAGAACCAGGAATAACGCGGTTTGCAACGCCTTCGGCAATCTTCAGCGCCAGCTCGGTTTTCCCCATACCAGGACGAGCAGCGATTATCACCAGGTCTTCTGCGTTCATCCCTCCGGTGATGGCGTCAAGTTCTTCGATTCCGGTCTTCAGGGTATCTGACTCTTCTCCGTTCCTCAGACGCCTGTCAAGTGTGTCGGTGTAGTCAGTGATGATTTCCCCTAAGCGTACCGGTTTAACCTCGTCACGGGGCTTTCTGATGGCTGAGAGACGCTTTACAAGTTCATCCATCGCCTGACTCGATGCGTCGATGGTTCCGCTTTGGATTGGTTCACGCATTTCATCCATGATTTCCAGCACCAGACGGCGGTGATAGTTATCCGCGACCATTCCGGCATATCCCTTCAGGTTTGCGGCACTCGGGCAGTTTTTGCTGGTCATCAGGATTGACGTGAAATGCTCCTCTCCGCACGCCTCGGCAACCATCAGCGCGTCGATTAGGTTTCTGTTTCGCGCCTGCTTGCGGATAACCTCGAAGGCTTTCCGGTAGAGCGGAATTGAAAACGCTTCCGGCTCCAGCGTTGCCAGAACGTCACTGGCGGTTGGTGTTAATCCACCAATCAGCAGACCGCCGATAACGCTCGCTTCGATATCCTGTCTCATGCAATCCCCCTGTCTGCAAACTTCCCTTCCCGAACTCCCGTTAACGAGTCTTCCCTCAGCAGGTAATCAAAATCTGCCGTCCAGCCCGTGTCGTTGTCTCCGAAGTAAAACGGCTTGGCCTGATGCACAAACGCCCTGACATACGCTCTGAAACCGTCCACGTTTGGCGTTTTCAGTTGCGGGATGATTTTCTTCAGGCGGCGTTTGCGTTTCTCGTTGACCGCAACAGCATGTGGAAGTCTGTCACCGACTTCGGTGTTGTAGGCGTTCAGGAAGGATTCGTAGTCGATTCGTTCTGCCTTGCGACGTTCAGGTTTAACCTGCCCATCGCCTCCCCCATTGGGGGGTAGGGGGGTATTATTTATATTCTTGTTAATACCTTCTTGTTCATGATGTGCGGTTGTTTGTGCGGCTTCATGTGCGCTTTCATGTGTGGCATGTACGCTGAAAGCCGCGCCATTACTGGCTTCATCATGTGCGGCATCATGTGCGGTTGTTTGTGCGGCTTCATGTGCGGGTGAATTGTCCATTTTTTGAGCATATTCATGGTAATTTGTGATGGTGATCACACGACCTTTTTGCTTCTCTCCATCAATGGAGATCATCCCCTCTTTCACAAAAACCTGAAGCATCCGCTCAACCTGATCGCGGCTTGCTGGCTTGCCATGCCTGTCGCATAACTGAAGACCTAAATCAGCTGCTGTCACAACCAGTTGACCGGGTTGCAGATGCCATTCATGACCTTTGAAATTCGCTTTGTATGGCTTTCTGGCGGCATTCAGGAGAAGGTTTTCCCACAGGGTGCGAAGATAAACATCTTTCGCCCATGACTGTTTCAGAATGCTCCGGTACAACGGAATGTAACCAGTTTTCTGGTTCTCCATCCTGTTGCTCCTGCGCTCGTGTGCGGCGCTGAAATCGTAGATTTTTGCTGTATTGCTCATAACTACCTGCCTTGACGAAAGACCTTAAGAACATCGTTAAACTGACTTACGGATATGTCTTCTTTGAGAAGCTTTTCCAGAAATGCGTTTGGAATGAACGTATATCCCTCCTCTTTTGGTAGAGACGGGAGCAACGCCCTCGCCTCAGCCTTCAGAAGCTCAGTTCTGGCAACTTTCACAAAAGAGATTTGAGTTCTTTCATCAATGGAACGAAGGAAGCGCAAACGCTTAGCTTCTTTGTGTGTATCAGGTGGATTAAAGCCTTTGTTTCGCATATAATTACCTCGTTGGATGTTGTTAAAATTCCATTTGTATTTGATCAGAACGCTCGGTCTTGCACACCGGGCGTTTTTTATTGGTGAGAATCGAAGCAACTTGTCGTGCCAATCGAGCCATGTCGTCGTCAACGACACCCCATTCAAGAACAGCAAGCAGCATTGAGAACTTTGGAATCCAGTCCCTCTTCCACCTGCTGATCTGCGACTTATCAACTCCCACAGCTTCCGCTGTCTTCTCAGTTCCAAGCATTGCGATTTTGTTAAGCAACGCACTCTCGATTCTTAGAGCCTCGTTGCGTTTGTTTGCACGAACCATATGTAAGTATTTCCTTAACAAATAAGAAGTTATGCGCATCAACTTATGCGCGTTGTATTCCCGCATTTCGGCGGGAATGAGGACCATGACTGTTAAAGAGCAATTTGCTTATGCCGCTTTGCGGTAAGCGCTTTCTTGATACTTCAGGGCGCCAGCTGTAACGACTTCCAGTCGATAGGCGTCTTTCTCTGGGATGACTTCCTTCCACTGAGAGACTGCTGCGTCGCTAATGCCTAACGCTTTAGCTACAGCACGCTGGGTTCCGAAGTGGTCGATAACATCTTTCTTGTACATAGACTCGCTCCGAAATTAAAGAACACTTAAATTATCCACTAAAGGAATCTTAAGTCAAGTTTATTTAAGATGTCTTAACTATGAAAACTCAATTGATGGGAGAGCGCATTCGCGCTCGGAGAAAAGAACTCAAGATCAGGCAGGCCGCACTTGGAAAGATGGTCGGCGTGTCTAATGTTGCCATATCTCAGTGGGAACGCTCTGAGACAGAGCCAAATGGAGAGAATCTTCTCGCCCTGGCTAATGCGTTGAAGTGTTCCCCTGACTATCTGATGAAAGGAGAGGAAAGTCTTTCAAACATTGCCTATCACAGTAGGCATGATCCAAGAGGGTCATACCCTCTGATTAGCTGGGTGAGCGCAGGATGCTGGATGGAAGCTGTAGAACCATATCATAAGCGTGCAATAGATAACTGGTACGATACAACCGTAGACTGTTCAGAAGATTCGTTTTGGTTGGACGTGAAGGGAGACTCAATGACGGCTCCGGCCGGTCTCAGTATCCCTGAAGGAATGATAATACTCGTCGATCCTGAAGTAGAGCCGCGTAACGGGAAACTGGTAGTTGCAAAGCTCGAAGGAGAAAACGAGGCAACTTTCAAGAAGTTAGTTATTGATGCAGGCAGGAAGTTTCTAAAACCACTTAACCCACAATATCCGATGATCGAGATCAACGGAAACTGCAAAATCATCGGCGTAGTTGTCGATGCAAAACTAGCAAACCTTCCATAAGGGGGCATTCGCCCCTTTTTTTTATTTCCTTTAAAAATCAAAGCCAAACTTAAGTTACGAAAGAAAATTTAAGTTTTCTTCAAAAACACTCTTGACCATTAATTAAAGAGATCTTAAATTTAAGCCATCAGCAGGACGCTGGTAGCCAAACGGAACAGGTTGGCAAGCTCTTTAACATTGATGGGATTGTCCCGCCGAAATGCGGGAACCAAAGAGTAGTTGGCTTTGGGGTGGCGTGAAGTGCAGCTGCACGACGGCAACCGGAAGATAAGCACCCGGCGCGTCACCGCCAAAGTCAATCATCGGAGGTCAACATGACAGTAGTCATTACATATCTGGCTGACGATAACGCCAGAAATCGCCGCAGAGCACGCAGACAGGCTCAACGTGAACAGGCAATGCAAGAGCAGCGACTGGCGCGAAAAATTGCGCTAAAGCTCTCTGGTTGCGTCAGAGCAGACAAAGCAGCATCACTCGGAAGCCTTCGCTGCAAGAAGGCAGAAGAAGTCGAGCGTAAACAGAACCGTATTTACTACCGCAAGCCACGCAGTGAAATGGGTGTTACTTGTGTTGGTCGCCAGAAAATGAAATTAGGCAGCAAACCACTTATTTGAGGTGAGATATGGACAAGAAAATTAAATCATTGAAGCCAGGAATTGTTATCAGAGACATAAGTGGTGATTACGATACAGAGACATATGATATTTTATATGTGCATGCAGATGGAAAATGTCAGTATTCGAACGACATTTTTAATAATAAAGGTGGTGCCGAAATTGCTGCCACCACAGTTAATAAAGAGTTAGTAGCTAACGAGTCGTGGGATTATTTTATGCCATCATCCACTTCTATGAACTGGAAAGAGGTTTTGTACATTCCATCATAATTGTAGCTGCCGTTCAAAAATGAAAGTAAATCTAACATCACAGGCCGCATAGTCTGCCTTCTTTTGGCATAAACAACAGAATAAACACTGCACTGAATTATTTGAGGTGAGATATGACAAAATCATGGAGCGTACCTTTTCCTGAATCAGAAACTGAACATGAGGGAATGCCTGTTTTCTGGAGATTCCAAGCGACAGTTGAAGAAGATGGAATCAAAATATTCGCACTTCAATATATAGCTTTTCATCAGACAGAGCATTATGCATGGTTGGTTCCTGCGCATTGGATTGTTAATTTTAAACCAGCACCAAATCAGTGGTTACAGGAATGGAAACAAAGGAGAAATAGATATGCAATTAAGAAAGTAGCAAAAAATGCAGAAAGATCTTTTGCATTCCCAACGAAGAAACTTGCTATTGAAAGTTTATTGCGCCGGAAGAAATACCATTTAATGAGAATAAAACAAGATTTGGCTGTTGTATCAACTCTTGTTGATGGGATGAAAAATATTGATACATCAACATCAGATATTGAATATAACTTTGGACACAACCAAGAAACAGAAAATTGGGTATTTTATTAGTACGAATAAGCACTGTGTATTCATTCCAACGAGTGAATACACGGAGCAATGTCGCTCGTAACTA